>JGI11944J13513_1000806_pt1 | contig 27968 bp, 25 predicted proteins | sample TerdegcoTASludge_FD_13513 | JGI IMG/M metagenome (IMG submission 13513) | reverse complement strand
GTTGCGCGAGAGCCTGGCTGCAGAACTCCTCAGCATGGTGAAGCAGTGTTCGCCGGAGTTCTTTGAGAAGGTAGTGATAGATACCCTCGTGAAGATTGGCTATGGCGGTACACGCCAGGATGCCGGCCAGGCGCGCATGGATCTGGCGGAAGGCGAGAGCCTGGAGGTGATAAACGGATCCTCCCGGGAGAGGTATGGCAGCGTGCAGATCCAGACCGGCAGCTATAGTGTGGTGCGAAAGAGCAGCCAAGAGGTGAGCTTCACGGAAAAGATCACTCCCGTGGGGGAGCTACAGGCGAGCATGCTGGCCAGAGTCTCGGGATTTGTGACCGGCCCGGGCGAAGTGTGGGAGTTTCAGAGGGAGGACATACGCTGCGGAAGAGTGGCCAACATCTACATCTCTGATGCCAGCGGCAGGATCAAGGTCGTTTTGTGGGGAGATCATGTGCAGCTCTTGGATGGGCTGGAGCTGGGATTCAGGGCGGAGCTCTACGACGGTTTGGTGAAGAGCGGCTGGAACGATGAGCTGGAGATTTGCTGCGGCTGGAGGACCAGAATCACTTTCGTCCCGCCTGAGAAATCAAGTTAAGGAATATGCGCTATTATCGGGCAGAGGAAATTAGAGAATTGCGACGGTATTACTGGAGGATCTGCCGGGCGTAGGGCCGGCCACGGCCGAAAAGCTGCGCGAGGCGGTCTTTACCGTGACCACGGAGGGTGTGAAGGATTGATCCGGGCCCTGGCGGTGGACATCGACGGAACCCTGACTGATGACAAGAGAGTACTCTGCCCGGCGGCGGTGCAGGCGATATGCAAGCTGAGAACGCCCGCGATCCTGGTCACGGGCAACACCCACTGTTTCACCCGCACGGTCTCTGTGCTTTTGGGCACGCCCCGCATATTCATCTCCGAGAATGGGGGCGTGGTCTCGCATTCGGAGAAAGACATGGAGATCCTGGCCGACTTGAAGGTCTGCCAGCAGGCCTTTGAAGAGCTGAGCAAGAAGTTTCCCTGCAGACCTACAACTCGTCCCGTTACCGGTTCACGGACATCGCCCTGCAGCGAAATTTCGACGTGGCTGCGAAGAGCTATGGCGAGGGGTTCGCGGAGATTGTGGGGTATATGGCCAAGGAGAGGATGTTCTGAGGCCGTCCTAAATGGATTATTAATATCATTAATATTTTTAACACTATTCAGGTAGCAAGGAGGATAGAGGGAAGCGGGCTACTTTTTCCGGCTGGCTCTGCCGTTATCCATGCACTCAGTCCCCAGGAGAGCTGTTCCCGCAAAGGCGACAATCAATCGAACCTGGCCAGCAGCTCCGCATCCGGCTCCAGCTTTGCCTCCTGGCAGGCCCGCAGGTAGTCTCGCCGCAGGGCACCGGCCAAGGGAGCGAAGGCCGCGGGAAAGGCCTGGTAGAAGGAGACTAGGTGCTGCAAGCCCTCTGCGAAGTATGATGTGGCCTCGTCATGGCGCTTCATGGCCAGCAGGATGCTGCCGTAAACCCCTAAGCTCCTGGCCAGGTCGGGCAGGAATGCCTGAGGGTTGGCGCGGGCCAGCTGGCGATAGATGTCGACCGCCTCCTGCGCCGCCTTCAAAGCCTCCTCCCTCCGGCCCAGGGCGGAGATGGCCACACTCAGATTGTTGAGCAATACCGCTCTTCCAGCTCCATCTTCTGGGGGAAGCAGCAGCAGCTTTGTCTCCCATACTCTGGCTACCAGCTCTCTGAGGATCAGGGTGCGCTCTGGCGATGGCAGATGCCCATCCAGCCCATCCAGGAAGGGCCAGGCCTCACCGTGCGAGGTCGTGGGGCAGGCCTCCACCTCCGCCTCCAGGTTGGGAAGGGATGTCTCCAGCCTCGAGATGACCTCTTCGCCAGGCAGCTGCTTTAGCCACTCGGTCCAGGCGGGCAGGAGAGCGATCAACCGGGATTGCCGTTCCTGCTCTGCCAGCGGCCAGTGGCCTCGTGCGTACTCGGCTACAGTGGCGTGCCAGCGCCAGACCTGCGATGCAGGGTCAAAGTCGGCCAGGGCAGCCTGCTGCAGCTTTTCGGGGCCCTCCTCCCCAGCAGCAGCCCGCAGCGGCCCCTCAGGAGCGGTGCCGCCGGAGAAGATAGGCAGCGCCCTCCAGGCGGCCCGCCCGGATTCGTCCAGCCGATCTGCACTCCAGGCATAGACCGCGCTCAGCAGGGAGGGAAAGTTGCCTTGCCGCATCTGCACATCCGCTAGCAGTTGGCTCAGGTCCCGCCGCCGGGCCAAAGCCACCAGCTGCTCCACGAGCAGGGGATGGCCGCCCACGGATCTGGTGATGCGAAGGGCCTGCTCCCTGGTCAGGGCTATCCCCCGCTGACCGGCCAGATCAAGAGCATATCGAACTGCTGCCGTCTCTTCCAGACCGTGGTGAACCGGCATGGGCCGGGCAATAGGTAGGTCCTCCAGGGCGGCACAGGATGGCCGCAGGGCCAGAAGGGCCGCGCTCTCCGGGCCCAGTCCTCGCAGGAAATTCCCAAGATGGTCCAGCTCCTGCGGCGGCAGGGATTCCAGGTTGTCCATGAGCAACAGCGTGGGATTGGCGGCAGTGTAAGTCAGCAGATCGTCAGCTGCCTCAAGGCCCAGGGCTCCGGCCAGGGTGGCTATCAGCTCCGCGGACGAAGCAGCGCGGACATCCCCTGGCCTGGGTCCGGCTGCATAGGCCACCCCGCCGGGAAACCGCCAGCTCTGGCGGGCTGCAGCCTCCAGGACCAGGCTGCTCTTGCCGATGCCAGGCGGCCCAGAGATCACTCCGGCGGCCGGGGGATGGGCCAGGATTCGGGCGATGGTCGCCAGCTCCCGGCCCCTTCCCAAGAAAAGGCCGCTTGGTACGGGCAGGTTGCCCCGCGGGCGGCGGTCGTCCACCATCGGCTCCCCGACACTCAGATCCTCAAAGCGCAGGGTTTTGTCCCCCAGCAGGACTATCTTATGAGTGGTGACCTGCGGCCGGGCCCGGTCCACTGCCTCTTGCAGAGGAAAGCCGTTGGTCAGCTCAGCGTAGAGCCGGGAGGCAAAGGCCACTGCCTGGTGGTCCAGGACAGATTCTTCGTGCCCGACCACAGCGTGGGCCAATCCGCCATCCACCAGGGCCTGGGCCACCGACTCGGCATCAGCCGCGCTCTGGCAGCCGTTGAGCACCACCAGGTCCAGTGGGTGAGGCAACCCCTGCAGTGCCCGCAGGACCTCTAACGTAGAGGCGGGATGCACACATCCCAGCTCGTCCTCCAGCACCATTCCCTGCCGCCAGGCATGGCCGCTGAAGTGCAGGACGTGGGGAAAGGAGCCCTGCTGCGACGCACGGGGCGAGAGGGCGTAGCGCAGTGCATCCAGCGTGGGCGGAGTGAGCCGGGCCAGCAGGATGGGAGCACCGCTGCGCCGCACTCCATCGGCCAGGACATGCCACTCCTGGCGCAGGTCCAAAGGGACCGGCGGCGCGCTGGGCGAGCGCGGATTGTATACCGGGGCGGCCAGCAGGGCCAGCACCCGCAGCATGCGAGCGGGATCGCGTTGGGCTGCGGCCGCCTGCTGCGCTGCCTGCAGCATCACCTGCTCTGCCTGGATCACGACGTTCTGCGAGCCTGTTACCAGCGCGCTTTGATCGGTATCGACGCCGATCTGGATCTCTCCGCGGGGGTCCTCTTCCATAGAAATTGTTCCTCCAAAGTTCGTCTGGGATGTTCGTCTGGGATTTATGTGGCATGATACCTTCAATTTGGCGCTCTATGAAGGACAGCTCAACAAAATATATCATAAGCACCGACAAATCCCTTTCTTCGAAAGAAGTCATATCCATCTATGAGGATAGATGGGACATCGAAACGGCCCATAGAGAGACAATCAAAAATTAGGATTCAAAGATTATCAATTAAGAGTAATCATTCAATTGAAAGATTTGTCCAGCTTGTCTTTTCAGCATGGACTGCAATTCTCCTTTGGGAAATGGACAACCCTTCACCTAAAGATGGTTCAAAACCGAGAACTATGGGCGACATGATCGATCAAGTAAAAATGCAAGCTCTTGGGGGAGGATTCCTAATAACTTATGGGTCTCCCATCAAATATGAGACTCGGCCAAAATTCCATCCTTTTTTCTGCTCTTAAGACGCTAAATTTTCTCGATTAACCATCTTTTTCGGTCATTTTTCGACAGCTAACGCTTATTTTAGATTATATTTGCTTTTTTAAGTGTGCAGAGCTGATATAGGTTAAAAGTGAATGCAGCTACCATCATTTTTACACCAACTCTCTTGACAGTTGTAACAAAGACTCTTCCCGAATCGAATACCCTTTTGAGAACTGCATGAGGTCGTTCGCCAGGTGCTCTCAGCTTGCTGATTAATCGGTTTCTCTCCTTATCAAGATTACCTAGAGGCTTTTCAGTTGTTCTGCGTTTCATCGTGAAATCCACACCTTTAGCCTTCACGCCAAAGTATCCTCTATCGCGGAGCACTACTTCATTTTCAACAGATAGATCAACCTGACTATCGTGCAGCGATGCCGTAGTAGTCTCAATTTCGCGCATCAGACCATAATCGATATCGGTTTTCTGATGAAGCTTGTAGCCAAAATGGATTTCATCTCCTTTCTTTGCCCAGGTACCGTCTTTGCTGCGACGAGTTTTCGCTTCATCGCCGCGTGGTTTTTTTGATGATCCAGGATCCGCTTCAATGAATGTGGCATCTTGAATCGTTCCGCGTTTAACTTTTAATCCCATGGCATCCAATTGCCTTTGAAGCTCCGCCCATACGATTTTGTTCATTCCTGTTTTCGCCATTCTCTCCCTAAACAGCCATATTGTTCTGGAATCGGGGAATGGGTCAGGATAGCCGAGAAATTCCATAAACGATAGGCGGTCTGCTATCTGTCGTTCAACCTCAAGGTCGCTCAGGCCATACCACTGCTGAAGTATGAGAATCTTGAACATGACAATGACATCCAAGTTAGGCCGCCCACCTTTCTCGGTTTTGTTTTTATACATCTCATCGAGACGTTTCCTGATTGGGATCCAATCGATCAGATCCGATATCTGCAATAGCCTATTTTCAGGCATTTTCTTCTTCTCTCTTGCCGTTTTAAATGCCCATCCAACAAAGGAATTCATATTAATTAATAGTATTATTAGTATATATACTTTTCCATTCTTTTAGATGGCAGAGGATTATAGGAATCCTCGGGGTTATCTCAAGAAAAATATTGCCGGATTTAATAAGGCATCAAAGGGCATGCCATACCTGGTTCTCACCGACCTGGATAATAGGGAGTGTGCTCCATCGATGATTCAGGAATGGTTGCCAGTGACCAGGAATCACAACCTCATTTTTCGCATTGCAGTAAGGGAAGTTGAATCATGGATTCTTGCAGATCGCAAGGGCTTTGCCAAGTTTCTCGGTATCGCCCGGAAAAGGATTCCAGAAAATCCCGACGATCTGATCGATCCCAAGGCCGAATTGATCCATTTAGCCAGAGCCTCACGAAAGCGAGATCTGATGAAGGATCTGGTCCCAAGGGAGGGAAGCACTGCACGGCAAGGCCCTGCCTACACAACGAGCGGATGGTATCGAATTCGCTGTAAATTCGAAACTGATCGATATGCTTCGCGCCAGCATGAGGTCGATTTACAGCAATTTCGGCACGCTGCCAAACGCCGGGTATATAAGGTCAAAGGTTTCGGGACTAAATAGTAAGACTATAAATCTACTTTATTGCGGGGTGATTTAGCATGGAAAACGGCCAAATGACATGGATCACCAACTTCATTTGGGGCATCGCCGACGACGTGTTGCGCGACCTCTACGTACGCGGCAAGTACCGCGATGTCATCCTGCCGATGACGGTCATCCGAAGGCTCGACGCTGTTCTTGAACCTACCAAGCAAGCGGTACTCGATATGAAAGATTCGCTCGACAAGGCAGGCATCGTGCACCAGGAGCTCACTCTGCGACAGGCCGCTGGTCAAGCCTTCTACAACACCTCTCCCTTCACGTTACGCGACCTCAAGGCGCGTGCCAGCCGCCAGCAACTGGAAGCGGATTTTCGCGCCTACCTAGATGGCTTCTCGCCCAACGTGCAGGAGATCATCGATAACTTCGAGTTACGCAACCAAATCCCCCGCCTGGCCAAAGCCGACGCCCTAGGAACGCTCATCGAGAAGTTCCTCGATCCTTCAATCAACCTGAGTCCTGACCCTGTGCTCAACAGCGACGGCACTGTCCGGCTGCCCGGCCTCGACAATCACGCCATGGGCACCATCTTCGAGGAGCTGGTGCGCCGCTTCAACGAGGAAAACAATGAAGAAGCTGGCGAGCACTGGACCCCTCGCGACGCCGTGAGGCTGATGGCCCGCCTGATTTTTGAGCCGATTGCCGAACAGATCGAATCCGGTACCTACCTGCTCTACGACGGCGCCTGTGGCACCGGCGGGATGCTCACTGTGGCCGAAGAAACCCTGTTGCAGCTGGCAAAAGAACGTGACAAACAGGTCTCAGTGCATCTTTTCGGCCAGGAGATCAACGCCGAGACCTATGCCATCTGCAAAGCCGATCTCTTGCTTAAGGGCGAGGGCGATGCCGCCGACAACATAGTCGGGGGACCGGAGCATTCGACCCTGTCCAACGACGCCTTCCCCGGCCGCACCTTCGACTTCATGCTCTCAAATCCGCCATACGGGAAGAGTTGGAAGAGCGACCTGGAACGCATGGGCGGCAAGGCTGGCATCAAGGACCAGCGCTTTGTCGTGCAGCAACGGGGCGAGGAGCTTTCGCTGATCACCCGCACCAACGACGGGCAGATGCTTTTCCTGGTGAACATGCTCTCCAAGATGAAGCATGAGACTCCGCTCGGCAGTCGCATCGCCGAGGTGCACAACGGCTCGTCGCTCTTTACGGGCGACGCCGGCCAGGGCGAGAGCAACATTCGCCGCTGGATCATCGAGAACGACTGGCTCGAGGCCATCGTTGCTTTGCCTCCCAACATGTTCTACAACACGGGCATCGCCACCTATATCTGGGTGCTCACGAACAGGAAGCCCGAGCACCGCAAAGGCTGCGTGCAGCTCATCGATGCCACGCAGTGGTACAAGCCCCTGCGCAAGAACCTGGGCAAGAAGAACTGCGAGCTGTCCGAAGAGGACATCCATCGCATTGTTGATACCTTCCTCAAATTCGAGGAGACCGAGCAGTCCAAGATCTTCCCCAACGCCGCCTTTGGCTACTGGAAGGTGACGGTGGAGCGCCCATTGCGTCTCAAGGGCATTGACCCCGAGCGCGCTTGTAGTCCCAAGGAGATCAAGGCGCTTCGGGAAACGGCCGCGCGCGCCGACGACGCACCGCCGGTCATCAAGAAGATTCACAAACCCAGCACCGAGCCCGATCCGCTGCGCGGGCTGTTTGAGGCGACTATTCACGGCAAGCCACGGGTGGTGGAGTATGAACCCGACACGGAACTGCGCGACAGCGAGCAGATCCCATTCCTCGAATGCCCGGCCTGCCACCAGCCCGGCTACTTGCCGAGCCCGGAAGACCCGCGAAGGGCCATTGAGGCTTTCTTGAGCCGCGAAGTCCTGCCCTACGCGCCGGATGCCTGGTACGACCCGGCAAGCGTCAAGGTCGGCTACGAGATCAACTTCAACCGGTACTTCTACAAGCCAAAGGCCCTGCGTTCACTCGAGGAAATACGGGCAGACTTGCTGGCGGTGGAGAAGAAGGCGGAGGGGTTTTTGGAGGAGATTTTGGAGGGATAACCATGCGAATCCAAAGCTTAAGGATTCATAACTACCGCAGCATCCGCGACGTGGAGATGGAATGTCTGCCCCTCGTAACATTGCTCGGCCCTAACAATCACGGAAAGTCTAATCTGCTCGCCGCTCTCGAGTTTTGCTTGTCTCCCTCCGTCAAGCCTGTAGAGCAAGATTTCTTCGTCAATCGTGGCGAAGGGGATAATGACCTTTGGGTTGAGATAACTTTTAACGAACTTACGGAACAAGAGAAGAACATTTTCAAGAAATATGTTCAGTCCGACGGACCTGTTTGTATCCGTAAAACAGCTCGGATACAGAATGGCGGAATTGAGGTCTTCTATAATGGCTACGTAGAAGAGCCGGATGTAGAATGGCTCAAATCGGACAAGGCGGGGGATTACACGACACGGGAAAGCGTTAATCAGACACCGCTAAAAGATTTTGTCCCATCAAGCGGTCGCTTGACTAAGGCAGACATCGAAGAGGCTCAACAAAAATATATAGAACAACATCGAGAGGAGCTCAGTTTTTCACGGGTTCTCGAAAAAGGGCCTTTGATAGGCCAGAGGAATGTCGGTGGAGGCGTGTTGCCCGATTTCTATTTGATTCCGGCGGTACGCGACCTTACGGACGAGATCAAAGTGAAGACCACGACTTTCTTTGGACGCTTGTTGAACCGTGCCGTGCATGAAATGGCCGAGAGAGACCCACGCTTTAGGGAAGCACGCAAGCAGTTGGAAGAAGTCGTGCAGTCGCTGAACGTCCATGACGACAAAGAGCAAGAGAATAATCAATTGGCGGATCTTGAAAGGTCAATTGAGGAGGAACTCCTGACGTGGGGTGTCAAAGTGAATATAGAAGTAACACCGCCAGAACTCGAACGGCTCTTCGAACTCGGCACCGATGTCCATTTGAACGATGGGGTCAAGACCACCGCCGACCGAAAAGGCCATGGGTTGCAACGTGCAATGATGTTTGCTCTTCTTCGAGCTTGGGCGAAGACCCTGCGAGAAGAAAAAAGTTCCCGCTATCAGGAGGGATCAGCCCCGCCCAAGCAATCGGACTCAGTGATTTTTGCCATGGAGGAACCGGAGCTTTTTCTGCATCCGCACGCGCAACGCAGATTAGCCATGACGCTTCGTGAAATAGCCGAACCCCCAGGGCATCAAGTATTCATCTGTACACACTCAACCCACTTTGTCGATCTTGAACACTACAAAGAGGTGGCAATTATCACCAAGCGTTCTCCGGAAGAAGGAACCTGTATCCGCCAATGTGTCAATGAGTTGTTCGAAGGTGATGATACCGACGAAAGGAAAAAGCGGTTCCATATGGCTCAATGGATAAATCCCGACCGTGGCGAAATGTTCTTTGCCAAACGGGTTGTATTTGTCGAAGGTGAGACCGAAAAAGTTGTTTTACCATTTTTGGCTCAAAAACTGGGCGTCTTTGATCCAGATATTTCAATCATTGACTGCGGATCCAAGCACAACCTCCCCTTGTATATTGCCATCGCCAAAGCATTCGAGATCCCGTATCTTGTTATACATGACGAAGACCCCTTGCCCAATCCGATACCCGATGAGTGGAACGATGATAAGAGAAAGGCAAAAATAAGGACTTTTGGACTAAATGATGAAATTAAAACTCTTGTTATAGCGCCTTTGGGGCAGGTGGAAATGCTCTCACCGGATTTCGAGACGGTAAGCGGAGTTTCCAAGAGCCAAGGTGAAAAGAAGGGGAAGGCTCTCGCCGCGCTGGACCATTTTGAACCGGTGGATCGATCAAATATTCCCGATCGGCTGCGGCAAGTGGTCTATGCAGCCTTCAATGCTCAGGGGGCATAAGGATGATCACCAACCTCAAACCCTATCCCGCCTACAAGGATTCCGGCTTGCCCTGGCTGGGCAAGGTGCCGGCACATTGGGAGGTGCGGTGGCTACGTAACATCGTCGAGATGCGAGTCAGCAATGTTGACAAGCACTCAAAGGAGGGCGAGGAACCCGTTCGCCTCTGTAACTACGTGGATGTGTACAGGCACGAGAGAATCCACGCCAACATGGAATTCATGAAGGCGACGGCATCCGTAGAAGAAATCGAACGGTTCCGCCTGGAACAGGGCGACGTGCTGATCACGAAGGATTCAGAAGCCTGGGATGACATTGCGGTGCCCGCGCTGATCGAGTCCTCGGCGCCGGACCTAATCACCGGCTACCATCTGGCCCTTTTGCGCCCAAGGCAGGTGGTCGAAGGCGCATTCTTGCTTCGTGCCCTTCAGAGTCCTCCGGTCGCATACCAATTTCATGTCGAAGCCAAGGGGGTAACGCGTTACGGGCTTTCGCACTACGCTATCAAGTCGACGTCGATACCCCTCCCACCCCTCCCCGAGCAAACCGCCATCGTGCGCTTTCTGGATTACATGGACCGGCGGATACGGGGGGCGATCCGCGCCAAGCAGAAGCTGATCAAGCTGCTGGAGGAGTACAAGCAGGCGCTCATCCACCAGGCCGTCACCGGCCAGATCGACGTCCGCACCGGCAAACCCTACCCCGCCTACAAAGACTCCGGCATGGAGTGGCTCGGCCAAGTGCCGGAGCATTGGGAAGTGCGAAGGCTGAAACATTGGCTTCAGATAAACCTGCGAGTCCTGCCTGAATCTACACCGTTGTCTTTCGAGTTCAGATATATCGATATCGGGACTGTCGGCACTGGTCGGCTGCTTGCTGCGCCCAAACCGATGCGGTTTGGCGATGCACCATCCCGCGCTCGTCGAATACTCCGTTCAGGTGATACGATCGTATCAACGGTGCGTACGTACCTGAAAGCGGTTTATTTCGTTGCGGATGAAGCGCCGGACCTAATCGCATCAACGGGGTTCGCCGTGCTGACCCCAAACAAGATGACTGCACCAAAGTTTGTCAGCTACTTAGTTCAAAGTGACGGCTTCACGAATCGAGTAACCGCTGAGTCTGTCGGCATCGCTTATCCAGCCATTGCAGAGACCCGTCTCTCGTGTTTCGAAGTGCCCGTCCCTCCCCTCCCCGAACAAACCGCCATCGTTGAATACCTCGACACCCAGACAACCAAGATCGACACCGCCATTGCCGCCGCTCGCCGCGAAATCGAACTTCTGTGCGAATACCGCACCCGCCTCATCGCCGATGTGGTCACCGGCAAGCTCGATGTGCGCGAGGTGGCGGCACGGTTGCCGGAGGAGCCGCCTGAGGAGAAGGCTGAGTTGATGGACACGGACGAGATAGCCGAAGGTGAGGCGACAAATGATGATGCCGCCGCAGAAGCTCTCTCTGAGGAGGAAGTTGAACCATGAAACCCACCGACACCAGCGAAGCCGGCCTTGAAACGCTCATTTGCCGGGCGCTCACTGGCAGTGACTGCGTACCCCGACCTGCTGGCACTCAAGCGTCCGTTGCCGAGACGCCGGCACCCTACGGTGGCGTGGGTTGGCTCCCCGGCGATCCGGCCGACTATGACCGCGAATACTGCGTCGATCTGGTTCAGCTCGCGGCCTTTCTGCACTCGACGCAACCTGAGGTCGCCGAAGCGCTCGATCTGGATAACGACAGCCCCACGCGGCGCAAGTTTCTGGCGCGGCTCCAGGGCGAGGTGAGCAAGCGCGGGGTGGTGGACGTATTGCGCAACGGCATCCAGCACGGGCCTTACCGCATTGAGCTCTTCTACGGCACGCCTTCCCCCGGAAACGAGCAAGCTCGGGCGCTCTATGAGCAGAACTGCTTCACCGTCACGCGCCAGCTCCGCTACAGCCGCGACGAGACGCAGCGGGCGCTGGATCTTGTGCTCTTTATCAACGGCCTGCCGGTTTTTACTTTCGAGCTCAAGAACCGGCTGACCAAACAGACGGTGCATGACGCCATCGAGCAGTACAAGCGTGACCGCAACCCGTGCGAAAAGCTCTTCGAGCTGGGCCGCTGCGTGGCGCACTTCGCCGTGGACGAAAACGAGGTATGGTTCTGCACCCACCTTCAGGGCAAGGCGTCGTGGTTTCTGCCTTTCAACAAGGGATATAACGACGGCGCGGGCAATCCTCCCAATCCGCAGGGGCTCAAGACCGATTACCTGTGGCGGGAGATACTCACCCGCGAGAGCCTGACCGACATCCTCGAAAACTACGCTCAAATCGTTGAGGAGAAAAACACCAAGACCGGCAAGAAACGGCGACGTCAGATCTTCCCCCGCTATCACCAACTCGACGTGGTGCGCAAACTCTTGGCGGACGCGGCGGCGCACGGCGTGGGCCGGCGCTACCTCATCCAGCATTCCGCAGGCAGCGGCAAGTCCAACTCCATCGCCTGGCTGGCCCACCAGCTGATTGGTCTCGCAAGGGACGGCAGTCCTGTTTTCGATTCCATTATCGTGGTGACCGATCGGCGCATCCTGGATCAGCAGATCCGGGACACGGTCAAGCAGTTTGCCCAGGTGAGCGCCACGGTGGGGCACGCCGAGCATTCCGGCGACCTGCGGCGCTTCATCGAGGGCGGCAAGAAGATCATCATCACGACGCTTCAGAAGTTCCCGTTCATCCTCGACGAAATCGGCAACGAGCACCGCGGGCGCCGTTTTGCGATCATCATCGACGAGGCGCATTCGAGCCAGGGTGGCCGCACCTCGGCCAAGATGAGCGTGGCCTTGTCGGAGGCCGGTGCAGAGGACGAAGACGAGACCTTCGAAGACCAGATCAACCGGCTAATGGAGGCCCGAAAGCTTTTGCCGAACGCCAGCTACTTCGCCTTCACCGCAACCCCTAAGAACAAAACGTTGGAGATGTTTGGTGAACCCGACCCGCAGCCCGACGGCACGGTTAAACACAGGCCGTTTCATAGCTACACCATGAAACAGGCCATTCAGGAAGGGTTCATCCTGGATGTGCTGGCCCACTATACACCGGTCAAGAGCTACAATAAGCTCATCAAGACCATCGAGGACGACCCCGAGTTCGACGTCAAAAAGGCGCAGAAGAAGCTGCGCCGCTTTGTCGAGAATCACGAGTACGCCATCCGGCTCAAGGCCGAGATCATGGTGGACCACTTTCATGAGCAGGCGATCGCCAAGGGCAAGATCGGCGGCCAGGCGAGAGCCATGGTGGTGACCGGCAGCATCGAGCGAGCTATTCAGTACTTCCATGCCTTTAAGGCGTACCTTGCCGAGCGCAAAAGCCCCTATTGGGCGATTGTGGCCTTCTCGGGTGAGCACGAGTATGGCGGTCAACGGGTCACCGAGGCCAGCCTTAACGGCTTTCCCTCGGCCCAGATACCCGACCGGATCCGGGAGGACCCGTATCGCTTTTTGATCTGCGCCGACAAGTTCCAGACCGGCTATGACGAGCCGCTCCTACACACAATGTACGTGGACAAGGTGCTCTCCGGGGTCAAGGCGGTGCAGACACTTTCACGCCTCAATCGCGCCCACCCCCAGAAGCACGACACCTTCGTCCTCGATTTCGTCAACGACCCGGAGACGATCCGGAAGGCCTTCGAGCCCTACTACCGGACGACCATCCTCGCCGATGAGACCGACCCGAACAAGCTGCACGACCTCAAGGCCGACCTTGACGGCTACCAGGTGTACGCGCCAGAGCAAGTTGAGGAACTGGTGCGGCTCTACCTGAGCGGGGCCGACCGCGACCAACTCGACCCGATCCTCGACGCCTGCGTCGCCATCTACATAGAGCATCTCGACGAAGACAGTCAAGTTGACTTCAAGAGCAAAGCTAAGGCGTTTCTGCGAACCTATAACTTTCTGTCTTCAATCCTCCACTACACCAACGCCGAGTGGGAGACGCTATCGATCTTCCTCAATTTCCTGGTACCCAAGCTGCCAGCGCCGCAAGAGGAAGATCTCTCGAAAGGCATCCTCGAGGCGATCGACATGGACAGCTACCGGGTCGAAAAGCAGGCGAGCATGAAAATCGCGCTTCCCGATACGGATGCCGAGATCGAACCGGTGCCCGCTGTGGGTGGTGGACACAAGCCCGAACCGGAGCTCGACCGTCTCTCGAACATCATTAAGGCTTTTAACGATCAGTTCGGCAACATACCCTGGACCGACGCCGATCGGGTGTGCAAACTGATCACCAAGGAGATTCCTGCACGCGTAGCGGCCGACACCGCGTACCAGAACGCAATAAAAAATTCAGACAAACAGAACGCGCGTATCGAGCACGACAAGGCCCTCGTTCGGGTGATGACCGCGCTGCTCAAGGACGACACCGAGCTGTTTAAGCAGTTCAGCGACAACGAGTCATTCCGTCGCTGGCTGAACGATACGGTATTCGCTCTGACTTACAGCGAAGCTGGCAGCACGGGATAGCCAGTACGACTTCATCAATGACTTAACCCGGCCGTCGTGGGACGATAAGGCTCGCTTCTAAACGCACCTGGTGATCAGATGTCACATCTGCGTTGAGGTTACAAGCGTCTGCATCCGTGCATCACACGCCTGAGAGCAACCTGTACCTCTCCGGAGGCTCTGCGAGCGGATATGGGTCGCCCTCGAGGCCAACGCTCCTGCTCCTGTCCACTATCCCATCGCTGATGCTATCATCCGGCCTCATCGAATAAAACGGTGCGCGGGGGACATATCGCAATGAATCCGCATTTGATGGACATAGTAAAAGGCATTGCGATCGGCGATGCGCTGGGATCGAAAGGCGAATTCATGGGCAGACAGGAGGTCATCAGGGTTTACAGCGAGGCGAGAGCGAGGGGCGTCAACTGGACTGATGACACCGATATGTCGATATGCATGGTAAAGGCGGGCACAGATCCCGAGAAGATTGCAGCGAGCTTTGTCGATTGGATGCTATCCGGGCCCGGGCCAAAGGACATCGGAATCACGATCCTGGAGGCGCTTGAGATCAACCATCGTCACCTGAAGAGCCGTACTGGTTCGGAGGGTATCAGGTCTACAGGATGCATCCACATTTCGAGGCAAACCGGTCTCTCATGCGCAACGGCGTGGTCGCTGGAATGGTAGACTCGCTGGAGAAGGCATACAGGCTCAGTCGCAATACATAGATAATAAAATAAGTGCAGAGAGTGGGGTCAAACAGCCCATATGACCCATATTGTCACAGTCTCAGGAACTGCTCGTACTTTTCCCGCCTGGTCACGTCCGAGATGTGCGTATATCGCATGGTGGTGTGAACATCTGAATGCCTCATCAGCTCCTTGACTGTTACGACATCGCAGCCACGCTTCACCAGAAGGCTCCCGACGCTGCCCGCGAGAACACATGGACGCCACCCTGCTTCTCGATACCCGCGAGCTTCTTGTAGTACATGAACATCCCGTGCACTCCACGACGCTCCCAGCGTTTTCCGAATTCAGTGTAGAAGAGCGGTCTGTGCCCGTTGATCAGGAGAAGTGGCCGGACTTCAAGGTAACGCCTGAGGGTCCTAGCGCAGTCATCGGTGATGTAGACCACTGCGTCCTCGCCACCCTTGCCACCCACGCACGAAGACTGTCAACGCCTTCAGATCCACATCAGAATCGTCCAGGTTGCACAGCTCACTGGCACGCAGGCCAGCATAAAACATGGTCTTCAGCATGGCAAGATGCTTTATGTTGCTGCACACACTGAATATCCTTGTGATATCCAGCTCATCAAAATAGTAAGGAATGGTGTTGTTAGGCTTGATGAACTTGAAGCTGACATGCTGTCCGAGCATCTCGTGGTATTTCCGTATCGAGAACTAGTAGTTGTTGATTGTGCTCCGTGATAGCCTCATGTCATGGAGGTGATCCCTGAAGCGTGCAAAATCATCTGCACTCGGTGAATCAGTTCCCGCAAATTCCAGGTACTTCTTCACATGCAGCACATACATGGGTATGGTGGACTGTCGAAGCCCAATTATCCTCCAGGTATCTCCTGTAACGCTTCAGTACAGGCATGAGACCTTCAGCATCACGCTCCCTTTTCCAGTTCACATCCAACCGCTGCTTTGGCATCCTGCATCATCCTTGAAGCAGCGAGCGTGAAAGAGAATCCTGTCTCCATGATAAAATTTTTCTGGGAGTTATAGATCGAAAATCGACATGCTAGAGTGCGGGGGACGGGACTTCCGCACGAGTTTACGAGTAAAAAAATTATGGCAAAGCTGAGGTTAAAAGTGCCAGGGACGTGGGCGGGCGAATGTGAAAAGAAAATGGGCCTTAATAACAAAGCGGAGATCGAGCTTACGATATCTTAAGGAATACCCCAGAGCTTGCAACTTGGAACTTAGGGGTTGACGCAAAATAAAATACACAAGTTTATATTGTAGAACGTGTCTATTATAATTATGGATGACAACTCAGATTATAAACCCTTTTTAAAAGCTATGTCCGGTGCTGATTCCGTCCAAGCTAGGCGATTTGCAGCTGCCAAAGCTCTTGAGATCGGTTGGGGTGGAGTCTCAAAAGTCTCTGATATGACAGGATTATCTCGAAAGACCATCGATAAGGGCGTTCAAGAGCTTGAGAATGAAGATGAATTGGAGCAGCCGGAGAGGCTCCGTAAGCCAGGTGGCGGGCGGAAGAAGGCCGAAAACAAGGACCCAACTCTTCTGAGCGACTTAGAAGATATCATGAAGGAAAGCACGGCAGGCGATCCCATGAGTCTTCTTAAATGGACATATAAATCAACCTATGCCATAGCCGAGGAGCTACAGTTAAAAGGGCATGATGTGAGCCACGATACAGTGAGACGCCTCTTGAAAAGAGATGGCTATTCACTTCAAGCCAATAAAAAAACATTAGAAGGTAAATCAGGTCCGGAGAGAGATAATCAGTTTCGCTATATTAATACGCAGGCAGCCAAATTCATAGACGAGGGTGATCCTGTAATTTCTGTAGACGCAAAGAAAAAAGAGAACATTGGCGATTTTAAGAACTCAGGCAGGACTTGGAGGCAAAAAGGCGACCCAGAACAGGTAAATGTGTATGATTTCCCATCTCTAGCAATTGGCTCAGCTATTCCTTATGGGATTTATGACCTAAAAAGAAATGATGGATTAGTTAATGTGGGTAAGAGCTATAACACTGCAGAGTTCGCCGTTGAAAGCATCCGACAATGGTGGAATATGATTGGAAAATACCATTATGCAGAGTGCAAAAAATTGCTCGTCTGTGCAGATGGCGGGGGAAGCAATGGTAGTCGAAACAGAAGCTGGAAATTCTTTTTGCAGGATTTGGCGGACGAAATTGGAATAGCAATAACTGTCTGTCATTTTCCGCCGGGAACAAGCAAATGGAATAAGATTGAGCATTGCATGTTCTCATTCATAAGCATGAATTGGCGAGGAAAGCCGTTGACCAGCTATGAAACGATTATCAAGCTAATCGGTTCAACCAAGACAAAGAAAGGACTTAGAATAGAGGCTCGCTTAGATGAAAGAGACTATGAAAAAGGAAAGAAGATCTTGGATGATAATATGGCACGACTAAAAATTATTTTTCATGAGTTATATCCTAATTGGAATTATTCGATTGAGCCGCGTACAAACTTGTTAAGATCAAGAGTTATTGGGTAAATTATTTATCGTCAACACCTTATTACCGATATTAAAAATTAACAAAAGATTGCTTTCGGCCTAGGTTACAAGTCTCCGGATCAGTCTGAAATGAAGATTGTCTTAAATACTGTTGCATAACTACCTGTCTACCATCAGGGGTTCAGTCCATTATGAGGATTTGTTCAATTCTAGAACATTCGTTACTTTTGGGTTTCGGTTATTTCTGCAGTAGGTTCTTTGGGATTCAGGCTTAGATATGTTTCTGCTATTCCTCTTAAAGTCTTGTATCCTTTTTCTGTGATCATATAATCCCCTCTTTCATTACGCTGCAGGATCATACCATAATCCAGCAATTTCTGCAAGTGAAAGAGCAAGTTGCCGCCCCGAAGCCCTGTGAGACTTGAAAGCGCTGAAAAAGTTTTTGTCTCGGATGAAAGTGCTTTCATAATCTGCATTCGCTGCTTATTGCTTAAAGGCTCAAGCATGTCCACAACCATGCGTTCGTCAGATAGCACGGATATGATTTCATTCAATTCACTTTTATCCCTATTTATATTAAGAGAATGCATAAGGTCTACCTGCTGATCAAGAATTCTTGTGGCTTCTGAGAAACAACTAACACATTGGTCTTTGTGAGCATTTTCTCTTAGTTCTTTCAATTTCGATCTGGTTTTTCTGATAGATTCCTCAGATACTTTACCTTCTCGTATCTGTTCTATGTTTTCTTTTAATAACTCGCTGAATATTGATTTACACGCCTCCCGCATATTGCAGTCCTTCACCATGTTTTTTTCTAATCCTTGCTCGATCTCATTTTTCTCGTAACCTACTATAACATTAGAGAAATTGCCTCTGCAGCTTTCGAGGATGGATTCAAGGTGTTGCTGGTTTGACCTTTCAGTAAACCTTCTTAAATCCTCATGCATTTTTGAAAGGGCGGATCGGATTGCGGCAAACTCGCTTTGCATGTCATCATCCATAAGAAGATCTGGGATACTCAATAGATAAAAAGGTTCCTATTTTATAATTCCTGGTCATTTTGGTATACTAGGTACATTGCTATGACGCTAAAATATATATTCATATACGTCCAAGAAGTATTGAAGGTGAAAACATGAGCATAAAAGACGAGATACATGCCCAGATCGAAGGTGCGCTTAAGGGTGCGAAGTTCCCTATAAACACGCCTGAAGAGCTTTTGGCAGCAATGCCACAGGGAGCGGCCACAAAGTGCAAGGCAGGAGATGTTGAGCTTACAGCTGGAGACGCCGGGAAAGTCCTAAAAGCAAGCGATTTCCCATTCAAGAGTGCCAAACAGGTCGCGGATGTTATAGTCCAGAGAGCAGGACTATAATTTATTTCTATTTATATCTAATGAGGGAATTAATATGGTAAATATGCCCAAAGATGTTAGAGAGACCCTCGAAAAGCAAAAGCCCATTCCTATAGCTACAGCAAATAAGGCCGGTGTGCCTAATGTTGTCTTCGTTGGGCTTGTGAGGATACTCGATGATGAGACTTTGATGCTAGTGGATAATTTTTTCAATAAGACCGCTGCAAATCTAGCGGAGAATCCAAAGGTCTCAATACTATGCTACAATCCTGAAACCAGCAAATCATTCCAGATCAAAGGAAGCGCAAAGATCCATAAAGACGGCCAGATTTATGATGATATGAGGACCTTTGTACATAGCATCAACGACAAGCTACCTGCAAAAGCCGCAGTTGTAGTAAAGATCGAGGAGATATTCAATGCCTTGTATGGCCCAGGTGCTGGGACTAAAATCGCCTAACTAATTTGTTAACAGTTGTGGTTCACAACTTTGAGCGATTGGCTGAGGAATATCGACCTTGTGTTTGGGGATTCAGAAATCTCCCCACTATTTTCCGTAAGCATAACCGAGCCCGTAAATTGAGGGTATATTATGTCAGAGCATACACTTGAAATTGCCAAAGCCCTGGTGAAAGTGAAGGACGGGAAGATCAAAGTACTTACAAAACCTCTGATCGGTCGTTGTCCATTGAGGAATGGTCTATACAATTGCGGAGAAGAAAGCCAAGAAACTGTCAAGCGGGTCTTGGAAACACACATTAGAGAGCTAGGGATGTATGGTCCAAACCGGGTACTAGAGATCAATCAAAAACCGGTGAGTTTTGGGGCTTCAGAAATTATAATGGATGCCATGACCGAGGGCCTTGTGGATGCTGCCGTAGTGGTATGTGAAGGTGCAGGAACGGTAGTAGTCACGAGACCCAAGGTGCTTCAGGCCGTGGGCGCTCATATGACCGGTCTAATAAGCACCGAGCCCATCAAAGAAATACAAGAGGGTTTGAAACATAAAGGTTGTTTACTCATTGATGAAAAATGCAAGATCGATCAAGTCGAAGGATATGAAAAAGCGATAGAGGCTTTTTTCAAGAAAATAGTTGTAACCGTAACTGGCCACAGAGCATTTGAAGCCAAGCGATTATGGGAAATGGGGCAGGCTTTTGGTGTGGAACCGATCATCTTTTCGGTCCATAATACCGGCATTAGTAATGAAGACGCCGAGATCTTGGCGGAATATTGCGATGTTGTATGGGCCTGTGCCTCAAAGTCAGTTAGGGAAATAGTAGGAAAGAGATCGAAGATCCAAATTGGAATCTCTATTCCTGTCTTTGGGATCACTCCGATGGGAAAGCGTCTAATACTGAATCGCGCGCTATGCTTTGATGAAGGTCTTATTATTCATCGCAAAAGCTTGCCGTTTGCGCCCATTGAAAAGCAGCCCGAACCCCTGATGTAGCGAGGGATAAATTAAGCATTCAGTGACATCCCATTCCGGTCATCATTTGCAGGACTGCAGCTCTGCTGAATGCTGCGATCAACTCTGCTATGGGTGGCTCAATTAGCGGCTCAACCAATTTGCCATTTTTTATTAGTCCTGCCTTGATTGCGAATTCAAATACGTAAGGGTAACACATTCGGGTGGTAGCTGTTTCTCCTTTGGCTTCGATGAAGCATGTCGTTTCTGAATTCCTGGGTGTCCCGCCTAGAGCAATAGCCTCTGAGCAGTGTTCATGAAGAAATCTTAAAGATTCAGTGAAGCTTTCGGCATTCATTACTTCTTTCTCATTCAACCCAACTACTTTGTACATAATAAACCTCTTTGGTTGCACTTGGTTAGTTTTAAATAGACGACGCGGCCAGCCTATGCTCATTGTTGAAACAGGAGCCAAAGACAGCTGCAATGAATACAGCCTCTTTAGCTTCCGTTTCGGTTAAGCGTCTCTTCCTTTGCCGTTTCAGGATTATTCTAAAATGCCTTCTTCCTGAAGTACCTCGACTACTTGCATCAATTGTCCTTCGCTCAGTCTCAGTTTGGAATATACATCAGGGCGTGCGAACTCACCTCCGGTTTCTTCGATGAAGGAGATGACCCTTTGCTTATCATCATCAGTGACTTCTCCCAACTTCCAGCCTTCAGTAATCTTCTTGTCATCAACAGGTCTCACAACCCCTTCTAAGACCGGATGATCGACCCTGAGCAGAAATTCTTTGAGGGAAGTAACATCTCTAGCATCCTCTTCAGTGGCGATCTTGTTATACATCTCCTCTGGGATTCCTGCCTTTACTCTCTCCTTGAGGTTCTTGGACATCCATACGATCCTTCTCCAGCCGCCGTCTGCTTGCAAGAACTTAGAGGAAAAGTAATACAGAATACCTATCCCCAGGAATCCTACGACCTGCTTGCCACCGCCTGTCTGGCCAGCCATAGTCGAGAAAGGCAATCCGTTGGGAGCTGAACCCTTGAAATCTCGATCCGCTAATCCTATGCCGTCGACCTCAGGTATGTAGAAACCTATGGTCTCGAAGCAACCGCAGGAGGTATGAGGTGCGTCGAAGAAGGTATACAGCTTCATGGTGGTGTACTCGCCGCCGGATCTCTTGGCAGCCGCTTCGTTGATGCTTTCATACTCACCAGCAATTGCATCCTTAAGCCCTGTCTTGGGTATGGGAAATTGGGGTCCCTCTGGATCTACCTTGGCCGCAGCGCGTCCATCGAACCAGGTAATAGCGCCACATAGGGATGGCCTATCAGGAGTTACTACACATGAGCTTGTTGGGGCAAATGCTTGGCAGAGGGTGCATCCATAGAAGACATCAACATCCTCATCGTGCAGTCCCTTGGCACGTTCGTCACGAGCCTTGTAGACGACCATGGCATTGGCAAGCTCCTCTTTCACCTTCGCCGGATCGGTAACCACCGTGACTTCCATTTTCTCTATGAAGGGCATCTCAGCCTTGTATAGATCGATGACCGGTTTGAATATCTGTTCCCATGAGGTCACACCCTTCTTTTGTAAGCTTTTGCCCAGTCTCATCCAGATATCATACCTTTGATTCAAGTGCATTAAGCCACTGATATAAGAAAGAAGGGAATGATTGCGCCTCTCGATGATCGATTCCAGATCCTTCTCAACCTTCTCACCACCAACCTTGAAGATCATTCCGAAGGGTATAGTTGAACCCTCTTTGATCTCTTTGAGATCGGGGCCAATTACATTCACCGTTCCATCCTGGATTTGATCCATACGTGTTGCTAGGCTTAACTCAAATCCATCTGCTTTCGGGCCGCCCATCTCTACCCATAGTTCTTCTTTCCTAATGCGTTCCCCTTCATACATGGGGGAAATATCCAACTTAACTTCTGCGGTCATTATCTCTTACCTCTTTAGGATCTTCACACGAACTTCGCTGGCCTTTATTACTCGCGCTTTATTTCTCGCGCACAATTCTTTTGCATTTGACTATTTGTCTTGGTTATAGATATATATTTTAGCGTCATCAAAGTATACTAATTTAGTTTTGTACATATTCCTGACCTTGAACTTTAGAGAGAAAACCATATAATACCTTAAAGGAATATGTTATATCGATTTGGAAATTCCGACTTTTTCGGAAATCTAATTGCGGATAAACGGATCTTAAAGAAACACAGGAAGCAGACTCCCAGGCCGAAAGAGGCCACGAAGGTGCTCTAAGTTTCACCAGGAAAAGAATGCATAGAAGAGACAATCTCGGAGGAGGAATTTATGGCATTTAAAACGCCCCAATCACTTAAAGCGGAACATGATGAGCTTCACGCCCAGCTTGCCAAAGCCATAGGGACCGGTGGAGCTACGGGTGAAGCAGCGAAGACGGTAGCAAAGGCACTTCACCCTCATTTCTTGAAAGAGGAAGAGTATGCCTTGCCACCGTTAGGGTTGTTGCCAATTCTTGCGGAGGGCAAGATTTTGCCAGAAGTGGAGGTGGCTGTGGCGATGACAGATCGTCTTAAGGCGGACTTAAGCCACATGCTTCTGGAGCATAAGCAGGTCGTAATAGACCTCAAGGCATTGACTGAAGCCGCGAATTTAGAGGGAAGAGAAGACGTCACGCACTTTGCTAAAAAGCTAATGCTGCATGCCCGGACTGAAGAAGAGGTTCTCTACCCTGCTTCGATTTTAATTGGTGAATACCTAAAGCTGAAGCTCTCGCAAAAAACTGGCAGATGATCATCGTGGCAGAAGCCATTGCGAATGGAGCCATGACCATAGAGGGCATTGAAGTGTTGCTGAAGGACGCCTCCAACGCTTTGCCAAAGGATGTATTAGATGCTGGTGCCATCGTTCTCAACGGCTCAACTACATGCTGATCAAGGCCATGGACCCATTCCTGAAAGAGCTGGCGAAGCTCGATTTAAATGGGAAAGTAGGAGTGGCCTTCGGCTCTTACGGATGGAGCGGCGAAGGCGTGCCTACCCTCATTGCCAGCATGAAATCTTTCGGCATGTTGGTGATTGATCCTGGAACCACGGGCGTACAAGTTCCCACCAAGGAAGACATCGAGAAGTGCTTCCGGCAGGGAAGAACGATAGTGCCAGGTTGGTAAGTTGGAGTCCATATTGAGTCATCACTTTTTGGCAATTGACCTGGTAGTCTCCGGGTTTATTGCCAGGAAGTTGAAGGCCAGCCGAGGCTTACACATCACTCAGGTTAGTGGACGACTGGATGGCTATATAAGATCAACTGGAAGAAATGCTCACAAGATTCGCAACAGCTAATGAGGTGAAATCAAGAATGACAGAAAATAGCACACCTAAGGTAGAGCAGCTCAAGGATTTGATAAATTACCAAGACGGCTCCGCTGTGAGCCGAGAGGTAATTCGCAAGAGTACAGGAACTGTAACTCTCTTCGCCTTTGACAAAGGCCAAGGGCTAAGTGAGCATACGGCACCATTTGAAGCACTTGTGCACATCCTGGATGGAGAAGCAGAGGTGGCGATCTCTGGGAAAAAATATCATTTGGAGCAAGGTCAAATGGTGATCCTACCAGCTAATGAGACTCATGCTCTCAAAGCTTTGAGTAAATTCAAGATGCTTTTGGTTATGATTAGGTCTTAGAAATTGCCCCATAGGACGAATGACACCGTCCCATTCTTTTTTGCTCCAGCCACTGCGAAATGCTCGTCAATTCCGAGCAAGGATGCTTTGGTATAGATTTGAAACCCTAATGCTATTCAATCTGACTTTCTTGTTCAATTTAACACTAACCACTGGCTTTTGCGTTTGTCTGCTTTCGGGAGAACTTTTATTAGATACTACTCAGATTTTCTTAAACTGTTCTTTGCACATACCGCACACCGGACAGATCCAGTCCTCGGGTTGATCCTCGAAGCCAATTTCAGGAGCGATTCAGGAGGAGGAATCTCCTTTTTCCGGGTCGCAGATCAAGCAAACATATTTATTCATTTTTCATTCACCTCCATAAATCCTTTTCTCCATTCTAAATGAAGTTTTCTAGCAGAACAGATATCCTATTGCCCCTGTTTAAAGCATTCGCAGGGATCCAAATCAAGTTTTTTTTAAGGTTTTAACCGTGACAAGACTTATTGGTGGCCTTAACTTAACCTGATAGGGCAGATGCAAACCACAGACCGGAATGGGGAAAACTTGTTTCTGGGTGATCTCAATAAACTCTCTTTGAGAAAGATCTTGATCTTGGGCACGTTGTGCAATGAAAAAGGACATCGATTCACGAGCGAATCATATGATGATGCTGGCAACCTAAGGATAGAAAGGACGGGATTGTCTCCAAATGATAACAGCAAAGCTAACCAGCTAAACACATACAAAAAGTTATATGTACTTCAAGCGTTATTTTTGCTTGTTTCCGACGCAAAATTCTCAAAGTTTTTAAGGCAGGAAATACCAATGGGGTCGATATACCTGTCGCCAACCTTCTCGATTATCACAGCCTTTTCTAAGAAAGTAGGTGCACATTTCAGTCACCTATATAGGATGGCCTAAAGAGGTCGTCCCCGGTACGCCTCATAGGCGGAGCGCGCCGCGGCTATGCAGGCGTCTGCGGCCTCCCGATACATTCCCAGCGCCTGCTCCGTGAGCTCCGGACCTGCAAGTTCGGGGCTGCCGACCTTGAACGGCGGATGCGGATCATACTCGATGCCGAGCTCGATCACCTTTGCAATCTCCTCTCCCCGTAGCGCGGCGAGCGCAATGAGCGCTGCCTCGAAGGAGCCTGTTGCTGGCCCTGCGGTATAGAACTTGCCGTCGACAACGACTTGGCCACCGGGGACGGGTATTGCTCCTAGATCCTCAAGGGCATCAACAAAGGCCATGCTTGCCGTAGCGCGTCGGCCTTCCAGGAGGGCCGCAGCCCCTAGCATCAATGAACCGCCGCAGCTTCCTATCACGGCCGAAGCACTCTTGGACTTTTGCTGGAAGAAGGCGATAACTTCTGGATCGGCAATCACGTCTGGTGGGATTAAACCCACTGCCAACACGTCAATGTCGGGGCATTCTTCAAAAGTGATCGTCGCCATCGTTGGCCAGCGTGGAGAGGCATCGATGGGATCGAGCGTTTTCCAGACGAGGTGGATCTCTGTGTTGGGAGAACAGCCGAAAACCGTCTGTACACCCACCACGTCTCCTAGAAAGTAGCCGGGGCAAACAAAGATTCCGACCTTTAGTGTTTGATCGAGAGGTTTCAGCAATGTCATCACCTTTGGTTGGAAATAATTCGTATGCCACATATTTAAGGATTCTTATTTACTTGATCAGGTTTAATTGCAGTCGGACTATAGACATCACCGTATTCTTTCAAATCGTTGGCAGCGACGTTTTTATCGTATGTGTTTAACTCCTCCAGAATCACCTGCTTGATCCTATTATGGTCGATAAAGGGATGTCATCCAAAAACCTGCGCAAGATAGAAAAACATATCCTTAGCCGAAGTTACTTGGAGTTAGCTCTCTGGAACTAACCATATGAGACATCACGAAAGGGGTTTAATGATACTGATTTAGGTGAGCTGAACACATACAAAATTAACATTAATCTAGGTATGTCACAGCTCTTGTCCAACAATGCTTTCAGCCACGAAATGCAGTAAGACTGCAATATCCTCTGTGGTGATGACCTCGGCCAGTCCCCTATCGAACAATATGGTCATTTCAGGTGGGAGTTCTTCATCACCGTACCAAAAAATTATTCTGACGCGAACCTCCGGAAAAGTAACCAGCTCCACAGAGAGATCGCCTCCTTCCACAAGCTGGCCTCCAAGACGCTCCGTCAAATCCTTGAACAGGCCATCAGGATCTCTTTTGAGGCTTTCCACTAGCGGCCTGAGAGTGCGGTCCTGAAAGGCTGGATAAAAGCTTTGTCCACCCCAGACTTCTTTGAACGAAATCCATTCTCCTTTCTGTTTATAGCCGTGCTTTAGGATGCCGATGAGGTAGTGAAGGATAAGTATAGACATACCTTCGTTTGCGACAGCGCCGGACGATTTCAACTGGACGACCCTGTCGATTACCCTTACCTCATAAATATCCATTTGGAGCTGGACGATGTATTTTGGAGTCGAAGCTAGCGCTACAATCTCATTCCATGCCCTGTCGAGTGCGATCTCGTATGCCATGGTCTCATGTCTCCTTCTTGCCCATTAAAACTTTGCAGAAAGAAAAACTAGGTGGACTCATTACTAAGCAGAATCGCAAGTACATAACGAAGGAAGTCGGCAAGCTCCTATCAGATATCTGGCGGATCAAGGAGCTGGAGCAGCAGGAGTTCGGCTCGCATCACCCGATCACCAGGAAGCTGGGCAGCATGCGGATGCTCAGAGGTTGTTTCAGGAGATGTCTGATGCCTGGAATCGATCGCATAAGGAGATTCAAGATGCTGGGTCCCATTTAACCTTCCGGGTTCTGGATAATCCCCGCCTTGCCCTGACCTACGTCCAAGAAAATGCACGCTTAGATTTTCGTTCTCTCGTCAGTATTGGTTAAATATTCATTAACTTCACCTTGAAGATCTGCATTCATGATAACATCAAGAATCGCAAACGATAAAAAGGTTCTTATTTTGTATCTCAGAGTTAATCTTGTACATTAAATTACACCTTGTATACTATTATAACGCTAAAGTATATATTGATAACGCACTCATTATTGTCTGGTGAGAAAAATGCCGACATGGAAGTACACGGACAAAAACATGTCCAAAGAAAAGGCAGAGGAATCGTTGAAAGCAATCAAGAGTGCCTGTTTCGGATGCGACACCCACAATGCGGACTGCTCAATCGCAAAGGCAGCCGAAGAAGTATCTGATATGCTCAGGTGTGAGACGATGCAGACACAACCTGCCAGGTAGGAGATCACACTTGGCCTCAGAAAAAGCCGCTTTGGAGGCTGGCCTCATCTCCACCAGACCATGAATAACCTACCTGGCCAGGTTGTCTTTTTTTAAGCCAAAATGGCCGCATTTTATTTTATTACATCGGGAGCGCGGAGGGTCACGAATACCCCGACCTTCAGGTTGGGGATGAAGTGAACCCTCGCCCGGTTTTCATATTTTCTTAAATTTGATTAACAAGGACTCTCTGGGAACCGTAAACAGAGTTACTATAATTCTGACCAAAGGTATCTGGTCAACGAAAGCTCGACGGTTTCAGGATTCCATAAAACCGGGCGTGAGGGCGCGCGGCCCGAAGCATACCCCGTCCTTTAGGGCGGGGTGGCCGCGCGCAGTTTGATTTTATAAATATCTTTCTGGCTTCGTCATCCGTCGATGTTACGCGTCAGATTGTGAATGTTCTTCTTCCTTTCACGGATAGAGAAAAACCACGATCGGCTGATTGTGACCGGATTGCACCCGAATGTGTAGGAACGGGTAGTTAGGCAGAAGCAGATTTTGGCCAATTTGAAAGGGAGGAACGAGGTAGTACATACAACCTGCATCACCGAAGTTCTGATACTTTTTTGGAAACTGCAAAAAGTGTCACAGAACTGAATCAGAATAGCTGAGCGGAGGCAGCGGCCTAGCCAGTCTTCAAGCCCCGTACCATTATGTCCAATGACCCAAAACCGTTTATGTAAGCCTGAAACCTTCAACCATTAGAGTGATATGGTCTCGACTACTTCATATAGGTGATAATCAGCTTTCTCGATTACACTTTTTGTTAATTTCAAGGCATCTCTTATAGTTTCAAACCACGCCAAACCATCGTCTGAATTTCTCCACCTGATGAAATATAGGTAGTGTGCCGAATCTTCTGTAATTTTGGTGGCCCTGTTATCCCACAAGTCAATCCGTATCCATGGATAAATACTTTTTAGTTGTCATCCACTCTTCATTG
>JGI11944J13513_1000797_pt1 | contig 28229 bp, 20 predicted proteins | sample TerdegcoTASludge_FD_13513 | JGI IMG/M metagenome (IMG submission 13513) | reverse complement strand
GTGCAACAGCAATGGCCATGGCATTATCACCATACCCAAGGTCATTTAAGAGAAAAAACATGACCGGGACCATCACGACCCCTCCCCCGATACCAAAAAGACCGGCGAGAAATCCGGCGACAAGGCCACAGAGCAGAAGTATGATAATAATTACGATGAAGAATTCCATGCCATGTCAGATGAGCTCTTCACAATTCTGGTATTTTCTCATATCATATCCGCGTTCAACATGAGCACGGATTCGGGCGAGGAGAATGGTTTCGTGAAAAGGCTTGGTGATATAATCGGTCCCGCCTGCCTCAAGGCCGGTTTCAATATTCGTATCCTCGTCTTTTGCCGAGAGAAAAATTACCGGGACAGATTTGATGGCGTCCATCATCCGGAGCCGTCTGCAGACCTCAAACCCATCCATCCCGGGCATCATGATATCGAGTAAAATGATATCAGGCGGCCGCTCCTGTGCCAGCTCCAGGGCATGCGGGCCGTCGGTTGAAGTTACGACCTGAGAGCCCGACCGGTGGAGAACCTCTGCAATTATATACAGATTATCCTTATTGTCATCGACGATGAGAACGAGCACATCTTCGTTTCTGATATATTCCATATTCTCTGTTGCTGCCTGGTTGCGCCTGAATAAAATACACACGCCTCTCTGTATGGGAATGAACCGCTAGATCCACCAGGGATCCCTGTTCTCATATCCAGATCCCCGGATGACTATTTAATGGATTCTATCTGATCATCTTTTTTAGGAAATACAGAAAGATTGAGTAAAAAAGAAGACTGCACAAGATTTTACTCTCTATGTTGTTTATCAGGGTGTAATTTTCAAAAATCCATGTAATGCATGGGTGTTCAGATATCCACCTCTCTCCCCAGGTAACAGGAGATTTTATCTTGTTCAATGTGAAATATGCACGCTGATATGGCTGTAGATCCGGATGAAAGCCGGTTCGATGAGGGGATATCGCTTATTAAAGCGGGAAAGATAGAAGAAGCGATTGATATCTTTTCTGAACTGGTAGAGAAGGATGATCGGAATCATAAAGCCTGGAATGCGTATGGGGTGGCTTTATCCCAGACAATCCATAAAGAGAGTGCAATTCATTGTTTTGAAAATGCCCTGCAGTTGGATCCTGATAATAAAATCTATCAGCGAAATCTGAACAGAACAAAAAATCCCCCTTCAAAGAAAACTATCAGAAAAAAGGCTGAACTGACACCTCATAAGTCCGGGAAAAGATGGATAGCCCCTGCTGTTCTCCTCCTTCTGGCGGGAGTGGCAGTATTAATCGTATCCGGTCTGGTGCCGGGAGTCTCGGTCTCAGATCAGGTACGCAGTCTTATTCCTGGATCAGGGCCGGTTGAGGAGGTCCCGGTCATTACACCAGAACCGGTCATCACTCCTGAAGTCACACCCGAACCAACTCCTGAACCGACACCGGTTCCTACACCCCTGCCTGAACCTGAAACCCTGTTCCATTTCATTGATGTCAGTCAGGGTGATGCAGCCCTGATACAGAGTGAAGGCAAAAACATGCTCATTGATGCCGGTCCGAAGAGCTCAGGTCCGCGCCTTGTTGAGTATCTGAAACGTCAGAATGTGACCTCCCTGGATTATGTTGTCGCGTCTCACCCGTTTGATGATCATATCGGCGGGATGGTTGATGTTCTCAAGGCCTTTGAAGTCAGGACGTATGTGGATAACGGAATGACACATACATCTGACCTGTACAAAGACGTCATAAATGCCGTAATATCAGATCAGGCGGTCAGGATGATCGTCACTGCAGGTATGAATATTCCCTTTACCAATACGACAAAAGTAGATATTATCGGGCCGCACCGTCTGACCGGTCACCAGGATACAGACTCGCTGGTCCTCCGGGTCACCATGAATAATGTCTCCGTCGTCTTTCCCGGTGATTCATCAGAAGTTCGAGGGCCTGCAACCATACTAAAACTCCCTGACCATGGATCAGATGCAGGAATCGGTCCTATTATGAATACCAGACCTGAAGCGGTTGTCATCTCGCTGGCATCGGGCAATCCGTTCGGATATCCCCGGTCTGCAACCCTTACTGAGATTATGAAACAGGGTGCACAGGTATTCAGAACGGATGTAAATGGGACCATCGTTATCAGGACCAATGGCGAAAACTGGACCGCAAAAACGGTACGCTGATCTGCATCCTCATTATCGGGGAAAAGACGGGAGGTCTTCCTCTTCCCGCCTTATTCTATCCGGTATTTTCCTTCAGGGATCCTCATGGTGAATTGTGCTCCCTTTCCTTCGGTTCCGGTCTCCTCAATGGTAATCCCGGTTATTGCAAGGATCTCCCGTGCAAGAAACAGACCAAGGCCCGTATTCTTCCCTACTTCCCTCGAAAAAATATGTTTTTTCATGGACGGCGGAATTCCTACCCCGTCATCCTCGATGATCCAGCTCAGACTATGATCCGGATTCCTGCTCCAGGAACTGGTAATCCTGGTGACTGTTCCTCCATGTCTGATAGCATTCTCCATCAGATTATAGATAACTTTTAAGAGAAGCGGATCTGCAAGGACGACTAATCGTGTATCGGTATCAAATTCTATGGATACCTGCCGTGTATTCACCAGTGCTGCAGAATTCTTCAGGACTGCCCTGATATCATGCCAGACTGGTTCTTTTGAGCCCAGATCCTGATAATCGCGGGTAAATTCAATATGGTGTCGGATTGATCGTGCTGCAACCTGCGATTTCTGAATAAATATCCGTGCCTCCTCTATACTGGTCTCTGTTGCAGCAAATTCCAGGTACCCGGTCAGAGCAGTCAGAACATTGAGGATATCGTGCCTGGTAATGGAAGAGAGCATGTTCAGTTTTTTATTCGCCGTAACCAGTGCATCCTCAATCCGTTTTTTATCAGTAATATCATGAATGATTGAATAGAGGACCTGTGCCTGGTCAAGGACGATCGGCCCGCTGTGAACTTCCACCTCTCTGATCTCTCCTGATGCAAGCCGGTGCCTGAAATAAAAGAAATTGCGTTCTTCTTTTCTCGCCCGCTCCATCTCCTGAAAAATTTCATCCCTGCTAAGACAGTTAATCCTGGTAATGTCCATATGGGTCAGTTCCTCATGGGTATATCCATAATAGGAGCATGCTGCAGGATTTGCATCAAGTATCGCTCCGGTATCAGGGCTGATAATCAGCATAACCGAGTGGTTATTTGAAAAGATGCTTCTGTACCGTTCTTCACTTGATTTCAACGCCATTTCCGATTTTTTCTGTTCAGTCAGGTCCTGTATCTGCACCAGATAGCCGCCGGTAATATCAGGATATGACAGGGAAATAGGCGTTATCTGGACATGGATGTCAATCTGACCGGTCTTTGTGGTTTTGTACAGCGTATGCTGTTGTACCAGATCAAAATCGAAGCTGGTTGAATATTCCACACGTTCTCCTGTCTTTAATTGTTTGAGAGCACCTTCTGGAACATTTGGGTCCTGGAAGAGATCAAACATGGCGATCTCTTTCTGATGTACTACACCAAAGAGATCAAGACAGGCTTTATTGACCTGGAGTAATTTTCCATCGGAGTTAAATAGTTCTATGGCAATCGGTGACTGGGTAAAGATCTCATGAAAGATGATCTCTGCCTGTTTGGATCTGATAAGGGGTATCAGTTTTTCAGAAAGCTGGTAAAATAAATCCTTTGGGGAGTCTGTCTTTACGAAATACAGGTCCGCCCCGCTGTTCAGGGCATCAATAATTACCTGGTCATTTCCCTTCCCGGTGAGGATGACAAAGGGAATTTTATTTCCTTTACTTCGAAGTGACCTGAGAAATGTAAGGCCATCTGTTACCGGCATATCAAAATCAGAGATGATGGCATCATAGTGGTACTTTTTTAAGAGCCGCTTTGATTTTTTTACCGATTCTGACGTAGTCACTTTAAATGGTCCGGTTTTTTCAAGAAACGTTTTTGCGATTGAGCAGATCTCAGGATCATCATCAACAAAGAGCAGAGAAAAAATCATACCTGGCACCCCTCGTTCATGGTATCATACTGGATGGTAAAGTATGAAACCTTATCTTCTTAGCAGACGATGATTCAAGCTGTGAATGATATGACCAGGCATATCGGATGGGTATTTGTTACATGTTTCATTCTTCTAATCTGGTGTAATGCATCAGCTGAACCGATTTCCGGATGGCATCCCTCAGCCCGCGATTACTTTACTGTACCAGGATCAGGACAGGTAGAAAACGGAGGAGCCGTCCCGATTATCCCAATGCCGGTAGAGAATCGTACGACGCAACGTGAGAATATTTCTGCGTCTTCGGTTGGATATGCATCGGAGGGGGTGAATATCTCTGCACCAGCACGAGAAGCACGAATCCTGGTCAGGTATAATACCTCTGAAGTGTCCGCCCTTGCAGATGTGGAGATTGAAGGGGTTGCTCTCACGGAGGACCTGAGCTCCAGTCTGTCTGGTCTTGTGCTGTATTCAACCAGGGGAAAGAGCGAGGAAGAAGCAATAACTGCTCTGTCTGCCCTCCCCGGGGTTCTCTATGCCGAACCGGATTATATCGTATCCATTGACCGGACTCCGGATGATCCTGAACTCTGGCGGCAGTGGGGGATTGCAAATACCGGTCAGGTCTACCGGGAGAATACCCCTGCCGGAAAGGCCGGTGCAGATGGAAACGTGCTCAATGCCTGGAATATGACCACCAGTTCAGGGGATGTTATCGTTGCGGTCCTTGATACCGGGATCGACTATAATCATCCTGACCTGAAATCTAATATGTGGACCGGCTCTTCAGGAGAACACGGGTTTAATGTCATAACCCAGACACAGGATCCGATGGATGACAACGGGCATGGAACCCATTGTGCGGGGATCATTGGTGCTGTCGGCAATAACGGGGTGGGGGGATCTGGTATCGCCTGGCAGACAAAACTGATGGCCATCAAGGCAATCGGAGCGGATGGAAAGGCATATACGTCAGATATCATCAAGGGAATCGAATATGCAACCAAGGCCGGTGCAGATATCATCAGTTGTTCTTTTGGTGGATCTGATAGTTCTCAAGGGTTATATGATGCAATAGCAGAATCTCCTGCTCTCTTTGTATGTGCAGCAGGAAACCAGGGTAAAAACAATGATCAGACACCTCATTACCCTTCATCATTCCAGCTTCCCAATATTATCGGTGTTGCTGCGACCACCTCATCCGACACGCTTGTTTCGACCTCAAATTACGGGACCACGGTTCATCTTGCCGCTCCCGGAGAGGATTTGTACAGTACAGCCCTTTCTGTGCCAGGTGGGGGACAATACCGGTACATGACCGGGACCTCACAGGCGACCGCGTTCGTGGCCGGGATGGCATCCCTTGTGAAGAGCCTTGACAGCAGTCTCTCAAATGAGGAGATCCGATCGCTCATGATATCTCATTCAGATGCCGTCCCTGCATTACAGGGGAAAGTCGCCGCACAGGGACGGGTGAACCTTGCTGCTACCCTGGAAAGCCTTTCAGGTGAGGACGCAATTCCCCTGCACCAGGGATGGAACTTTGTATCGGTGCCACGGCCACTCGCACCAGGGAAAGACACGGCGCAGATATTTGGCCAGGTGAGCTCAGGTGGCCATTCTGTCCTTGAATATCTGCATGGAACCGGTTGGAAGACCCTGAAGGCTTCAGACCCAATCTCCATCATGACCGGATACTGGGTGTATTCCACAAAGGATGATTCAGTTCCGCTGCAGTATGCACCATCCCCCGGTATTATCAGAAAACAGATACAGAGTGGCTGGAACACCTGGAGCCTTCCGTTAAAAGAAGCAGAGAAGGCAAAGACAGCACTCTCCCCGATTCAGAGCATCTGGAAGTATGTGGTCGGGTATGACGCAACCCTTCAGCAGTATGAAAGCCCCATCCTGAATGGCGGTTCAGGAGATCAGAGTGATGAACGGCTTGTGAAACCTCATCAGGGGTACTGGCTCTATAGTGCAGGGGAAGGGGAGATTACCGGATAATATCTCTAATCCTGGTAATTTCTGATAATTAACTCGTTAATATCTCCTCTTTTTTCACCCACGCTGTTGATAAACCGTTTTGCAAGTACCCGTTCAATCAGAAAATCTTTGTACAGATCATCAAAGAAATGGTCGGCCGGGTCCTCATTTCTCGGATCTGAATTTGAGAGCATCACCTTTGCACCAGTGTTAGCCACCGCCCCATAAAAATCACGAAGCCTGAGCTGGTCCTGCTCTGAAAACCCTTCCTGTGAGTAACTGGTGAAGGATGAGGTCTTATTTAATGGGCGATAAGGGGGATCAAGATATACAAAAGAGCTTCTGTCAACATACTCAAGACAGGTGGTAAAGTCGCCCTGTATGATGGTTGTATGGGTGAGGAGGTTCGAAGCCATCAGGAGGTTTTTTTCCTGAACGATATTGGGGTTTTTATACTTCCCGAATGGAACGTTGAACTCTCCTTTTGAGTTCAGTCTGAAAAGTCCGTTAAAGCAGGTTCTATTCAGAAAGAGTAACTGCGATGCCCGTTGTATGGTATGATCCCCGTATGTGTTGTAATCAAAAGATTGTTTTTCCCGGTTCAGATCATCACGGACCTGGTAAAAGAGATTGAGCCTCTCGGCCTCAGTTCGGGTATCATATGCATCCTGCAGTTCCTGAAGGAGCCTGATGAGGGTCTTGACATCCTGTTTTACAACCTTCCAGGTCAGGATCAACTCGCTATTGACATCACAGATGACCGCTTCTTTGATCGGATAGAGCTGGGCTATATAAAAAAAGACCGCCCCTCCGCCAACAAACGGCTCAACATACCGAACGAGATCACCAGTCTCCAGAGTTTTTGGAAACCGCGGATCAAATTCATACAGGAGCTGACTCTTTCCCCCCGCCCATTTAAAAAACGGTTTTGCATATTCCTCATCGCCTTTAGTCCGTCGCCCACGTATTGACTTTATCAGATTCGGTCTGCCTTTTTTCATGAACCCTGTAGTATGTGGATCTGATAGGACATAATTCGGACGGGTTATAACTATTCAATTCATATGTATAACAAATGAAGAATTTTTTTTGTCTGCTTCTGGGCCTGGTGGTAGGCGGCCTGATTCTGGCCATGCCCGGAGATCTCTTCATATCATGGGAAATTCAGGCGACGGCGGCTGTAACCACACTTATGGTTATCTGGTGGATAACAGAGGCAATACCAATACCTGCAACCGCACTCGTCCCGCTCGTCGGGTTTCCCCTGCTCGGTGTTCTTACTCCGGCCGAAGCATCGGCGCCCTATGCAGATAAGACCATCTTCCTCTTTCTTGGCGGGTTTATCATTGCGGCAGCCATGCAGAAGTGGAACCTGCATCGAAGGATCGCCCTTACTATAATTCTTCTCACCGGAACAAGTCCGAAACAGATCATCCTGGGCTTTATGATCGCAACCGCCTTCATCTCACTCTGGATCTCGAACACGGCGACTGCGATGATGATGATCCCGATTGCGGTGGCTATTATCGGCACTGTCGGGATGGATGTATTCAAAGAGAAGGAAAAAGATGAAGGGGTTTCTGACTTTGCAAAGGCCCTGGTCATCTCTATCGCCTATGCAGCATCGATTGGTGGTCTTGGAACCATCATCGGTTCACCACCAAACGGGATCTTCCTTGCCCAGCTCAAGACCCTGTTTCCTGATGCCCCGACCATAGGATTTGTTGACTGGATGCTCTTTGGTATCCCGCTGGTTGCCATCATCATCCCCCTCACCTGGTTCTGGCTTGTGTACGGACCGTTCAGGCACCTGCCTGCAAAACTTCCTCATAGTCGTGAGATCATAACCGAAGAGCTGAAGAAATTAGGACGGATAACCACTGGTGAACGGTGGACGTTGATCGTCTTTGTCATGACGGCTCTGATGTGGATCTTTTCAGCGACGAAAAAGATCGGTGATATCACCATACCAGGTCTTGATATCCTCTTTCCCGGTATTGATGACTCAACCATCGCTATGTTTGGAGCGATCCTTCTCTTCATCCTGCCGGTGAGCATCAAAGACCGGCAGTATACCATGGACTGGGAGTCTGCCGCCAGGATCCCCTGGGGCATTCTCCTCCTCTTTGGTGGGGGCATCTGTCTCTCAAAGGGCTTTATCAAATCAGGCCTTGCTGATGAACTGGTAAAACACCTGACCGGTCTTTCTATTCTCAATATCCTGGTCATCATATTCCTGGTGGCGGTTCTGGTATCATTCCTGACCGAAGTAACATCCAATACCGCCATCGCCTCGGTCATGATGCCCATCCTTGCTGTCACATCAGTCAGTCTGATGATAAACCCGATTATTCTCATGCTCACCGCAGCCCTGACTGCATCGTTGGCATTTATGCTGCCGGTTGCAACCCCGCCCAATGCCGTGGCCTATGGAACCGGGTACCTGGAGATGCGGGATATGATGCGGACCGGTTTTATCCTGAATATGATTGGGGTTGTTCTGGTTACCCTGTTTATGTATACGGTGGTACTCTGGGCTCTTGGGATCACCTTTGAGCTACCTTCCTGGGCAATTGCCCCCTAAAAATCCGATTTTTTACTTGAAAATAAAAAATAAGCGCCACATTGATCTCGTTTTAGAGATATGGATCAATTTCATAAGAAACTACTTAAAAACCGGGGCACGAGGTACTGAGAGGCTCACAGCGAATCCGGTCATATGAGTACTGTGAAGCTATCCGTATGAAGGATTCATCTGTGACCATCTCACTCATACAATAGTGTTGTCCCGGGTGTATAATGGAGGTATCGTTGACGTATCGTATTTTTTCAGCAACTGTGATTCTGCTTTTGGTGTTGTCCGGAATTGCATATGCAGACCGGCTCCCGTCACAGGTTCCTGAAAACCAGAAGATTAGTATCTCCACGATCATCGATGTGGTCGGATTCGTGTCTGACAAATCCTACATGTCATGGACCATCGATGATTCAGAGACACCGGTAACGACGAAACAATTGAATAGTGGGACCGGATCCACGCCGACAAATCTGACACCTGAGCAGGTGCGGGCACTTGCAGCTGCGAAGTCATCCATTGCAGGACTCACCTACTCTGTCGGTGCAGGAAATCAGCTCTATTCACTTACCGTACCCGATTATCTGCTGAGTGATCTGGCATTACCCAATATCGCCCCGACCGATCCCTGGTGGGGGAAGACCTGGCAGTCCATTCTGAATACACTTGATTCATCGTCGTATTCACAGACCCAGGATACGGAATATGGCAGTATCCATGACAGTAAGCTCAATCCGGGTGAATCGATTGCTATTGTGACATTCTCAGACAGCATCATGACCAATGGCGGCCATCTCATGCTGAACAAGGATCTCGGCTTTGACTCACAGAACAAGGGGAAGGGCCTCTCAAACCTGGAGGTTGAGAAGGTACTTACTTATGAGAGCATTGACGGTTCATTCCTTGTCGGAAGTGAGGAATGGAGTCTTGATGTTGCCGGCAATTATGCAAATACTGATGATTCTATCAGGTGTGTCTTTGCATCGGCCAAGGAGAGTGTTATTCCGGCATTCTGTAATGTGGTAAAGGCGAAGAGCGAACTTATCAACTTCAACAGCGGGCAGGTCTCTACCAAAGGCAGCCTCCGTGCTGTTGCAGCGACAAGTGATGTTCCGGCTGGTCTCTTCTATCAGATTGCAGTCACTCCGATTCCAGGTTCAGGCTCCGGATTTGCAGAGGGAACTGTAAAGACTGAGTTCGCCGGCTCTATCATGGAAGCCCGTGGCAAGTCTGACTCTCCATCTGCAACGAACCAGTGGTCTGACAAGACGTCTGTATCCGGTGGTATCAAGAACTTCCAAAAGACGTTCGGGTACGAGTCTGGTGTTACTCTCTAATCCTGAAACCCTCAGGATTTGCTTTTTTGAAATGAACCTGTCTGCCAGGGTATTCTCCTTCGAATAATCTATCATCTCATAACGCAAAACTCCCCATGGTTTATATGTCTAGGGGTTATGTGTGGATCTTTTTGTTGATACTTTGTATCATGGCAACAGGAGGATATGCGGAAGAACAACAGGTGCCGTTTGTTTCGGCTCCTTCTCTCTCGATAACGTCAGCGGCCGGGACTGATGATCCGGTCCCCGTAGCAACAAATGAATTGAACCCGGCTGCAGGAAACCCGGTAATTCAGGCGACTAATAAGATTGTACAGGGAGATATCGTATTTATTGGTGAAGGATCTCTGGATGTTACAAGCGCGCTGAATACCGCCGGGTACATTGCCTGGTGGCAGAACGGAAATCTCAATCCGGCAGCTCCTGACGCTGTGATCCCGGTACCAGATCCCTACAATTTCCGTCTTGATCCTGCTGATTTTGTTCAGAAAACCGGTGACTGGTACCAGTGGGTGGATAACCAGAAAGGAGACCTGGCCTTCAGGGTGGCGGATCCGTCTCTGTATCTGGAGATCTGGGATGCCTCAACAAATACTGATGTGACCGGAAAGACCATTCCCATGGGTAATCTTGGAACATTCTGTATTGATTCCAACCTGTATTCCATTATGAACAGAACCGGATACCGGCCTGAAGACGGTAGTATACAGATCACCGTGACCAGTCCATCCGGTGAGATCTTAACTACTTTGGTGGGATTGAATGGAGCCGGGCATTCCCTTACCCATCTGCAGGTTGATCTTCCCAGATGGTACTGGATTGGTCAGGGGACGGATCACTCTGTTCCGTCTCATGAAGACGGGTGGAATACCTCTGTTTCCTACCCGAACGGCACTCGTATCTACCAGCCTGGGGTCTATACCGTCCGTGCTGAATGTAATGTCAATGGGATGAAGAATAATTACAAGGCTCCTGACGGGTCTGATTATGTGAATAAAACCGTCTCGATGACACACACGGTGAACCTTGTCGATGATGCGGTTGATATCCGTGCAGACCCGGCGGTCGTGGTCCCTGGTGAGTCTTTTGCGACGATCATCACCGGTCTCCCTCATAATGAGTATTATCTCTGGATGAAAGGGACCGGGACCATGACCGGACAGCCAGGGGATCAGCCACCGGTGATTGCACTCATGCAGGATAATGTAGTACATGATGCACCTTCGGGGCCCTATCTCATCGGTGATTATGTATTTTCTGACGGAGGTGGCAAAACCATCAGGAATGATGTCCCTCACGATCCCACCTGGAACGGAACACAGTTCTATGGTATGGTCAAACTTGATGCGACCGGAACCAGAACCGTCTACTGGAATACGAGTGCAGCAACAAAACCAGGTTCCTATACCCCGGCGGTTGAAAAAAGAACCCTTTCCGGGTATGTCAGTGATACCTGTATGCTCTCGGTGGATACCGGTAATGTAAGTTCATTAAATCTGTTATCCGGATGGAATTTTATCTCAACGCCGAAAACCCTGTCACCCGGCCATAATACGATGGCAATCTTCTCCGGGATCAACTCATCAGGGCATTCCATATTTACCTATGATAGCACTACGTCCTCATGGGTTACTATGAAATCAGAAGACCCGTTCTCACCATTAACCGGGTTCTGGCTCTATTCTGTCCAACCGACGACGATACCACTTATATCTGACAATGCAACCGTTGTTCCCCGGACTCTGGTAAAGGGGTGGAACAGTATCGGCATCACCGCTCCGGACAGAATTGCTGCCACAGTTTTGCAGCCGTTCGGGGAGGCCTGGTCATATCTCATCGGGTATGATGCACAGGTTCAGCAGTACAGAAATCCGCTGGTTCTCGGAGATCCAGCAGTAAACACCACAACGCTGTATACAAAAGAGGGATATTGGATATATGTAAAAGAGAACCTGACCTTCTCAGGGTGATGGGTTATCGGTTTAATTTTATTTTATTTCCTTTCAGTCTGACAATCTCTAATTTTTTCAGATCTTCCACGACCTGCTTTACATACTCTGGTGATATGTTGAAAAACAGTACTGTTCTCGTTCCTTCGAGCTGCTTCTCCTGGATCTCCTGAACAGCTCTGATGAGGTCCTCTACTGTCTCTGCCTTTGTCATACTTAAGATATGGACGATATGCTCAACAATCTCCTGTTTCACATAAATGGCCTGAAGAATGATTGCAATACTCTCGTTTGATATATCACTGTTTTCAAGTTCGTCATGAAACTGTTCCACATCAATTTTGAAAATTAATTCCGGACCTGCATGCACATTATATTCCAAATCTGCATTCATCAGCTGAACAAGGGTAATATTGAATGACTCCAGCTCCTCCTCACTCGGTATAATTCCGGAAGTTGGTTGGAATGTGTAGAAAAGATCTTCTGCGGGGATAATCTTCCGAATGATCATTTTTTTATCTTGAATGGAAATGAGCTCATTATCCAGGAGCACTTTATTCCTCATAATTGCAGCAATCGTTGGATTTACACCCACCTCATCCTTGTTAGCCAGCTCAGCATCGTGATCATACACAACATCGCCTTCTTTCAGCTCTTCAAGGGTTTTTATAGCATTATCCCGATCGAGGGTAAGGATGGCGAGAATTTTCTCGACTGCTTCAAGGTCCTCTTTTATATCCTCGATTGCCTCATTTTCATACTGATCATCCGGGGTATCCTGGTTCTCCTCCTGGACTTTTCTCATCTCATTCTCCAGGTCCTGGGTCAATTCTTCCCTGCAGTGAACAAGATAGGAATGAATATTGTCAAATGTTCCTTTCACCCTGATTGAAAAGCGTGACGATGAAACCGGTTCGATTCTCGTTGAAATGTCACTTTTTCGTAAAAATTTCGTAAGTCTTTCTGCGTCTTCAAGATTTTCGCATGTAAAAGTATGGCCTAACACCATACCGTATGTGTCTGCTCTATGAGGTGATAAGCAGGATCTATTGCAGGTTTCCCACTGCTCATATCCCATCCCCGATGGCTTTTAGGGAGGACAGGTTCATGAGATATCCTGTCTAACTCTGTTCCTCATGTATAGTCAGACCGAAAAATCGGTCCTTCTCCTTATATCATCACTGGCATCATTTCTGGTTCCCTATACCGTATCTTCATTAAATGTCGCTTTGCCAGCAATTGGTTCATCATTTGGCCTCGATGCTGTAACCCTTGGATGGGTCACTACAGCATATCTCCTCATTGCTGCAGTATTCATGCTCCCGTTTGGGAAACTTGCGGATATATATGGAAGAAAACGGGTTTTCATCATTGGTACTATTCTCTTTGCTATCGGATCGCTTCTTGCAGCGATATCATGGTCAGGATCGGTGATCATCATCGCACGGATGATCCAGGGGCTTGGCGGTGCAATGGTCTTCTCTACTTCCATGGCGATTGTAACCGTTGTTTTCCCTCCTGGTGAACGGGGGAGGGCGATTGGTATTATTACCGCAACGGTATATGCAGGCCTCTCACTTGGGCCGGTCCTCGGTGGGTTTCTGACGCAGATGTATGGATGGCCCTCAATATTTATTGTTAATGTCCCCCTTGCTCTGATTGTTGTCGTGCTGACCATTCTCTTCCTGCATGATGAATGGAAGGATCTGAAAAGCGGGTTTGACTCTGGGGGTGCTGTCCTCTATGGATGTATGCTCATGGGGATTATGTATGGCCTGACCGTTCTTCCTTCCCCGGCCAGTATTCTCTGGATAGGGGGCGGGGTGGCAGGAGGGTATCTCTTCTTCAGGTGGGAACAAAAACAGGAACGGCCACTTATCAGGCTGTCAACGTTCAGAACGAACCGGACCTTTCTCTGCTCCAATGTGGCTGCCATGATCAATTATGCGGTTGTATTTGCCGTGGGATTTCTCGTGAGCCTGTCACTTCAATACACACGTGGCTTTGATCCGGCTACAACCGGTATGATCCTGTTGGCACAGCCCCTGGTCCAGACGGTCGTCTCTCCTCTGGCCGGAAAAGCATCGGATTCAGTTGAACCTGCCATCATAGCAACGCTGGGTATGGCTGCCACGACCATCGGACTTGGAGTGCTGCTGATTGTGCTGCCGTCCGGTTCTGTTCTTTGGATTCTCGCCGGTCTTGTCATCCTAGGTCTTGGATACGGACTCTTCTCTTCACCGAATACGAATGCAATAATGAGTTCTGTTGAGGTAACCGATCTGGGGATGGCCTCTGGAATGGTCTCAACCATGCGGACGGTCGGGCAGCTCATCAGCCTTGCCATCGCGATGATGGTCTTTTCGGTCGTGATCGGAACGGTAAAGATAACCCCTGATGTCTACAAGCAGCTGGAACTGAGTACCTCAATAATCTTCCTGATATTTATCGGGCTTGGAATTTTGGGAATGTTCACGTCATATGTAAGGGGAACGGTCATGAACCATGAGAATCAGGGGTGATTCCGGTTCTATGTATTATAATATCCATTCATGCCCGTGTTTTTTCAGATATTCCCGTCGTTCCTTGTAGTCGGGCATCATACTCTCTACGGTATTCCAGAAACGGGGGGAGTGATCAGGGTGAATTTTATGGGCCAGTTCATGAAGAACCACATATTCAATAATTCTTCGTGGTGCCATGCAGAGCCGGAGGTTTAAGATGATACTCTTTGATGTGCATGCACCCCACTTTGTCTTCTGATCCCTGGTTTTTATCCGGGGAATGGGCACGTTGAGCAGGGCAGCATACAGGGTGAAATAGGGGAGTGCGAACAGAGAGAGCTGCTCTGCAAAGAACGCAGAAACAACCTGTTTTACTGCCATTTTAGTGTGATAATCGGTGAAATCTGCCGGAACGGTAATGAGTAATTCATCCCCCTGTCGCGAACAGGACAATTCATATCCCCGCCTGATTCTGATGGTAAGTGATTCGTCAAGAAATGGGAAGACCTCTCCGTCCTGATAGGTCCTTTTCGGGGGAAGGGGCCGGACGCTTCCGATGGTATGGGTATACACCCATTCTGCATTCTGGACCATAAATGCATGAATATGAGTGACCGGCACATGGGGAGGAGATACAACATAGACTTTTCGGTCCTGGTTCACTTTGATTGTAGTCCGTTTCGCACGGGGGTTTCGTTTTATGGTATAGGGGATGGTATGCCCCTCCCAGGTGATATGGCCGGCATCTTCTCCCGGTGTGTTTGCAGGCCCTTCCTGAAGAATGCTCCCGTGTTGGTTCTCCGGCGGGTGAACTCCGATTTTTGGTGCAATCCATGACTTCCTGCTCTCCACAAAGGCAGTAATGGTATCTGTCGGTGTATTGTACGGGGCAGAGACCTCGATGGCTCCATTCCCATGTACCTTCAGGGTGATCCGTTTGTTCCGGGTACTGCGGGAGATCTGATACGGGATGGGTTTTTCATTGATTTGTACCGTATGCTCTTCCCTGGCAGGGGGACACTCCGGGCGGGTGCAATAGTATTCCCGGTATATCCACTCTTTTTCAGAGGTGAGAAACCGGTGTATGTCCTCTTCTGTGGCATTTCCCGGGTTTTCAACCTCGACTCTCCCATCAGGATATATTGACAGATAGAGGGTTTTTCTCCGGGGATTATGGACAACGGAGTAGGGGATATCATATCCCCTGATATGGATCGTTCCACCGGTGAGTGATCGGGTCGTTTTTTGTGTGCCGGAAGGTTTTGTACCCTGGCTGGTGAGATAGGTTTGGAGGCCTTTTCGTAGTTCCTCTTGGGATACCCCGTACGGGGCCTGTACGATAATACGGGTGTCAGAAAGCGGGCTGTACAGGATCTCGTTCTGGCCTTTTCGATATGATACCAGAACATGAATGGGCTTTCCATTTATATCGAATAGTAACTTTTCAATTGAGATCTCCGGATCAAATGTGCTCTGCATAGCTGGTGCCAGTGTTTTCGATGATAGAGGTTGTCACTGAGAAGGCATAACCATGGTCAATTGTGTGCAGGTGCATGCCGGCAGATGAGCGCATGTCGAGTGGAAATAAGGGGGTATATATAGGGTTGTGAATGGCGAATATCACCAAGAAATCTCCTTAATTTTGATGCGTGCAGGTTTTTGGAAAGATCTTGATTTCTCAAGGGACAATTTCAGGCAGACGGTCAGGTATGTGGTTGTCTGGTGGAAAGCCACCCATGACAGGGTGCAAAAGGGGATCAGAAGACCCAAGAAACGTCCGGTTCACCCGCAGGACTATCATTGTTCTCCTGCAACTCTTCATGAGGATATCCGATAGCAACGCCGGCGACGGCATATTTTCCGGTTGGCAGGTGGATGAGAGAGAAAAATTCGGATCTTCTGGAAAGGTATGAGATACCGGGTATCAGGTGAACGCCAAGATGATGGAATGTGGCAGAGAACCAGAGGTGTGAGACTGCAAATGCCAGGGATTCCTGTTCGACTGGCGGGAATCTCCGCTCCTCGGTGATGATAATGATGATGGGTGCTGATCTGAAACTGGATATACCCGTTGTTTCGAAATTTTTGAGCATCTGGATATAATTTCCCGGCCCTTCCGGCGTATACGCACGCCATCCGAAGAAAGAGATAAGTTCGTCACGGGTGGTTTCGATTGCTTTTTTGAGTATCTGTTCCAGGGTATCACAGGAAGGAGTGCCGGTCCTGAAGACAAAGAATCTGCGGAGTTTATGAAGTACTGGTTCAGGATACGGGTAGGGAGCCTGAAAACCGGCATGGATCACCTGATGTATTACCGGATCTGATGGAACTCTGGATGAAAAAACATATACCGGTTTACAGAGTATATGAGGTTGCTCACTGCTTTTCGTTGGGACATCATCTTTCGGTATCATTCTGCGTCTTTCTTCTGTTGTAGAACGTATGGTGGTGCATTGAGCCAATCTGTTTTATGGATATTTATATATGGCCTTCAGATCATGATCACATCATAGATGTACCATGACAGGGATGGATGGCACTATTATTGAACAATTATGTCCTAAGATGCTGGATGAAGTTCCGGTAGCAGTTCTCCTTATTGAAAACGGTATGTTCGTCTACTGTAACAGGGCAGCAGTCGATATGTTCCATGCAACCAGACCGGACCAGATCGTCGGGAAACCACCCGGGATTTTATCTCCTGAATTACAGCCTGATGGGCAGTCATCACAAGATAAAGCGGTTTCTATTATCACTGATGCTATCAAAGGAAAACCACAGCGGTTTGAATGGGTTCACGCCAGAATGGATGGCACTCCGTTTTTCGCCGAAGTCCGCCTGGTGAAAGTGGACATTATGGGCCGGACATTTCTTCAAACGAATATCATTGATATTGAGCATCGGAAACGTCAGATGGATGATCTCTACCATATTCTTGACGGAGCAACTGCAGCAATTCTCCTTATTCAGGACGGGAAATTTTCGTATTGCAACAAGGCTGCTCTTCAGGTTTTCGGGGCTGAAAAGAGGGAGGATATTATCGGTATGGCTCCTGGTTTCTTCTCTCCAGAGGTTCAGCCTGACGGGAGTCCCTCTGATCAGAAGTCGATGAAATATATCAAAGAGGCTATGAACGGGAGGATGCAGCGGTTTGAATGGGTGCATAAACGACTGGATGGAACCCTGTATGATGCTGATGTCGGGCTCAATCGTGTTGAATTGGATGGGAAGACCTATCTTCAGACGACCATATTTGATATATCCTCACAAAAGCGCCAGATTAAACAGATGGAACATCTATCCTCATTTTTAAATCTGGAGGTGAACCGTCTTGGGAAAAACCTGTCTCAGCTGTCTCTGGGTTCGTTTGATCTGGATTATGCAATATCAGAACCGGATGAGTTTACTCGTGATGCACATGATCTCTTTGAAAAGATCTATGCAAGTTTGAAACAAGCGATAGATTCGATCAGGATCATGATGGATGATGCCAGCCTTCTTTCTCAGGCAGCCCTTGAGGGGAGACTGGATGCCAGGGCAGATCTGACCCGCCATAAAGGGGAGTTCAGGCGGATTGTTGAGGGGATGAATAAGGTATTGGCCGCTGTAATGATACCGGTCAGAGAAGCATACCGGGTTTCAGATGAGTATGCCAGGTATAATTTCCACGTTCAGTTTGACCCCTCAATCTCTGTCATGGGAGAGTTCCAGCGTTTTAAAGAGGCCCTCAATACGATTGGAACTTCCATTTCTGATGCCATCCATCATCTGAAAGATGAAATTCAAACACTTTCAGAGAATGCGTCACATGCCCGTGCAGGGGTTGAGGATGTCAACCGGGGGGCACAGGAAATAGCGAAGAATGCAGAAGAGACATCAATGAATGCAGATAAAGCGCTTGAAGGGATTGATCAGGTCTTTCAGGGGATGTCTGATCTGACTACCATGGTAAGTGATATTGCTGCAGGAACCGATGAGGCTTCACGCCTGTCAGATGAGACAAATACCCTCGCACGGAAAGGGATTGAATCTGCAGGTGATGCCGAGCATGGGATGGAGAGCATCACACAATCTTCCCATGAAGTGGATGTTATTGTTAAAGAGATTCAGGACCAGATGGGCCAGATACGAAAGATTGTGAGTATTATCACCGATATTGCTAACCAGACAAACCTTCTTGCACTCAATGCGGCAATAGAAGCAGCACGAGCCGGAGAAGCAGGAAGAGGATTTGCGGTTGTCGCTGCTGAGGTGAAAGCACTGGCCCAGGAGTCCCGGTCATCCGCAGAGTCAATTTCAGACATGATTCAGGCACTTGAGTCAAAATCTGAACAGGCGGTTATGGCGATTGACAGATCTGAAAAAGCGGTGAAAGAGGGGAACAAGGCTCTTGGAATAACCCTTGATGTATTCCGTGATCTTTCAAACGCGGTTGGAACAATATCTGAAAAAATGGCCTTTGTTGCCAGATCAATCGAGTCACAGGCTGCCTCGTTTGAAGAGATTACCGCAAGTGCACAGGAGATGAGTGTCCTTGTGAAGAAGACTGCTGATGATGCAACGCATTCATCCGCCACAAGTGAAGAGGCATTAGCGGTTGTTTCCCAGATCAACTCAGTTATTGATGCGATAAATGCAGCGGTTCATTCGATGAATGATGAGATGAAAAAATTTTCTTTGAAGAAATAACCAACTCTTTTTCATTGATAGCGGAGAAGTCGTGATAGATACACTCTTGCCCAGATGAATGCAAGTGTCCCGCCCAGACTGTCACCGGCAACAATACCCCACCAGATTCCGTGTTCTCCATACCCCAGAACTATTCCGAACAGGTAGGCAAATACTGCGATAAAGAGAAGGTTTCTGAATATATTCAGGGCAAGTGAGGTCATTCCTTTCCCAACTCCCTGAAAGAGGGACCCTGACATGATACCCGGTGGGACGAAGGGGTAAAAGAAACACATCGTTGCAAGGAATGCTGCAATGGATGGTGCAAGATGGATACTCTCCGGTGAATAGGTGAATATTGTTGCTATCTGGTTTGAAAAAAGCCAGGTGATGACGGAGAGGCTTATCGCTACCATGAGCCCCGTTTTTACCGAGTAGTTGAGAATAACAGGCAGTTTCTCATATCTTCTGCCACCGAACGCCGCTCCGGCCACTGATATGACTGATGTGCCGATTGCAGCGAGGGGTATGATTGCAAATATGACGACCCGCCATCCTGCAGCATATACGGCAACCGCATCTGTTCCGGCAACGCTGACGAGCAGGCCATTGATGATGATTGCCAGAAGTGACATCAGGAAAAATTCAAGGCTGGCAGGAATTCCAACGCTGAGGATATCCCACATGGTCTGTCTCTGATATACAAATGATCTCCTGGAGACTGATATATATGTGTCCTTCTTTCCAAAAAACCAGTATACGAGGATAATTGCTACAAATACCTGTGAGATGACCATCCCCCAGGCAGCTCCTGCAATACCCATTCCTGCGGTGTAAATGAGCAGGGGATCGAGGACCATGTTCATGAGGGCTGATACTGCCATGAGGTACATCGCCCGTTTCGTATCTCCCTCGGCACGCAGGATTGAAGAACCCACACTCGTGAGGAGAAGCAGGATGGTACTCCCAAATACTACTCTTCCGTACTCGCCACAGAGCCCTGCAGTCTTTCCTGCTCCAAACAACAGTGCAATGTCCGTGGTCCAGATAACCAGCGGTATAGTAACAAGAGTCGATATGATGACCGTCAGGATGATTGCATGAAAAGCAGCATTGTTCGCTCCCTGAAGGTCTCCTGCCCCTATCTTCCGTGCGATTGCTGAGGTTGTTCCTGCCCCGAGACCATTTCCAAGACCGATAAGTACCAGAAAGAGCGGGGATATAAATCCGACAGCCGCCAGTGCATCTGATCCAAGCCCTGCAACCCATATGGCATTGACGATGTTATAGGTTGAATACAGCAGCATGGCGATGATCAGCGGTCCGGATAATTTTCGAATCGCTTTCTCCGGTTCACCCAGGAGAAGTGACACTCCGACTGTCTCCTCCTTTTTTACCCCTGGAAGGTTTATCTCATGATCATCTGTATTCGGCTTCAATTCTCTCCCTCAAGTGCCCTGATTGTCTGTATGCTTGACGATGCAACCTGCCTGAGCAACTTTTGCAACTGCTCTTTCTCCTCTTTTGTGAGCTGACAACTGACTGCCTGTTCCCATTCCTGGTCAATAGCCATGATCTCCGGTGCTATCTGGTATCCTTTCCTGGTGAGTGAAAGGCGGAATGCACGGCGGTTATCAGGGTCAACACGGCGTGAGATGTACTCTGCATCCTCCATTTTTTTCACCGTCCGGGCAATGGTGCCTTTATCAAGGTGGAAGTACCTGGCCATGGTATCCTGGGTAATGTCAGGATGTTTGAGCAGGCACATAAAAACCGGGTACTGACCTGCTGATAATTTAAACGGTTTTAATCGTTCATTCAGAAAGATAACCCGTGCTCTGTTGATGATGGATAACAGTGGTCCTGGTGGAAGTGATGATGGAAGTGGTGAATCAGACACGTGTACAGGTGTTCACTGATATCATATAATGTTGTGTATGCAACAGTTGTGCATGCAATAAAAAGTGAGTGTTATTTTTTCCGGTAAATATTCAGTCCGATCTTGATCTCTTCATGATCAGGGATTGATATGTTCCCTTCAGTTGAAGCGATAGTGATAGACTTTCCTGACTTCGATTCTCCATAATCCTTACTGATATCAACGGTGATGGTAAGGATCCGTCTACCTTCATGTCAACATTCTTCATATGATATGATTGAGAATATTTGGAGTTTTTCTCTCCCGGATATTCTCTCGTGTATCTGGTTATTCAGTAAATGTCAGTTTGAATATCTCACTGTCAAAGATTTTCGTTCCGGGCCCTGCATCTGCGGCTTCTGAAACCGGCGCAAAGATCTGGAACCTGAGTGTGTGTTCTCCTTTTTTCCGGTATTTGAGTGGAATGTCGAAGAAGTTTGTTTCCTTTCCATCATTGCTCAGCCATTCATGCACCAATGAGATCTCCTCTTCATCAACAAAAATTTTGGTAATTACTTTCTGGCGTTGTTTTGCATCATGTCGGATCTGGTAAAAAAACCGGGAATCACTGACCGGGGTGGTGAGGGATGAATGATATCAGTAAACAGGGTCAGAAACTTGCATCTGCAGCCAGTCAGGGGATGGAAGGGATACGAAACGCAACCGGCGACCTGAACCGGATAATCCTCTCCATCCAGGAGCAGATGACCCAGATAAATAATGTCATTGCAATCATCACCGGAATTTCTGATGAGACAAATCTGCTTGCACTCAATGCGGCAATTGAGGCTGCACGTGCCGGGGATGCAGGGAGAGGATTTGCGGTTGTGGCTGATGAGGTTAAGGATCTTGCCATGGAGAGCCATGCTTCAGCCGAGAAGATAGAAGAGATGATCAGAAACCTCCAAAGGGAGTCTTCCCAGGCATCTGATCTCATGAGCAGGGCTCATTCCCAGGTTGAACAGGGGTATGAGGCAGTTGGTCAGAGTCTTACGTTATTTGGGGATATTGCCGGTATGCTGGAACAGATCGCCCGCGATGTAAGCGACGTTGCTGCATCATCTGAAGAAGAAGCAGCCTCAGTCTCTGAAATTACGAGAAATATTGAGCATGTTGCCTCACTTATCAAAGAGACCGCAGATAGTGCAGTATCCAGTGCTGCAGTATCACAGGAGACCTCGGCTGCTGTAGATCAGATCAGAAAAGTTGTTGAACATGTGAACAGCGTTGTTGCCTCCCTGCAAAAGGAGATCGGGAAGTTCACCATCTGATCCATACCGCCCCTTTATTGCGGACGATGGGAAAACATAACTCCTAACGAACAATGAAAAGTTTTTTTCTTTTCTCAAAATCTCCGGGTTCTCTCTTCATCATACTACTTTTTGTTGTTCTGAGTGGGATTGGAGCCTGTTTTACATGTGCAGAGGAACCCTCATCAGATGCAGGCTCCTTTCCTCTGAGTCCTGAAGAACTGGAATGGATCTCTGCTCATCCAATTATCAGGGTCTGCCCTGACCCTTATTATCCCCCGTTTGAAATGATCACGTCAGATGGTGTGTATCAGGGAATATCTGCCGATCTCCTCAGAATCATCGCCGAACGTGCCGGACTTACTCTTGAGATTGTGCCATGTGAGAACTGGAGCCAGTGTATAGAGAAAATTCGGAATCGGGAAGTAGATATCCTCGGTGCTGTGTTTATTTCAGACCTTCGCTCCCAGTATCTCTCTTATACTGATCCCTTTTACTCGTCTCCACTTGAGATCATCACCAAAAACACCGCCCCTTCCGATCTAACGCTGGCCGATCTCTCCGGAAAGTCAGTTGCAGTCGTGGATGGATACACATCACATCTCCTCCTGGTGACACATTATCCAGATATTCATACCGTTGTTGTTCCTGATGTCCCATCCGGACTTGAAAAGGTCGTGTTCGGCTCTGCTGATGCGTACCTTGGTGATCTGGCAACCGCAGCCTATCATACGGAAAAGTCAGGGTTTACCAATCTCCAGATATCAGGGGAGGGTTCTTTTGCGAATAATACCCTGCAGAGCCTTGCCTTTGGGATTCGAAGTGATCAACCGGTTCTTGTATCAATACTCAATAAAGGGCTGCATGCTCTCTCTGATGCAGAAAAGAAACGCATATTCTCCACCTGGATACCTGCATCACTCGTCCCGCCCCTCATAAGCCGGGAGATTCTCATTGCAGCAGGGGGGAGCATTGCCTTTTTCTGCATCATCATCGTTGGGTTTTATGTCTGGAACAGGTCTCTTCAGATGGCGGTCGACGAGAAGACCAGGCAGCTTGTGGCAGAGCTCGATGAGCGGAAAAAGATTCAGAATGAACTCCAGAATAAAAATGATGAACTATCCGCGGCATATGAAGAGATTACCGCGACGCAGTATGAACTAAAGCAACAGTATCTGCAGCTGATACAGAACCAGGAGGAACTCAGGCAGCAGGAACGTACGTTAAGGCAGATCCGGTTCTCTATTGATCAGAGCCATGATATGATGTTCTGGCTTGATAAGACAGGTAAAATTCGTGATGTCAGCGGAAGTGTCCACTCTGTTCTTGGATATTTACATGAGGATCTTGAATCTTTGGATATTTCGGCGATAGATCCAAAATTTACGATAGATTCAGGACTTGAAGTATCCGGATTGGAACACCTTGTCCCGGTCAGATATGAGACTGAATTTATCACGAAAAGCGGAAAATCGCTCATGGTTGAAGTATCGCTCATCTCCTATGAATATGCTGACGAGACCATGATTCTGTTATCAGCCCGTGATATCAGTGAACGGAAGATGATGGAAGACCTGAAGAAAAAGGCATTCACGCAGATTGATAAAAATATCGAGCAGTTTGCAATCTTAAATGATCAGATACGAAATCCGCTCACGCTCCTCATGATTTATGCAGAAGAGATGGGTACAAAGGACGAAGCAAAAATCATGGAACAGATATCCAGGATTGATCAGCTGGTTGATAAACTGGATAAGGGGCTTTTAGAATCAGAAAAGGTCCGGGGGTTTCTCCGGAGATATTATGAACACACGTCTGATATCCGGGAACCACTTGAGGATACCTGGTAAGTATTCTATACGGGTCCCTTTTTAGACGTATGAATTAACCCGGTTATTTGGAGGAAGGCTCCATGTCTTGTCACGGGTTTGGATTATCACGGTTTCATCCTCTTTTTTCACGATGATGCTCCCTGCATGGACTGCCTGATGATGGGGGACACAGAGGGTGAGCATGTTCTCTGCCAGGTCTTTTCCCTGCCTGGATAATGGGATTATATGATGAACTTCAACCGGTCCTGTCGTCTTTTCACCCATGGCAGAACAGATCTGGCAGCAGTTTCCATGGAGGTTCTTCACAAGATATGCCAGATATCGGTTCCTTTTCGTCTGAATAGGAAGAATTCTTCGTTCCTCCTCATGAATCAGAGAATGAATATCTCTTCCTGCCTTTTGCGCTTTCATGAATACGTGATGGTACCGTCGTTCTGAGGGTGGTTTTGTGATTGTTCCTGCTGCCCGTATCAGGACGTCCCGCTCCTGCCCATAAGGGTTTACTTCCTCTTCATTTTCAGGAAATACATCCAGTAATCTTATAATGAGCAGGGGATCTCCGTTCTCTATCCGGTCCCTGATAGTGGGTTTATTCAGAATCGCATCGAGCACTTGGCGGCTATTGACCGGAATGAGTCCGAATCGTTCCCACCATTCAAGAATGATCCCCAGTTCCACCCGGTCAGAAATCAGAAATTTCAGCCTCCCCCGCTTATTTAGGACCATGTTTGCCAGGGCATCTGCAGCATTCAGGTTGATCAGGTTTTGCAGATCCGGGTTACTCTTGAAGAATATCTGGATGATCATGGCAATACATCCAAAATCAGGTGAATATGGTCCTTCGGCCCGATGAAAGAGGTATTCAAGATAGGCAATGGAGGAGGATGGAACACCCAGTACCAGATCATCTGATTTGGCATGTCCTGCGGTGCATCTCTGAATCGCGGTCCGGATATCAGAACCGGTTACTAATTCGCCAATTTTGATCTTCTCTGTGAGGCTGTCAAAACATGGAATGCAGTCACGCCAATGCACCGGTTTCATCTCTTCTCTGTGATGTTTGTTTTTTTACTCACCGCCAAAGTGAAAGGTTGTCCCGACTGTACTGAATACGAAGGCGTGTGGCATTGCCTGGGCCATGGAGACCTGGGCCTCCCACCCGGTACAATGAACAGGTATGATGCATGCAGGATTTATCTCCTGCAGGGCCAAGATGGTGTCTGGAATGATATTTTTGAAATACGGACCTGAAAGGTGGAAACCCCCCATGATTGCGTGAACAGTATCTATGCCGGTAATCTTTTGTGCATATCTGACCGAGTTGATTATTCCTGCGTGAGCACAGCCTGATATGACAATAAGACCCCTGTCTTTGAGGTGAATGAGAAGTGCCTGATCATCCCGGAACACGTCTTTTACAAATAAATCCCCCTCTCTTGCTTCAAGAACAGGAGAACCCTGCTCAAACGGAGTTATTCGTTCAACCTCTCCGGTAAGCAGTATCTTCTGATTCGCAATCAGTGAGGGTTCTCTGGACAGGGAGAGAATGCCCCCGGCGTGGGTGACTTCATCGGCAGTCATTGATGGAAGCGTCGTATACGTACCATCAGGTCTCTTCTTTCTCCTCATGGCAAATGCTGCCGGGTGGAGATGGACCGGAATACGACATGATGACTGACGAAGAACGCAAAAGAGAGCACCGATATGATCGAAATGTCCATGACTGATGACCACTTCACTGATCTCATCCAGAGAAATTCCCAAAGTTTTCGCGTTCTCTATGAGGGCCGTTTCTGTAGCTCCGGCGTCCATAAGGATAGTATGGATCTTCTCCCCGGATCGTACCTGTATCAGAAATGATAACCCGTGTTCGGCTAAAAGGGTCTTTCCATCAGAGAGTAATGGCCGGCGAATAAGAGAATTCTGCTCCACCATGAGGAGATCAGTGTAATTATCGACCAGGACGGTTACATCCAATCGGTCAACCGGGCGTAATAGATATGTCATAGAATCACAAATTTTGTCTAATTATCTCTCATATGGGAAAATAAGTCCTTCTTTTGTACTCTGACAGTGCAGTCAGAGATTGATATGCACATATCGCAAGACGCTGAAAAAATATTTATACTATTGTGACAATAATACAGATTGTAACCTGCCTGTAGGAATTATCGGAGATCTGGCAGGATTTTGTGGATGGATGCATGAGGTGAAAATAGGTCTGGTCTTCTCATCAGTCTCCATCCATTCATATTTTTTCTTTTTTGATCTGAATATCCTCTGATTACGGAAGACTATCATTAAATATACTTTAATATCATACTATCTGCATTAATCCAGAAAGGTAGACGTAACCTATAAAGTGGATTTCAAGTACAGGTTTTGGAATAGCCAATGGTTCATATTGATTACTTCATAACCTTTTGTCAGGCACTCTCATCATCTGATCAGATTCACTGTCATAAACATGTCATAATATCATGACCTCTGGAATATGTGTCGATACAAATGTCTCATAGTACATTAGGAAATCAGAACAGGTACCGCTTTTTTGATAGTCTCCATGGAAAGGAACCGGCATGTTCAAACCTTTTGATTGGCTGGCGTACCAGATAACGAGACATCCGGGTGTTGTCGCCGGAGTCGCCCTGGCTGCTTTTATCGTTGCACTGTATGGCACAACCCTGATTACCATGCAGACCGGCAATGAGGCCTATCTTGACAAAAATACTCCCCGTGGCGCATTGCTGGCACACTATGCAGATACCTANGGNTCAGATGCCATTATGGTCATCATCGAGTCTGATGATGTTACGAAAGTAGATACCCTCTGGTATATTGACAATCTCTTACATCATATCCAGAATCAGCAGTCGGTTGAGCGGACATCCAGTATTGTGGCACTCTTAAAACAGGGCAACAACGGGGTTCTTCCCCGGTCATCTGCAGAGGTGAAAAGGATAATTCAGAACGCACCTGCAGAGATTGTCAGCCGGAACCTTCCCTCCAATATGATGACACTGGGGGTTATCACCCTCGTTCCCGGTCTGTCTGAGGATCGCCAAAAACAGGTTTTGTCAAATATTGAGACGATCGTGAAGACATCCCGTCCTCCCCCGGGAGTGTCTGTGACCCTGTCCGGAGAACAGGCCTTTAATCGGGAGATGGGCAAGGAGATGTTATCATCCATGGGGATTTTGATCATGGCGGCGATGATTCTCATGATAATAGCCGTCCTGGCTCTCTTTTCCCATGTCAGATATGCCCTCCTCCCCGTTGGTATAGTTGCAGCAGGCCTTGTACTGACCTTTGGTCTGATGGGGCTTACCGGAACACAGATCAGCATGGTGGTCATTGGTGCATTTCCTGTCCTGATTGGAATTGGTATTGACTATGCAATCCAGATGCATTCAAGGCTTGATGAGGAGATCTATAAGACAACACTTCCGGAAGCGGTTACTACCACCATTACAAAGACCTGTCCTTCAGTCATGGTAGCGATGCTGGCAACATCCACCGGTTTTATTGCCATGATATTCGGCCCGATACCAATGGTCGGGGATTTTGGTATCACCTGCACATTCGGGGTGATGTCCTGCTATATCGCAGCACTGATCCTTGTTCCGGTCTTTGCCATGCTGATTCGGTATCGTGGCAAGAAACAACCAAGAGAGCCTGCCTACGAAAAAGACAACGCCCGGTATAACACCGGACACAGGACAACACCCCCTGAGGGGATTGCCAAAGAATCCCTGATTGAGAAATATGACAGGATTTTGGGACGTACCGCATTAAAGATTGCACAGCGCCCGGTTCCGGTATTATTATTTGTATTCATTATTGCAGCAATCGGATTTACTCTTGATAACGAAGTTCCCATCAGTGCAGATCAAAAGACGTTCGTGCCCCCTGACATGCCTGCATTATTAGACATGAACAAGGTAACACGGACGATGGGGGCGACGACCACCATTCCCATCATTGTATCAGCTGATGATGTCCTGCATCCCGAAAATCTTGCCTGGATTCAAAATTTCGGTGCATATGTTGTAAGAAAAAATGACAAAGTCACTGATGCAGACAGCATTGCTTCCCTGATCGCAGAGCATAATAATGGTACCCTGCCGAAAACCAGGTTTGAAACGGTACAGATTCTCTCTGCCATACCTGATCAGTATAAGAAG
>JGI11944J13513_1000794_pt1 | contig 28376 bp, 28 predicted proteins | sample TerdegcoTASludge_FD_13513 | JGI IMG/M metagenome (IMG submission 13513) | reverse complement strand
CAGGGCCCCATCCTTCATCACCGGCAGCCTTCTGATATTGTGCTTTCGCATCAGCCCCGCCGCCCTTTCGGTGGAATCATCGAGGTCAATGGTGATCAGAGGTCCAGGGGTCATGATATCCGTGACGCGGACCCTGGCCGGGTCCAGCCCTTTGGCAAATACCTCCAGGAAGATCTGGCTGGTGGTGACGATTCCCAGACACTCCTTGAGGAGACACTCCTTCGCCACCAGAACGCTCCCTTTCTTCTGCGCGGCCATCACCTTTATGGCATCCAGCACCATGGCCTCGGGAGGCACGGTGACTATGGGATAGCTCATCAACTCTCTGACCTTCATGCCATGACCATTCCTTCGCGCGGCATGGATAATAACCGCCGCCGCCCTTGCATTTCCAATCCACTTATTGCCGCTCTACCAAGATAAATCAGACGCTCAGGATATGTAAAGTCAATGACATCTCAGGCTCTTCGCTAAATTGTCTGGGCGATGTACAGCAGAGAATTTTCCTTTGTGTCTTAGTGCCTTTGTGGTGAGGCCTAAGCATCACGATTTCACCACAAAGACGCAAAGGCACGAAGACGAGAGAGATTGTGGCCACAGGTTTGCCAAAAAAAAAAACAGCCAAGAACCATATCTTACTTACAATATTATTTCTATGCGGGCCATGACCGGCGGGGAAAGGGAGGGGAGCCTTCTATTGCTCCAGCTCCCCCCACTCCAGCTCCAGGCCCACCGCCGGCTGCTCCAGGCCGAAGTTGCGCAGAAGCATGGGGTGCAGCTCACCAAAGCAGCCGATCCTCCTGCCCTCATTGAGGAGGTCCGCCCCTCTACCCGGCATGAATGCTCCATCCTTGCTAGGAGCGATATCTGCCTCCAGATCCATCTCCCTCAAGACGGCATCCACCACCGACCTGATCTCCGAGTAGTTCGCCCCGCTGTGAATGGATGCCGCCGCAAGATGCATCCTGGTCTTCTTGTCCTGAACCACATCCCCGGCGGCGAATATCCTCTGCGGGAGAGGATGATGCTGATTGAGGGCGAAGATCTCCAGAAGGGAGCTGAGAAGCGAGGTGCGAAGAATGGTATGCAGCTCGCTTATGGGGTGCAGCACCCGCACAGCGCGCGCCACCTCCGGAGCATCGGACCGGCGCATCCACTGGAAGTGCACCAGCTCATTGGTCAGGGTGAAGGGCATGGTCTCCAGATACCCTAAACCGGCCATGATCTCTCTGATCTCCCCTTTGCGCTGCTCAGAGGGATGGGGCCGGCCCACTGTAACCACCTGAGGAAGGCGGGCTTCCAGTTTGTCATAGCCATATGCTTTGGCCGCATCCTCGAAGATATCCCAGGAGTGCATAATGTCCGCCCGGTAGGCGGGAACCTGCACCTGTACAAAATCATCCCCATCCTCACCGCCGGCGGTGATGGCACCAAAGCGCATCCTCTGCAGGCATTCGGCCAGCTCTGCTCCCGTCAGATGGAATCCTATCAGCCGGTTGGCCTCCGCTGCACTTACTGTCCAGCGGGTGGGGGAGAGGTCAGGGCTGATGATGTCCCCCTCGCTCCTTTTCACCAGGACGCTCTCGATCCTTCCCCCCCTCTCGGCGAGAGAGGTGACCACGATGTTCAGGGCCTTGTAGACCATGGGATCGGTTCCGGTGACATCGATGAAGAGTTCTTTCGTTTCCTCGGTGACGCTGGTCAGATCACCATTGATGATCGGCGGAAAGGAGAGGACCTGATCGTTGGCATCCACAATTAGGGGATAGACTGGACAGCCCTTCAGGATATGGCCGTAATCCTTTCCCTTGGGGTGTTTATGCAGGATCTCCTCCATAGTCATCTCCTCACTGAAATCCAGGGGGACGAACCTGCGCTGAGGACTCTCGCCGAAGTAGCGGAAGGGCGGCCGGACCCGGGATATGTCATGCACACCGATGGCTACCTTCCGCCGGTTCCTGCCCAGCCCCCAGTGCAGGTCCTCCTGTAGACCCATCAGGGACTCGATGGCCTCATTGGTGAACTCAAGGCCCCGGACAACGGCGCAGCCGATGAGAGGGCGCACCGATTTGACCGACTCCTCCACCTGGACAACGACGGAACCAGGGGATACGCTGTAGCTGACCAGGCCGGTCTTGATACCTAAGAAGCCCTGCATCGCCCTGGCCACCCCCTCCGGGCTGTAGAGGTCGGGCCGGTCGGGGAAGAACTCCACATCCACATACTCCTCCTCTGCCCTTTTTCCAATGTCCGCACCCATCATGGCCAGCCTGCTCATGATCGTATCCTTAGAGGCCCCAATCAGCCTCTCCATATCCTGATAATAAAGTCTTACAACGGGCATTTAATACTCCTCACAGCTTGATGGAAACCGGAGTCTGGCGCAGCCATTCGATATCCGACTGATAGAGCAGCCGCAGGTCCTTCAGCCCCAGCCTGAGCATGGCCACCCTTGAGACTCCCAGGCCCCAGGCCAGGACAGGATGATCGATGCCGAAGGGGGCTGTGACCTCCTTTCTGAACACCCCCGCTCCGCCCAACTCCACCCATCCCAGGCCGTCGATATAGACCTCAGGCTCGACAGAGGGCTCGGTGTAGGGGAAGTAGCCCGGGCGGAAGCGCACCTCCTCAAACCCCATCTTCCCATAAAACTCCTTTAAGATGCCCAGGAGGTGGCAGAAGCTAACACCTTTATCCATCACAATCCCCTCCAGCTGCTCGAACTCCGGGGTGTGGGTGGAGTCTATCGCCTCCCGCCGGTAGACCCGATCGATTCCGAAGGCCTTGACCGGCGGCCGGGGATGCTCTGCCAGGTACTTGATCGTCACTCCGGTGGTATGGGTGCGCAATACCTCCTGCCTGGCCACCTCCGGGCTCCAGCAGCCTCCCCATCCGGTGGAGCCAATGCCTCCACCGCATTCATGCATCTCTTTGATCCGGGAATGTTCCGGAATATCCCCCAGGCTGTTCAGATAGAAGGTATCCTGCATCTCCCTCGCAGGATGGTCCTGGGGCTGGAAGAGGGCATCGAAGTTCCAGAAGCTGGTCTGGACGATTGGCCCCTTGATCTCCACAAATCCCATCTCCAGCATGATTTCCCGCATATTATCGATCAGCCGCTGGTAGGGATGCCTCTTTCCGGGAAAGATCCTGTCCGCAGGGAGGGAGACATCATAGGGGCGAAAGCGATAGACTGAGCCCTTGTGCTTCACATATAAGCCATTCTCCTTTTCCTCCCAGACTCCTGCCTTTATCAGATCAGGTGTGAGATCTGATGAAACTATACCTTCGGCTTTGAGGGTCACATCGCCTAGGGCGGAATTCAGGACGCCAATAATAGATCTCCCGGCATCGGTGATGATGTAGCGCCACTCTTTGCTCTTGCTGGTGCTGATAAGCCCCCGGCTTTTCAATACCCCGAGGGCCTTCTCATCCAGCCCTTTGCTGCTTTTCGGTCCTGGGAGAAGAGCCTCCAGGATCAGTTCATCCTCCCCCTTAGCAGCATCTTTCAGGGGCCGGATCAGCCCCCCCTCGATCGCTGCCCAGCCTTTCTTGCGCAGCCAGCCCAGGCCAATCTTGAGGGCGGGGTCCTTCAGCTCGGACATGGGCTTCCCCTCGCCCAGAGATAGAAGCAGCCTTCTCTCCGGCAGGCCCTCCCGGGCATAAGCTGCTCCCTCGTCGGTGAGGGAGATGGTCTCATCCACCGACTTATGCACCTGGATCAGCCCCTGCTCTGCCAACAGGTCAGCTGCAGCTCGGACCGACTCGACCTTCATCTGCTCCTTTTGGGCGATGCTCCCTGGATCTGAAAGTCCTTTTGAGATCGCTTTCAGCACTCTAAACTCATTTTCCGATAAATCTGATGGCATATCATCATCCCGGATGTGGTTGATTTTCGGGGCAACTGCCAGTTGCCCTCAAAAGAAAGAAAAGATGGTATGGTTCCAGACACCCAAAGCCTGCCTCTGCTGCTTTGAGATTATGGTTCTGTGATTGATAATTGGGATCTTTAACGTATTCTGAGGCACATTTTTTTCGGTTAGACTGATGATACATAAACCTGTCGAACGGCAGATCGATTGAAGTAAGGCAGAACGAATTTCTTAAGAATCAGCGTTAAGTATTTCTACAATTGACGGAATCCCGTCTATCCCAAAGCAAGAGAGGTCTGAAAATCTGTGAATTGGCACTCTATGACAATGGAGGAGGTCTTATCCAAGCTGGATTCTGGCCAGGAAGGCATAAGCTCGAACCTGGCAAGAGAAAGGCTCTCCCAGCACGGCCCCAATCAGATCGAAAGCCCCACCAAACCCTCGCCATTGAGGATATTCATAGGCAAGTTCAAAGACTACATGGTTTTGGTGTTGGTCTTTGCCGCTATAATCTCTTTTATCGCCGGCGAGACCACCAATGCCTATGTCATTTTGGGGATCGTGGTTCTCGTCGCTATTATCGGTTTTGTCCAGGAGTACAAAGCTGAGAAGGCGATGGAAGCACTGAGAGAGATGGTGGCCCCGGAGGCGGATGTGATCAGAGATGGCAGGATGAGCACCATCCCTGCGGCCGAGCTTGTCCCAGGGGATGTGGTCTTCCTGGAGGCAGGGGATAAGGTGCCAGCCGACTGCCGCATCCTGGAGGAGACCACCCTCCAGGTCATCGAGTCCTCTTTAACTGGAGAGTCCCATCCCGTGGAGAAGGTGGCCCTGCCCCTGCCCGAGGAAATGGCGCTGGCGGACAGGAAGAACATGCTCTTCATGGGAACCATCATCTCTCAGGGCAACTGCCGGGCAGTGGTCACCGCCACCGGGCGGGATACTGAACTGGGAAAGATATCCGGCCTGATGAAGCAGGAACAGGCTGAGCCCCCACTCAAGATCAAGCTCCAGCAGTTGGCAAAGAGGCAGGCCTTTCTGGTGCTGGTGATATCAGCGATCGTATTCGGACTCATGTTCAGCCGAGGGTTGCCAATCATAGATGCCCTCATCGCCTCCATCGCCCTGGCGGTGGCCGGCATCCCTGAAGCCCTTCCCTTCATCGTCACCCTGGCCCTGGCCTTTGGAACCCAGGTCATGGCCAGAAAGAACGCTATCATCAGAAGGCTCCCCGAGGTGGAGACCCTGGGATCGACCACGGTGATCTGCACCGATAAGACTGGAACCTTAACCACGGGAGAGATGACCCTGCGGGAGATCCGCACCTACAGAAAGATCGAGGTTACAGGAGCAGGATACGATCCCTCTGGCCAGTTCACCTCCGAAGGAGCAAATATCGACCCAGCTGAGGAGGACCTGGCGAGGATCCTCAAGATAGGGGTGCTTGCCAATAACTCCGCCATAGAGAGGGCCAATGGCGGCTGGCGGGTGGTTGGAGATCCCACCGAGGGAGCGCTGATCGTGGCCGCCAAGAAAGCAGGGGTTCTCGATAAAATAAGAGATGGCAGCAGCAGGTTCATCGAGTATCCCTTTGACTCCGATCGCATGAGGATGACCACTGTCGATGAGGTGAGACGGGAGGGCTATATCGTCTCCATGAAAGGCGCTCCGGAGGTGGTGCTGAGCCGTTGCGCACAGACCATGAGTCCCAATGGGACCAGGCCTCTATCAGAGGAGGACAAGAGATCGATACTGGCAGAAGCGGACCAGATGGCAGAGAATGCCCTCCGGGTTTTGGCCCTTGCCTGGAAGCCCATATCGATCAACTATCCAGCGGAAGCTACCAGCATCGATTTGATCGAATCCGGATTGATCTTCGCTGGCCTTACTGGCATGATGGACCCGCCAAGAAAAGAGGTACCAGAGGCGATAAGAATCAGCAAGGAGGCGGGCATCAGGACGGTCATGATCACCGGAGACCACCGCTTGACCGCCAGGGCCATAGGCAAAGAGCTGGGGATCGGCAATGGAGAAGTGATCGAAGGAGTGGAGCTTGACCGGATGAGCGCCGAGGATCTTCGTGAGCATATCGACGATGTATCGGTATTCGCCCGGGTCACCGCCGAGCATAAGGTCCGCATAGTAGAGGCCCTGAAAGCAAGAGGCCATATCGTGGCCATGACCGGTGATGGGGTAAACGACGCCCCTGCCTTGACAGCTGCCGATATCGGCGTGGCCATGGGCAGGACGGGCACCGAGGTCACTAAAGAGGCCTCGGATATGGTAATTGCTGATGACAACTTCGCCACCATCGTCAGCGCCATCGAGGAGGGAAGGAGGATCTTCGACAATATCCGAAAAGGCACCTCCTATCTGCTCTCAGTCAGTTTTGCCGAGCTGGCCACCATATTCATCGCCGTCGCCCTGGGATTTCCCCTGCCACTTCTGGCCGCACAGATCCTGTGGATCAATGTGGTGGCAGAGGAGTTTCCCGCCATCGGCCTGGCACTAGAGCCCTCGCACTCAGATATCATGAAAAGAAAGCCCCGTGATCCCAAGGAATCGATGCCCTCTCGGGGCCTGATGATCTATACCCTGGGAATCGCCGCCGCCATTGTGGCAGGAACCCTGGGGATGTACTTGATCACCCTGCAAGAGAATCCCGATGTGAGCTATGCCCGGACCGTGGCCTTCGTGGGCCTGGGCTTTTTCACAGTCTATAACGCCTACAGTAGCCGCTCGCTGCAGGAGTCCGTCTTCAGGATGAATCCCCTGGGGAACAAGACCCTGCTTTTGGGAATTGCAGCCTCAATTCTGGCCATACTGGCAGTGGTCTACATCCCCTTCATGCAGTTCATATTCGAGACCCGGCCGCTTTCGTCCGATAGCTGGATTCTCATCCTGATAACGGGATTCTTGGTGGTCCTGGCGGCAGAGGTGATGAAAAAGCTCCTCTCCGGTTTGAGATGAATGCCCTGGAGGGATATCATATTAAAATAGAAATGTCTGTACCGAAATCCTTATATCTCGGCAATTGCCGTATAGGACTGATGGCAAAGGTCGAATCCCATTTCTTTCCCACCTGAAAGCCTGACTTTTGCCCCCCTCCTATTTACCGACCTGGATCTCAGCACCCTTCTGCATCTGCATATCCTTCTGCATCAAATATTGGATCGGCTAGAACTCATCCAGCCTCTTTTGGGCCGATCCCGTCAGGAGCGCAGCCTTATTGATCCAGGAGCCGGCTGGAGTACACAACCGGCTGGACAGTACCTCCCGGGCAGAGGAGAGGGAGTCAAAACGCATGGGAGAAGAACGCATGGCCTTTCGCGCCACCTCCCGCACCACCCATACTCCCAGAGGGGCCCAGTAATCCTGGGAGATCTCCCTCACCACCAGGATCCCAGCCTGCCGACCCCAGCGCTGGAGATGCTCAAGAACCGCCAGCCGGGCAGCATAGTATCCCCCGGCCAGAGGGCTGTAAGCCTTCCTGGGGCGGGCGTCCTCACCGTCCCGGCCAATGAAGCCCTCCTCCGCCCAGAGGGAATGGGGCCGCCAGATCTCAATCAGCTCGAAGCTGAAGGGCCGGGGAGAAAGAAGAATCTCGAAGTGGTTTCCCAGCTCCTCTCCGGAGAAAAGATAGCAGTCATTGACCACAGGAAGATCAAGAACCTCATCCTTCAGAATCTTTCCGATCATGTCGTCGGATGCCGTTATGGACCAGCGGGTGGGCACGAGCCGCCTCTTCTTGCCCAGGAGGCCAATAGAGAGAAGACGGGAGAGGTGATCGATACCTATACCTGCTGAGTAAAGCTCGGCCGCTGCCACGTTGGCCGGAGCACCCCGATCCAGAACGATCTGGTCCACCTTACGAGGGATGAGAGGATTGGTGGTGATCTCCATCTTATCCAGCTCTCCAGAGGGACCGGTGGGGGAGAGGACGCCATCGAACCTCAGAGTTGCCCGGGGTGGCTTGATGAAGGAGACCTCCATTCCCACTGGGGATGAGGACATGGCGATCTGCTGGCAGGCCTCCAGAAGCCTTCCAGGCTCGTCCGCCTGCAAAACTTTTATCTTCGTCTCGGAGCGGACCATCCCCAGACGGGCGGAGATGATCTGCTCCATGTTCATTCCCAGATGAGGCAACTCCTTTGCCTGGGCAGAGGGGATGACGGGCCCCGCTCTGACCAGGGGATAGCCGGATCTGCCCACGAAGACCTCCGGTGGGGTGAATCCCTCCATGCTGCTGCCGATCCTGGGAAGGGATACCATATCCTCCAGCCGGCGGACTATAGGACAGAATGGCCGGCCGCACTCCCCCCGGCCCTTGCAAGTGATGCAGCTCATGACTCTTTCCCTCTCATCGGGAAGATGCCCACTTTCTCTTCCCATTGGGCAAGGCCCTTATAGGATATATCCACTACCATTTTTCGATGAAAGAGAGGTTGATTCCAGCCATCGCCCAGGACTGGAGGACTGGAGAAGTGCTGATGCTGGCCTATATGAACGATGAGGCTTTAGCCAAGACCCGGGAGACGGGCAGGGCTCATTACTGGTCCAGATCGAGGAATAAGTTATGGCTAAAGGGGGAGTCCTCTGGCCACTTTCAGCTTGTGCGGGAGATAAGGGTGGACTGCGATGAGGACGCAATACTGCTCTTGATCGAGCAGGAGGGCGGTGCCTGCCATACCGGTTATAGATCCTGCTTTTATCGGACCATTGACGGCCGGGTGGTAGGAGAGAAGGTCTTCGATCCCGAAGATGTCTATTGAGGGTATGTAGGATGAGTCCCGCCGAGATCAAGAAGGACAGACGCAATTCCGACTCTTGTGCAGAGCGGTCCTATCCCCTCTATCGCAGCCCTCTGGTCCAGGCAGAGGCCAGGCTGGTGGGAGAGCGGGTGAAGATCAATGTCAGCGGCCCGCTCGCGTTTCTGCCCCCCATAAAATCCAGCATGGAGCTTTTCGATGGGCAGCTGGCGGTGCGGGCAGGAAGTGAGCAGCTCTCCCTTTCCACCTGGATTCCTCCTCTGCCCAGCCTGGCCTTCGATCGGCTGGCAATGAGCCGCATCCGATCACTGCTGGGCCTGCGCACACCCGACCAGGTGACGATCTCCATCACCGAGGAATGCCCCAACCGCTGTGCTCATTGCGCCCTGCCCAACTCCGGAAACCGGATGCTCCTCCCTCCAGAAGCGGTCCGCAGCCTCATCGGCCAGGTCCTGGATATGGGGACCACCCTGGTGATATTCGATGGAGGAGAGCCGACCCTCTACCGAGAGCTGCCGGAGCTGGTGAGCTATGTGGACGAGAGGGCCATATCCACCCTCTTCACCTCAGGAGCGGGATTTTCCCCCACCCTGGCCGGGCAGCTCAAAGAGGCCGGTCTATATGCGGTCAATGTCAGCCTGGACAGCCCCCTGGAGGAGGAGCACGATGCCATGCGGGGAAGGGAGGGGGTCTTCTCCGAGGCGATGCAGGCAGTGAGAAATGCCCTTCAGGCGGGCCTGTTGGTCGATCTTTATATCGTCGTTCGTCGGGAGAACCTCTGCCACCTGGAGGGGTTTCACCAGCTGGCCAAAAGGCTTGGGGCGCACGAGATGACCTTCTTCGAGGTGGTATCCACCGGCCGATGGTCCGGTCGCGAGGGGCTGGCCCTAACCGCAGCCGAGCATGCCCGTCTGGCGGAGTTCGTCTCCAGAGCAGGAAGGCCCAGGATATTCTCCGTTCCTGAAGCCTACCGCCGCTTTGGCTGCTTTGCTGCCAGAAGCTGGATGCATGTCACCCCTGGGGGAGAGGTATATCCCTGCTCCTGCTATCCACAGTCCTGGGGCAACATATTGAATGAACCCGTGAAGAAAATCTGGCAGCGCATGGGACGATTTCCTTACAAGGGGAGAAAAATATGCCCTATGAGGAAATAGAGAGATTTTTTCCTGTATATCGGGATTTTGTTTTTCCAAAGAAGGTCTGTTAGCAGGATTTTAATTAAATGGATTTTTTATAGTGACCCCACAATCAATAGATCTATATAGGGCATTAATAATGAACAATCTCGATCTAACCATGGATTTGACACCTGTTCAAAGAGATATATTAACTGCGCTGATCAACATCTATCGCGTTGAAGGAAGAGCAGTAAAAGGCGAGGAGATCGCCGAGCTGATAGACCGCAATCCGGGCACTATACGTAATCAGATGCAATCCCTGAAAGCCCTCAATCTGGTGGAGGGCGTGCCCGGCCCCAAGGGGGGCTACAGGGCCACAGGAACCGCTTATGAGGCGCTAAATGTCGAGGCCACAGGGGAGGTAGTGACAGTGCCCGTTCTCAGGAATGGCGTTCTCATGGAGGGGACTACCGCCAGCGAGATCATTTTCAATAAGGTGATGCACACTCAGCTCTGCGACGGCGTGATCCGCATCATCGGCAATATAAGAGACTTCAATGTGGGCGATGAGGTGGAGGTGGGACCAACACCTGTGAACAAGCTCTATATCCGGGGCACGGTGCGGGGCAGGGATGATACTATGAGCCGGCTGATCATCCACGTGGATGCAATGATATCCGTGCCCAAGATGGCCATCAAGAAGATCGCCCGTCGCGCAGTGCGCATTCCCCCTGGTGCTTCTATGCAGGAGGCGGCGCGCATTCTGGTGCACAATGGCGTTCAGGAAGCACTGGTCGAGGACAGCTCCCCGGGAATGGTCAACCAGACGGACATCGTCCGGGCGATAGCGGATGGAAAGGGGGACCAGGAGGCAAGGGAGTTCATGAGCAGGGGATTTTTGACCATAGACTCCGAGGAGACCATATACGAAGCGATCAAGATGCTGGGCAGGACCGGCGCCGGCCAGCTGGTGGTCTCGGAGGAAGGCACCCTCTGGGGATTCGTCTCTCCTGCAGACCTGATCAAGACCCTCACACCCGCCTGATCTCAGTCCCACTGTGCCCGCCCAGGGCACCTTTTTTCAAATTTTCAATCTTGCTTCCCAGGACGATCGAGGTGGGAATACAGCTTCGCTCTATGATTTTGGCCGCCAGGGGATCGACGGGTGAGCGGGAGCCGGCCTTCATCTCCGTCCGCGCAGCCATTCTCGACAGCTCGCCCTGGGTCATGCTGGCGATCCTCTCCGCTCTGGGATCTTTTTCCGGATCGGCGGTGTAGACCCCGTCCACCGAGGTGGCGATTATCAGCCTGTCAGCGTGCACATACTCCGCCAGCAGGGCGGCGACGGCGTCTGTGGTCTGTCCGGGGGCCACTCCCCCCATGACCACCACCCTGCCCGGGCTGGCCAGGCGAGCGGCTTGGGCATAGGAGTCAGGGATCTCCTGCGGGGCAGCTTGTCCCAGGGCGGCAATGAGCAAAGCGGAGTTGAGCTTTGTCGCTCCAATGCCTATCAGGTCGCAGAAGATCTCACTGGCCCCGAGGGCTCGGGCCTTCTCGATGTACTCGCGGGCGATCCTGCCCCCACCGACGACGACATAGACCTGGTGCTCAGCCGCCAGCTGGCGAAGGGCTTGGGCGTACTCCTGCAGGCTCTCTGCATCGCGGCCGGCGAGGATGGAGCCCCCCAGGGAATAGACAAGTATCATGAGGAGGGGCTAGCGGCGGGAGGGATAAAAAGTTTGCCGAGTGCTAATGCACCATATTTCATAAAAAATTTTGAAATCTGAGGTGGATGATCCATCTCTTTAATAAGGGCGACCACAGCACGGACAAACCCCTCCGCTGCCTCCTCCACCACAATTGCCCACGTGGAACGTCAAGATATCGCTGTAAGGACCATTATCAATCTTATATCTCATTCTATGTGTCCCTGATGTGTCGGCGAAGAACCAGGCGCGATATGTTTTATATGCCACCACATTTCCAAAGTAGTAGGTCCGGACCTGATTGTTCGGATAGAGCTCCTCCATTATCAACTGCCCAGAAGCAGAAGGTATAAAGAGCAGCCTGGCATAACGATGACACGGAATATTAACTGATCGCCAGTTCTGACTACCATCTCTAGAGACTATCCAGAAGATGTTCTTGCTGCTTCCCGGAGCCATCGAATAAGCCAAATCGCCCTGAACACTTGATTGACGGTATTGGGTGGAACTGGTTTCTTCAATCAATGTGGACGAGCTTTCTGAGATGCTGCTGGGGAAGACGGTTTCGTCACTCGAGGTTATCTCTGCCGGAGTTGGAGATCCCCAGGAATTTGCATTTTGATTGCTTCCGCCATAGTCATTATCGCTCGACCCGCTATTGTCATCTGCACCTCCTGAACCGCTATCCCAGCGCCCAGTGTCCGCGCCTCCCCATTCGCCATTTAAATTGCTGGCTTCTTCCCATCCGCCATCATCCCATCCGCTGCTATCGTCCCAAGGCTGTGCTGAACAAATTGCTGCCGTCGATATCATCAAAGCTAAAAACAAAAAATTTTTAACAATACCAATCATGTATCTTCCTCCAATATACAACTATTTAACGAGCATGATCATATTTAAATCTGATGACAATTAGAGTGAATACACGGCTTAAATCAAAAATAAATATATGCAGAATTAGCATACCTAGCAGTATATACAGATTATGCAATCATTATAAAGACTGTTTAACAAGATAACAAGCAGCAATTCAAGGAGAGGTTTAGATCCTCAGGCTCCGATTCCGTCTCATTGCGGCAATTGAAATCGACTCCATCCATGGCTATAGAATCAGAGCGGAAGCCAGAAAGGTCAGCGACCCAAAGGTCATAGCGATAACCGGAATACACAAGGCTCAGCGGCTCATCCTGACGGAGAACGCAGAGGCGACTGTAGAAAGAAAGCTGATCTGGACATCAAAGCGATGGATCCAACCGCGGATTAAAAAACAGCATTCCATTTTCCGGCGAAATGCTCTAGCAAGCCAAAAAATTAAAAAATGATTTCGAAGGCTCTATGCCCTCTGGTCCAGAGCCTTGACGATCTCGCCGAAGATGGCTTTGATGTCGCCCACTCCAAGCACTGTGGCCACCAGGCCGCGCTTGTTGTAGTAGTCGATCAAAGGCTGGGTCTGGGCATGATAGGCAGACAGCCTCTGCTTGACCGTCTCTTCGTTGTCATCCGCCCTCTGGTAGAGGTCTCCTCCGCAGGCATCGCACTTTCCTGCCACCTTTGGCGGGTTGAACTGAATGTGATAGGTGGTGCCGCACTTGCACATCCTTCTCCCTGTGACCCTCTTGACCAGCTCCTCATCGGGAACATCGATGTTTAAGACCACATTGATCTTCTGGCCCAGAGCAGGCAGGATTTTGTCCAGAGCCTCCGCCTGGGGCATGGTCCTGGGAAATCCGTCCAGCATCCATCCACCTTTGACATCATCCTTGGCCAGGCGGTCCTTGATTATATCGATCAGCAGTGCATCTGGCACCAGCTTTCCTGCATCCATGAACTTCTTCGCCTCAACCCCTAGGGGGGTGCCGCTGCGGACGTTCTCCCTCAAAATGTCACCGGTGGAGACGTGTGTGACCTTGTACTTGTCGGCGATCATCTTGGCCTGTGTGCCCTTGCCGGATCCCGGCGGGCCGAGCAAAATAATATTCATTTATCCAATCCTCCTATTCCCATAATCCAGCAGCCAAATGCCGCTTTTCTAGCGCTGGAGAAGTACAATCCCCTGACTAAAAAACCTTTTCCATTCCTAAAATATCGCTGCCGCCCCGGTCATCATCAGGCCGGAGAAGACCGGTATGGAGAAGTTGTCATCAAGGCTTTTGCCATTGACCATAATGCACACGCCATCGGCGATCGTCGCCGCCGCCGCCCCCGCTAGATAGATGGGAAAGGAAAGAAGGGTGATCCCTGAGGCCAGATATCCGATCAGAAGACATCCTATGAACATGGCGGCCATGATCGGCAGGGGCTTATTGCCCCACATTTCTTTCCTGCCCCGCACATCGGCGTTAGAAAGAATCGATCCAGCGAGACCGCTGATGGTATCGCCCAAAGACAGCAGCAGTACGGCGTTCACTGCGATCATCTTGGGAAAGAAGATGACGCACAAGAGGCAACCGCTGATGTAATAGATGAAGCTGGCCACCTTATGCTCCTCCTGAGCCCGGACCTCGGGAAGGCGGATTCTTCCCTTCAGCCTCTGCCACTCCAGGATCAATGAGACTGCCAGAGCGAGGGCCACAAAGCCGATGGCAAAGTCCCGACCAAGGTGGAGGAGAGAGAGGGGGACGGAGAGGCCGGAGAGGTGAATGGCCTTTCTCCTCATCTCCACAATCAGCTTTCTCTGCCAGTCGGCGGCGATATCAGGCAATTATAGGACTCCCTGCTATCTATCTTCTGAGATCCCCATTTGCCTCTGGTTATTTTATCATTCGCTCTTTTCGGAACGAACTGGATCGCCTGCATCCTGGAAGGAGAGATCCCCATTGAGAAGGGCCTGCAATTTGTCCGCCACCTGCCAGCGAGCGACCTTGACCTGGCTCATGCTGTCTCTGTCCCGGATGGTGACTGTCCCCTCTTCAATGGTCTCATAGTCAACAGTGACCTCATAAGGGGTGCCGATCTCATCATTGCGCCGGTAGCGGCGACCGATGGATCCGGAGGTGTCGTAATCCGTGCGCATCCCCCGGGAGCGCAACTCTGCCAGAATCTTCTTTGCCGGGCCTGTCAGCTCGCTTCTATCCATCAAAGGCAGCACCGCTACCTCGATCGGTGCCACTCGCGGCTTGAACCTGAGGACCGCTCTCTTCTCGCCATCGATCTCATCCTCATAGTAGGAGTGATCGAGAATGGAATAGAGTATCCGGTCGATGCCAAATGAGGGCTCAATCACATGGGGCACCACCTCCTCTCCCCGTATCTCCTCCTCCACCTCTTCAAAGGAGACTAAAGCCCGTTCGATATCGATCAGCTCTCCGTCCACAGACACCTGGATCTTCTCCCCGGATAGCTCCTTGGGGGTGAGGGCACGCAAGGCCTCAGCCACCGCTTTAGCTTTAGCCTTGAACATCGGCCCCAGAGCCTTGAAATCAGGCTTGACCACCATCTTCTTCCGCTTTAAAGGTTGGTCGTAATTGACGAAGACAGAAAGGTTCACCTTGCTGACAGCAGTATGAGCTTTGAGGTCATAGTCAGTCCGGTCCGCCACCCCTACCAGCTCTATCCAGCCCAGACGGTCCAATAATACCTCCGCATCCCAGCAGTCGGCAGCATAATGGGCCATCTCATCGGATTTATGCTGGCGGAAGCGGAGCCTCTGGGGGTCTATTCCCACCGCCAGAAGGTACTGATAGGTCCTGGCCACATAATAGGCCAGGGTCTCATGGGCCACTACCCCTCTCTCCACCGCCTCGCCAAAGCTCATCTCCTCTTCTTCTCCCCTCTCCTGCGCTTCCCGGGAGTAAAACTTCATCCGGATATCCCTTACCTCATCGAATCTAGGGTGGCTCTTATCGCGCGGGTCGATGAAGATCTCCGCTTCGGCCTGGGTGAACTCCCTCAACCTGATCACCCCCTGGCGGGGAGAGATCTCATTTCGATAGGATTTGCCGATCTGCACAGCCGCAAAGGGCAAAGCCCCCCGGAAGTAGCGCAGTAGGCGGGGGAAGTTGATGAACATCCCCTGAGCAGTCTCAGGCCTCATGTAGCCGGTCATCTTGTTTCCCGGACCGATCATGGTCTTGAACATCAGATTGAACTCATAGACCTCTGAGAGTTCCCCTCCGCACTCCGGGCAGCTGATCTCGTTCTCCTTTATGCAGCGATAGATCTCTTCATTGCTCAGAGCATCGGGAACCTCTACGATGTGCTTGATCAGGTGATCCGCCCGATAGACCTCCTTGCACTCCTTGCAGCCGGTCAAGGGATCGGAAAAGCCACTCAGATGGCCTGAAGCCTGAAATATGCCCTCCACTCCGATGGTTGGGGCTTCGATCTCTGCAAAACCCTCGGCAATGACGAAGTACTGCCGCCAGATATCTTCAATTCGCCTCTTGAGGGGTGCTCCCAGAGGGCCGTAATCATAAAATCCCGCTGCTCCGCCGTAGAGCTCGAAAGCGGGCCAGAGAAAGCCTCGCCTGCGGGCAAGCTCATTTACCAACTCATTCCTATCCATTTCCCAATCCTCGGTATGGCATCAGAGTATCGGCGGTGATTTAATCTTTGTTGTGGAAAAAGGAGGGTTATGCAGATCTGCAGAGGGACGAATCTCTTGTCCACCCCGCTGGCTTACCTCAGCAGGCGGCAGAGAACGCCAGGAGCATAACGAAGGCGGCCATAACAGTGCACAGCAGGATTACATCTCCGTATTTGCCTTGGATTGCCCTCGCCAGGCCCCTAAGTACGCAGTTTTGGACTTCATCACCCACCTCAGTTCCTTGCCCCCATATCTCACTTGTCTGCTGCATGTAATCCACATAGCACGGAACGATTTAAGTAGTTGTTTTTCACATTAGCTTTTTATTAGATTATTGTGCTCGAATTTTAAGTCATATGAATTCCATATAGCCATTACATAGGTAGAATATGTAAAAATTTTTCTTCATTGTTTCCCGAATTTAGAGATATACTGCGTCTTGTATAGGAAGCAAACGGATTTTGCTATTGATTCATACTGAATTGAGAAGAGATTGGGAAGATAGGATCATATCAGCTCGAACCAGAGGCAAAGCAATCATCGATGCAATGTTGTGGAGAAAAATAGTCAGGGGCGAGACAGATGCGCCCCGCCCCCATTGATCACAGCTGTCTATTCCCTTTTGCCAGATGCATCCTGAATGGATGTCAGAAAGGATACCTGCGACCTTCCAACCACCATTCGATCCACCTAGTCGATCTTCACCTCCTTTCCTTTCCTCTTCTCCTTCTTGTCAAGCTCCAGGGTTAATATGCCGTTCTTATAGGAAGCCTTAGCGCTGTCCGGATCGACGGTGGAGTCCAGATATATCATCTTGTAGAACTTCTTCTCATCATCGGTCTTGATCTCCACGCTATCCTCCGCCACATCCAGCTTCACTTTATCCTTTTCGACACCGGGAAGCTCGACAAATATCTTGAACTTGTCCTTCTCGCTCATGACGTCGACCAATGGCTCTCTTCCCTGGCTGGGCTCAATTCCCCGATAAGAAGGCTTTATATTGCCGAATTCCCGGAACACAGGCTCCTTCCCCGGTTCTGCAGTGTAGCTGAAGCCATAGACGAAGGGTCCATAGCGCCTAGATACGCCAGTGGGGGTTTTCTCCTCGCGCACCAGGTCTTTGAACTCCGGGGGCATGGATTCCTCAAACCTCTGGATCATGCTCTCAAAGGGCTCTTTAAACCATACATCCTCAAACCTCTCCTTCCTTTCAAAGGGAAAGCCCTTTGTGAAACTCTCAAATATATCGAATATGGATGGGTATTTCCTGTCCCACATATCTATTTCACCTCACATTCACTTCTTCATACTAACCTTTGGATAGTGATAGGATATAAATTTTTTGTCTTCTCTGTCCTCGATCAGACAATATCTCCAATTTTCGGCCAGGACCCCCTCTCCACAGAGGATGTCTCCTTATCATTCCTCAGGAATAAATCGATATCTAACGAAGGACAAGAGGAGATATGAGAAATCGAACATAATTTGGCCTTGCGCGATAGAATGGAATTTCAAGAGGAGCAGCCTGGAAGGTTAGATAGAGGCAGGACGAACGCCAGCCCGCAGCGCTCCAGAAGAGGAAACAGAGCTGCAATCAATGCACTTGTCTCATCCCGCCCTCAGCAATGCGAGGAAAAAGCCAGTCAGCACTGGATTCTTGCGCAGCGCCCCTTTTGCAGGGACCCATTCACCGGAGGATAAGATCGATCACTCCTGAAGGCCCCTAAAGCAGGCGATAGGTTCGATTGGGACAACAACGTTCAAGAGGAAGAAGAGCCCAATTAACAATAGCTATTTAGCAGAAAATAGCCAGAACAATTGTATTGATCAGGAAGACAAGGCCAAAGCATCTCGATGCAAAGGATGTGAGATCTCATGAGATATGGCTTGGTTCAGTTCGAGGCTGAGATTCAGAGCCTGAATCATATCCGATCCAGAATGATCTGCGCGGAATCCAATGGTCCCTGGATTGAGGGGAGGTTAGAGGATCTTATGGTCCACTTCACCTATGCTAGCTGGACGGCATATAATCTTGGCTATGCTCTATCCATGGTCCTCTCCAGCAAAGAGGAAGACCTGGGAAGGAGGATCTCAGAGATGATGACCAGGATGATCTCCTCGATGGGGGCGATTCAGCTGGCTGAGATCAGGCTTACTCCAGAGGCTATGGACGAGCTAAATAGGGATAGAATTGAGCCCTGAAAGTACATCCCGACTCAAATCCAATAAAGCAATAGCTTCTTCAGATTCCATTTCATTTGGCAAGGTTCAGAGTACGGAAAAGTAGCCCGGCCAGGATTCGAACCTAGGTAAGGAGGTCCAGAGCCTCCTGTGATTGACCGCTACACTACCGGGCTTCGCCTCTAACCTTGCAACAGGTAGTTATTAATCTATCGATCCGCCATCTCTCAAACCGGATGAGAGAAGAGAATGGCGGTCTTCTATTGAAGGCTATTCGATCCTAGCATCCACTACGCAGTGGACCACTCCCGGTGAATATTTCTTAACCCGGATACATTTCAGGATCTGGGATCGCCTGCCCAAGGCCCTCGCCGCCTCCTTAATATCGGATATCGCTTGCTCCGGGTACATCCGGGTGGGCACAGTCTGATGATAATGCAGCACCCCGCCAGGGCGCAGAGCTCCGATCCCCTTTTGAAGATATCGATCTGTTACCTGAACCATTCCCATCACCACCCTATCCGCCACCCCCTCCGGAGTCACCTTCGCGCAGTCACCCAGCACTGGCTTGACCAACTCCTCCACCCTATTCTTCTTGATATTCAAGCAGAGATAGTGGTAAGCATTGGGGTTAAGCTCTATTGCCAGAATCCTCCTGGGACGGGAATGGACGGCCATGGGAAGAGCAAAGTAGCCGATACCGGCGAACATGTCCACCACAGACTCCCCGCGGCCGAGATTGCCCATGCGCATGCGCTCCTTTAAATTGCCGGCAGAGAACATCACCCGAGCAGCATCGAGACAATAGGTGACCCCATTCTCTCGATGCACCGTCTCCGTCCCTGTACCTGCGATGATCTTCCGCACTGGCTCTCTATAAGGGCCCTCAATTCCATAATCGCGCAGGACCGTACGGCAGCGAGGATAGTAATCCAGCAGGGCATTAGCTATCTGACCCTGATGAGAGTCGAGCTGGGGATGGATCTTGACCACAATCACATCCCCCAGGATATGCCACCCCCGAGGGAGGAGCTCTATCTCCTTTGGCAACAGCTGGTCTTTAAGCGCTTCCGCCAGATCCGGCACCCTTCGATAGTAATTTGGAGACTCCTGGGTTACTACCGGAAATCCGGGAACGTTGCTTGTGACCGGTATCTCCACATAGCAGCCCATCTCCACCACCTTGCGACTGCGATCGAGCAATCCCTGAGCGGCGATGATCCTCAGAGTGGAAGCTACACACTCTTTCTTTGCCCGTACCGCCAGAATGGAAGGATCAGGACTTTTCGCTGTAGCTCTGCTCAAACTTCACGCCATCCTCGGTCAGATTCAGGTTCAAGATATAGGTATTGTTCCTACGCGTGACATAGTAATCTTGGCCATGAAGCTGCAGGCTGGTATCATAACCCTCCGTGCCCGAGAGGCTGAGGGTCAAAGGAACCTCCGTCCAATTGCTCAGCAGATATATCTTCATGCTGGCATCGGCACTGGTGTTCATCTTCACCACCGTGTCCGCACCATGAGCGATGGTCACTATTCCTCCCTGTGCGCTGATGCTTCGATCTATATTTGAGGGCAGCCTCATCTCAATCTCATTGGGCATCCCTTGAGGATTGATTATATCGAAGCCCAGGTAGCTCTCGTTGCTGGAATTAATCAGATAAGCAGAATAATCGACAAAGATCAAGGGCTTGCCAGAGCCGCCTGAGACCTGGCCGTTTATGGAGAAAACGCCAGATAATAGATATGCCCCCAACGCCAACAGTATTAACAACCCAGCCCCTGCGGCTATCAACATCTCTCTGTTAATCCTTCCCTTTGCTGATGGCACAGGCATCTCCTTTGACAGGGATGGTATGGCAGGAGCAGGCTCGGCTATCCGGGGTGAAGCCATCTCCTCTGCCTTCGCGACGGTGGGCTCGGCAATGACAGCGGTCCCACTCTCTGTCGCGATCCTTTCGCTAGCCTCCTCGAATAGATGGGAATAGGACTTTGGCTTGGGCTCAGGAGCGGTCTTCTCTTCCGGTTCCGCTTTTAATTCGGCATATTCCTCCGGCTCGACTGCGGTTGCTTCCTCTTCATCTGAGGAGGGTACAGCGGGCCCAGCAAGGGAGGGGGTCTTCCTGCGTGTGGGCAGGACCACTGCCCCCTCATCAAAGTTCAGGATCAGATCGGTATATGTGCCCGTGGAATCCACAAATTTGAGGGCGCGCGGGACCAGATAGGAGACGCCGGAGATCTTGACCTCTTCGAAGAACTCGGTGTTTTTCATCAGGCGATCCTTGAATGCATAGACTGCACCGCTCTCCATCTTTGCATCGATCTCGCTTAGGCTGGGAAAGCGGTCCTCCTGCGCGGCCAGCTCTTTAGTGGCGACAACATAAGCCTCGAAGAAAACTCGACTCATTCGATTGAGCCTGTTGGTGTAACGTCTATCGAAGAGGAAGGAGAAGCTATCTCCTTTGAGCTTCAAGCTCTCTTCGCGCGAATGCCGCCAGGCTGAGAAAGAGACGTCCATCAGATATGCATACTTTCAATCCAAATAAGTATTTTATGTATGGCGGGATAGAATTTCTCCCCTCTGGAGATAGAGATCGTGATCGATACGGCGAATAGATCTCATATAAATCTCGTATGACAGCTATCTTTAAATCTCGCCGGAAAAAATAAGGGGTCGATGAAACACTTGGGATTGGTGTGGGTTCTTTTGCTCTTGGGGATCGGAGCGTTCATGGGGCCAGCTATGGCACAGCTGACTGCTGGCCAGAGTGTCCCTCCAGCGATGAATGTGGGCGAGAATGCCATAGTAACAGTCACGCTGACCAATTACGGCAGCGATGCCACTCAAGCGATAATCACACCGGTGCTACCACCAGGCATTGAGACCAGCAATCCAGAAGGTCAGATCGCGCAGTTGTACCCTGGCGTAACCGCTCCCATCAGTTATCCCATTAGAGCAATCCAGAGCGGCAATTACATCATCGCCTCCGATGTATCGTATTCTGAAGAGGGAACCTGGAGAAATCTGCGCCTGTTGTCGGATCTCGTGGTCATTGGGCAAGCTATGCCCGCTATGCCCGCGCAGCCCGGTCAAGCGGCTCCTGTGGGCACTGTGCCCCTACCAGGAGGGAGTCCTCAGGGAACAAACGGATCCGAGCCTTATCCACCAGTCACTGTTCCCATGAATCAGAGTGGTCTAATGGCAAACAGCACCATGCCCATAAGTCCATATGGCTACAGCGTATCCTATCCCGAGGATGCTCCTGATTCGTATGATCATATTGGAAAAGAAAAGTAGGAGAAAAGTAGGTTACTCTGCCTTCTGCTCAATCAATCTCAGATCGCTGCGATTGTAGAGCGCCTGCAAACGGTATCCCCTTTCCTCGATGACCTCCCGTCCGCCCTCCTGGCGATCCAGTATAGCCAGGGCTTGAACCGGCTCATAGCCGGCAGCAGCAATCCGATCAATGGCTCTCAATAGCGAGGCTCCGGAGGTGACCACATCCTCCACCACCGCCACCCTTGCTCCCTTCTCCAGCGCCGGCCCCTCCACATAGCTCATGGTGCCGTGCTTCTTAGGCTCCTTTCGCACTATCAATCCAGCCAGCCCTTTGCCCTGCAGATGGCTCAGAACGGATACGGCTGATACAATGGGGTCTGCTCCTAAGGTTAGACCGCCGATGGCCACCACCTGTGGATGGATCATCTCCAGCATCAGTTTGGCAGTGAGGTAGGCCCCCTCTGGGCTCAATGTGACCCTCTTGCAATCTATGTAGTAGTCGCTCAGCCGGCCAGAGGAGAGGGTGACCGGCCTTATCTCCAGAGACCTCTCAATCAGCAGCTCTAAGAGTCTATCTCTATCATTCACTTTCAAATCCCTCTTATCCGGAATGCATAAGCATTGGCAGAGCTGATAATCCTTGCCGTCCTGAAGCGATCCATCTCGGACCGATCGACTCCTCCGGGTCGAATCGGTCTATGTGAGTCGAATCGATCCATGATGCTTAGATCGACCTGTCCTGGGACTCTTTTATATCTGCCAAGAGGCCAAGATCGGTGCCATCCAGCAGATAGAGGCGGGCACGCTCCATATCAGCCATCGCCAGAAGTGGGCCGCGCATATCCTCTGCCGGCTCATTGAGGGCCAACCCCCCACAGAGAGGATTGAAGGCCGGCATGATGATGACCTCTCCGGATGAGGCAAAACCGTAATGTTCCTCTATTGCCTCCCGTTTTATGGGCGCTCTGGCCCAGACGGGATAGCTCTGGGAGTTGCCCAAGGGATCCTTGAGCCTCACTGCGGGATGAAGATGTGCCGCTATCATAAGGCTGGAACGCACGACCTTCTCCTCCGGCCAGGTATGACCGTGGAAGTATCCCCTGCCTTCCCGGACGATTCCAGAAGCGGGATGGACTCTAACCCCCAGAGGGGCCATATCCGCCAAATTGCTGTCATGGTTTCCCGAGACTATATCCACTCTCACCCGAGCGGATAGCTGACTGAGGAAATCAGGTACCTCTCGTCTCTCCTGCCAGCTGGTCTTGGGCACATTGTGCTTCAGGTCCCCTAAGATCAGCAGTCTATCCGGACGGGTCATCTCCAGGTATCCTTTCAGGAGAGAGAGGATCTTTTTGGTCTGACTGGGTATGGACACCCCCACCCAGCCACAGCTCATGCTCCAGGCCCAGGTGGAGGTCGGAGGCGACCAAAAGCCTTTCCTTCCCTTCTGCCAGGAGAAGTGGGGCGCCAAAGACGGGGGCGATGGCTGGGGCCGGAGAGGCGGATGAGGGAGAGGGAGATGGCCTGGGGTCCGGAGCGGTCAATCCCGCAGCCTCTCCAGCTCGGCGCACAGCTCCTCGATATTCGATGATATGCTCAGGCAGGACAGCTCTATCATCAGGTTGACCCGGGAGAGCTCAGTCTCCCCCGCTTTTCGGATATCGGTTCGTATCCCCAATACCCTTTTGCCCTCATGGTAGAAGCGACCTATCTCCCAGGCGGTACCGTCATCTACCTGTGGCCCGTCCAGGATGGCCACCATCAGGTTGCATCGGTCCAGAGCCCTCAGGTTCTCCTGGAATATATCCACCGCTTCCCATTGGTTTGTTGAGAGCTCATAAGGCCAGATGATCTCTCCATCATCTTCCAGCCACTCCCTTAGGGCAACATAGAGCTCCCTTGCCCAGCCGATCTCCCCCGCAGTGAAGATGGGGCCAGCGAGGTAGATCCTTTGAGGCAGGCCCATATCCGCCCTCCATCACCTTCAGGCCTGGGCAGCGGCTGCCTTCAGCCTGGACCTGACAAAATCTCTGTCCAGACTGGCCAGGAACCAGCCCACCTTTGGCCCCTGCCTGTCACCCAGGAATGCCAGATAAATCGCCTGGAAAAACTTCTTAGAGTCCAGGTTCATCTCCTTGGCCACGGCATAGACCAGTTCATGGATCTCGGCGGCAGTCTTGCCCTCTATCCTTCCGGCGAGCAGACCCAGGCCCTGACGCTCGGAGGGGGAAAGGTTGTTTACCGCTGACGGGAGCTTTTCTTGCAGCTGGAACTTGACATAAGGGGGAGCATACTTCTCCAACCAGACCTGCACATTCCTGGCCCGGCCTAAGATCTCCTCCCTCCTGGATACGACATCGTATCCGGATCTTTTCAGAGCGACGAAAAGCTGCTCCTCATCTCCCCGAGCGATCTGCACTGCGGTGACCATATGCCGGAACGGTATCTCGAAGGGTCCGCTCTTGTTGACATTGGACAGCTCTATGGCCCTCTCATCCCCTTTCCTCTGGTCGTACTCGTCCACCAGGCTCAACAGGGGCAGGCCGGGGTCGAACTCGATATGCTTTTCCGGCTTATTTCTGATGATCAGGTAGCGCAGGACCTCGGGCGGGACGACATCCAGCATCTCCTGGATGGTGACCACAATCCCGGTGGAGCTGTGCATGGCCCCCACCCCCTTGAGGTGGATCCATTCATAGACCATGGGGAAGGGAGCGGGATAATTGTAGATCTCCTCGCTGATCCTCTTGCCGGTATCGTATGAACCTCCGGCGGTGGCGTGGTCCTTGCCGAAGGGCTCCACAGTGACCTGGAATATGGGCCAGCGGGCCGGCCAGTCCACCCGCCAGACCAGCTTCCCCCCGCCGGCCATGGGGACTGTACCCTGGCTGCCGCAGGAGCAGACGTAGTCCACTGTCTCCGCATCCAGGTCGAATCCAGTGACGCGGGTGGTGTTCGTCCGGCCGCAGACGGAGCAGATGGCATCAAAGGGGCTCCAGCCCTCGGGGACGGCGCGGCCCGAGACCTCTTTTAATATGCGGGCGATGTCGTCCTTCCGGGAGAAGGCGGTCTTGATGGCGTCGTTGTATTTGCCCTCCTTGTAGAGGACGTCCGCCCGGAAGACCTCCGGTTTTATGCCCAGCCGCTCCATGCTCTTTAAGAAGGGATTGAGAAAGTGATCTGCATAGCTGGCGCAGCAGCCCTCAGGACAGGGTATCTCAGAGAGGGGCTTGCCGATATGCTCATTGAAGCTCTCCGGCAGGAAGGGATAGAGCCTGCGCAACCGGTCGAAGGTGTCGGCGATATAGATCAATCGCGCTTCTACCCCTCGGTCCAGGAGAGCGCGATAGACCGCCTCTGCGGTCATGACCTCGCGCATATTGCCGATGTGAACCGGCCCGGAGGGAGTAATGCCGGTGGCGATGGTATGGGGGCCAGAGCCTTCCAGCTTCTCGGCTATGACATCCGCCCAGTGAATAGACATGTTCGGCAATCGATGCAAGGAGGGGATATTAAGCTTCCGTTGTGCTCCGAGCACAGCCACAAGTCTCCAAAAGAGCTTATTAAGAAAGAGAGCAGCCATCCAGGCTGATGCACCCTATCGAACGTCCCGGCCTGGACGAGTACTTCATGGAGATCGCCACAGTAGTGGCCAAGCGCTCCACCTGCCTGCGCAATCAGGTGGGAGCCCTCTTTGTGAAGAACAAGAGGATCCTGACCACGGGATATAACGGCGCGCCTGCGGGTCTAGAACACTGCGATGTGATGGGCTGCGCGCGTGAGGGCGTGGCCTCGGGCACCCGCCACGAGTTATGCCGGGCGGTGCATGCCGAGCAGAACGCCATCATCCAGGCGGCGATGCATGGCATATCCATCGAGGGAGCGACGCTGTACTGCACCCACCAGCCCTGCATCCTCTGCGCCAAGATGATGATCAACGCCCGGGTGGCCAAGGTGGTCTATCTGCACCGCTATCCCGACCAGACGGCCCTGGAATTCCTGGAGCAAGCGGGAATAGAGGTGGTGAGGGTGGAGGAGAAGGAGCCATGAGTCGGACCCTTCAAGCCAAGCACGATGAAGATGAATTACATTCCAGCTGCTATTGTCGCCGGGGCGTTTGCTATGTGGTCGGGAATATGATATCCTCAGTTATGTATCCGAGGAAATGCTCCTCTGTGCAAGAGGTGTGGTGCTCATCACAGAAAGTATTCCGGCTCCTTTGGCACCCGGTACAGGGTATCTAGCCTCACCGATGCATCCCTGACCAGGCCCGGTTTCATAGTCCTCGCATGCTCCGGGCAGAGCTTGATACAGGCGCAGCAAGTGATGCATTTCTTCGTATCGATCACCTTGCTATGATCCGGATCGATGGCACCGACAGGGCATGCCTCCGCACAGATCCCGCACTGGATACAGGCATCACTCACCTCGATAAAATCAACCGTCCACAGCCTCGAATCTCCCCGGTACGGATGGCAGCCGGGAATGGCTGGAGGAGCAATTCGGTCAACTGAGGTAATGGGGTCGAGTCTCTCCCGTATTTCCTGCCCGAATGACTCTGCGAGGTGCAGGTCGTTCGCATCCGGGCGGCTTTTCGCCGTCGGATTTTCATCGCTCGAGAATGAATGCTCCCCGATCCAGGCTCCCCCGGCGACCGGGATGCATCCGTCCTTCGCCAGGATATCCCTGAGTTCGAGAAGTGCATCTTCGTATGCCCGGTTGCCATACACGACTACGCAGACCGCAGGGGTATTGTGGGCCCTGATCGCATGCATCCAGTCGGTCAGGAGTGCCGGCACCCTTCCCATGTACACTGGCACGCCCACGATGAGCAATTCCTTTTCCGAGGTCTGTAACGGTTGTATCCTTGCAGCCGGCCTGGTGATATCCACTTCTTCCACGTTTTCGTGTCCCAGATATCAGAGTCATGCGTAGCTTCCTACCCGAGAGAAGCCAGGAGTCTGTATGTGATCTCAAGAACTGGGAATCATTGGATTTCAAAAGGAAGGTGCCGCTTTTTAGAAGGGCTATCATTCACTGCGCTAACCAGATGGAGAACTTCTCCAGGCAGATCGGAGATAAAGATGATCAGATCATCTATCTGAGAAATGAGGTACTGGCCAGGCTAGATAATATCAATTTCCATGTTTTCAAAATCAGTATTCGATCTGCAAATGTAGCCCAGAGCCTCAGGGCCTTGGAATACGAACTTCAGAAAATAAAGAAGATTAAGGATGACTTGGAACGGCTGGGCCAGAGCGCGGAAGATCTTGGCATTCATCAGCAGCAGGCGCTGCAGGAGCTGCAAGAGAGTGCGCCCAAGCTCATAAAAGAGCTCGAAGAGATTACCAAAAGGGATGAGCTCAATGATTCTGACAAGCAAGAGGTCCCAAGCAGCTTGAGGCAGGAGCTCCTAAACAGGCTGCAAGCCTTAAAAGCGTCACCTGAAGGGGCCATCCTTGACCTAGCAGCATCTCTATCCTCTATAATTAGCCTTATCCTGACCATTCATCCCTTAAGGTAATCAAATTTTATAACAATATTATTATCAATATTTGAATTGTTTCTATGAGCCTGACTGTTCCGCTCCAGATCTTGTGTTTTCTAAACCGCTGTACTTACTGCTGCGATAAAGACAGTGTTATCGAGAAGATACCTTGAACTTCTGGCGGGCAAGCTGGTTGCTCTCCTCCTCGATTTCTTTTTCGAGCTTATCAAGATCAATCGACTTAGCTTTCTCTATTGCATCCTCCAGCAACGCTAGCAGGTTGATCTTCTTAAGGATGATAGTATCCTCTCCAAGGTTCTCAGCTACGAACTCGTCTCCTTCTTTCAGCTTCATCCTCTGCCGGAGGTTACTGGGTAATTGCACCCTTCCTCTATCGTCTACTTTGGCTAGTGGCATCTTAAGATCATTACCCATTTAACCCATTTATCCCATATATATTTATGGTCTCCCAAACCTGAGGCTGGAGCATGGAATCTTGTGGCCTCATACTCGAAGGCAAGCATGTCGTATTAGGCAATGCCAATTATGTCTTTGAACTACTGGGGTTCTGTCACATTCGCCCCCCGCACGGCTCGTCCTTTAATCTCTGCAGCGCCTCATACTTTACCATGGAAATAGAACTCCACCCAGCAGTCTCCCTGCTCCCTGAGACTTTCAATATCCTGGTCGCCCCGGGGGAGATGCTGGTATGTGCCCTGAACAGCCACCTCGAGCTGCAGCGCTACAGGACCCTCTACATCCCGGGCAACTACTCCCGCATTCTCAGCCAGCTGGATCGCAACATCACCGAGCTGGAGATCCGCCGGGCCTTCACCTCCTTCCAGCTCATGACCATCCTGGATGAGAACCGCCACAGCTTCCTGATCATTGAGCACGACCCCATGCTCTACCAGGACGCGGGGGAGATGGTGGAATACATCGCCCAGCACCTGCGCCAGACCTCCAGAGAAGCGACAGTCCTGCTCTATGCACCTGCTCTGGATCCGCACCTGCAGAGGATGGCTGAGCTGGCAGACCGGGTGTTCTGCTTCTATGAGATGCCAAGAACTTCAGCGAAAGGCCGAGGAAAAGCCGAACAGAAGATGCAAGAAAGAGCCCAAAGAACACTGGAGGCATACTCATGAGGTGGCCGTGGAAGCAGTAGAAGAGCCTCGCCAAAGAAATTGCTTTTATCATAGCTTAGAAACCCTCTTAAACCGTCCCCACAAATCAATCCCCAATGAACAAGAGCCCAGGCCCCACCTATCTGATCTACGGCGCAGGAGCCATCGGCAGCGTCCTGGGAGGCTTCCTGCACAAGATCAACAGATCGGTGACCTTTGTCGGCAGGGGAGACCACTTTCGAGCCATGCAGCAGGAGGGGCTGAGGATAACCGGCATCTGGGGCGAGCACCTGGTCCCCAAAGAGAAGATCAG
>JGI11944J13513_1000786_pt1 | contig 28572 bp, 24 predicted proteins | sample TerdegcoTASludge_FD_13513 | JGI IMG/M metagenome (IMG submission 13513) | reverse complement strand
ACAGATGAAGCAGTGACATGAGGGGCACTATACATGGACGGCATATGCTGGCGGAGAGGAGGGGCCGAGACGAAGAGGATCATTCGCAGTTCGATGCTGATGGTCCAGGAAAAAGCAATGGAAATGGTCCTGAAGATCGTGACGGGAGCCGGAAAAATAAGGGGCAATCCATGCCCCCAACATCAATAGGTGTTGATGTACCTCTCGATCTCCCAGGGATGAACGAATTTATTGTACTCCTCCCATTCAAGCATACCCAATCGCATCACATTCTCATAGACATGCTCGCCCAGGGCTTCGCGGATCTCCTTATCCTCTTCCAGATTATCGAGAGCCTCCTTTAGGTTGGAGGGCAGGGTCCGAATTCCCAGGGACGCCCGTTCTGCCGCCGTGAGATGATAAACATTCAGATCCACCGGGTCACCGGGATCGATGCCCCTCTTAATTCCGTCAAGGCCTGCTGCCAGAATGACAGCGAAGGTCAGATATGGATTGCAACTGGGGTCAGGGGAACGGAACTCCAACCTGGTGGACAGCCCCCGGCCAGAGGGGATGCGGATGAGCGAGGAGCGGTTCGGCCCGGACCAGGTCACATAGACCGGAGCCTCGAAACCGGATACCAATCGCTTATAGGAGTTGATCAGGGGATTGGCGATGGCGGTGATGGCCCCGGCATGCTCTATCAGGCCCCCCACGAAGAACCTGGCCAGATCGCTGATGTTCAGAGGGGTCTCGGGGTCATAAAAGGCATTCTCCTGGCCCCGGAAGAGGGAGATATTGACATGCATCCCGCTGCCAGCTGCACCGTAAATCGGCTTGGGCATGAAAGTCGCCCTCAGGCCATGACGCATGGCAATGGTCTTGGTGACATACTTGAATGTCACCACCTTATCGGCATTCTTGATGGCATCGTCATAGACGAAGTCTATCTCATGCTGTCCCCGAGCAACCTCATGATGGGAGGCTTCGATAGTGAAGCCCATATTGATCAGGGCCCTGATTATCTCCCGACGCACATCCTCTGCCAGGTCTACCGGACCCAGGTCGAAGTAGCCACCAAAGTCGTGCGGAATGGTAGCAGAGCCACCATTACCCTTTTCAAAGAGAAAGAACTCCAGCTCCGGGCCGACGTTCATCTTGAATCCCATCTCCTTCGCCCGCTCCAGTTGCCGGTAAAGCACCCGGCGAGGGGCGCCCTCGAAAGGCAGTCCATTGGGAAGATAGACATCGCAGATCAACCGAGCCTCATTGGCACCGTCCTTGCTGCTCCAGGGCAAGAGGCTGAATGTGGAGAGATCGGGCCGGAGGACCATATCCGACTCCTGAATTCTGGCAAAACCCTCTATGGATGATCCATCAAAGGAAATGCCGCTTTTCAAGGCCTTTCCCATCTGAGTGGCGGGAATGGCGACATTCTTCACTATTCCCGATATATCTGTGAACTGCAACCGGAGGAACTCGACGTTCTTCTCCTGAATGACCTTAAGCATCTGCTCTTGGGAATACATTCCGTTATCATCTCCTGCGCGACCTGCAAAGCATTCTGCAACAAGCAGAAGACTTGCGGGGGTAAGGCCAGAGCCGTACCTGGGCATCAATGAAGATGCAGGACTATTGCCTCTGCCTCAACCTGGTGTTTTATATAGCTAACTGATGAGAAAAGGGGCCGAAAAGATAGCTATCCCCCATAAATTCCAGAGGGGCAAATATGCTTATCTAGGGTTAAAATCTTCAAATGGATCTGATGTCCGGCAAGAGAGTTCTGGTAGTAGATGCGGGCGGCAGAGGAAATGCCATAGCCCATGCCTTTGCCCGAAGCGGGATGGTGGAGAGGGTCTATGTGGCCCCGGGCAATGCGGGCAGTGAGATGATGGATAAGTGCCGCCTGGCAGCGATCGATGATAAGGTGCCTAAAAGCACGAGCGAGCTGCTTGCTTTTGCCAAAAGAGAGAAGATCGATCTCACCTTCGTCGGTCCAGAGGGCTATCTCTCCGAGGGGATCGTCGATATATTCCAAGAGGAAGGCCAGACGATCCTGGGGCCGAAGAGGAAGGCGGCAGTGCTGGAGAACAGCAAATGCCAGACCAAGGATCTTCTCAAGAAGCTCAATGTCCCGGTTCCCCCCTGCCAGAACTTCAGCGATCCCCAGGAGGCCAAGGAGTACGCCCGCCAGCGCTGCGCCCAGTATCCGGGAAGGGGATTGGTGGTCAAGGCAGACGGCCTGGCGGCAGGTAAGGGCTCTATCATCTGCTCCACTCCGGAGGAGGCCGACCAGGTCATCGAGCGGATCATGGTGAGCCCCAAGCTCTTTGGCGAGGCAGGAGAGAGAATAGAGATCGAGGATCGGCTGGAGGGCAGAGAGCTGATGTTCTTCGCCCTGAGCGATGGCCGGACCGTCCAGGCGATGCAATCCGCCCTGGACTACAAGCAGGCCTTCTCTCCCGATGAGGAAGTGGCCATTCGCCTCTTCAACAAGCTGGCAGGTAATCCCAACCGAGATAACAATCCAAATACCGGTGGAATGGGCGGCTTCTCCCCTCACCCCTGGCTGGACGAGGAGCTGACGGAGAGGATAATGAAGAGGATCGCCCTCCCAACGGTGCGCGGCTTCAAGGAGAGCAGCGGCCAGGAGTACAAGGGGATTATCTACTTTGGCCTGATGATATCTGAGGATCGGGATCCAGCTGTCCTGGAGATCAATGTCCGGCTGGGCGATCCAGAGGCAGAGGGGATACTTCCCCGCCTGGAGACGGACTTCTACCAGCTCTCCCTGGCGGTGGTAGAGGGGAGACTGGACGAGCATCCCCTTCAGTGGTCGAACGACTTCTGCCTGGGTATATGCGCCATATCCGGCCGGACGATCAAGCCCCTCTCATCCACCGGCCCGGAGCGGCCCGGCTATCCAGGAGAGCACTACACCAATATGCCCATCAAAGGCCTGGATAAGGTGGACCCGAAGGTCATAGTCTATCACAACGGCACTGCTTGGGGCACTGACTCCTCGGGCAACCGGAGGCTCTTCACCACTGGCGGTCGGGTCTTCACCCTGGTTGCTCGGGGCAAGAGCCTGGCCGAGGCCAGGGTTCGGGCCTATGAGAACATCAAAAGGGTCCGGTTCAATGGAATGCGCTACAGAAAGGACATCGGCCTAGGCTATATCTGATTGGACAGGGAGCAAGATAAAGAATGATCGTATTCGGCCTGGAAGGGACCGCCTGGAACCTCAGCGCCGCCCTGGTGGAGGAGTCAGGAGTGATCTATGAGAAGAGCGCCACCTACACCCCGGCTAAAGGTGGTATCCATCCCCGAGAAGCCTCTCAGCACCATGCTGAGCACATGAGAGCGGTGGTGGGAGATGTTCTCATTCGGGCGCGAGAGGAGGAGCTAAAGCTGGATGGGGTGGCCTTCTCCCAGGGACCGGGGCTGGGGCCATGCCTGCGAACCGTAGCCACTGCCGCGCGCGCTCTCTCATTGCGATATAAGATTCCCCTGGTGGGGGTCAACCACTGCATCGCCCATATCGAGGTGGGCAAATGGCAGTCAGGCGCCCGAGATCCCGCAGTGATCTATGTGAGCGGTGCCAACTCCCAGGTCCTGGCCCTGCGCCAGAAAAGATACAGGATCTTCGGCGAGACCCTGGACATCAGCGTGGGAAATGCCATAGACAAGTTCGCCCGCTCAGTTGGCCTGACCCATCCAGGGGGCCCGAAGGTTGAGGAGCTGGCCCGGAGGGCAAAAGAGTACATCCCCCTCCCCTATACGGTGAAGGGCATGGACCTCTCATTCTCCGGCCTCTCCACCGCCGCCACAGAAGCAGCAAGAAAGCATCCTCTGGAGGACGTCTGCTACAGTCTGCAGGAGACGGCCTTCGCCATGCTGGTGGAGGTTACGGAGAGGGCCATGGCCCATGCGGAAAAGAAGGAGGCAATGCTGGTGGGTGGTGTGGGGGCCAACGCCCGCTTGGGAGAGATGATGAGGACCATGTGCCATGAGAGGGGGGCAGAGTTCTTCCTCCCCCCCCGCTCCTTCATGGGGGACAACGGCAGTATGATCGCCTACACTGGCCTCTTGATGCTCAAAGCGGGCAGCTCTACTCCCCTGAAAGAGTCCCGTGTTCTGCCCGGATACAGGACGGATGAGGTTCCAGTCACCTGGACCTGATATCCGCCCTATCTCTTCGGCTGCGGCCCGGATGACTGCGATCTTGAGCGCCGATTATCTTTTCGTGAAGGATCCATGTCCAGCAGGACGGAGTATCTACCCTCATATGGAGGGCGGTCGATCACCAGCTCTCCTCGACCGATAGCGCCCTCAAAGTTAGGGGATATGGTCAGATTGATCCTGCCCAGGATGGCGGAATCACCCCTTTCGGAACCCAGGTCGGCCAGATCGGCCTGGAGAAGGGTGGAGTTATTGGGAGCAGGGAGAGCGAGGATATTGATGGCCGCATAAGGGATCCCCTCGAATACCAGACTACCCCGGTGCAACTCCTGGCCCACGTTCTCCCCGATATCCTCTCTGATCTCCTTCAGGCTCCTGTTGGAGGCCATCAGATCGCGGATCTGCTCGGGCGGCACGGGCAAGAGAACCTCCACCTTCAGTCGCAGGGGGTAGGACTCGTTTCCCCGAATAGCGAAGCCATGGCCGCTTAATAACAGATCAACCGGCAGACCCATGGGAAGATCCGGATTCAGATAAAGCTCCTCGCCCATTTGACCATTGCTCCTATCAGATCCAGCCATCGGATCGATCTCGGACTGATCCGCCCCTGCAAGGCAAAAGAACACCTGGCCCGCCAGGAGCACAGCCAGAACCGGATAGAGAATTCTCCAGCTAAATCCATTCATCTAAACTCGCCTGCCAACACTTCCTGCAACTCAATTCGATTTAAAAGTCTCCCGTGGGAGGAAAACAAAGATGACAGCAGAGAGTGTGACTCTGCCGTGCACCATTTGTGGTGTGAGCCAGCCCTTTCAGGCCACCAGGCGGCGGTACTGGATCGAGACCCAGTTGAGGATTCCCTCTTTGGCCTGCATATCCATGGCCTCATTTATGAGCTCGTTTATGGTCATATTATTCCGGGCCTCTGCTTTCTTCTGCCAGAGATCACGGATCTCATTGAGGGTCATATTGTCCAGTTCCTGCATCTTTTTCTCATTCAGATCCAGGATCTGATTGAGGCTCATATCGCCCAGCTCCTCCACTGTGATGTCATCCATCAGCAAAAGGGCACCAGATCCCGAGCCCAGGAAGCCAAAGCCCCCAGGCCCGGCATTAAAGGGTTGCTCTGCCGCCATGCACGAGCCGCCAGCAGCATTCATCAGCCTGCCAAAAGGCATTCTCTGATTCAGGCCTGCAATGCGGTTCTGTCCATCGCGAGAGCTGTTCTGGGCGATCTCTTCCAGCTCTCTGATCTCCCCCAGGGTCATATTCCCCAGCTCTTCAGCGGTTACATTATTCAGAGCGAATATCATTTTGCCAGGTCCATGCATACCCATTCCTCTCTCCATGGGCATGGATAATGCCCCTGAGATGAGGAGACTGGCGGCCGCTATGATGACCAGAGCCATTCTGCTGCTTATTTCAACCGACCTCATTTTATATTACCTCTTGATTTCTCTATTAGACTATTTTCCCACTCTCATTTCGATTTCACTTGAGTTCTATTTCCGGAAAGGATGCTTCGCCCTTCCAGCAATAGCACTTCCATTTGAACGATAGAAAAAATAAGAGCAGAACGAACCATCAGAAAAAGAGAGGGAATGAGGACCTCAGACCCTGGACTGAAGAAAAAAGGTTCATGAACGTTCCTTTTGAGATAAAAACCACTCAGAAAGTTCTATTATATTGGTTCTACCCCATTCTTTCTTTGTCACCAGTCTTCTTCTCTCTAAGGATATCAAAATCCCGGTCAGAGACGATTTAGGGGTGCGCGTCTCATATCGGATATCAGCCTGCGTCATTCTACCCCCATGCTCGATAAGAGTGGTTATCCCCCCCAAAAAAACCGCCTGCTCCCTGGGAGTCAGGGTCTGAATGACCGCCTCCATCTCCCGGCTCAGCTCGACTCTCTTCGATCTCATCTCCCTTGATATAGGCTGACCGGCCGCCTTTGGGGTGGCTTGATCCAGGTCCGCATGAGGCTGCTCGCTGGCCCGCCCGATCTCCTCAATATCCTCTCCCTCCTCGCCGGCTTGGGCCTCATCCTCAGCCTGAGGGAGGAGGATGCTGTCGCTGCCCTCCGCAAGGGATCCATTGGAAGAGCTGGAAGGATCGGATGAGGATCGGAAGCCCTCATTCCCCTCCATCCTGGTAGAGGCGGGAGAATGGGAGACCACTCCTTTGCCTTCAATGGTTTGGCCCGCCCTCAATTGACTGCTCTTCTCCCCCTGAGGGGAGCTATTGAGCGAACGGATTCTGTGCTCCCGGAGGATCACCCCCAGGGCGGACCCCATAGCCAGAACGAATGCCCCCACCAGGAACAGGATGAGATTGATATCTGCCCCAGGATAGCCCGAAGGGGGAGGAGGGAGAGCAGCAGGTGTAGAGGTTAGTGCTGATCCGGCGGCCAGGGGTTGCTGATACTGAATGGAAATCGATGGATCCCGAACCTCATAGCCCTGCACATCTGCCACCAGGGAATCATTGAAGGCGGAGAGATGATATTGGAGGCCTGAAGAGGCGTTGATCGATCCGAGGCGCACATCTCCGGGCAGATAAAAGGTGATCCTGTAGTCCTCGAAGACCCCCTCAGCATCGAAGTTCAGAGTCCAGAGCTGACTGGACTTCGCAGTCAGGCCGTCGGTGAGGGCATAAATCCGGAGGGTATCGTTCTCATATTGATACTCTGAGCCAGCAAGAAACCCCAGGCCGGAGATATTATCGGCATAACCGGTCACCAGGGCCTTTCCCGCCGGATCCAGATATATATTGAGAATGAGGCTATCCTGCGTGGAAGCCCTCTCCATTCCCAGAGAGGAGGAAAGGGGAAGAAAAATAGAGATGCCGAGCAGGAGAATTCCGGCGAGAAGGGCGATTAGCCGGCGCTGAGTACGTCTCCTGTCGATCCAATCTGTCATAGCGTATATCGCCTTTGGCCTGAATCTATTTAAAATCACTTGGAAATGGCCGCCCTTTCGGCCTGGCTGCCCTCCTGCACTCTGTTCCGCTTATCGTCTATTTTCCCCCCCGCCCAAGAGATGAAGCCGCTCTCCGACCCCGCTTTTCCCTAGCCGGTCCGGCAGGCCACCGGCATCCTCCAACCCCTTCCGAAGCTGCCATCGGTCACCTTCAGGCCGGGTGGGGCCTGAAGCCTCTTGAATTCGGCCTTCCCGACCAGAGAGATTACCTGGTCCACCGTCTTCTGGTCGAACCCAGCGGCAAGCAGCTCCCTCCGGGAATGGTGCTCATCGATATACAGCCGGAGAATCTCATCCAGGACCGGATATGGCGGCAGGCTATCCTGATCGGTCTGGCCGGGCCGCAGCTCTGCGGAAGGAGGCTTGGTTAAGATGCTTTGGGGAATGATCGATCTGCCAGAGGTGGAGTTGAGCCATTCTGCTATCCGGTAGACCATGGTCTTGGGCAGGTCGGAGATGACCGCCAGGCCACCGGCCAGATCGCCATAGATGGTGCAGTAACCGACGAACAGCTCCGAACGGTTGCCAGTGGCAAGAAGGATGGATCCATATTTGTTGGACAGGGCCATCAGAATGCTGGAGCGGATGCGGGCCTGGATGTTCTCCTCGGTGACATCTCTAGGCCAGCCGAGGAAATGCTCCTTCAGCTCCCGATCGTACGAGCTCATTATATCGGTGAGGGGGATGGTGATCCTCTTGATGCCCAGGCTGTCTGCCAATGCCAGGGCATCATCAATGCTCCTTTGGCTGGTATAAGGCGAGGGCAGGATCACCCCCAGGACGTTCTCTGGGCCCAGGGCGCTTGCGGCTATGGCTGCCACCAGGGCGGAATCGATCCCTCCGGATAATCCCAGGAGGACGCTGGAAAAGCCGCATTTACGGACATAATCCCTCGTCCCCAAGACTAGGGCCCTCCAGATCTCAGCCTCGGATGTGAGGTCGTCCTCGGCGATGATCCCTCCAGGGCGGTCAAGGTCTATAAGCAGGATATCCTCCTCAAACCCTTTTCCTCGGGCCGCCAGCCGTCCGGTGGCATCGAAATAGGAGCTTCTGCCATCGAAAATCAGATCGTCGTTCCCCCCTACCTGGTTGACATAGAGGAGGGGAAGGCGGTACTCCCTGGCCAGATCTGAGAGGGCCTGCTGGCGACGAAGCTGCTTTCCCGCTGTGAAGGGAGAAGCAGAGAGGTTGATTATGGCCCTTGCCCCCTTAGCCCGTAAGGCGGCCAGTGAATTGGAATCATGTTCCATTCTGCGCTCTATCAGGCCTTCGCCGATGAATATGCCCAGGTGCATTCCCCCGATCTTCAAGACCCCAGGCTGTGGTGCCGGCTGGAAGTAGCGGCCTTCATCGAACAGATCGTGGCCAGGGAAGAAGCTCTTTTGAAAGGTCTCTACCACCTCTCCCTGGTGGATGAGGGCAGCAGAGTTGAATAAAGGTCTACCCTGGCCAGTGAGGTTGAGCTCCGCCAGGCCTACCAGAACCGGAGGAAGATCGGCCAGCTCTCTCGCCAGCTCACTCACCGCCTGCCAGCTCCGCTCCACAAATTCCTCATTGAGGAATAGATCGCATGGCGGATAGCCGGTGAGGGCTAGCTCTGAGGTTACCGCTAAATCGAAATCAGGGGCGCGACGGGCAGCGCGGGCGATGAGATCACAATTTCCTGCCAGATCTCCCAGGACGGGATTGAGCTGCAATAAGGCGACCTTCATTTCCCGGCATCTGCCTCCATCTTCGCTATTACCCTGCCTGATCTCTCGCTGAATGCCTCCGCTGCGGTATGAAGGGCGGCAATCGCACCCAATGGCCCCTCCTCCATATCGGTGCTCACTAAGAGCATGGCATTGACATCGGTCGAGGTCATCCAGGCGATATCCGAGCAACCTATGCCCTCGCCGATATTATCTTTGACCGCACCCAAAAGAGCTTCCATCGCCGCCACAATCCTCTCCGGCTCGAGCTGGGCGGGAACGATGATCTGCACCCCAGTCTCCAGATGAATCAGACCCATACCTGGCCCGATACTGGACTTCGCTTCTGTCTCGCTCATGAAGGGATATATGCACTGCAGGGGTTTATTAATACCGGTTGTAGGCAATCTGAACTCTGGAATGATCCAGGATGATGGTAAGCCTGCCCCTCAATGATACGAATCATCCTCGCCAAGGATGAGGGGATTGAAAGCTCTGGGCCGTATGCGGCCCGTTCAAGCTGCGATCTGACCAGGGGCATGAACAGGAATAGCCAGATGCTTGCGCGATGCTCCGAAGACCCCGTTCTATCATATCATTACTGCTAGCATTGCCAATGCTGTGCATAATATTCCCCATCTTGGGCTCAGGCAGTCATTGAGGATCCCAACCTTCCACCGCCCCCTGGTACGATCGTGATAAAAAAAAAACCTGCAATGTTATCTTGGTATCTGGAAAGGCTCTTCGCTAAATTGTGTGGGTAATGTGCTCCAGAGAAATTTTCTTTGTGCCTTGGTGTCTTGGTGGTGAAGCCCAAGCATCCCGATTTCACCACAGAGGCACAAAGGCACGAAGACGAGGGCGAAATAGCATCTCCAGGTTTACCCATAGAAAACAGCGAGGAGCCTCTGGAAAACTCTTTTTGTCAAGAATTATGAGTATTACATCAGCCTGAACCACTGGGAAGAGAAGAAGATATAATGCCTGGTTTAGGTTTTGCCCATTTGCGAGGAAAAGGCTGAAAGCACCCCATGGAGATGATTAGGGCATCCGGATCAAGTTGGCGCGATGATGATATGGCCTGTCTGATCGATGATGAGGATATTGAGTTCTGAGCGCCTATAGATCCCTTCCCGGAGCGAGATCGCAGCCAGTACAGCAGTAGCATCCGGTGAGAGCCTGGCGGCCGTCAAGACCCTTTTCGTCCAGCTTCATCTTCAGGTATCGCGCCAGCCCGAGCAGCCGCTCAGCTGACGGCCGGACGATATCCACCTCCCCCCGGCGCAGGGGATGGGGATAAGCCGCCCGCAGGATGGGTAGGACCCCCATACCCGTAAGCTCATCTATCCCCCGCTGGATGGTCTGGTCCGACTCCCCCAGGCCGATGATCAGATTGGAGAAGACATGGTTGGGGCCGAACAATTCCGCTGCCTCTCTCAGGGCATCCATTATCTCCTGATAAGACAGTCCCGGGCAGACCCGGGCAAATATGTCGCGATCAGCCGTCTCCAGATTGTACTTGACTTCATCTGCTCCTGCATCCAAAAGAATCCGGTTTACCCCAGGAAAGGGATTTATTGAGACCCCGATAGGCACACCGAATCCCTTTAAATCGCATACTAATGCCGCCACCCTCACCCCCTCATGTTGGGGAGAGACCTCAGTGCCGCTGGTCAGGGAGATGGACTCCAGCCTGCCTGTAGCCTTCGCCTCTTCAACCATCTCCATCACTTTCTCGTGACTCTTCACCTCCCCCATCAGCCTGGGAACGGCACAGAACTTGCAGTCGTAGATGCAGCGCTCAGAGACTGTGATGTAGGCCTGACCCGGACAGTGCAGGAGGGGCTCGACTATCCTGCCCCGTGCGATCACCCTGCCCTCTTGAGTGATGATCGCCTCATCCCCTTCCATCTCCAGATGGAGTGAAGAGCTATTCACTACCGATAGACGCGCCAATCTCCAGCCGGACTGGAAGAAGATCGAGCTTTCCCCCGCACCCGGACCGGCGGTGGACGGCTGGCCGACCGCGCGAGGCCGGGAGAGTTGGATCGTTCCCAGAGAGATAAGTTGGGCTTTTGTCTCCAGATCCATTCACAGTAATTCTCATTTTCCAGGTTAAAGAAATTATGGTCTGGATAAAGAGGTTTATTACAATTCAGATCCAATAGACTACAGCCGCCAGGGCTCTGAGAGCTGCAGGCATGCTGCCAGCAGCGATCTGATAGGAGAAGCAGCGATCTGATAGGAGAGGCAGCGATCTGATAGGAGAGATGGGAGGGCAGAATGCATGAATGAGACAATTATGTTAGCATCCGGCCTTATCGCTCTCATCATGGGAGCTGAGCTGGTGGTGCGAGGAGCATCGCGTCTTGCGGCTTTGCTGGGGGTAAAACCCCTGGTAATAGGCCTCACTATTGTCTCCATCGGCACCAGCATACCCGAACTGGCGATAGGAATCACCGCCGGGCTACAGGGGAGCGGTCCACTGGCAGTGGCCAACGTAGCGGGCGCCAATCTGATCAACATACTCTTCATCCTCGGCCTGAGCGCATTGATTAGGCCCATGGCCCTCCACCTGCAGCTGATCAGCCTAGACCTGCCCGTGATGATCATCGCCGCCGCCGCTCTAGCTGGCCTGTCATCAGATGGCATCTTAAGCCCGCTGGAAGGAGGCCTGATGGTTGTAGCGTCCGCAGCTTATACCGTAGCACTGGTCCTGAGCAGCAGGGCTGAGTCTGCTTATGTTAAAAAGGAGTTTGAGGACATGTGCGGCAATGGCTTCATGAAAGGCTGCGGCCCAAAGGACCTGTCCCCCGACAGAATAGAGCTGCTGGCAAGAGCGAAGTATATATTGATGCTAGTTGCAGGGATAAACATAACAGTTTTTGCAGCCGACTGGCTGGTGGTAGGGGCGACGGGCATCGCCCGGATGCTCGACATCCCTGAAGCGGTAATTGGCCTAACCATAGTCGCAATCGGTACAACAACCCCGGAGCTGGTCACCACGATCGTCGCCACCCTAAGAGATGAGAGAGATGTCGCCATAGGCAACCTCCTGGGAAGCAGCATATATAACATACTCCTGATTCTTGGCCTTGCCGCTCTGGCCACTCCCTCAGGCCTTAATGTGACCCGTCAGTTGCTGCTCTTCGACCTCCCCCTGATGACCCTGGTCGCCCTGGCCTGCGTGCCGGTATTCCTGACCGGCAGATGCATCTCTCGTCTGGAGGGGGGTCTGGGCGTGGCCGCCTACATGATCTACCTGATCTGGCTGGTCATGTTCCGGGCCTGAGGCCTCGGAGACGCACGGTTCAGCTGCCCTTCTGCTGCGTCTTGGGATCCTCGGCCACGATCTCTTTTTTCTCCACCAATGATCTGAGGATTTCAAGGGACAACCCGCTGGATTGGACGGAGAGGTGGTCTCCACCCTTCAAGACCGTGCTCCCGCCGGGACGGATGGGATGGCCCTCCCTTCTCAGAACAGCAATCCAGGTATCATCAGGCAAATTGAGTTCTGCGATCTGCTTTCCATCGGCAGCACTGCCCGGCAGGACCTTGAGCTTCACCAACGGCTCCCACCCCTCCCTCCCCGCCACTGCCTCTGGCGGCTCGGGGAGGACCTTTAGAGGGGCACCTACTCCCAGCCTACTGGCTACGAAGGGTATGCTGGAACCCTGCACCAGGACGCTGGTCAGAACCACGAAGAATACCACATTGAAGATCATATCCGCCTTCTGGATGCCTGATATGAGGGGAAAGGTGGCCAGGATAATGGGAACCGAACCCCGCAGGCCTACCCAGGAGACCATGATCCTCTCTTTAATAGACATCTTCCGGAAGGGGAGGAGGCATATGAGAACAGCAATCGGCCTGGCCAGGAACATCAGCACAAAGCAGATGAATAGACCTATGCCTGCCACGGGAATTAGCTGCGACGGGAAGACCAGCAGCCCCAGGGTCAAGAACATGGTGATCTGCATCAGCCAGGCCAGGCTGTCATGATCGTCTATCAGGCTGCGCTTGTGGATGAAGGAACGGCTGCCCAGGCTCAGCCCGGCCAGGTAGACGGCCAGGAAACCATTCCCGCCCAAAGCGGCAGTCAGTCCATAGGTCATGAGGATCAATGATACCGTGAGAATGGGATAGAGGCCTCGATAGTCCAGGCGGATGCGATTGATGAACACTGCCATCCATCGACCCATCATATAGCCAAATACCGCACCAAGAGCCATCTGCTGGGCGAACATGGGGATCAGGGCCAGCGGGTCGGCGAAATCTGTGGAGATCAGAGTGATCAGACTGATGGTGAGGAAGATGGCCATGGGATCATTGCTGCCCGATTCCAGCTCCAGAAGGGGGCTAAGATCGCCTTTCAGGCTGATCTGCTTCGACCTCAAGATGGAAAAGACCGCGGCGGCATCGGTGGAGGAGATGATCGCCGCCAGAAGCATCGCCTCCAGGAGGCTGAAGTCCAGCACATAGTAGGCGGCATAGCCGACGATGATGGCGGTGAGCATGACCCCTACTGTGGAGAGTATTACCCCTCTCCACAGGACGGGCCTGATCTCCTTCCATTTGGTGTCCAGGCCGCCGGAGAAGAGGATGAAGATCATGGCCACCGTCCCCAGGTACTGGGCCAGCCAGGGGTTGTTGAACTCTATCCCTCCTGGACCGTCTGAGCCGGCCAGCATTCCGATCAGCAGGAATAAAACCAGGCTGGGCACACCCAACTGGGTGGAGGCTTTGCTGGAGACTACGCTCAAAAGGAGCATTATGGCCATGCCCAGAAGGAGATATTCCAGTGATATCATAACAATTTTTACCTGTAAGTTCAGCGGTATAAGCCTTCTTGACGGCCTGATCGATTGGCCTGGCGCTAGGAGGCGACGTTCCCCGATGCAGCTGCCGGCCCGAAAATGTCGCTTAGAGACGAGATCCTATCTCTAGAGCCGAGGATGATGGCCACATCATCCGGATTTAGAACGAAGCTCTCAGGAGGATGATCTATCACCTGGGCACCCCTATTCACCGCCAACAGGGATACGCCCATCTCTTTAAATCCAATATCCGCTAAAGACCTCCCTGCTGCAGGCGAGTCCGCCAGGACCCTGATGGTGACGAACTCATTTTGAACCAGGTCCAGCTCACTGCTGCAGTAGGGCTCATTGGAGATGCTGCGAAACATCTCATATCCATCCGCCCGGATATGGTTTACAAAAGAGTCGATCCTCTCCCTTGGCACCTGGTACCTCTCTAAGACCCGGCAGAATATCTCCACGCTGGTCTCGTACTCTTCAGGAATGACCTCATTCGCCCCCAGGCGATACAGAGAACTCATCTCATGGATATATCTGGTTCTAGCTATTATATAAATATCCGGGTTCAGCCTTCTGGCCAAGTCAGTCACCCTGCGGGTGGCTGACCGATCGGATATGGCCACCACCATCACCCGAGCGCTCTTGATCCCGGCATTGAGCAGAACATGCTCTTGAGTGGCATCTCCATAACGTATGGGCTCTCCGTTTCTTAGCTCGGATCTCGCCGTCTCCGGATCGATATCCACTATGATGTATGGTATCCCCTCGCTCCTGGCCGAAAGGGCCACGTTCCTGCCGTTGACCCCATATCCGATGATGATCAAATGGTCTTTCATTGCCCTGCCATCAGGAATATCGGCAGATGAGGGCTGATTCCGGCTGCGGTAAAAGGGAAGACGGGATGCGGCGTCCGCCAGTTTCGCCGAGACTGCGATGATGGAGGAGGTGGCCACCATGGTCAGGACGGCAACATCCAGAAACATCCTGTAGAGCTCCTGGCTTACAAGGCCGTACTCCAGCCCCACCCTGGAGAGGACGAATGAGAACTCGCCGATCTGGCTGAGGGCCAGGCCGACCAGAACGGCAATTCTCAGGGGCAGGCCCATGATGGCCACCGTCGCCCCGGCGATCAGCGATTTCAAGAGCATCACCCCTGAAGCGAGAAGAATGACATAAAAGGGATTGGCCAGCAGGAAATTGACATCAAGGAGCATGCCGATGGAGACGAAAAAGAAGCTGGTGAAGGCATCCCGCAGGGGCAGGACGTTGCCGAAGGCCTGCTGGCTGTACTGGGACTCGGATATGGTGAGGCCAGCCAGGAAAGCGCCCAGCCCCAATGATAATCCGGCAGATGAGCTGACAAATGCCACTGCAAAGCATATCGCCACCAGGCTCAGGAGGAATAGCTCCCGATCGTCCGTCCGGGCGATATGGTAGAGGGCCGCTGGCACCAGCCATTTGGCGCTGACTATCACCAGAGCGATCAGGCCCAAGCCCTTGGCCAGAATGGCGAAAGGAGACTCGGGCACCTCGCCGATCGCTCCGGGCAGGAGAGGAGTGGCCAGCATCAGAGGGACCATGGCGATATCCTGGAAGATGAGAATGCCAAGGATCGTCCTCCCCTGGGGGGTGTACATCTCGGACTTCTTCTGGATGATCCGCAACACAATGGCAGTGCTGCTCATAGACACCAGAAACCCAATCAGGATGGCGGTGCCCATTGGCTGGGCAAAGTACACCAGCAGGGCATAGACGGCGATGATGGTCAGGGCGAGCTGAAGGGTGCCCCCCACCAGGACATACTTTTTCATCTGCACCAGATCTTTCAGGGAGATCTCCAGGCCGATGGTGAAGAGCAAGAGGATGACACCGATCTCTGCCAGGACATCAACCTGCTCATAAGCCTGGATCAGACCCAGGCCCTGGGGGCCGGCCAGCGCTCCGGTGAATATGAAGCCCACGATTGTCGGTGCCCGGATCTGATGGAATATGAAGAGGACTAATACCGATAGAACAAAGATGACCGCGATATCCCCCAGCAGGAGCATTTCCATAACAATCGGCCCCCTAGAATCCTGATTTTTCAACAAGTGTTATGGATTATAATCGTTTCTGTGACAAGCATGGGGTATGCCCGGTATGGAGGATATGCGATCAGCAAGGGAAAAAAGTTACCGGAACGCTAGGCTTATAGCAGCCTGGTGGCCTCCTGTGGTCTGGGGGTCTTGACCACCAAGATTCGAGTGACGCTATCGCTCTCGTTGATCCAGCGGTGAGGGATCTTTGCCGGGCTCTCGATCAGCGTGTCCACCCCTACCACAGCCCTCTCCTCGCCGATCTCCACCACTCCTTCCCCCTCCAGGACATAAAAGATCACATCCACCGGGGTGATGTGCTTTTTCAATGACTCACCCGGCTGCAGGGTTATATGCACCACCTGGGCGCTCTCGGTATCGCTGATGCTCCGGGCATCCACCCCGTGAGGATTGGGCTTGCTGGAAACGTCTTTGACCTGCACGATCTTCATAAGTGTCTTATATTCACCCCATCTGGCATAAGCATTCCCCTGTATGCGGCTTTGGCCATGCATTCGCCAGATTATGCGACCGCTATTCACCTCCCAAATGAATAACTAATCGCATTCTCCGAGCAGACATCAACACAGCAGCCGCAGAGGATGCATTCGCTGTTTTCCATGATCCCCTGACGGACCATGAGGTTTACATCAAGGCTCATGGGACATGTTGCCGAGCACCTTCTGCAATTCGAACAGCGGCCTGCATCGGATGAGAGTTGCAGCGCAGGCCAGCGGAAGAGGTCTCGTATCTTCCTTCCGGTGATGAGAATCACGGCGATCGGGCAGAAGTAATGGCAAAAGGCACGCTTGCCGGCTAGAAGGGCAAAGGCGGTGAAAAAAGCGATCTGCACAAAGAATATCGTGTACGATCCCTGTTGTGCAATTGATATGCCCTGATCGGTATAATAAAAGAGGTCGATGGTTTTCAGCCCTCCTGCAGAGCGAATTGCAGAGATGAGTGGGATAAAAAGTATGAAAAGGAATATCGGATATTTAAGCAGGTTCATCCTCCCTGTTCGAACATTTTTATCATTTATGAGAATATAAATTTCCTGCAAGCCCCCTCCTGGGCAGAGCCATCCGCACCACAGCCTGCCCAAAAGAAGCGAGCTGATGAAAAGGAGAACGAATACGATAAGGCCGCCAGTGGCAACTCCTTGTGATGCACCTCGGATAATTATCGGACAGGATATATAAACAAAGGTAGCGGGCAAGAGCACGAACGAGAGGATGATCATCGCCCTCCTGATCCTCTGGCTGGCCGGGAATTTAATCATAAATTTATATAATCTGCTTCTTGACAACGGTGTCCGACAGCTTATTGAAGAGGCGCTGCCTCTTTTCCCGATAGGCTAATAGGCCGATAAGGCAGTCGGCGGGGAGGAGAAAGGCTTTTCCAAAGGACTGCAGAGCCGAATCCCTAAAGCCGATAGCCTCTCCATAAGGCCCGACCACCACGATATTGAGCAGCATCTTTCCCAGGGATTGCCCACGGTATCCCTCCAGCGCTGTCCAGTAGACGAAAATCAGACCGGACAGAATCAGCATTGCTTCCAGATGCATTGGATCGATCCCTAGGACCAGGACTACTCTATGCCATATGAGTCCCATGAGCAGAACATCGATCAGCCAGGCCCAGAAGCGATCACTCCAGCTGGCTGCCACCAATTCATCCAATCCAGTCACTTCCCCGTGATTCAGTCTTAATCAATAGGCCTGATCCTCCCTCAGGCCTAGACCTTATTCTGCCTCTTCTTGTAGATATATCCTCCAATGGCAATCAAGAGAACGAAGGCCAGTGCTATTGGCAGGAGAAGGGAACGACCGGCGGGCTCAACTTTGACCGGTATCTTCATGCTCTCTGAGATCACCGTATCTCCGCGGACATCGGTGTACTTGATCTCGCTGCTTATGCCGTACTCTTTAGGCGTAGCATCGGAGTCGACATCTATCCGGAAGAGGACCGTGGTCTCATTTCCCGGCTCCAAATTGCCGATGAAGGCCTGATCATCGGTGGAGGAGAAGGGCTTGAAGATGGAGAGCCTGGCCACAGCATCCCGCACCGGGTCCTCGCCGATATTCTTGTAGGTGGCCCGGATTTCTTGCTTCTTGCCTCCGGCCTTAAGCAGAGCGGTGGTGTTCTGGATCACAAAGTCCGCCTGCCTCTTCACCCGGATGGTGATGGGAACCGTCTGGTTGGCCTTCTGATAGACATAAGAGACCCTGTAGTTGGAGAAGGTGGATGTGCCCCCCTCGGTCACTAACTTCGAGGCATATACCCGGACGTTATCCTGATAGTCATAGGTCATATTTAGTTGGAGTGGATACTCTCCCGCAGGAGCATGCTCTCCGATCTTGATGGTGAACTTCAGCGGTGACTGGGTCTTCTCCCCCGACTTTAGCGACTCGACCACCTGGTCGCCTGACTTCACCTCGATCTGAGGCCCCTGGCTGAACAATGTGGCGGTTATACCGAGAGCGGTTGGCTTCTTGTTCTCTTCTTGAAGCTCTGCGCTGGCCAGGGCATACTCCTTGGCATTCTGGGGCATCTGGTCCTGCTTGAAGCCTATGATCCGGCCGTAGTTGGTCAGATCAAGGTAGAGGGTGACAGTGTCTCCCCGCTCGAACTCGTTTGTGCCAGAGATGCTTGCCGATATGTCCGGACTGCCGTACATGGTATAGTAATTGTCCCCTCCAAGCTCCAGGGGTATGTAGGTGTTCTGGGCTAACCCCGGAACCAGGAGGATGAACATCGAAGCCAGGGCCATGGCATACTTAATTTCCATTGATTCTTCTCCATCTTTGATTGTTGATCAATGCGATCGCTCTTTTCAGTTCCAGTTTTGCATTCTCCAATACTTCGCGCCTGATCTCCATTCTGATGGCCAGGACCACGAAGACGGTGAATGTAGTGACCAGGGCGAGGACCACCGACATCACTGTGACCACGCCGAAGTTGCTGATTATATTGAATGGGGAGGCGATCAGAGCGCCAAAGCCGAAGATGACCGCCATCCCCGATGCTACCAGAGCCGAGCCTATGCGGTTGGCGGTGATCTTCAAGGCGTCATAGGGATTGCCCACATTCTCCAGCTCCTCATAGAAGCGCTCCATCATAAGGATGGCGTACTCCGAGCCCACCCCCAGGACCAGAGCGCCCAGGGTGGCGGTGAGGGGGGTGTACTTCAGCCCGCCGTAATACATGACCAGCCCCATCCACCCTATCACCACCAGCATGGGCAGCACTGGCAGGAGGGCCTTGATCAGGTCCCGGTAGATCAGCAGGAGAAGGACGAAGATCAATAGCAGGCCGAGCAGGGACATCTCCCCCCTCCCCTCGGTGAGGGCGTCCATTACTGTGGTCATGAGCACCGGCTGGCCGGTGATCCGCACAGAGACTCCGGGCGGTGGGGTATGCCAGGCCAGGTCATCCTCATAGGACCGGACCAGCCGCTCCATCCCCTCCGTGCCCAGGTTGAGCTGGGCATTGCCTATATTCACATCGATTATCGCCAGGTTGTGGCCGCTGATGTAGGCACTGCTGACCGCCGCAGGCAAAGAAGCGATGATCTCCCGGGCTCGTGTGGCCTCGCCGGGCAGCTCTCCCCCATTGGCCGCTTTGACGTAGGTAGCAATGCTGGTGGCCCTCTCCGTCCGGTCCTCTCTGGAGGCCATCAGATAGCTGCCGAACTCATCCATCCATCTGAGGTTCTCGGGATCGGTGACATCATCCGCCTGGATCAGGAACTTGATTGAGTCTGTCCCCCCGTAGATGTCTTTCATATGCTTCAGGTCGATGAGCGGTGGCAGGTCTGAGGGGATATAGTTCTGGGAGTTTGTCTCTATGGGGACCAGAACATCGGCATAATTTCCCGCCAGGGCTAAGAGTAAAGCCAGGGCCAGCACCGCCTTCCACCTCTGGATGCAGAAAGTGGCAGTCTTCTCGATGAATGCGCCGATTGGCGAGCCATTCTCAGGATGATCTATGGCCATCTTCCTTCGGGGCAACCTCTTTTCGGACTGATAAAGGATGGTCATGTTCACAAAAAGGGCGGATAGGTAACACATGACCAGGCCTATCATGCACATCTTTCCGAAGTCCTGGGTGGATGGGACGGTGGAGCTGAGCAGAGAGAAGAAGCCCGCCTCGGTCACTGTCAGGGCGACGAGCACCGGGATAGCCACATATTTCACCGTTCTTCTCGATGCTTGCAGAACGGATCTGCCTTTAGATATCTCCTCATCCATCCGGTTGTGAAACTGGATGGCATAGTCTATGCCAATCCCGATCATTATGGGAAAAGCGGCAAATGTGGTCATTCCCATGCGAATATGGAGCAAACCCATGGCCCCCATGGTCCAGATTATTCCCAGCAGGACGACGGGGAGGGGGAGAAGCGACCAGCGGACATGCCGGAAGAAGAGCAGCAGGGCCACGATCATCAGCACCCCGCACAGGGCCAGTATCCGACCGTTGGTGCTGTTCATCATCTGCACGATTGCCGCCTGGAAGGAGGGATCACCGGTGATGGTCACCCCGTAGCCCGAGGGGAACTCAGCAAATTCCACTGCCTTCTCCGTCTCCATGAGGAGCTTGTTTCGCTGCCCCTCAGTCAGGGTGGAGGTGGTGGGCATGCCGATGATGATCCGGGTGTGGCCCCGATCCGGCATCAGCTGGGCAATGGCCGGACCGGCACCGGCCAGGATCTCATCTATCCTCTCCTGCGAGGGTATCTGACGGATGCCAGTACTTTTGTACTCCTCGTCCGCCACCCAGTCGGCAGCGCTCTGCACGCCCAGGACATGCTCCACCTGGTGCATGTGATCGGATAGGCGGAGGATGGCAGACAGGACCTCGGCCCTGGCCACGTCATCGCCCTCGATAAGGATCATATTGCCATCAGCGCCGAAGTTCTCCAGGTAGAGGTGATCGTAAAGCTGATAGAGGGCGGAGTCTTTGGAGACGAAGGCCTCGGTGGTCATTCCCTGGCTCTCTATCTGCTGGGCATAATGGAATGAGACCAGTGTCAGGAGGACAGCAACCAGGATGATTATCACCAGATTGCCGGTGATCCATGCCCCCAATCGCTCCAAGTCTGCCATGGCAGTAAACCTCCATCCGGATTTTTTCGAACGAACCAAATTAACGCGATATACTTAAACCTTGTGTCCTCTTCGGAAGCTTAATCTTCGATGAGGGCCTGCCCATTAGGCATGAAACTGGAGTTCCATGGAGCTGCGGGAGGGGTAACAGGCTCGCATATGGTCCTCGACTCCGGGGATCTCCGCATCGGCATAGACGCAGGCCTGTTTCAGGGAGAAGATACCGATAGAAACCAGGATGGTTTCGGCCACGATCCCAGCCGACTGAAAGCGATGATCCTCACTCATGCCCATGTCGACCACAGCGGCAGGATTCCCCTTCTGGTCAAGGAGGGCTTCCGGGGCCCAGTCTATTGCACCCATGCCACAAGAGATCTCTGCCAGATCATGCTCCAGGACTCCGCCCACCTGATGGAAGAGGCGGCGGAGATGGAACGCCGCCATGCCCGGGAGATGAGAAGGCCGCCCCGCCCGCCCCTGTACATGGGAAAGGAGGCGGAAAGGGCAATGCACCAGTTCAAATCGGTAGACTATTTCAAGGATTTTCGGCTGAATGACATCTCCGTCCGCTTCCAGTATGCCGGTCACATCCTGGGCTCGACGGTGGTGGAGATGGCCATAGGCAAGAAGAAGCTGGTCTGCAGCGGAGACCTGGGCCGGCCGGACACCCCCATCCTCCGCGATCCCCAGAGGGTGGATGAGGCCGACTGGCTGGTGCTCGAGTCCACCTATGGGGACCTGGAGCACGAGAGGATGCCTGATCGGGGCAGGAGGCTTTTCCAGATCGTTTCCGAGACGGTGGAGGAGGGCGGGAATGTGGTCATCCCCGCCTTTGCCATAGGGCGAACCCAGGAGATCCTCTATGAATTGAATCCCTTCGCCGAATCGGGCAAGCTCTCCGGAGTGAGATGCTTTGTGGACAGCCCCATTGCCATCTCCGCCTCTGAGATCTATAGCCGCCATCCGGAATGCTTCGACCAGGAGACCCTTGATCTCATAAAAAGTGGAGACAGTCCGCTGGAGTTCCCGGGAATGGAGTATGCCCGCAGCAGAAAGGATTCAAAGGCGATAAATGAGATAAAGGAGCCTCATATAGTGATCTCGGCCAGCGGGATGTGTACCGGGGGGAGGGTGCTCCACCATCTGATGCAGAACATCGAGCGGAAGGAGAGCACAATCCTGTGCGTAGGCTACCAGGCGGAGGGGACCCTGGGACGGAGGATGCTGGAGGGAGCGAAGAAGGTGCAGATAATGAACTGCGAGTTCGATGTGCGGGCGAGGATCGAATCGATGGACGCATTCTCCGCCCATGCCGGCAAGAGCGAGATCCTGCAATGGCTGCGCTCTTTCCGGCGCTTTCCCTCTCAGGTCTTCCTCAACCACGGGGAGGAGCATGCCACAGAGGAGCTAGCTGAAGCCATCAGGAGCGAGTTTGGCGCTCGGGTCAGCATTCCAAAGATGAATCAGAGCTTCAATCTGGAATGATGGAAGTGCATCAGACCACCGATCAATAGCCCGCCATTAAGGCAAAAGGCTATTTAGCAATGAGGCAAGTATGAGCTATGGGGTATAAAGATGAAAGTAACATATACCAATAAGAAAGGAGAAAAGGTAGAGCAGAAGTTTGACACCGAGGAAGAGGGCAAGAAATTGAAGGAAAAGCTGAAGGCGGAAGGAGTAACGGACGCGAAATGGGAGTGGTAGAAGCCAACGGTTCGCGGAAAAATGCGAATTCTCCATAAGCTTAATTTATATCTTATTTTTGAATTGATGCAATGAATTGTTTTCCAGTGAATGTAGTTGCTGCAAAAAAGATCATGCCACCCAACTTTTGTAAATATTTGTTACATAAATGTCCATTAAAATGCGAATTATTCCTCCATTAGATCTGTTATTTGACCACCAATCATCCACCATCTTTAAGTAAAGGAGTTTTACACTATTGTTTATTGCAATTTGCCCGAATCGGCTTAACGAATCGGATTTGAAAATAGATGGTGATCTTATGACAATAATCGATCAGATAACTCAGGTCTTTGGGCCAACGAGCCTCAATATCCTCGGTGCTTTGATCGTCCTTATTGTGGGGTGGATCGTAGCCCTAACTGTCAGCTCAATCGTTGGCAAAGCGCTGCGCCGCACTGCAATGGATGAAAAAATTGCCCGAGTGGCAGTGGGAGAGGAAAGGGCCAGGTCCATAGACTCGAATCGATGGATTACCCGGATAATATATTACTTGCTGCTATTCTTTGTGATAGTGGCATTCTTTGAGACTTTAGGCCTCACCCTGGTGGCACAACCGTTAAATGAGATGCTGACGGTGGTCTTCGCCTACATTCCCAAGTTCTTTGCTGCGCTATTGATTGCGATCGTCGCTCTGATCCTGGCCATGGTTCTCAAGAGGGTGGTACTGGCGGTACTTCAATCGGCAAAGGTCGATGAGAGCTTAGGCAGCAAGGCCGGGCTAGAGAGAAAAGAGATGCCTTTGAGCCAGACGATAGCCGAGATCGTATTCTATCTTGTGCTCCTGCTCTTCTTGCCCATGGTCCTCAATGCCCTCTCTTTGGGCGGGCTTCTGGAGCCATTGCAGGCGATGATGGCCAAGATGCTGGGCTTCCTGCCCAATCTGCTGGCCGCGGCGGCCATCCTCCTGGTCGGCTGGTTTATCGCCCGCATTGTGCAGAGGATCATCACCAGCCTGCTGACAGCCGTTGGCTCGGAGAGGCTGAGCGAGAAGGTGGGCCTCTCTCGGGTACTGGGAGAGCGGGGACTGGCCGGCCTGATAGGCCTGATCGTCTATGCCCTGATACTGATCCCCGTCTTTATGGCCGCGCTCCAGGCCCTGGACCTGGTATCTATTACCGGGCCGATATCCAATATGCTCAACCTGATACTGGCTGCCCTTCCATCCCTATTCGGGGCTATACTGATCCTGGCCTTCGCTTATGTGCTGGGAAAGATCGTGGCCGAGCTGGTAGCTAACATCCTGGCGGCAGCGGGATTCGACTCCATACTGGTCTGGCTGGGCCTGGGAAAGGAGCCTGCCGAAGGAGAAAAGAAGCCCTCCCAGGTGGCTGGCTACCTGGTGCTGGTGGCCATAATGCTCTTCGCCCTGATAGAAGCATCCAGAATCCTCAACTTCTCCCTGATGGCGGACCTGATCTATGATTTCATCATCTTCGCCGGACAGGTTCTGGTGGGACTGGTGATACTGGCCATAGGAATCTACCTGGCCAATCTGGCCCATAAGACCGTGATGGCCAGCAACACCAGCCAGGCGAAGATGCTGGCGCAGGCGGCCAGGATCTCCATATTGATATTCGCCGGAGCCATGGCCCTGAGGCATATGGGACTGGCAAACGAGATCATCAACCTGGCCTTTGGACTGCTGCTGGGTGCCATCGCCGTGGCCGTGGCCCTGGCATTTGGACTGGGCGGAAGGGAGATAGCCGCCCGGGAGATCGAGAAGTGGTTGAAGTCCATGAAATAGAAACGATTTAGTAATCAAGAGGAGATCTGGGATTTATGTTTGGATCCAAAGATCATCTCAGCTTTAAGGATAACCACCTGTACATCGAGGAGGTTGAATGCTGCCAGTTGGTCACAGAAGAGGGCAGCCCACTGTACGTCACCTCCGAGAAAAGGCTGCGAGAGAACATCCGCCGCTATCATAGAGCATTTCCGGATGCTGAGAAATATTTCGCCGTGAAGGCAAACGGCAATCTCACCATTCTGCAAGTAGCCGCCCAGGAGGGAATGGGAGCGGATGTGTTCTCCGCAGGTGAATTGTCCCTGGTCAGGATGGCGGGCATCCCACAGGATATGATCCTCTTCAACGGCAACTCCAAAAGCGAGAGGGATCACGCTGCTGCCCTCCTGGCTGGGGTTCGCATCTCCGTGGACTCAAGCGAGGAATTGGAGCACCTGGCCAGGACCGCTCGGGAGCTGGATTTGGAGGCTGAGATCCTCTTCCGGGTCAACCCCAATGTATCGCCCAAGACCCATCCCAAGATCGCCACCGGCCTGAGATCATCGAAGTTCGGCATCCCGGCGGAGCAGGTGGCTGAGACATATCAGAGGGCGATGGAGCTGGAGGGAATAAAGCCGGTGGGGCTGCATTGCCATATCGGCTCCCAGATCCTGGACATCGCCCCCTTCGCCGAGGCAGCGAATAAGATGATGGATATCGCGAGAGCGGTGACGGCAAAAGGAGGTGAGGTGAAGAGAATAGATCTGGGAGGGGGCCTGGGAATTCAGTACCACCCGGACAATCCCGCCCCACAACCGGCCGAGCTCGCGGACGCCATCCTGCCGGTGATCCGGGACGGCTGCCGGGATCTGGGAATATCCCCCCAGCTCATGCTGGAGCCGGGCAGGAGCATAGTGGCGGACAGCACCATCATGCTCACAGCAGTCAATGTGGTCAAGAGGGCGCATGTAAACTTCGTGGCCGTTGACGCTGGATTCAACGTCCTCGCCCGGCCCATGCTCTACGACTCCTATCATCATGTCCTGGCAGCCAACCGCGCAGAAGATGAGGGAGAAGAAACCTATACCATCGTCGGGCCGATATGCGAGAGCGGTGATGTTCTGGCCCGGGACCGCCGCCTGCCTCGCCTGGAGAGGGGCGATATCCTGGCCTTCCTGGATGCCGGTGCCTATGGTTTCTCCATGGCCTCTCAGTACAATGGCCAGCCCAGACCGGCTGAGGTCCTGGTATCGAAAGACCGCTGGGAGATCATCCGCCATAGAGAGGATGCGAGCGCTCTATTGGCCGGGCAGACCATCCCCCCCCGGCTGATGTGGCAGAGAACATGAAAGCGGATCTGCTGGCAGCAGAGGAGAGGATTAAGGCTCTGATTGCCCCCCTGCAGCAGGGCCAGTTTTCTGCGGAGCTGGGCAAGGTCTGGATCTATGTGCAATCGGTGACAAGAAGCCTGAATTCCTCTCGCTCTGCTCTGGGAGCTCTGGAAAAGAAGAGAGAAGAAGATCCGGATGCAGATCTGGATGAGCACGAGAAGAAAAGAGCGGCCATCAAGCAGGCTTATCGGAAAGGAGTGAAAAATTCCCTCTCCTTTGCCCGCCGAAATCTGGATTCGGCCCGGCTTCAGGCTCTGGAAGCGCTGGTGCACAAACCCCGCCTGGCCAGAAAAGCCGATCTGGATAAGAGATCTTTTGCCCTGCAAAAGAGCTTCGAGCGGATAGACGACCCCGCCGCGGCCATGCTCGAACATTACACCAGCAGCTCCGATCCGCTAAACAAGTATCTTGTGGCCGGACCCTGGGGGCATGAATACCTACAGAAGAGAGGGATCAATGCTGAGGAGTACGACCTTGCCCTCTGCCGGCTGCTGGACTGCCAGGAGACAGAGTCCGGCAGATTGGTGATGAGCTATGCCACCATCTGCCGGGCGATCGCCGAGCTGGAGGCTTTGGCTCTAGACGCCCTGGATTGAAACCCAGGGCTTTTGTCAGCAAAAGGTAATATAATCCCTGAGCCAGAGCTAATTGATCAATTGGAATTGATAATTGGAGGTGATGCGGCTGCTGGAGATTGAAGATCTGTCGGTCAGCATCGGCAGCAAACAGGTTCTGAAGAATTTCAACCTTAGGGTAAACAGTGGCGAGACCCATGCCCTCTTCGGCCCCAATGGGACGGGCAAGACCACTCTATTGAATGTCATAGCCGGGATTCCCAGGTACAACGTCGATAAAGGGCGCATAGTATTCAAAGGGAAGGATATAACTCATATGACCATGGACGAGCGGGCGCGCTTGGGCATAGGCATGGCCTTTCAGCGGCCGCCGGCCATTCGCGGCCTGAGGCTCAAAGACCTGATCAAGATCATCAATCCTCAGGCGGATACCGCCGCCATTCTCAAGAAAATGGACTTTGAGGCTTTCGCGGAGAGGGATGTCAACCGCGGCTTCTCCGGGGGAGAGGTTAAGCGCTCGGAGATGGTCCAGCTTCTCGCCCAGCAGCCAGACCTGGTGATGTTGGACGAGCCCGACTCGGGAGTGGACCTGGAGAACATCAAGCTCATCGGCGATGCCATAAACCAGCTCACTCAAAAGGATCAGCGCCCGAGCTACCGGACCAAATCTGGAATCATCATCACCCATTTCGGCCATATCCTGGATTATATGAAGGCAGACCGGGCTCATGTCATGCTGGGGGGAGCGATCGTCTGCAGCGGCAATCCGGGCGAGATCTTAGAGCAGATCAAGAGAAGTGGATACGAGGGTTGTGCGGGGTGCGCATGTCAGACATAGAGGAGAAAGCGCGCAGGGCGCGGGATAAGAAGGCGCTCTACGGCACCGATGTGGACCTGGAGAGCTATCAGTCCGAGGCCAAGCCGCAAAGCGCAGTCGAGGATGCCAGGGATCTGCCCAATGTAGTCAAGAAAGCTGCATTGGACGTGGGTGTCAAGATCGATGCCGAATCCTCAGGCGCTTATGTGCAGATGGATCAGACCCCGGTGGTGGCCAAGTCTCTGTATGAAGGGGTGGAGATCATGGACATAGCCTCTGCCCTGAAAAAGTACGAATTCCTGCAGGATTACTGGTGGAAGCTGGTGGCTGCAGATGCAGACAAGTACACTGCAGATGTGGCCGAGGCCCCTCCGGCAGGCTACTTCATCCGCGCCAGGAAGGGGATGAAGACAGTCTTCCCGGTCAAGAGCTGCCTGTACCTGGGCTCCACCAACCTCAACCAGCGGGTGCATAACATCATAATCGCCGAGGAAGGCTCAGAGCTGCATGTCATCACTGGCTGCACCACTCCCGCCCATGTTCAGAGAGGACTGCATATCGGTGTCTCCGAATTCTATATCCAGAAGGATGCACGGGTGAGCTTCACCATGGTGCACAGCTGGGGAAAAGAGGTTGAGGTGCGACCGAGAACAGGAATCACCATCGCCGAGGGCGGGTCCCTGTCCAACAACTACATATTGCTCCGGCCGGTCAAGACCCTGCAGACATTTCCCACCGCAACCCTCGCTGGCAGGGGTGCGGTGGCAAGCTTCAATACGGTGATCTATTCCACCATGGGTAATATCGATGTGGGAAGCAATGTCAACCTCGATGCTCCTGATACCAGCTCGGAATCCATCTCGCGCGTGGTCAGCGTGGGCGGGGATGTCATCGCCCGGGGAAGGATGACGGGAAGAGTCCCGGGTGCGCGAGCCCATCTGGAGTGCGTCGGCCTTCTGCTCTCCAATGAGGGGCGGATCTACTCCATACCGGAGCTTGACGGCCGTTGTCGGGATCTGGATATGTCCCATGAGGCAGCAGTGGGCAGAATCTCCGAGGAGGAGCTGGAGTATCTCATGGCCCGGGGCCTCTCCTCCGAGCAGGCCACCAGCGTCATCGTTCGCGGCTTTTTGGATGTGGAGATCAAGGGCCTGCCCGAGGAGCTGAAAAAGGAGATCAAGGATATCACCTCAAGGGAGGATCTGAAGGGAGCATAAATATCCCTTCTCCGCCCTCCAGATCATCTGGATTCTTTTTTTGTTTTCAATTTAAAAGCGGCAGATTGGGGATATTAAAGGGACTAAGTCAAACAGCGCACCCGCTGCAATCTGCGGAGTATTCATTTAAAAATTAAAAAAAGTAGAGCACAAAAGTGCCCTTACTTTTATCCTAAACTCCGCCCTTTTTAATAACCATATTTGCCTCAACAGGCACGCTAATTTCCATCTTTTCCAAAATCATCCTCTGTTTTTTAGAGACTTCTGTAAGCCTCC
>JGI11944J13513_1000782_pt1 | contig 28704 bp, 34 predicted proteins | sample TerdegcoTASludge_FD_13513 | JGI IMG/M metagenome (IMG submission 13513) | reverse complement strand
TAATGGCGGCCAGAGCCCCCTGCCGCTCCCGTTTGCGCCGCACCTCGCGGAAGACGAGGGCGTAGACCAGCACAAAGGGGATCGCGACGAGAATCGCCGATCCGATGTACCCGAGGATCGCATCGAAACTCACGGTTCAGCCCCCACCCTTTTTGCCGAGGATCAGCCTTCAGCCCCGTCCTTTTTCCCTTTCGGGCCCTTCCGGCTCATCATGTCCCCGAGGGAACCGAAGCCCCCGGTCGTTTTTTGCTGGAGGAAGGGGCGGTACGAGTCCTCCTGTTCCTCCTCGGGCAATACGGGCGAAAGCGAGAGGCGCCTCTTCGCCCGGTCGGATGCTTCCACCACGACCTCGATCGTGTCCCCCTGGACGAGCACCTCCCTCGGGTGGCGGATCTTCTTGCCCCGGGAAAGCCGGGAGATGGGGATCAGCCCGTCGACTCCGGGCTCGAGGGTTATGAAGGCCCCGAAGTCGGCAAGTCTCGCGACCGTTCCCTGATGGCGGGAACCGTCCGGGTATCGGGCCTCGACGTTTTCCCAGGGGTCCGGAAGGGTTCCCTTCACGCTCAGGGTGATGCGGTCTTTCGCCCAGTCGATGCCGATGATGAGTGCCTCGATCGTCTGCCCCACGGTGAAGCGGTCGCGGATGTCCTCGACGCGGCCCCAGCCGACCTCGGAAATGGGCAGCAGGGCCTCGATGCCCCCGATGTCGACGAACGCGCCGAAATCCCTGAGGGAACGGACCGTGCCCGTCACCAGCATCCCTTCCTGGAGCGTCCCCTTGATGGCCTCTCTTCTTTTCCGATCCTCCTCCTCGAGGATTCTCCGCCGCGAGAGGATGATCCGCCGGCCCCGCTCGCCATACTCTATGATGATGAACGGGAGGCGCTGGCCGATGAAGGCCGCCGTCGTTTCCCCCCGGGGGATGCCGGACTGAGAGAAGGGGCAGAACGCCCGGTAGGTCCCCGCGATGCGGACCTCGAGCCCGCCTTTGACTTCCCTTTCCACGATCCCCTCGACAGGGATTGCGTTATGCCAGGCTTCCTCGAGATACTGGCGCGCGGCATCCCCGGAGACCCTCGTCGTGAAAACCCGCTCACCGTGCCGCGACGAGAGGAAATAGACTTTTACGGTGTCCCCTTCCTTTACGGTCAGCTCCCCTTCCTTGTCGAGGAACTCGTTGCGCTCGACGATGCCTTCCGTCTTGCCGCCGAGATCGATGAACACCCAATCCGACGTGATCTTGGCGATCACCGCCTCAACGCTCTGCCCCTGCTTGAGCTTCACCGGCTTGCGCTCGGAGGCTTCCAGGAGTTCAGCGAAACTTTTTTCCTCTTCCATGATCTTTTCCGTCCCGTCGTTGTTTGCCGCCCGACCGCCCGACCGCAGGGTGAGGCATCCGTGCAGGGGTCTACGTATAGTCCGAGTCGGCCCATTTGTCAAACCCTCACTGCATACGCCGGGAGACCCGGGAAATAAGTCTTGAACGCGGGAGCGATTAAGGTTATCCATGTGCCGGACCGATGAGAGAGGAGTACCTCCCGGTGCGCAAACCCGGAACGGCCCGGAGATCAGACAAGGAGTCCCCGCATGAGAAACGCTACCTTTTCCAAGATACTTGCCTGCGCCGCTGCGTTGATCGTGGTATCGACGGCGAGCCTTGCCGGTGCGGCAACCCTCTACCGCTGGGTCGACGAGGAGGGCGTGGTCCACATATCCGAGAACCCGCCCGAGGGGAGATTGAACGTCGCCCAGGCCGTCGTCAGGGAAGACGCCAGGAAGGACGCGAAGGCGGGACCATCAACGGAAAAGAAGGAATTCCGGGTGCGTCCCGCGGAGGTGACCATCTACACAACTCCCACCTGCCCCTGGTGCCACAAGGCGAAGGCCTGGTTCCGGGACAAGAGGGTCCGCTACCGGGAAATCGATGTGACGAGCGACCGAAGCGGTCTCGACGAGATGGTGAAAATTTCCGGTCAGACGGGCGTACCCGTCATCGTCGTGGGCGACGAGGTGATCGTCGGGTTCAACCTGAATCGCCTCCAAGAGATCTTCAAGCAATAGCATGCACCCCCCTGAAGGCATGACAGCCGGCCGTGTCCGCATCGGGTCCGGCTGTTTTTCGTTGACTTGCCCGCTTTGCCGCGGATAGAATAATACATCCGAATTCATACAGCACATCCTGTTGCCGTTTTCCGTTCCCGTTTTCGATTCGATCGTCCGGTCCTGGCATCATACACTCATTCATACGAGTCATAACAGGTCAACTCACCAGCAAACCGTTCCCCGCCATCGGGCCACAGGACAAGATTCAGCCGTCAACGCCGCGAGCCCGCAACGGGGAAAAGTCCAGAACGGGAGGTGGTCGTATGCTGTTCATGATGATTTGCACCTGGGATCCGCAAGACGAGCGCGAGGTCAGAACCAAACGGGCGAATTGGGAGTGGCCGAAGGAGGTGCGGGTGATCTCGGAGTACTATGACCTCCAGGGGTGCAGGACCATCTACGTGGTCGACTGCGACGCCGTGGGCCTCATTGCCTGCCGTGCTGCCTGGATCAACCTGTTGATGTTCGAGATCTTTCCCGTGTGGCCTCTCGGGGCGACCAAGGAACTGGTGAAGAAACAGGGGGCGTGAGGACCGAGTGACGTCTGTTTTGAAAGGAGGTACCGGATATGGGACGACTGGATCTGACCCCTGAAGAGGAGAAGGAACTTCTTTCCTTCATCGAAAGATACTATCACGATCTGCGCGTCGAAATCGCCAACACCGATGACCGAGAATTCCGACGGAGCCTGAAGCACAAAGAGGCCGTCATCCGGGGTATCCTGGATCGCATGAAGGTCATGAACGTATGAAAATTGCTGACCGGCTTCCCGGCCTGCAGCGCAGGAGGCGGAAGGGCGGGGTGGAATGTGATCCGCCCTGAAAGGAGAGAAGCGCATCTACGCCCGGGATCATTCAGCGCGACGCCCTCGCCGATCCCGCAGCGTGAGCCTAAATAAAAAACCCCGTTTGCAACGGGGTTTCTCATGCAGGGGGGGAGGGAGACGACCCTGTTCGAGTCGCCTCCCTGGAGGAGATCGTTTGTTTCTTGCTTTCCTTTTCTCTGCCTTTATCGGTTTCACTCGAGCTGTCAATCGAGTTGAACTTCTATATTGCACCTCCCATGCCAAAGGGTCTCTTTCATGCAAGAAGTAGATATTATTATGCTTTCATTGATGATGGCCCTGCTCCGGAAGGGGCGGTAGCGGCAACAAATGTCGAATCGGAAGAATCTCCCCCTTGGAAAAATCCCTTTGGAAAATAAAAAAGCGCAAGAAAATAGGCTTTTTCGACAAAATTGACGAAGCAGGACAGCCTATTTCCGGAGCGTCAGGATGAATACCCTTTGCTCCGGGACCGTTGCAGTGAGTGAAAAAATCCGGAGGAAACCTGGCAATCGATCCCGAGTTGACAGATGCGCACAGGGATCTCTAAAATGAATTCATGAAGGCCTATCACACCTTCGACCACACGGCCGATCTCGGGCTCGCCATCACGGGCGCAAGCGTCGAGGAACTCTTTTCCAACGCCGCCATGGCTGTGTTCGACCTTATCACGGATCTCGCCCGAGTGGAGCCGCGCGAGATCCGCCATATCGTGGTGGAGGGCGAAAGCCCTGAAGATCTGCTTATCAATTTTCTTCGCGAGGTGCTCTACCTTTACAACGGCGAGCGCTGGCTCATGAAGGAGATCCGGATGTCCCGCTTCGGGGACGCGGCGCTGGAGGCCGAGGCCAGGGGCGAGCCCCTCGACCCGCAGAAACACGAAATCTGCAAGGAAATCAAGGCAGTAACATATCACCAGGCGGAGGTTCACAGGACTCCGGAAGGCTGGACGGCAAGGGTGATCTTCGATGTCTGATGTGAAGCTGCGGCGCCTCGACGAGTATCGCTGGGAAGTGCCCATGGAGGGCGCCATGCGCGTCCCGGGCATCATCTACGCAAGCGAGCGGCTGATGAAGGCCATGGGGCAGGACGAGAGCCCGAAACAGGTGGCCAACGTGGCACAGCTGCCGGGGATCGTGAAGTGCTCGCTTGCCATGCCCGATATGCACTGGGGCTACGGGTTTCCCATCGGCGGCGTGGCCGCCTTCGAACTCGACGGCGGAGTCGTCTCCCCCGGGGGGGTGGGGTACGACATCAACTGCGGCTGCCGCCTCATGATGACGAATCTCAGCCACGGGGAGGTTCGGCCGAAGCTCGAGAAGATCGTCAATACTCTATTCCATCACGTACCGTCGGGCGTTGGCTCGAAGGGATCCCTGAAGCTGCCGCGAAGCGAGGAAAAGAAAGTGCTCGCCGAGGGGGCCCGGTGGGCCGTTAAAAACGGCTACGGTTCCGCCGGCGACCTGGATTCCATGGAGGACGGGGGCTGCCTCCCCGGCGCCGACCCGGAGGCGGTGAGCGAGCGCGCCCTCGAGAGGGGGAAGGACCAGGTGGGCACCCTGGGCTCCGGCAACCACTTCCTCGAAGTGGAAATCGTCGAGGAGATTTTCGACCGCGACGCGGCCTCCGCCCTGGGCATCGAGGAGGGGCAGGTGGCCGTTATGGTCCACAGCGGCTCGCGGGGCCTGGGGCACCAGGTGTGCGACGATTACCTGGCAAAACTGGTCAAGCTCGTCGACAGGCTGGGGATCGCCCTTCCTGACAGGCAGCTTGCCTGCGCCTACATCCGGTCTCCGGAGGGACAGCAATACCTCTCGGCCATGGCCTGCGCGGCCAACTACGCCTGGGCCAACCGCCAGATGCTCATGCACTGGACGGGCGAGGCCCTCGAGCGCGCCCTCGGGCTGAGCCCCCGCGAGCTCGGCATGCGCCTCGTCTACGACGTATGCCACAACATCGCCAAGATCGAGGAGCATGTCGTGGACGGCAAGAAGATGACCCTCTGCGTCCACCGGAAGGGGGCCACCCGCGCCTTCCCCCCCGGGCACCCGGCGCTCCCGGCGAAGTTCCGCAGGACAGGCCAGCCCGTGCTGATCCCCGGTGACATGGGTACGGGATCCTACGTTCTCGTGGGGACCGAAAAGGCCATGGAGGAGACCTTCGGGAGCACCTGCCACGGTGCGGGCCGCGTGTTGAGCCGGGCCGCGGCCATCAAGGCCAGCAAGGGCCGCGCGATCCGCCGCGAGATGGAGGACCGGGGCGTCCTCGTCATGGCAGCCGCCAAGGGCACCCTGGCCGAAGAGATCCCCGAGGCCTACAAGGACATCGACGAGGTCGTCAACGTCGTTCACGGCGCGGGGCTGTCCCGCAAGGTGGCAAGGCTCAAGGCCATCGGGTGCATCAAGGGGTAAGAAAGAAAACAGGAGGATCACGAGATGGCCAAAAAGGCGGTCATCTAGGCAAGGCGGGCTGACCCTACGCGGACAAGGCTAGGTCGGCCTATGGTGCCGGGCGGATTATGCCGATGTGAAAAAAGAGGCTTCGAGGCCTCCCGAGATGCGGAAGCACTCGGGAGGCAAAAGGCTGGTTCCCGTCATCGTCGATGGCGGAAAGGTGACCGTGGGCTACGGCGGGACCTGAGACGTATGATCCTTCGGCCGTGAGCCGGCTCCCGCAGGGCGTTCCAGGGCGTCCTGCTTTAAATTTCCGTTCAACGCGGTTGAACGTTCCATTCAACAGGGACCCCTTTTTTCGGGCTTGCGGCGGCGGAGGCGTTTTTGTGCAGCCGGTGATTTCTCAAGGATTGCGTCCTGTTATTTTTTTTTCAGTTCCGCCTTTGCGACTTGGCACGATCGTTTCAATATCAAAAGGCAAAGATCAGAAATAAACCAGTCGCAAGGAGGAACATAAAAATGAAAAAGTCGCTTTCGATGCTGGCCCTGACCGCCCTGATCGTTCTCATCACCGGTACCTTCAGCTATGCAGAATACGCCGCTGCAGGCGCGGAGAACTTTCCCTACTTCCNCCTCGGCGCCATCGTGATCGGCGGGCTCACGATCCTCTCGCTCAAGCAGAAGTACGAGAAGCTCTACGTGAGCGAGGCCGCCGGCTCCTTCGCCCTCTACGCGGTGCTGATCGCCCTCTTCACCTCGCCCGTTGCCGACGCGATCAAGAACATGATCGGCTGAAAGGAACTGCCACAACGAGAAAAAGGGCTCCCCGCACTGCAAGGCGGGGAGCCTGCCGTTTCAGTGCCATGAAGAAGCTCGAACAACTCACGGAAAAAGCGATCCGCACGCTCGGCTCCCAGCCCCTGCTGCTCCTGCTCATCGCCGCGTACTTCATGAGTGGGATGGTGAAACGGGTCAAGAGAACCCTTCCCTCCTGGGCCGTCCGGGCACTCTGAGATCCGCTGTCCAGTCCGTTCACACCACTGTACACCCTCTGATTCGGCTGGAGGACCGGGAAACCATATTTCGGTCAGCGTTTCCTTTCGGATTTCAGGAACCCTTGCATCGTCCACGGACAGGCCTCGATGCAGATGCCGCAGATCGTCGAGTCGATCCCCGCGGCCTTGCAGAACTCCGCTGCCTTCCGACAGCAGGCGCGGGCATCGAAAAACTCGTCCCGGTCGATTCCCAGGGACCAGTTCTTTCCCGAGGGCGCCCCGGCCGGGCAGGCCTCGACACAGGCTGTGCAGGTGCCGCAGCGCGACACGTCGAGGGGCGTGCCCGGCTCGAGGGGCGCATCGGTGAGCACCGTCGTGAGCCGGACGGCCGCGCCGAAAGTCTTTGTGATCACCAGCGCGTTCTTCCCGATCCAGCCAAGCCCGGAGAGCGTGGCGGCGATCTTGTGGGAGAGCCCGGCCCGCAGCCGCACCTCGTCGAACTCCTCCGTCGTGGGCTCGAGTGCAAGGGCCTCGAAGCCCCTGCCTTGCAGAAGCTCTGCTGCCCGGTGCGCAAGCGAGGAGAGCAGGGAGTTTACCCGCTCGTATTCCCTGAAGTACTCCTTTGTGGGTCCCTTCGCGATCCGGGCGACGATCGAGGGGTTCAGGGCCGCTGCAATCGAAATCGCCCGGGGCAGCCCCTTTCGCTCTTCGCCGGGAACGGCCGCCATGTCGGCAAACCCCGCTAGGGCGGCGCCTTCATCGAGCAGGATCCTGCGGATGTCGTCAAAGGGGTCTGGCATCGGTCACGCTCCTTGTGGGCGGCTTGCATACTGTTGCACGATCACCCCCGCCACGATGAGCACAAGTCCCACCACCGTGGACGGCAGGATCTCCTCGCCGACGATGCAGTGAATGAGAAACAGCGACAGGAAGGGCGCGGCGTATACGAGGTTGCTCACCTGCGCCGTCGTGCGCGAGAGCTGAAGCGCCTTGAGCCAGGTGACGAAGGTGATCCCCATCTCGAAGAGCCCGATCCAGAGAATACCCAAAAGGCCCGCCATCGGCGGGACCCGGAGGTCCCCGAAAAGAAGGACCGCAGAGAGGGTGAAGATCCACCCGAAGACGAAGTTGAGGAAGAGCTTCACGATCTCGTCGCGAGGGTCCTTCACGTTGTAGATCCAGAAGAGGGCCCAGATGACGGAGCTGCCGAGCGCCAGGAGCGCCCCGGGCAGGTTCGTGAATCGGAGGGCCAGTACGTCGCCGTGGGTGGAGATGACGAGGACGCCCGAGAAGCTGATCACGATGGCCAGGACGCTCACCCAGCGGATCGGCTGCTTCAGGATCGCGATGGAAAGCAGCACCAGCATGATCGGCCAGGTCCAGTTCAGGGGCTGGGCTTCCTGCGCGGGCAGCACGGAGTAGGCCTTGAAGAGGATCACGTAGTAGAGGAAAGGGTTGAGAAACCCCAGAGCGGCCGAGCGTGCGAGGTCTTTCCTTGAGGCATGTGTGATAGCGGCCAGCTTGCCCTGGGCGAGCACGATGACGAAGAGGGCCGCAAGCGACACGACGGATGCCCCCAGAAGCATCTCCAGGAATCCCATGTGCCCGAGCGTCAGCTTGAAGGCCGATGCCACCGTCGACCAGAGCAGCACCGTCGCCGCGGCGCAGAGATAGGCCTTCGTCTGTCGCTCCATCGGCAGCGTTCCTTCTGAGAATCCCCTTCCCATCCAGTTCCCTTTCCCTTGACGGGAGAGCCCTTCGAATGAATCAGGGCCGTGAGCCTGCCGAACGGGGCCAGGGTGAGGGTGAAAACAGGGGATTTTTTATTCCCCACCCTGCTAATCACAGAACTCCGCCGGGCGCAACGGGATTGTGGAGAATGACCTTGTCTTCGGCTCCCCTATCGGCTATAGACTGGACGACCGCATGACACCGCCCGCGAAAAGGAGATGCCATGAAGCTTGCCGAGAACCTCTACGTCTACGAGTGGACGAACTACTTCGAGAACAACTGCAACAGCTTCTTCATCGGCGGCACCGTGGGGGCGCTCGTCGACCCGGGCCTGAGCGCTCACCTGCCCGACCTGCTCAAGCGCATGTCCAAGGACGGGATCAGGAAGGAGGACATCCAGTTCGTCATCAACACCCACTCGCACCCCGACCACTACGAGGCCTCGGCGCTCTTCGACAGCTCGCAGGTGAAGATCGCCCTCTCGGAGATCGAGCTGGAGTTCATGAAAGGCCCCGGCGCGTATCTCTATCAACTCTTCGGCCTCAAGGCCCCCGTCGTGGACGTGAACCTGCCCCTGAAAGAGGGGGAGGTGCAGCTCGGCAGGGAGACCTTCCAGATTTCTATCGTTCCCGGCCACTCGCCGGGTTCCATCGGCCTTTACTGGCCGGCGAAAAAGGCCCTCTTCCCGGGCGACGTGATCTTCCAGATGAACGTGGGCCGCTCCGATTTCCCCGGCGGCGACAGCAAGCTTCTCAAGGAGAGCATTCGGAGCCTGTCGAAGCTCGACGTGGAATACCTTCTGCCCGGCCACATGGGTATGGTCACGGGCAGGGCGAACGTGAAGAAGAACTTTGAGAAAGTTATTGAAGGAATCTTCCCATACCTGTGACAGGCAGGTGACCGGGTCGCATCCGACCAGCCAGACGAAGGGAAGAAGGCGAGAGGGCAAGGCGGAGCCAGGCGCCCGCCCCTACTGCCACCCCATGGGCTCGTAGCCCTTGTCCCTGAGGCACTTGTTGACGAAGTTCTTGTACACGGGGCTTGGCTCTGCCGCCTTGAACAGCCCGTGCGTGGCGCCCCCTGCCGCGCCTCCTGCCGCGCCCGCCGCAAGGCCCCTGCCGAAGTTGCCCGTCACGGCGCCGACGGCCGCCCCGGTGGCCGCCCCGATGGCGCCGCCCTTCACGGCCCCTTCGGCCACCTTGGACTCCTGGTTCTTCTTCACGTAGGTCTCGGCCATCTGCATGCAATCGTCGATGTCGCGCTCGCCCTGGGCTGTGCCGACTGTCTTCAGATGGCTGTTCGGGTACAGGACGGGCCGCTTGGCGGCCCCGCAGCCGATGAGGGTGAGGGCAAGAAGGATCAGGACGGGCAAGGCGACTTTCTTCACGGGTTCACTCCTTTTCAATACGGATGCTCGAGGCCCCCTTGGCCTTTTTCAGGATTAACGCATCGGAGGTGATCCGGCCGACAAGGTTCACCTCGCTTGCCGGCACCGGGGCCGGCCCCGTGCTCATGGGCGTGCGGCCGAAAAAAATGGCCAGCGCGGTGCCCGGCGGCCAGTAGCCGATGTCGCCGATTTTCACCTCCCCCGTGGCCGTGGCGTCAAGGGGCAGCTTCACGGGGATGGTGAAGTAGAACTCGTCGCCCCACTCGCTCGGAACGGTCTCGATAGGAAGTTTCGCGGCGACGGCCCGGGCGCACTCCGTGTCGGCAAGCTCCGCCTGAACCACGACGGGACCGGCGATGATTCGGATCTTCTGCGGCATACCAACCTCTGGGGTCAGGCCTTGCCGGGCTGTTGCCTTTTCCCCTCAAACCCCTGCGTATAGGGCCTCGGACGGAGGGGTAACGTCAGCTTCGTCACTCACTCTGCTTCGAAGATGGCGTAGCTCACGGAGACGTTTACGGTGAAGGTCTGCTCGCCCGGCGCGACGGGCACAGTGGATACCGCGCCGGCCTCCATGCGCGCAACCGGGTAGGGGCCCGGGCGCCCCCCTGCCTGCTCGGAGATCTTCAGTGGCTTTCCGATCTTCACCCCCGCCGCCTCCGCGTAGACCCGGGCGCGCCTCTGCGCGTCGGCCATGGCCTTCCTTCGGGCCTCGTCCGTGAGCCTGGCGGGCTCGGCAACGCCGAAGCTCACCCCCCGGACCTGGTTTGCCCCCGCGGAGACCGTCTCGTCGAGGAACGCCCCGAGACGGGTCATGTCGCGGACCTTCACCTGCACCTCGTTCGTGACCTGGTAGCCGGCGATCTTCGGGGGCTCCCGCTGCTCCTTGTCGTACTTGTAGCGCGGCGCGACGTGGAACAGGGTCGTCTGCACGTCCCTGTCCTCGATGCCCCGCGTGCGGATCAGGACGATGAGCTGGCTCATAGCCTCGTTGTTCCTCTTGAGTGCTTCGGCCGCCGTGGCCGCCTCGGTGACGACCCCAACCTGGATCTGGGCGAAGTCGGGCTGGGCGTGGGCCTCCCCCGTGCCCGTCACGGTGATGGATGGTTTCCGCGTGCCGGGATCGTCCGGAGCCTGGGCCATGGCCGTGCCGCAGGCGAGTGCCAGCAACGCGAGAGAGAAAAGGACAGAGAACTTCCACATAAGATTACCCCCTGTCAGTCGCGGAGCCCTGTACGCGGCGCCGACGGTGTCATCTTATCACAGCGAGAGGCGATGCAAAGGGATTTTTGCTCAGGCTTTCCTCATGGCGAAGAAGGTCCCCAGGCTGTTGCCCCCGGCGAAGGCCAGGATGCTGAAGACGCCGTCCATGGCACTGTCCTTCAGGATCACCGTGAGCAGCAGGAAGTTGGCGACCGTGATGAGCCCGCTGAGCACTGTGGCGCGCCAGACGCGCCTCTGTGCCACGTCGCTCGTGTACTTGGTGATGAGCAGGTCGATGACAAAGCCCGCGAAGAAAATCAGGACCAGTTTTGTGATCATGGCATACTCCTCCCCGGTAGAACGGATCGGGAACGGGTTTTCGCCGGATGCGGCACCTGGTGGATCGGGAAACAGCAGCCCCTGCCGGGCGGGCGCACGGGTGCCGTCCGGTTTTGGCTGCAGGAAGTTGCTCGAGAAGGTTACGGTCGGGACGTATCCCGGAGATGGAAGGGAAAGACAGGCGGCCCGGGATTACACCCCGTAACCTGCCGGTTGCTCACCAGCGCTCACTCCATCCTCCCTCAACTTGGTTGCCTCTATGATCCCAAGGGGCATCGGGAAAGTCAAGCCGCAGATTTCATGGCAATTCCAGTAACATAAATGGGGTCAGTAGCTGCCGGCCAGTTCAGTGCCTGCGATGATCCATTCGTCTCCCTTTTTCTCGAGGGTCACAAAATAGCTGACGTGCGATCTCGGTCGGGATTCTACATGCGCAACATAGAGCAGGGCCCGAGTCCTCTCGTTGTTGAACCCCGCACGGGAAATGTGCGTGCGCCCGATCCCGAGCGTCGAGCCTTCCTTCCGGTCATCTCTTATCTTGAGTGCCGGCTTTGCTTCGGGGGGAAATGCGCTTTCAAGCTCGTATCCGGACCTGTTTTTGTCATTGAAGTCCTTCGCGATTATCGGATCAACCTTCCCGCCCCCATACTGCTTGCGAAGGGTCGTCTTTTCCAGCACGACGTCCGCCGCGGGATGGGTCGGCAGGGAGAACAGGATGGTCCGGGAGCTGAAGGCCGTCAGGCCCGGCCGGGCAAGCGTGAAAATATTCGAAAAGCCGCATTTTCTGCAACCGAAAGTGCTGATGGAAGAATACTTCATCACGGTGCTGCCCGCCGGGAAGTAGGGCGCTGAAAGATCACCGAGAATAGCGACAGGCGGCAGACTTCGCTGTACCGACAGGAAAACAACACAGACAGAGGGTTGATATGAGCGACGGGAAATAACAGGACACCGGTAAAGCGACCAGAAGGGATTTCATCAAGAAGTGCGGCGTTTCGGCCGCCCTGATCACGGGGGGCATACGAAATCCTGTCCGTTTTCTTCAAGAGAGGCGCCGAAGCCCAGAATTGGGACAGCCCCTGCAAGAGCGCCACGTGCGCCTATTGCGGCGGCTCCTGCCAGACCTGCACCGGCTGTACGACTCACTGCACCTCCGGCTGCACGTCGAGCTGTACGTCCGGCTGCACATCGGGCTGTACGTCCAGCTGCTCGTCGGGATGCACCTCCAGCTGCGTAAGCTGCACCCAGGTCACAAGCAGGTAGCCCGACTGACCGGCGAGACGCAATCGAGGACGGGAGATGAAAGCAAAATCGGAAAAGGGGGCCTCCGCGGCGAGCGTGTCGCCCGAGGAGTGGCGCAAGCGAGCCGACATTCTCAACAAAAAGATAGGCCTCTGCGAAGAGGACATCCGGCGGGGGGCCAAGGATTGCCTCGTTATCGTCAACTGGGAGGGCAACCGAAAGGTGTCCCTGGCCGAGGCGAGAAATCTCGTGTCCCTCTATCTCCGGGAGGCCCATCGGCCTGCGGCAGCAGCCAATTCCCTCGTCCTCCCCGCGTGGCGGCCCGAGGAAATATCCAACCCGCAGATTTACAAAATTGCAAAGAATCTTGACACCATCAAGGTTCCCCCCCCGATCCCGTCGACGGAGGCTTCCATCAACTGGAACGTGGTGGCGCAGCAGACAAGCGGCATGGGCGGCGCCGTCGGTTACGGGATGCTCGCCCTGGATCTCTACGGCCGGATCGGAGCGGCTCACCCGGTGTTGAAGGGGGTCGTGATCGGCTCTAAGACGTTCATCGCCGGCGAGGAGGGCGGGCTTCTCTATGTGGCCCGGCAGACGCAGACATACGAAAGAGCGATGAATTACCTGAAGGACCCCGCGACGTCGAAAACGTTTGCCTACATGGTCAGGGATTTAAAGGAACGGGGGCCGACGTCCATCCAGCCAACGCCGGACATGCTGTCGGCGGCTAAGGCCGTCGCCGATCCCAGGGAGGGAGATACGCGCTGGCTCGTTTGGGATGCGTTCCTTTCACCCGAGGCAAGGACCGCCATGCTGAAGAAGGCCTGCCTCGAGATCGGAACCGAGCTTGCCGCAACAGGGGCGGGGAACATTTTGAAGAAGGTATCGGCGGATCTCGAAGGGAGAAAGGCAATCTTTGACGCCATCCGGCTGGAACGAAAGAAGGCCGTCGGCATGATGAGGGGCGCCTCCCCGGCCGACCAACATCAGCTCAACCGGGTGATTGCCCACGCCAACAAGCAGCTCGAGAAAACCTACCGCACCGAGCAGGCAGGCCCTACCCTGATGAGGTTTTTTGCCGGCCAGTACGCTAACCGGGAAGCGGAGAAATGGTGAGATGCCATGGAGACCGCAGCGTCAAGGGTCACCGATCATCTCATCCGCCTCGACCGGGGTTCGGATGAACTTCTCCTGGCGAATGCCTTATAAGCCTGCTGCCCCTGTACGTGAGGAAGGGCGGCGGGTACATCGCAGCCTTTGTCGGGTATCTCAGCCAGAGGCTCCGGACAAGGAAAGAGATCCTGAAGGATTACCCCGGGGATGAGGCGCTGGTCGATTTTCTCCTTGCCCACGACATCCTGATCCCGGCGGACAGGCACGCGGCCGTCTCCCCCCGCGTCGTCCTGCCCGATGCGAAGGACCGCAAGACAGACGGGATGTCCGCCTATTTTCTCCTGACCCAGTCCTGTTCCTTTTCATGCATTTACTGTTCGAACGGTCGCGAGACCGACAGGAAGAACGACAACCTGACGATGCCGAAGGAGGTCGCCTTCCGGGCGCTGGACACCTTTGCGGCGCGAATCAGGGATGACGGCCGCCTCGAAGTGGTCCTCTTCGGCGGCGAACCCCTGCTGAACTGGGGCCTGGCAAAGGACGGCAGGCTTTCCTTCGACAGGATTTGCAGCCACATCGATCAGCTGGTCGCGGCGGGGATATCCGTCTCCCTGAGAACGACGGTGACGGGCATGAACGAAAAGCAAATCCCGGCGACAACGAAACTGCACAAGCAGATAGGGGGGTGCGGCAGCGCATTTGTTCCCGTCAACATCGTGAATTCGGACGGCGAAATTCTGCCCGATGCGCTGATCCCCTCGGTCGATCGGCTCTGCGACTCCGTCCAGGAACTCCATGACTGCAACGAGTGGGAACTGTCGAGGCTGTTCCCGTTCAGCTCCTACACGGGGAACCTAGCCCCGGGGCACCGGTGTGTGGTGGGATGCGGCGCACCCTATGGAAACACGCCGGTCGTGGATGTCAACGGGGATGTTTATCCCTGCATCTATCTGGTCGGCATGCCGGCCTATCATGTCGGCGATATCATGGATGGAACCTACCCGAAGACGAGCGTCCTGCAGGAGATGGGCGATGAACTGCACGTCGACCGCAGGGCCGACTGCAAGGGCTGCAATTGGCGCTACCTGTGCGGCGGCGGCTGTCCGGATCAGCGACTGATCGTCAAGGGCAGGGAAGAGGAGCTGACCCCCAGGGCGCGCGCCTACCGCGAAAACCTCACCTGCGACTACATCCGGAAGTTCCTCACGATTCTCCTGTGGGAAGCCGCGCAGACGGCGGACGCCGATTTCCGCTCGGAACTCATCCCCACGGACGGCCCGGCCCCGCGGGACACCAGGATCTGCTGACGCCCCCCATCCAGAAACGAGGCCATCGATGCAAGACCCCGGCGCGATCTCCAGACGCCGGGATGCCGTTTCCTGTCGGGGAAGAAGGCACCCGTGGGCCTACTCGTCTGGGTCGTTGACTTGGTTCAGGGCCTTCTCCACCATGGTCATGAAGAACTCATAATTCTCCCGGCAGGCCCGGTAGATGGCGGGCGTGACGAGATCGCCGTTCTCCTTGTAGAACTGGTCCACAAGCTTCCTGTACTCGTCGGTGTCGAAGACGATCGGGGCGGAATCGTGCGTGATGGCGTATCCGTGCAGGTACAGCCCCCGCAGCTTGATATCCTCGAGGGCCTCGATGCGGGGGTTCGGGGCGGCCTGTTTCTTCGGGGAAGGGTTTTTCGTTGGCTGCTTTTGCGCGGGTGTCGGTTTGGCGTCTCTCGGTTTCTTCATGATGGTTCGTCCGAATCCGGGGGGATCATTCGAGTGATATTTTCCAGCAGCGCAGGAAGCTCTTTCTCGACAACGGCCCGGATGACCTCGAGGTTGAGTCCGAAGTAGTGGTGGATGATTTTATCTGTCATGCCGGCGATGCTTTTACAGGGGATTTCCGAATGGGCATTCCTGAAACGAACGGAGAGATTCTTGACGGCTTCCCCTTCTGCAGGCGAGGCATTTTTCTCCGGAGGAGCTCCTCGAGTTTTTCTCGTGTAAGGGATTTCTTCACGCTGGAAACCCTCTGTGAAATTGCAGTCACGCCCGAAACTATCCGAAAGAAGTGCTTGATTGTCAAGAGAAAATGGCCTTGAGGGGGCATCGAGGGCGCAGAGCCGTCATCCGCCGAGGTACGCCTTCCGGACCTCGGGGTTCTCCAGGAGACCCGCCGCCGAGTCCTCCAGCACGACGTTGCCCACTTCCAGGATGTAGCCCCGGTTGGCGAGCCTGAGGGCGGCCTTCGCGTTCTGCTCGACGAGCACGATGGTGACCCCCGCCTTGTTGATCTCGGCAAGGGTGCGGAAGATGGCCTTTACCAGCAGGGGCGCGAGCCCAAGCGAGGGCTCGTCGAGAAGCAGGATCTTCGGCTCGGCCATGAGGCCCCGGGCGATGGCCAGCATCTGCTGCTCGCCGCCGGAGAGGGTGCCTCCCAGCTGGTCGCGGCGCTCCTTCAGGATGGGGAAGAGATCGTAGATCCACCCCCGCGTCTTCGAAATGCGCGCCGCATCTTCCCGCACGAAGGCTCCCAGCGCGAGGTTCTCATCGACGGTGAGGGTGTTGAAGATCCGCCGGCCCTCGGGGACCTGGATCACGCCCTCGCGGACGACGTCGTGGGCCTTCAGCCGGTGCAGGGCTTTTCCGTTGAACTCGATCGTGCCGGCCGAGGATTTCACGATGCGGCTCACGGCCATGAGCGTCGTCGACTTGCCCGCCCCGTTGGCCCCGAGGATGGCCACGATCTCCCCCTCGCCCACGGAGAGGTTCACCCCGTGGAGGACCTCGACGTTGCCGTATTTCACGCGGAGATCCCTGATCTCGAGAAGCATGGTCTAGTCCTCCGTCCCCAGGTAGGCCTCGACGACCCTCGGGTCGCCCTTTACGGCCTCCGGGGTCCCCTCGGCGATCTTCGAGCCGTACTCCAGGACGACGATCCGCTCGCAGGCCTTCATGACGAGCGACATGTCGTGCTCGATGAGCAGCGTCGTGATCCCCCGCTGCTGGATGCGGCGGATCGTTCCGATGAGCGCCGCCGTCTCCTGCCCGTTCATGCCCCCCGCCGGCTCGTCGAGGATGACGAGTCTGGGTTCCGTGGCCAGGGCCCGCGCGATCTCGAGGAGGCGCTGGCTGCCGTAGGAGAGGTTCTTCGCGAGCTGCATCTCCTGGCCCGCCAGGCCCACGAAGCCAAGCTCCGCCAGGGCCCGCTCGAGTGCCGCCTTCTCCTCCCTTCGCTCTCCGGGCATGCGCAGCATGGCCGCTGCGGGGCCCGAGCGCATCCGGCAGTGGCATCCGGCCAGCACGTTCTCGAGCACGGAGAGGTTCTGGAAGAGGCGGATGGTCTGGAAGGTCCGCGCGATCCCGAGCCTGACGATGCGGTGGGTTTTCCAGTTCGTGATGTCCCTGCCCTCGAAGTGGATCGTCCCCCGGTCGGCGCGGTGGTTGCCGGTGATGAGGTTGAAGACGGTCGTCTTGCCCGCCCCGTTGGGGCCGATGAGGCCCACGACGGCCCCCTCGCCCACGTCGAAGGAGACTGCGTTGACCGCCATGAGGCCGCCGAAGGACTTCGTGAGTCCCGTGAGTCTCAGCATCGTCATAACTTGCCTCCCGGCCCGCCCGTCCCCGGCAGCGGGTACGTGCGAGGCCTTTGGGGCAGGATGCCCTGGGTGCGGACGATCATCATGACGACCATGGCGGCCCCGAAGATGAGCATGCGCGCATCGGCGAAGTCCCGGAAGGCCTCGGGCAGGCCCACGAAGAGAACCGCCCCGAGCAGCACGCCGGGAATGCTCCCCGAGCCGCCCAGGATGACGATGGCGAACATGACAACGGACTCCCAGAAGCTGAAGGACTCGGGCGCGATGATGGTCATTTTGGCGGCGAAGAGGTCGCCCGCCATGCCCGCCCAGGCGGCGCCCAGGACGAAGACGGCGAGCTTGTAGTGCGACGTGTCGATGCCGCTTCCCTCGGCGGCGGTCTCGTCCTCGCGCAGGTAGTTGACGGCGCGGCCGAAGCGGGAGTTCTCCAGGCGGTGGAAGAGAAAGATCGTGATGAGCAGGAAGGTCCCGATGAGGTAGTAGAACTCGTGGGGCTTGCGGATCGCGTAGCCGAAGACGGTGGGCCGCGAGACGCCGAATATGCCGTTGGGCCCGCCGGTCACGCCGAAGAGGTCGGTGGTGAGGGCGATGCGCAGGATCTCGCCCACGCCGATCGTGACGATGCACAGGTAGTCGCCGCGCAGGTGGATGATGGGCCGGGCGATGGCGGCGGCAAAGAGGCCCGCCGTGAGCGCGCAGACGGGCAGGAGCCACAGCACGGGGATTCCGAATTGCGTGTTGAGGATGGCCGCCGTGTAGGCCCCCACGGCGAAGAAGGCCGCGTGGCCCAGGTTGAAGAGCCCCGCGTGGCCCACGATGAGGTTGAGCGACAGGCCCAGGATGGCGTAGAGGCCCACGTTGTTGAGCACGTCCACCCAGTAGGGGTTCAGGAACAGGGGAGCCGCCGCCAGCACGGCGAAAATCCCCCCGTAGATGTGCATGCTCCTGTTTTTCATTTTCTTTCTTTGTCCTGTCACCTGTTCTAGATTTTGTCCGCCACCCTCTCACCCAGGAGCCCCGTGGGCCGCACGATGAGGATGAGGATGAGCACGAAAAACGCGATGGCGTCCTTCCAGGCAATGGAAATGTAAGCCGATCCCAGGGCCTCGATGACCCCGAGGATGAGGCCGCCCAGCATGGCGCCGGGGATGTTGCCGATCCCGCCGAGGATGGCCGCCGTGAAGGCCTTCATCCCGTAGGTCCAGCCCATGGTGAAGTTGATCTGCCCGTACTGCAGGCCTACCAGGAGGCCCGCGGCCCCGCCCAGGGCCGGCCCGATGAGGAAAACGAGAAGGATCACCCGGTTTACGTCGATGCCCATGAGCCGCGCCGCGTCCTGGTCGATGGCGGCGGCTCGGATGGCCGTGCCGATCCGGGTTTTCTGGATGAAGGCGTAGAGCCCTGCCATGAGGGCAAGCGACACGAAGAGCACGAGAATCCGAACGGCGGGCACGAAGATCCCGAAAAGGTCAACCGAGGTCTCGGTGACGAGGTCCTCCGGGTAGACCTGGAAGCGGGCGCCGTAGATGAGCATGACGGCGTTCTGCAGGAAGATGGAAGCCCCGAGGGCCGACACCACGGCGGAGAGGCGCGGCGACTCCCGCAGGGGCCTGTATGCCGTCCGCTCCAGCACTGCCCCCAGGATCGCCACGAGCCCCATGACCATGAGGGCGAGGACGACGATCCCGAGGATGGGGCCGATCCTCTCGTGCAGGGCGAGGGAGGCAAGCAGCGTCATCCCCAGGTAGGCGCCGATGGTGAAGAGGTCCCCGTGGGCGAAGTTGATGAGCTTCAGGACCCCGTAGACCATGGTGTAGCCCAGGGCGATGAGGGCGTAGATGCTCCCCACCGCGAGGCCGTTGGTGAGCTGCTGAAAGAATTCATCCATAAAAAAATGGCTTAGGGCGAAGGGCTTACGGCAAAAGGAAAGAAAAGGAGAAACCCGCTTCCTATCGCCTTAGGCCTTCAGCCCTAAGCCGTAAGCCTGACATCCTCTACTTCTGCAGGGCGATGTTGCCCTTGTTGTCGAACTTGAAGTACCGGTAGACGTCGCCCACCCGGTCGCCCTTGGCGTTGAAGGAGATGGTGCCCGTCAGTGCGTCCTTGTCCTTGAACTGGGTGTGGAGGTAGGCGGCCAGCTTATCGGGGTCCGTGGTCTTGGCCTGGGCGATGGCCGCCGTGACCACGCGGAACCCGTCGCCCGCCAGCACGGAGTAGGGCGACGTGGGCTCGCTGCCGTACTTCTTCTTGAAGGCGGCCAGGAAGTCCCTTGCCGACTTCGAGGGCAGGTACTTGGGCAGGGGGGGCATCACGAAGGAGAACCCCGTGACGGCGTCCCGGCCGGCCAGCTTCACCAGGTCGGTGTTGTAGGTCGCGTCGCCGCCCATGAAGGGCACCTTCCAGTTCATCTGTTTGGCCTGTTTCAGCAGAAGCCCCGCCTCGCTGTAATAACCCGTGAAGAAAACGAGGTCGGGGTTTGCGCCCTTCATCTTGGTGAGCACCGCCGTGTAGTCGCTCTGCTTCGGGGTGAGGGCGTCGAAGAAGACGATCCGGATGCCCTTTTTCTCGAGGGGCGCCTTCACCTCGTCGGCAAGGCCCTTCGCGTAGGTGCTGTTGTCGTGGAGGATCGCCACCTTCTTGGCCTTGGTCCTCGCGATGGCATCCACGGCCACCTTGCCCTGCTCGTCGTCGCGGGGGCATGTGCGGAAAAAGTACTTGAGGCCCTTCTCGGAGAGCCGGATGGCCGTCGAGCCGTTGGCGATCTGGATGATCTTGGCCTCGTTGAAGATGTTCTGGCTCGCTTCGGTCACGGAGGACCCGTAGGTGCCGATGACGGCCGCAACCCCCTTGGTCGTGAGCCGCTGGGCCGCCAGGGCCGCCGTGCGGGCGTCGCTGCCGTCGTCGTCGACGATCAACTCGACCTTCTTGCCGAGAAGGCCTCCCCTGGCGTTGAGGTCGGCGGCGAGCAGCTCGAGGACCTGCTTCATCTCCGCGCCCTCACTGGCAAACGAGCCCGTCAGCGGCGCCATCAGGCCGATCTTGACCGTGTCCTGAGCTTGGGCCATGGATGCGAGGGAACAGAATGCCAGCAGGAAAAACAGAAATTTTTTCATGAATCCCCTCCTTTTGGGTCGATGAACGTTTACGGGCGCTTCATGCGGCGCGAACGGCCGCGTTGCCGGGACGACTCGTCGCAGCGGGCCTGTAAGACTCGCGGAAAATATCAGAGAAACGGGCACCTGTCAACGGCTGCGCGTTTGGGCGTGCTTGGGGCAGATCGCCGACGAGCCGGGCTCGAAGTCGCGGCACACGCGGGGGCGCGTCTCGTAGATCGTGCAGAAAAAGAACCCCTCCCGGAAGTCCAGGAAGGGGCAATCGCGGATGGTCATGCCCGTGGCGGCGGACAGGAAGTGATCCCCCACCCACAGCGCGTCGCTGTGGACACGAAGGATATCGTCCCGGCCCTCGCGCTTCCACCGCGCGAGGTCCTCGGCGTCGGCGTTGCCGATCATGTCGGCCATGCAGCAGGTTCCGCAGCGCAGGCAGGGGGTGTCGGATGTGTCGGACAACGGAGCCTCCGGGCTTGACGAAAGGTGATTCTACCTGATATTGGCCTTCAAAGGCCGGTGAAAAATACTCATCTGCTGCGTTGCCTCATCCCTCGTCGCTGCGACGTACGCGACAAAGTACGTCTCACTCCTCGGGATTTCGGACGCCTTGCATCTGAGCATTTTTGACCAGCCTAAAAAATGGATCCTCGCTTTTCTATACATCTGCGCCTGCCGTGACGAAAGGAAAAAGGTGGACACGGACGTGCCCGGCCTTCACGACACCCGCCACTACCACCTGCACCACCCCGTCGATCTCATGACGGAGTTCACCGTCTGCGAATCCCTGGGAAGCCCGCGTTCGACAACTCTCCGGGCCCTGGGGCTGGGGAAACCCTACGGGGCGATCCTGGGCGACCGGCTCATGGAGAAGGGGCTTCTGCGGCAGGGGGCAAGGATCTGCGAGGTCGGCGGCGGCTACGGAAGCCTCATGCGGGGGCTGCTGGCGGCCCACGGGGCGCAGGTGGAACGGGTTGTCATGGTGGACCTCTCCCGGGCCCTCATCGGGGTCCAGCGGAAGGCGCTGGGGCCCTGGAAGGACCGGGTGAGGTTCATCCTGGGCGATGCCCTCGAGGTACTGCCTGCGCTCTCCGGGGCGGACCTGTTCATCGTCAACGAGATGATCGGTGACCTGCCCGTCTGGACGGGGCTCGACCCGAACCGGCTCCCTGCCGACGCAGCCGCCGTCGTGAACCGCTACGGGCTTGCCGTCCCGGAAACCGGGCCCTTTCATTTCAACATCGGGGCGATCCGGCTTGTCGAGGCGCTCTGCCGGAAAGGCATCCCCGCGTTTCTGTCGGAGCATTCGAGTGACCCCATCATCCCCCGCGAGATGCCCTTTCTCGCGAAGGGCCTCGACACGAACGGCTGGCCGCGGGAGATCCGCCTCACGGCCCACTCGGAGTACACCATCCGGTTTTCCCACCTCGAGCAGGTCGCCCGCGCCCTCGGCAGGAAGGTCGAGTCAGGGAGCCTGCTGGAGCTCATCGGGTATTGCAGCGCGGAGAAGGCGCGCTTCATCTTCAACGCCCGGGCGTGCGCCACGGACGAACAGGCGCTTACGTTCGAGTTTCTCGATCATGTCCGGGAATACCGCTGGCTGATCCTCCGCTAGACCGGTGACTGCGGCCTCTGGAGAGTTGATCTGTCCGGCTAGACCTTGATGCCGTACTTCTCGATGCGGTAGATCATCGTCGGACGAGAGATGCCCAGGAGCTTTGCCGCTCGGCCCCGGTGCCCCCCGGAGCGTTCCAGGGCCTGGATGATCAGGTCCATGGTCAGCTCGTCGAGGTTCAGACCGGTCGACGGGAGCCTGATTTTGTTTCCCGAAGGCGAGAGCGCTCCGGGCGTTTTCTTCATGAATTCCAGGTGGCCGGGCTCGATTTCGTGCCCGTCTTCCATCAGGATCACCCTCTCGATGACGTTTCTCATCTCCCGGACGTTTCCCGTCCAGGGGTGATCCAAGAGGAGTTTCCTTGCGTCCTCGGAGATCCCGCGAAACTGCTTGCGGAATTTCTCGTTGAATTTGTTCATGAAGAACAGGGCCAGGGGCAGGATGTCCGCCTGGCGGTCCCGGAGCGGAGGGATCGTGATGCGTGCCACGTTGAGCCGATAGTAGAGATCCTCGCGGAAGGTGTTTTCCCGAATCCCATCCTCCAGGCTCTTGTTCGTGGCGGCGATGATCCGGACGTCGACATGCTTCTTTGCGGACCCGCCCACGGGGTAGAAGGCCTTTTCCTCGAGGAACGTCAGGAGCTTGACCTGTGTGGCGGGCAGCAGCTCGCTGATCTCGTCGAGCAGGATGGTGCCCCCGTCGGCCGCCTCGAACTTGCCCCGCTTTCCTTCCTGCAGCCCGCCCGTGAAGGACCCCTTCTCATAGCCGAACAGCTCGCTCTCCACGAGCTCCTTGCTGATAGCGCCGCAGTTGATGTTGACGAAGGGCTTGTCGAATCGGTCGCTTCGATGGTGGATGAACCGGGCGATCACTTCCTTGCCCGTTCCCGTTTCCCCTTCGATCAGGACCGTCGTGTCGTGGCTGCGGGCGATGGTGTCGGCAAGCCGCAGGGCCAGCTTCATGGCGTTGCTCTGGGCGACGATGTCGTCGAGGTTGTACTCCTTGACGAACTGCCGCCGCAATTCTTCCACCTCGCGTTTGAGCTTGAGGTTCTCCAGAGCCTTGTCGATGATGACCTCGAGCTCCTCGATGTCGAGGGGCTTGACGAGGTAGTCGAAGGCGCCCATTTTCATGGAGCTGATCACGGATTTGACGTCCTCGTAGGCCGTCATCATGATCACCACGGCCTCGCCGCCGATCTCTTTCATGCGCCGGAGCGTCTCGATCCCGTTGATGCCCGGCAGGCGGATGTCGAGCAGGACGAGGTCGATCGGCCGGCTCTTGAAAAGCCGCAGGGCTTCCTCGCCGCTGCCGGCGATGAGCGTATCGTAGCTCTCCGACAGGATGTCGTCCAGGGAAGCCTGAAGCAGCTTGTCGTCATCCACGATGAGGATCTTGTACCGGTACATGTTTCTCTACCCCTTCGATGGGGAAGCGGATGATGAACATCGTTCCCTGGCCGACCCGGCTCCGGATTTCGATGTGGGCGCCGTGTTGCTCGAGGATCTTGTGGGCGATGGAGAGTCCCAGCCCCGTGCCTTCGGGCTTGGTCGTGAAAAAGGGATCGAAGATCTTCGAGAAATTCTCCCGGGGGATGCCGATCCCGGTGTCGCTGAGGTAGACGCTGAGGTAGCGGCTCAGCTCCTTCGTCTCTCCCCCGACCCGGGTTTCGATCGTCACGGTGCCGCCCTCGGGCATGGCCTGCATCGCGTTGAGCAGCATGTTGACGAAGACCTGCTGGATCTGGCGGTTGTCGAAGACGATGTCGGGGACGTCGCCTGCGAGATTCATGACGACCTTGATCCCGTGTTTGGCGAACTGGGAATCCATCAGGGCCACGGCGTCCTCCAGGGCGCGGTGGATGGATTCCTTCTTGAGCTGGGGCGGGGCGGGACGGCTGAAGTCGAGCATCCCCTTCACGAGTCCCTTGATCCGCTCCACGCCGGCCAGGGAGTTTTCGATGATCCGCTGAGACTTCTCGTCGAGCCGGGCTCGCTTGGACAGCAGCTGGATGTTGAAGTTGATGCTCGCCAGGGGGTTGCGGATCTCGTGGGCGACCCCTGCGGACAGCTGCCCCAGCGAAGAGAGACGGTCCACCCTCCGCATCCACTCGTCCGTTTTCTTCGCCTCCGTGAGGTCCATGGCGATCAGCACGGCCCCGAGCACAGCGCCGTCCTGGCTTCTGAGCTGGGAGGTGCTGACTTCGAGAATGGTCCGGGCCCCGCCCTTGTGCTTGATGACGACCTCGTTGCCGTCGGTCAGCCGGCCGGCGAGGGCATCGCTGATGATCTTCCCCAGCGGGTCTCCGAGGACCTGCGGCGCCTTCTGGCCGATCACCGAATCCTGTTTCAACCCCAGGATCGACTGGGCCATGGGGTTCACCGTTCGCAGAGTCTCGTCGCAGTTCACGACGAGAATGCAGTTCGGCGAGCTCTGCACCACGTTTTCCGCGAAGTTTCGCTCGTTGACGAGCTGCTCGTAGAGGCGCGTGTTCTCGATGATGATGCTCGCCTGGTTGGCGAAGATGGAGAGATGCTGGATGTCCTCTTCGGTGAGGACGAGTGGATACCCGCCGCGGTCCGCCTCGATGATACCGATGACGGACTCCCGGAGATTCAGGGGAACGGCGATGGTGGCAAAACGGTTCTGCTTCGCGCTGACCTTCCGGTCCAGGTAGGTCACCCGGCTGTCGGTGCTGTAGTCACGGATGTAGACCGTCTGCCCCGTCTTCACCACCAGGGTCTCGATACACTCGTGGCGCTCGAGGTTGAAGGGCCGCTGAAAGGCGATCTCCATCTCCTCGGGCGTGAAGCCGATCTCGTACTTGCACTCCAGAAGCCGCTTGTCCTTGCTGACCAGGTAGATCGCGACACGGTCGTAGCCGAAGACATGGGCTGTTTCCTCGACGATGGCGGTCAGGACGGTGTCGAGGGAAACGGGCCGGGTGAGGAGATGGCTGATCTTGTGGATGGAGGTTAGCAGCCTGTCCTTGGCGTGGAGATCGCCCTGGTATTCCATGGGCTTCCAGGACGTTGCATTCCTGCTTTCGCTTTTTCTTTCGGGTTTGCGGCTCATGCGTGCCCTGGGGTGGTGGGTTCCCGGCACCACGCAGTCGAAATCATACCCCATTTATTGAAGTTGGCAAGGTTTTTTCTTCCCCACCCTCGACGCGCCGGACCCGGGCAGGACGGAACACTTCCAGCCGGGCACCCCCTCCTGAATGATCCGGCTCCGCACTCATCCTGCTGCCGTGAACGAGTTCGGCGAATCCTCCGGCATCGGATCCCTGCCTCCTCGATGCCGCCTGCCTTTCTCTCGGGCCGAGACCCGCTGTCGGGACTCAGCGTATGGGAAGCGACGCAAAGAGCCCGTTCCGGGTGTAGACGGCGACGATCTGAATCTCCTCGTCCGCTGCGATCCGATCGAGCAGGGCATCGAGTTCCTCGTAGATCTCGCCGATGTTCGCCACCCGCGCCGTGACGACCCCGACGGAGCCCCGCTTCTCGTACCTGATGAGCCGCTCGGGGATGCTGCGCACCCGCGCTGCGACACCGCCGGAGGGAACGAACACCCTGGCGGGGGTTACATCGGCAGTCACGACTTCGGCCACGCGGCCCCTGGTGCTGCCGAGGCAGGTCTGCGTCGGGTCGGCTGCCCATTGGCAGATGGTTGCGGTTCTGTTCGGCGCTTTCATGGTGTCGCCTCCTCTGGTCTGTCTTTCCGACCTGATGTAGAGCAATCGCCGTGCCCGGGAGGATGAATTTTTAATGTGCTGATATAGTTGGGTTTTTTGAACAGCCGCCCGCGGCATGTCCCGGCAGAAATGAAGCACATCCTGAGCCCGGCGGGGATTTTCGGGGCGATCGGGAGAAAATGTCAGGATTATCGGCACGTTGCAAAATAGAAGCAAATGCTTCACGCTTGAAGCAGAAGATTCGATCCCGTTGCGTCTGTCCCCGGAAGCGGCGATATGGTATGAATGAATCGGGAAGCCGGGTGCAGGCAACGGGTGATGGTGAAGAAAAGGCTTCAGGATCAAATCGATGCCATTGATCGGCTGAAGGGACAAACGGCTGCGTCAGGGGAATTCGGCCGGTGGAGAAAGCAGACGGAGGCGACCCTGAAAGCCCTCTGCGGGGAGGAGTCCTCCGAGGTCCAGGATTTCAACGCGATCTATTACGCGCCTGTTTTCCTCACCTGCAGGATGGGGGACGAGGCCTTTGAGGAGGCCTATCGAAAGGGACTGGAGGAGGCCAGGCGGCTCCTTCAGGCTTGCATGGAGAGACACCTCAGGCAGCTTGACGGGCCGACGTCTTGCGAAGGGACACCCAGAGGGTGAGCAACCGGGTGGCCGCCATGGCCGTGATGAGCCGCGGAACCCAGAGCCAGAAGGGGCTGATCCCGAAGGCCATGAACAGGATGGGGTCCTCCACCATGGAGTGGTTGATCCCGATGGAGAGCTGCAGCTCCTCGAGTTCCTCCTTCGAGAGGTTGCCCTGCCTGGCTTCCTCCACGATCACGGCCCCGCCATAGGCCAGGCCGAAGACGACGGCCGTCATCCAGAGGATCCCCACCTTTTCGCTCAGTCCCAGCAATCTCAGGAAAGGCGACAGGGCCCGGACGATGGGCATGACCCAGCCCATGCTCTTGGCGATGTCCAGCAGGGTGAGGATCGTCATGATGATGAAGAAGACCTTCACGGCAAGGGAGAACATCGAGAGGGCCCAATCGTAGACCATGGCAGGGAATGCCTGCGCGGGGGCGGCCAGCGCGCCGGCCTGCGCGGAGGCGGCGGGATCGGTGGGGATGAAGAAGGTCATGGCCCAGACGGTGAGCACGGCGGCAGCGACCCGGAACAGGGTTGCCTTCACGGGGTTGAGGCCTGACTTGGCCTGGATGACCCCTTCCTGGATGAGGTTGTGGCAGATGAGCAGAAAATTCGCCAGCAGGGTCATCTCGGCGACGGTGAAGGGGAGCACCGCCATGGCGGCGATCCCGCCGTAGATCCCCGTGAGCCCGCCGATCAGGATGGGCAGGGCCGCCATGGACGGCAGGCCCATGAATCCCATGAGGGGCGCCAGCAGGAAATCGAGCTTCGACAGCCAGCCGGTCCAGGCGAGGGCGGCGGTCAGGAAAGAGACGGGGAGGATGATCTTCATCATCCAGAGAAACGCACCCCACCCCCGCTTCAGCCCGTTTTGGATCCCTTCCTTGAGTTTGTCCCGGGTGGCGGTCACGACAGCTTGATGATTCCTTTCAGGGTCCGCTCGATCTCGTCGCCCGACAGCACCCCCACCATGCGCTTCATCAATTTCCCCTCGCGGAACAGAAGCAGCGTCGGCACGCCCTGGATGCCGAACTGCTGCGCGGTGACGGGGTTGACCGTGACGTTGATCCGCGAAATCAGGGCCGCCCCCTCGAACTTGACGGCAAGCTCGTCGATGACGGGTGAGAGCATCCGGCAGTACGGGCACGTCGGCGAGTAAAAGAAGACGAGGGACGGCTGCGCGGCGGCGAGGACGTCCACGGCGAATTTCGCGTCGGTCGTCTCCAGGGGCCGCACCGCAAATCCGTGCACGTCCAGGGGTGCATGGCACTTACCGCAATGCGGTTTGTCATGGATGCGCACCCGCGGGAGGCGGTTTCTCGTCCCGCAGCGGAGACACTCGATGATGAGGCTTTCCTGATCCATCGCTTTCTTGAACTTCATCGGCCTGCCGGGCCCATTTTCATTAGGGCACAGACGTCACGAAGGTGAGAGGGTAAGAAGGTTGGACAACCCGTTGGCATCCGTCCGGCCCCCTCCAACCTTCGCACCTTCTCACCTTCTTCCCTTCTCAACCTCTTGTCTGTCATCGTGCCACGTTGACCGGCACGGGTTTCAACACCCTCGCGAGGTCGGCCGGCCTCATCTCCACGAGCAGGCCCTTGCGCCCCGCGTTGATGTAAATCGCAGGCAGGGCGAGAATGGTCTCCTCCACGTAGACGGGAAGGGCCTTCTTCGTGCCGAAGGGCGACGTACCGCCCACCATGTAGCCCGTGTGGCGGTTGGCCGCCGTCGGGTCACAGGGCTGTACCGTCTTGACTCCCAGGATGCGGGCGAGTTCCTTGGTCGACACCTCTTTGTCGCCGTGCATGAGGACGATGAAGGGTGCCTTCTTCTCGTCCTCCATGACGAGCGTCTTGACGGTGAGGTGCTCGTCGACGCCGAGTTCCCTGGCCGCGACCCCCGTGCCGCCCCTCTCCTCGTACTTGTAGGGGCGGGGCACGAAGTCGACCCCGTTGTCTTTCAGGACCCGGATGGCCGGCGTCGCCGGGATGTGGTCCTTGCTCATGGGGCGCCCCCGTGTGCAGAAAACACCCGGCAATCGTACACGTTTGGAAGACTTTTTTCCATCCTCAAACGGGCTTCTCCCTACCCCCGTCCCGCTTCAGCGCACCCAAAATTTTTCTCTCGAGCCTCGAGACGGCAATCCTCGACTGCCCTTCCGCTCCCACCCATCTCCACCGGGCGTCGGCCCCGCCATTCGCCACGGGCCCCCTGACCGAGCCGGGCAGGACGTGCACGGTGACGCGGAAGTGGGAGTACCCGTGCTCGACGGCGAGCAATTCCTTCCCGGGGGTTCCCTTCAACCCGAGTTCCTCCCGCAGCATCCTGCGCAGCCCCGCCGCAGGCGTCTCCCCTTCCTCGAGGAGCCCCCCGGGGAAGCGCCAGAGCCCCCCGAGGAGTCCCCTGTCCGGCCGCTTGACGAAGAGGGTCTCGCCCCGGTCGTTGCGGAGGAGGGCGGCGACCGCCTCGCGGTGCGGCAGGGGCGCCTGCGCGTTCTTTGAGGGAATCGACCCCTGAATCCCTTTTCCCCGTGCCCCGCACGCCGCTGCCAGCGGGCAGGCGGGGCAGTCGGGACTTCCCGGGGTGCAGATGACGGAGCCGAGGTCCATGAGGGCCTGGTTGAAGTGGCCGGGTTCGCTTGCCGGGATGAGTTGCTCCGCGATCCCGCCGATCCGTTTTGTTGCCTTCCCCCCGCCCGCGGGGTCTTCGATCGCAAAGAGGCGGGCGA
>JGI11944J13513_1000778_pt1 | contig 28751 bp, 26 predicted proteins | sample TerdegcoTASludge_FD_13513 | JGI IMG/M metagenome (IMG submission 13513) | reverse complement strand
TGTCTTCACGGGAGTTTTCGCTATTTGGAGGCGTTTCGAGCGCACCCCGGTCCTCCCGGAACCACCTAACCTCTCGAAAGATCCTATGCTATTACTATCTTTCGCTTAAGTTAGGCAGGATTTGACTCCAGGAGGTAATGGCACCCTCGAAAAAGAGAGAATGCAGGAGGCCATTGGGCCAGGGCCAGCGCGGCACGCATGCGCGAGCGCGCGAGAGCCTTTCCGGGCCGGACATCAGGGTAATTCGGGGACGAAGAGGCCGAGGCCGAAATGGGCGCCGTAGCCGAGGGCGATGGGACCTTGCATGGGTTCGGGGAAAATTAGCCTGAATCCGTATCCATGCCCGCTTGCAGCTCTCCGGCCATTGCCATGATTGCGTTCCCGCCGAAATTTTAGCCATCTCGTTTCATGGCCAGCCAGGTCTGTTGAAGTGACCGGCTCAACAGAATTCGGCTCCGGAAAACTGTTTAGCTTCAATAGCCTTCTCAGTTCATGCTCTGCGCTGCCGATCTGCAGGCCATTGTCGTCGAGCTTTGGCACTCCCGTCTTGGTAGTTTTGGGATGCCGTGTCGATACAAAGGGCGTTCTGGAAATCCATCTATCGGATTTTGCCAGCATGGGCGATTCCCCTCTGTTTTCGTCCAGTCCGGCAAAGTCCTCCGCCTGGCCCACACCCAGGAGAATGAGCTGGATGTCGTGGCCGCCATGACCCCAGACTCGGCACAATCCATCCAGAGCCTGGCGATCTTGCAGTTCAAATCCCATTGGTGCGTGGATGACTACATGAGTAATTTCTCCCCGCCTGCCTTTGCCTAAGCCCAGATTTGACTCACAGAGAATGAATGCATGTTTATGTCCCGTAAGCGGTCTGTTCGATTCGTCGCAGCCTGTAAAGACTGTCGAACCATTTGATCGGCTGACCAAAGCCTGATGAATTCTTTCAGCAAAGCTGACGGCATCAGTCAGTCTCGGTGGAACCTGGCTTGCTACGGCAAAACGCGCAATTGTAGCCTTATCCTGGTGGCCCTCAAATTTTGCTGCATGTGGCATTGCTGCAAAAGCATCTCTTGGTCTGGCATAGTATATCCAAATGCTACCCGGTGGCTGGCTCCATCCAGCCCCCCCCCCCCCCCCCCCTTCTTGAGGTCGGAGGTATCGGCATGAAGAGCGCTGAAAAGATCTGCAGGGAGGCTTTGCTCGATTTTATCCAAATCCTTCTTCTTCAGTTTGGATACATCACCCAATTCCGCAAGTCTTCGAGATCTTTTCATCTCAACTTCTTTTGCTCTCCAGCTCAAATATTCTTGAGGAGGCACTGCCGCAAGAGTCTGAATGCCTTCAAATCCATTCGGAAGAGTCGAATCCTCAATTAGGGGGATGCAGTTGGCCTGAGCCGAAGGATCTTCTGCCAATCCCGCTTCAATCCACGATTCTGCTCTTCCCAGATACCCAATTCGATCCAGTAGCTTCGACAGAGCCGACCTTTCCTCGGTGCTGAGATCTATCTGCGGCCATTCAATGATGAGTCGGCTTTCGCTGTCAATGGCAGCGAAAGTATCGATAACCATCGTAGTAGCTTCCCGGTAGAGCGGCATGTAATGCCTGCTATGCCCCAAAGAGGCTTTGGGCAGGAAGTACAGTGGACTGGCGCTCAGCTTCTCTATGATTCTGCGGATAGTATCTTCATCTATCTCTGCTTGCAGCTTATGATACCATGTTGAGATCAGCGCTCTGAGGATTCGCCAGGGTGATGGCGGCCACTCCACGGCCCCCTCATTTACCTGTCGGTTCCAGGGTGTGGCATGATATTTTCCGGCAGGAAACCTCATCTCGATAGCAAGCATATCGTCACTCTTCAAATTTTACAGTAGTAACCACAGGATCCGCAAAGTTAGGCCGGCAGCGTGCGATCAAATCCGGCAAAGCTTCTTCAGTCTCTTTCAGGGATGGAAATGAGAAGCCTGTCGGCCTCTTGACCAGAATATCTCCCTCAATCTCAAGATCACAGGCAGTTCTGAAACGAAGCCCTTCGCTGAGGACTTTTCTGATCTTATAGATGGCCAGGACTGTAAGCAGATCTTCGACATCTCTTCCCAGACGATAACCGCGTATCTGGGCCAGATCGAGGTTAAAGAAGGCAGTTATGTTGCCGGTATACTCATCTCTATGAAAAGGCACATGGCCAAATCCTTTTTTGGCCTCGCCTTTGGGATTGACTTCATCCTTCTTAACACCACCACTGGCAGCCACATTTGCATTCTTTGCCTCAACAAAGCCAGAAAGGGCTCTGGGAAGCCTGAGACGCCCGCCAGCCAGATCTTTCTTTGCCAAAAACACGCCATGAAGAAGGGAATTAACATCGTATTTCAAGAGCGTCCTGGCAAGAAGTTGAAGATCCACTCGCCCTGTTTCCATGACCCCTAAATCGCTTTTAATCCTTTCAGAGAATGTTTTATCTTTTGACTCCAAGATATACGGACTATTTATCCGATGAGATTCAAGTATGGAATTTGTCAAAGGCTTGCCGTTTTTGTCCATCACCTGAATAAAAGGCAATCCCTCTAAGGCTTGGCTCCAATCGTTTTTCCCCTCATCCCAGCAGACTGCTTCCATTCGGTTGGCCATGCTCTGTGCAGACTCAACAAGGAGCATTGAGGTTGAATCAGCCGCCTGATATGTTGCAGCTCCTAGGTCTGGAAATCCCGTGGGCTGAAACCTGGTTCCTTGAAGCGGCTTCAGGTTGACTTCAACAAGCAAACGCGGTTCTTTTCTCAAAATTTCTAGATCCATCTCATTCACTCCTTAACATCGTCGTCAAATTCTCATCTTGAATTGCTCTGGGCCGCAGGACAATATCTGTCAGATGGCTTGTTTTCCTCTCTCCAATGGGAAAGAGCATGGCTGCTGCGGTTCGTTTCATCAATTCGGGGGCGATCTTGGTGCTCACCCGTGCCACAGGAAGATTGCTCGCTCTCAGCCGCCTCTCTGCGAGCTGCAGAGCGCCAAAACCATCGCCAATGGCAGCCCTCCTGTGAATTTGAGGAACAATAGGTATCTCCGCATCGCAGACTTTTCGTCCTGCAAAGCAGAGCTTGATCAGTGCATAGCTGGCGGACGGCGAAATCATATCTGATTGCATTTTCCTTTCAATGAAATTTTCGGACACATGGCTCCAGTCAACTAAGATCAATCCGCAGAGGAGATCTATCATGCGTTTTTCGTTAATCCGGCCTTCAATGAAGGCTGCAATATCTCCGAGGTCCGCCTCGATCTTCCCCTGGTCGGGATAGCTTCCGGCTCCGGAACGGACAGCCATCATAATCCTGCGGGATAACATATCATTCATGGCAGAAATCGGCTCTCCATCGGACCAGACAGCATCGTTCTCGAACTTCTCATCTAAAGACCTGAGATTAACGTGATCTATCGGCTCAATTTGAGAGCGCAGCCACATGGTGAATTCTCGGTTCTCTCCGTCTTTGTATCTTCCGTAGACTGAGGCAAGGCTGGCCGCCAGGAAGAATTCTGGCGATTGATCATTTGCCATGATCAGCCATTCCCTTGATAGAGGGCTCACCGGCTTTACAAATGCCTCTTTGGCCCATTTGGAGCTTAAGACGATGGCTCTCTCGCACCTGCCCAGGGCCATCAATACATCCTGCACCCTCCAGGCCTGAACCTGATCATTGCTGCTCTCTCTGCATAATGCTAAAATGGACAATTCCAGAAGGCTCAGGGCGCGCCCTGCCGACGAAGGCGCATTATCTGATCGGGCTTTATTTCGGAAGTAGTCCAGCCATCCATCCACATCGTCCAGCAGCTCCACCTGGATCTTTCGGCTCACCATGATCCTTTCCAGGGGTACTGAGAAGAAGTTCTTGCCATTTCTTTCCAGAAATCCATATCTTTGAAACGATTTTAATCCCCTGTCAACTCCCAGAGATGCAACTGCTCTGGCAAAGTCAACTCCGTTTCTGGCCGGTCTGGCCCCAACCTGAGCACGCCCTTCGCTCATCAGGCTCTTCAACTCCGATAGTCCCGTGGGCTTCTCCCAAAGCGGCATCCAGATCTCGGCTCTCGCGCTCTTTTCATCGCTCTCAGCCGCGCTGCCGTATCCCACGCCAGAGGGGTGAACGCTGAACGGGTAGCTCAGAACGCCGGGCATATTTGCCTGCAGCCGCTTGACCGTGGCCGAAGCGAAGAATAATGCGCCCTCGATCATGAGAATGTAATCCCAGGGATTTACAGGCGAGTCTGAAGAAAATCCGGACACTGAATTAGGCCCGCCTACGGCACCGGGATAGAACTGGCCAATGGCAATTCCGCTCACCAGGCCGTCTGTGTTTTCCGCAAATAAAGCCCCATTCAGCCATGAAACGGACTGGCTTTTCGATTTTCCATTCTCATTTTGAAATTCAAATATGTCTGCCAGCCTTTGCATGAAATTGCTGCTGAAATCCAGATTTCCGTCATTTCCTCCGGTTCCCAGGAGCGGAGGAAATCTGGCTTTCTCTGCTGTCAAAATCACAGATGCATCAAGCCAGTCTATTGACTGATCTTGTAGGCTATTTCGTACTGCCTGGATGAGCTTCTCTTTTTCTTCTTTGTCGGGCGCTTCATCCAGTTCCAGCTTTTTCACAAGGCTCTTGACGATTGCAAGTGATTTGCGATAATCGTTGAGCCTGTCTGCCTTCGATTCGAGAATGGCCTGAACCGCCCTGGTTGCATTGGTATGCTGTGTCCTGCGTCCGGTCTTCTTTTTTTTGCCCGTCATGGGGTCCTTTTCTTTCAGTTTCTCTTCCTGAAAGTAAAATCCGCTGCCACCATTCCAGGGGGCGATGATCGGAGTCGGTCTGTACTCCTGCAAAAAGAACGAACTCAGAGATTCACGATCCAATGTGGTCTTGAGTCGGAAACAATCTCCCTTCCAGTAGCACTTGGCACCGGGATCTTTCTGTTCTGTTATGATCCTGAATATCCCCAGCGCTTTGAGGTAATGGGCGAGGGGAACAGGTGCACAGCCCATGACAGTCAGGTCGTTTAATTCGGCGCTCATCCGACCACCACTTTCTTCTCTTCCTTTGCAGAGGCTCTCCAATCGGCTATGCGTAAAACGCTCTCCAGCAAAGCCAGCCTGAACGGCCCTAATCCGGTTTTATCTCTAAGTGCAGTCATTCTTTCCAGCCAGCTTCCTTCGCCCATTTGCATGATAGAGAGATCCAAAGGAACATCCTGATCCAGGATGCCCTCGACCTGGGATAGAATGTCGCCATCCCAGATGCCTCTGGCAAATAGCCGGTCAGGTTCCTTTGGCCGATTCTCTTTATCCAGAGATCTTATCGACATCCTGATCTTGCCGTGGTGGGCTGCTATCAGATAGGCCACGAGATCGGCGTCTTTCGTCATTTTGCCCTGGATTTGCAGCCAGGCCAAAGCTGATGCCAATTCATGTCTGAAATAGCGCCTTAAAATTCGCTTTCCTTCGCTTGATTCGATCCAGTAGGTTGGCCTGCCCGAATTGCCGTCGGACTTTGCCCAGGGGCCGCCGGATTTCAAGCTTACGTTATCTTCTTTTCCGGATAAAAGCATGTTTTGAAAGGCGGGGTGAGCTTTTCCGACATCATGCCAGATAGCAGCGTTCCCAAGTGCATCTCTGTAATTTTGAGGTATGTCCAGACTCTTGCAGAGGGACTGAACTTCGCCGCGGACATGATCGGTGTGATCTCTCAATGAGACCCAACTTCCGATATTGGATTGTTTGTCCTCATTCATCGAATGATCATCCCTTGCTCTGAACCTCTCTTTTGCAGGAATAACCTCGACTGATGTTGCCGTTTTGACTTCGGCCCCCACCCATCCCAGGACTGATGAATAACCGCCGTTTTCCGGGTGGAGCAGCAAGACCTGGCCGGGCTTGCAACCCTTAACCTCTCCGGCCTCACCCACGCTTTTCCACCTATCATCCAGGTGATCCCAAATCCATCCATTATGCTTCTTCAGATAATCCTTAATTTTGCCGATGGAAACGGAGCATAGCTCTTCCCGCCTTGCAGGCTCAAGAGCCTCCTTAGGGCCATCTTCCTTCGGAAAACCATCCCTCCAGTAGACCTGTACATCCTTATCCTCGCCTTCCCGAATGAAACGTGAGACATCCAGGTCATTGCCCGTGAGGTCGGGCGTGGTGTCAAAGAGGTCTATGAAATCCTTCCGGCGAACGACAGCTCTAACTGCTTCCGGTTCCACATAGCTTTTCATGGCCTGAGCCAATCCCTCCGGGCTGGCGTTAGAATTAGGAATCTTCTCGATCAGGTTCCTGGCGATATCAAGATCCTTGGATTCGTAAGGCAGCACCAGACCGCTTTCTTCCTTGCTGGCATCTATGTCTATCCAGAAGATTTGAGCATCTGTTTTGTATTCGCCTCTGCGATTGCACCTTCCAATTCTCTGAACGAAGGAGGGCCAGGGGGCAAGTTCTGTAATAAGAGTATGGGCAGAGACATCCACTCCTGCTTCGACCACCTGAGTGGCAATAACGATTCTGTCCTGCTTTCCGTCTAAAAGCTGCATCCGCGCTTTTCTATCACCTTCCCGGAAGCGAGAGTGTAAGACTGCAGCATCATTTTCCGTTCGGCCTTTTATCAAGAGTTCCCTAAATATCTCTTGAGCGCGATCAACACGATTGACAATCGCCAGAGTCAGGCTATCTTTTCTGTGTTTGGATACTATTAGATCTGCCATCTCCCTTGCATAGGATTTCTTTTCGTTGTCCCTGGAAAGCTTCAGATCGGCCTTCTTCAAAGGTTTCTCGGCCTGGAACCTCGTTTGCACTTCCGGTTTCTTCTTCTCATCATCGTCTAGCAAATGCTTCGTCCATCCGCCCTCAGGTTTAGGATGGTCAACTGTTTCAAGCTGCTTTCCACCTACTGTTGCACTCATCCAGATGTACTGGACGCGGCTCATGGTCCCAAAGGACTGGCAAAATGCCTGCATCTGGGCGGAGGTCTCAACGCCCACGCCCATCAGCTGCACCTCGTCCATCACCCAGAGGCAGTCATTGTTCAGCAGCCCAAAATGCACCGGCCATCTGTACCGGCTCATGCCGTAGCCTCGGTTCAGCGCCCGCGAGAGCAGCATATCCTGGGTTCCAATTATTATAGCATCGCGTTCAGGGTACAGATCCCATTCATCTTTATCCTCGCCGCCCATGAGCACAGTAACCGCGATCCGGTCTCCTGAGTCCCTATGATCCGCAGCCCAGCCTTCAACAGGATCGGCACCTCCTGGTCCATCCTCTGCCAGCATGCCGAGATTCTTCAACCATTCCTTCGTCTTTTTCTCGGTCTGCTCCACCAGCACCCGCATGGGCAGACAGTAGACCAGCCTTCTTGGCGTAGCCGCCCGAATATTTTCACGAGGATCAAAACGCCTGCGCCATAGCCATCCAAGAATTACTGCATCAGTCTTGCCCATGCCCGTTGGGATATCCAATATCTCGGGGAGACTCTCCGAGGTGGCAAATCTCCTTTGAAATGGATATGGCGGATATCCCTTTTCATCTCCCGTTGCTGCCTTAAAAAATGAGTCGAAGCCAAGCTCTATTTCAGGCATACTGCAAACCATCTACTCTCCTCCGCCAGAGACATGGGTAGGCATCTTCAGCAATCCAAACACCTGGGAAAATTGGATTCTGATCCTATAAGAAGCTGACCGCTGCAGTCCGAAAGTAATTAGTAAACAAGATAAGAGCCTAAAGACAAGATCTCTTGCCAAATAGATTGCTCCATTGATCTGCAGACCTGTTATGCAAATCAATTCTATTTTGAAAACGATATGCAGTCTATAAAAATTTTGCCGGAGAATTGCGAAACGTCAATTGTACAAAACCTGCTGGACCAGGTTGATATGGCGGCGAATAGAAAATCCGAATGCTTCCCTGTATCGATGCTCTCTTATCCCAATCAAATCCTTCCGGGGCGGAGCATAATCAGGTTCCGTGCCCGGCTGGGGAATATCAACTCGGATATATCAGGAACCATCAACCGTCATCTCATACCTTTCCAAGCCTCCCCGGCGTTGAGGGCACCAGAGCATTACCAGGCGTAAAACCCGCGCCCGGCCCTAAAAAAAAAGTCGTCTGGGCAGATCGTTATCAGCCATGATACAGACGAGACGGGGAAAATTCAATTAGAAGATACCAAATAGCAGAACGGTTGGCCTCATAATCCAAGCTTTTAAAATCCAATCGCAAGCCTTATATATGTCACGTGCTACCATGCTACATGTTAGCATGATTAGGTGATTGTATTTGAGCGAGATTGGCAAGAGAGTCCGAATTGAGAGGATAATGGACAGAGACAGCGGCAACACAGTCATCATTCCCCTGGACCACGGCATATCCGTCGGCCCCATCCAGGGCCTGGCCGACCTGCCGGAGATGATAAACAAGGTGGCCAAGGGCGGGGCCAATGCCGTGCTGCAGCAGAAGGGAATGGTCAGGCATGGCCATCGAGGCTACGGCCAGGATGTGGGCCTGATAGTGCATATGAGCGCCTCCACCTCTTTAGGTCCCGACCCCAACAACAAGGTCCAGGTCTGCCTGGTGGAAGAGTGCCTTAAGATGGGTGCTGATGCTGTATCCGTCCATATCAATATTGGCTCAGAGACCGAGTCCGATCAGCTCAGCATCCTGGGGTGCGTGAGCGAACGCTGCGACTTCTGGGGTATGCCCCTGGTGGCCATGATGTACCCACGGGGCAAGAACATCACCAATCCCAATGACGTAGAGGTGGTGGCCCATGCCGCTCGAGCAGGAGCAGAGCTAGGTGCGGATATTATCAAGACCAACTACACTGGCGATCCGGATAGCTTTGCCCGGGTGGTCAAGGGCTGCCCGGTGCCTGTGGTCATTGCCGGCGGTCCCAAGACAGAGACTGACATGGAGTTCTTGCAGATGATCGACGGCGCTCTACAGGCAGGAGCCCGTGGGGTGGCCATAGGAAGGAACGTCTTCCAGCATAAGGACCCCACCAAGATGACCAAGGCTATAGCGGCCATTGTGAACAAGGGCAAAAACGCAGAGGAGGCGATCAAGATCCTGAAATAAATCTCTTTTAGCCTTCTCATACCTTTCATTTTTAAACATTGCAGAAAATTTTCCTTTGGTCCTTTGTGGTAAGGTCTTGGCATCCCGATTTCACCAGAGAGACAAATAGGAACAAAGGAGAGAGAAATAAGTGGACCCAGGGCCGCCCATAGAATAGAAAACAGCGAAGAACCTTCTGGCTTACACCACAGAGTTCTTGAGAGTTCCTATTCCCTCGATCTCCACCTCCACCAGGTCGCCCTTATGCAGTTGGCCCACTCCTGGCGGAGTTCCGGTGGCGATGATATCCCCCGGATTCAGGGTCATGATGCCGCTTATGAACTCGATAAGCTCCGGAACGGAGAATATCAGATCCGAGGTATTGGACTTCTGCACCGTCCTGCCGTTCACCCTCGTCTGGATATCGACATTGCAGGGATCAATCGATGCGATCCAGGGGCCGAAGGGGGCAAAGGTATCAAAGCTCTTGGCACGAGTCCACTGAGTATCTCTTTGCTGCAGATCGCGAGCGGTAACATCATTAAAGCAGGTGTACCCCAGAATATGACCCTCTGCCTCTTCCATCGGAATATCCTTACCCCTCTTTCCTATCACCACCCCCAGCTCTCCCTCATAGTCCACCTGCCGGCTGGAAGGAGGATAGACGATCTCTCCCCCTGGGCCGAGGGCGGCGGTGGGAGGCTTGAGGAAGATGATCGGCTCTTGGGGCAGCTTCATCTTCAACTCCCGGGCATGTTCCACATAGTTCAAGCCCACACAGATGATCTTGGAGGGCTGGCAGGGCATGAGAAGCTCCACATCCTCTAAGGGAATTATCTCCCCTCCCGATACTATTCCGTGCTCAATGCTGTATGAACCGCCCCTAACTATGCCATCCTTCTTAAATCTGACAATCATCCTCTCTCATCCTCTCTCATCCTCTATTCAGCGCTTATCTCTCTGTCCTCTCTGCCCTCTGCTTGCCCATTCTTTATCGCCGGTCTTGCTGCCCTTCTTCATCGCTCGTCTTAATGGACTATCGGAATGGTCTTTATTGGCTTTTTCCCTTAATCATCCTCTGCAGGGCCCCTTGCTGCCAGTCGGTCCCCGCCGGTATCGGCCAAACTCGCTCTCTAAAAGGCGATCGGCCCGGATAACTGGCCCTTCCACGCAGACCCTCAACCCCTCCGGGTCCAGGCAGCAGGAGCCGCATATTCCTGCAGCGCATTTGAAGTAGCGGTTGATGCAGGCCTGAGTCTTACTGGCATGCTCTCTGGTCTTTGAGATGACATCCCACATCATCAGCTCCGGGCCGCATAAATAGATCTGGTCGTACTCATTTAAATTCAATTCTTCAAGGCCTACCGCCACGCGGCCGCAGATCCCGCACGAGCCGTCATCGGTAGTGACTATCGTCTCGCCGAGCTTCTGAAACCTCTCCAGAAATATCATATCGCTGCTGCATCGATAGCCGATCAACGATGTGACCTCTATGCCCGCATTGGCGGCCTCTTCTCCCAGGAAGGCAAGAGGCGCGGTCCCCACCCCGCCGCCGATGATCAAAATCCTCTCTCCTAAAAGGGTAAAGCCCCGGCCAAGGGGACCGCGCAGTCCAACACTATCCCCTTTGCCCATGCTGTTGAGGGCCTCGGAGGCCTCGCCCACTGACTGCACGGTGATTCTATCAGGTCCGGAGAAGCTCATTGGCACCTCATCCAGCCCCCTGATCCAGACCATGACATACTGCCCAGGATAAGGATCGAGGTTCATGTCCAGCCGGAGGGTCTTGATCAGCGGAGCTTCAGCTATAACCTCCAGAATAGTGGTATTGATAGGCTTCATGAGCGCCTCCCGGCCATGCCACATAGCTCAGCTAAAGTCAGCGACTTCCTCTCCAGATATGCCGAAAGGCCGGATACGATTTCCTCGAATACGCCATAGCCCTGCAGAAGAGCAGTCCCCACCTGAATAGAGGAGGCACCGGCCATGATCATCTCCACGGCATCCTCCCAGGAGGATATTCCACCGACCCCTATCACCGGGATCTCCAGCCGAGAGGCAAGATCGTAGACAGCGCGAACGGCCACTGGTTTGATCGCCCGCCCGGACAAGCCCCCAAAGCGGTTCCCCAAAATAGGGTAGCCGGTCTCGATATCTATAGCCATGGCTTTCAGAGTGTTTATAGCCACCACCGCATCTGCTCCTCCCCTCTGGGCAGCAAGCCCCAGATCTAGGATGTCAGCGGTGTTAGGGGTCAATTTCACCCAGACAGGAACCCTTGAGGCTGCCTTCACCGCCCCGGTCACCGACTCCACCAAATCTGGATAACGCCCCAGCTCGCTGCCATACTTCTCAGCATGAGGGCAGGATAAGTTGAGCTCGAAGGCATCTGCATCCAGGTTGCGGGAGATCTGGGCAAACTCCTCTGCGCTGGATCCGAAGATGCTGGCAATGACCGGCACCCCTCCACTTCTGGCAATGTCGATCTCAGCCTGAAAATCCCGGTAGGAGGGATTGGGAAGGCCCATGGCATTTAGCAGACCGCAATCTACATGAACGATGCAGGGGCCTGGATGGCCCTCTCTTGGCACAGAGCCGATGGACTTGGTGACGACCCCTCCTGCGCCCGCTCGGGATGCGCGGCAGAGGGATGCCCCAGTGGTGCCCAGGATGCCTGCAGCCAGGAGGACCGGATTTTTCAGATCCAGGCCGCCGACATGGACAGAAAGGGATGGCATATCGGGGGGATTAGCGGAAAAAGAATAAAAACATTGGGATAGGGTTATCTGGGAACGGGCAGTACGATATATATTTTCCGATCATTAGATTATTTCATTATTATTGAATTAAATCAGGCCGAGGTTGGGGAGGGCATAGACTCCCGATATTCGGTCAGGCTGCTATGTACCTGGTTTATGGTTTTCATCAGGTTCATTCCTTTCTCCGTCGTCTCATAAATTACATGAGGACCCTTACTGGCAACTATAAGTTCGTTCTTTATCAGAAGCTGCAAATAGGGATCAACTGTTCTGAAATTGAGGTTAGCCTGATAAACCACTCTGGTCTTGCTTGCCCCTTTTATGCAAATTCTGAGGATCTCGGATATAATTTCATTTCTATTTCTTTTCATGGTCTTCCTCCATCATAGTCCTAATCTATCCTATTCAGTATTATAGACGATTATGTACATTAAGAAAAAATACTGGACTGAATCAGCTGGGAATATGTTACGTAACAAATATTCTTAATTAGCATTCATGTTACAGGTCCAATCTCGATCAATTGGCTGATCCAAGCCAAATGGCAGAAGAGAATATGTCTATTGCATCATTATTTAAATGACCTGGCCGGCAGAAGAACAGCCGTGGCGTTTGCCAGGTTGACAAGATACCCCGGAGGTGGTATTCAATTTTCCCAGTATAATTTTTGAATCTCGAGCCTTTAATTTGCCTTGAAATCGAGGATATCTTTTAGTATGCCCAATGAATGTGTCGCTGCTCACTTTTTATTCTTTGCGAAATCCTTTTAATCGGAGGTCAGAGTCTCAAATCGGAAGATGCTGGAGGTAATGACCATGATCAAGTTCATAGGGCTGCAAATCTCATGGCTAATGGTGGAGAGGAGCCTAGTGCTTTCCAGATCCCAGGCGCGAGCCGCCATTTCAGCTTCATTGCTTCATCATGATAGATCGCCGGCTAAATCATATCGACAATTCATGAGATTCGATGATATGCAAAATGATATCAAATCGACCGGATGAACAAACCACCTGCTGAAGGCGATATCGATACTCGATCCGATTGAAGCAGCAAAGAGAGGCTCGGGGGCAACAGCAACTGACCTACGCCCTTGTCATTGACCTCATACTTCAATGTGAATATATCTCTCGGACCATAATCGAAATATTCCTGTTCCTCTCCACTTACTTTTGTATCTATCTGTGAAGCTACGATTCCAGAGGCGGATCCCTTAGCATATTTTCTTTTAACCTTCACCTTATCATTTGATCTCATAGCTTCATTCCTCCCATTCGGAAGCGAAGTTATTTTTTTGAAGCTCAAATTTTCGTCAAGTTATATCCTGAAGCTTTGTATAAGTTTTTTATGACACATATTGTGAGATTTGGCACAAAGCATGAACCACAACTAGAAGCGCATTTGTCCATCCATCAAGCCTGTCATTGCTCCATCAGGAACAAAAGATCTGAGAAATGATCATAGCAGGCTCTCCAAAATATTAAAGGATTCTCTATATCGAAAACTATATATCTTAGCAATATTCTATATAGAAGGTGGCGAAAGTCGTTACATCCCCTCCTACACCCCATTTCTATAACGACTTTCCCCTCCCTCCATTGCCTGCCCCCCAGCAAAATTTGCTTCCTTACTTCTGGCTGGGAGATACATCTAATAGATGGCAGCAGACCTGGTGATCGACCTTGCAGCTCTTATGGGGGGGCTAAAGGATCACAGCTTGTCTTTAAGAAAACAATTGCTATTGTATCCATCCCACACCATCGCTAAACTCCAGAGCCTCATGAACTCCAGAATCTCGCTTGCCCTAACAGCATCTTCTTCGTTAAGGTCGCACTCTATCTGCATTGATGCTATTTGGCTATCATAACTGAACATTTAGCATTCCTAACCACGTCCTCAGACACTCCCCCCAGCAGGAACCTCTGGACCTTGCCATAGGCCTTGCTGCCCATCACAATCAAATCGGCTCCGATTTCATTTGCGTAGGATAGGATCTTGTTGGAAGGATCTCCGTGAAGCACCCTTGATTCTATGTGCAAATCGTGTCCCCTCAGATATTCATCTATCAGTCTTTTATGATGTTCTTGGAACTCTTTTTCACTGGTACGTACATCCTGCATCCCGATATCTGCTTCAGAGGCTATCAGCTTCGGGAGGGCAACAACGCTGATCAAATGGATCTCAGCAGAGGAAGCAAATGCTATTGCAGAAGCTCTGGCCATGACCATCTCAGAGTAATCTGAGGTATCCACAGCCACTACTATCCTCCTGATTCCATAATCTTCAATGCTTTCCATATTCTTTGTTCCCCTATCATTAATTAGAATCTTATCCTATATGATTTGATCTGTACAAAATTCACTTTTTGCCATCAATCTTTTATCGGCACAAACCTCTTGGCAATAAGGGTCGGAACCACAGCACTCAGGATAACAGCGGTTACAGCAATTGAGAACTGACTCTGATCAAGGAATCCCAGATCACGCCCCAAAGCAGCTGTTATCGTTCCTACAGTCAGACCTGTGGAAAGGAGCATGGTAGAGAAGACAGGAGCCTCAGGAATCCATTTTTTATTGAAGTAATATGTTCCTATGAACTTTGATAGCATCTTGGCAGCCAGCAGTCCCAATATTAAGCCGATGTTTTGGACAACAGCGGGCAGAGAAATCAGCATGCCGGCTCTCACGAAGAACGCCGGAGAGAGGAGAGAAAACGTCACAGATCGAGTCTTGGAGAGAATATCACAGTAATTGTGAATACTATTCGCGAACACGAGACCCAGTACGAAGGCGCCAAAGACCGCATGAAGTCTTCCAGCATCGGCGATGAAAGAGACACCGAGCATTGAGGCGAATATGAATCTGAGTTCGAGTTCCACAGCTCTCTTGCCGTAGCTTTCCACCAGAAACTCCAGCATCTTCGGCAGCATCAGAATCGTGAAGGCAATTATAATAAGGAAAGCAATAGTGTACAGGTTGAAGCTGGGTGATATGAGGTTGATACCGATGAGAGTCAGTATATCGTTCACAAAAGTGGCTGCTATTATCAGCCTGCTTGCTCTTAGGTCCAGCAGTTCATATTCCATCAGCACCGAATATACTACTGCCACCGAAGTAGTTGTCAATGCCAGGCTTGCAGCCAACATGGCCAAGAATGACCAATCGGTAAATGCAGATAAGAAGACCATCTCGCCTATCAAGGGAACAATAAAAGCCATGCTGCCAATAGTGAAGCTTTTCTTGGCGCTGTTCCTTAACAAATAGAGGTCTACTTCCGCTCCTGCCAGAAAAGTCAGCATCAAGCCGCCAAATGTTGCCAGGAAATCAAGCCAGGCCTCAATTCTCACGCTCAGGAAGCTGGCAAGCACTATTCCCGCTCCTGCCTCAAGGATCGAAGAAGAGATGCGGAGCCTAATGCTCAATATTCCTGTTACCACTACAACCGCTGCGATTAATGCTGTCGAATAGAGATCTACTGGCACCTACTTTCACTCCGTCCATTTCTAGTAGGTGTCATTAGCCTCAGAGGCAATTCAGGTACTATATGTTCAGGCGGACCCCATCGCCGAACGTACGCCAATGCAGAGTGCAAGTTTATAAAAATATCTGCTTCAATTTATGATTATATATTTGCACCGGAACGCTTTAATCCGAAAGCTACCAAGCTGGTAAGGCTGGTGGTGATGGAGTCCACCCTTAACTGCCTCTAGGCTGATGACTCCTGAAAGGTGGAGCATCATGCCAGATATAAAGGCCCTTATTGGCTATATAGAGGATAGGCGGATCAAGGATGGCGAGAATAGCGGCTATTCATTTGTAAGAGAGCTGCCTGCAAATATCCGGGATACATTCTTTGCCATGGCCTGCCTCAAATTGCTCGATGCAGACTCTCCAGATGATGAGATCATTAATTTCCTCTCCAGTCATGAGCAATTCGACTTTAATGGAGCCTACTATGCCAGGAAGTGTTTGATCCTGGCCGGGGCGCAGGTTGAATTCAAAGGGGGAAGCCTCTATTGGATATGTCATGGAGATAGGCAGCAGAGGCCATGTTCAGTTCCAACTACCCCTCTCATCAACTATTTTAGATATGAGTTATATGGAATGTATGGCTCAAGCATATTTTCCTCCTCATTAAGCGCAGTTCTCAAGCGCATAGAGCTTGGCGCAGATAGTATAGATAGCGGTTTGGTGAACATGACCCTTTCCCTTCTCGATGCAAGCAACCGCCAGGATATCATGAGCACTTACATGGCACTGGAGATTCTGAACGCTATGGAAAGGAGAAGTCATCCCATATCCTTATCCTCCTATCATATCGAGCACATCTCTGACTTCCTGAAGCGCTGCAAAACCAGAAAGGGGTATGTGGGAAATCCCACAGCCAGTTCAGTTACCCTTGAAAGCACATATGCAGGTCACAGGATTGCCCAATACATCAGGGTTCCTGATCCATTAGGCATCAGATCTTTCATAGACTCACTTCAGAATGAGAACGGCGGATTTAGAGGGTCACAGTTCGGCGGCATATCCACCCTTGAATCATGTTATCTGGCTCTGAGCATATTTTTTGATATATCCAATGAGGAACATGATAGCCAGCAATGAAGATCAAGATGTTTATTTCTATAAAGTCATGAAATCGGCCCTTCATCACCCCAGAATCGAGAAGAGAAGGGAGATGGTCTATATCCTAGGAGAGCTGGGAGATCCTCGTGCTCTGGCTGCACTTGAGACCATCATGGCAGATGATGATCCATTTTTGGTCTCGGAGGCGATAAAGGCTACAGGAAAGATCGGCGGATCCAAGGCTGTAGAGCTGCTTTTTATGATGATCCATCACCCGTCTTTCATGGTGAGAGGCGAAGTAGCCCTGGCCCTAGGAAGGATGGAGCATCCAAATAGAGATGAACTATTAATCCAACTGCTAAAAGATATCAGCCCTTATGTGGCAGACTGCGCCAATATTGCTTTGAATCGAAAAGAATTAGAGGAGCGATGAGCCTCGCACCTCACCTCCGGACCAAGCTCATGATCTCTCTGTAGTCTTCTCATCTTTTGATATGCAGACCGGACCCTTGAGATATACATACCAGTATAGTGCCGCTACAAAGAGAGCCGCCCCCACGATGTTGCCCAGGGTCACTGGGATCAGGTTGGTGATGAAGAAGTTGTACCAGCCCGTTCCCCCGACGAGGTTTGCCGTGGCCACGTTCGCCGAACTCAGTTCGGCAGCGATAGCCGGATTGTTGGCAGCGAATATGCCCAGGGGAATGAAGAACATATTGGCCACGTTATGTTCAAAGCCAATGGTAACGAATGTCATTATGGGAAACCAGCAGCTGAATATCTTGCCAATGACATCTTCTGAGCTGATAGCCAGCCAGACGGCGAGGCAGACCAGCCAGTTGCAGCCGATTCCCCGCAAGAAGGCGGTGCCAAAATCCAGGCCGCATTTGGTGTTGGCCACGGTTGCTGCCCAGCCTGCCCAGGGCAGGTTATCGAAAAATCCGCTTTGGTAGGCCAGAAAATAGGCCACAAATATCGATCCCAGAAAATTTCCCAACAGGACCAGCGACCAGTTCTTCATCAATCCCTTGACTGTGGCCTCGCCGTTCAGGACGCTGATGGGGGCGAACATGCAGTTTCCGGTAAACAGCTCCGATCCGGCGATGACAACCAGCATCAGGCCCACGGGAAATACCGCTCCGGCGGCGAACTTGACCAGCCCGCTGGGGATGGCGATCTTCCAGATCTCTCCCCCCCGGGCCGGTGATGGTGCCGTTGGATAGGCCTCCGGCCACAATCTCGCTCAAAAGGGCTCCAAAGGCGATGTAGGCCCCGGCCAAAAAGCCCAGCACCAGCAGCTTCTGCCAGGTCATATTGCATTTCGTGCATCCGGCAGCTATGGCTGCCTTGGCGATATCAGCGGGAACTTTGAATGATATGATCTCTCCCTCCTTGACGGGCGAGTGCGGCTCTTTCCAGGAGACTATTGATGCTTCATCCCTCTCGATCTATGCTACTCCCGGATGAGCTGCTAATTGAATCGCTCGCAATTTTGGACACACCTTGCCGGGATGTAATGTAAAAGGCTTGTGGTTTGCAGCTGATCTGTGACAATATCTAGCCGGCAGCTTTGGGCTATGGTTATTGCAGAATAGGTTAATTTGAAGTCTTTCGGCATTTTGGAATTAAGTGTTAAGGAAGAGGTTCCTGGATCATATCTTATTCTATCCCCCATCTTTTAGAGAAGAACCATCTTTCAGAGCAGAACTTATAATTGAGAACAGACCTGATATCTCTACGATGAAGCGCAGGATTGCCAGCAAAAATTGTATCGAATGGGGTTGATCGAAATTTGCCATACAGAAAACATGATCTGCAGGAAGAGGCTTAGAGCTGATCCCATCGGGATAAGATGAAAAGGCCTCCGGGCATCAAAGGGGAAATAGAAATGACTGGGAGAATAATAGAAAAAGGCCGCCGGGGCGAGATGTTCCTGGGGAGAGCGATCGACCCGGCCAGCGGCAAACGCATGGAAAGCGAGATCTTCTATGATGCCCGCGACCTGACCACTCATGGCATCATCGTAGGGATGACAGGCTCGGGCAAAACGGGCCTGGGAATCGTGATGCTGGAAGAGGCTCTGGCTTCGGGCATTCCCTGCCTGGTACTGGATCCCAAAGGCGATATGGGCAACCTGCTACTGAACTTCCCCTCGCTCTCCCCCCGGGACTTCCTCCCCTGGATCAACCAGGCTGAGGCTCAGAATCGTGGAATTAGCTTGGAAGAGCTGGCAATTGAGACCTCTGCAAGCTGGAGATCAGGCCTGGAAGAGTGGGGGATAGGGCAGGATCGAATGCAACAGCTCGCCGAATCAGCGAGCTATGCCATATACACTCCAGGCTCCGTCTCGGGGGTTCCGCTCAATGTGGTGGGATCGCTTGTCTCTCCAGAGCTGGACTGGTCAGTATCTTCCCAGGCGGAGATCGGACGGGATGAGATCGAGGGTCTGGTCTCCTCTCTGCTAGTGCTCGCCAGGATCGATGCCGATCCCATCTCCAGCCCGGAGCACATTCTGCTGGCAAATATCATTGAGAAGGCCTGGAGCGAGGGCCGGGACCTGGACCTGGGCACCCTCATCGCCCAGGTGAGGCATCCGCCCTTGAGAAAGCTAGGGGTATTCGAGATGGAAAGCTTCTACCCCCAAAAGGAGAGAGACCGTCTGGCCATGAGGCTCAACGGCCTGATTGCATCACCCTCTTTTGCTGCCTGGTTGCAGGGACCGGCTCTTGATATCGAGAAGATGCTGTATTCCTCCTCAGGCCACCCCCAGGCCTCGATAATCTACCTGGCCCACCTCTCCGATGCCGAGCGGCATTTCGTGGTCACATTGATCCTCTCCAAGCTGATAACCTGGATGCGAAGACAGGCCGGCACTCCTGATCTCCGGGCGCTGGTCTATATGGATGAGGTGTTTGGCTTCGCTCCCCCCACCGCCGAGCCCCCTTCGAAAAAGCAGATCCTGACCATTCTCAAGCAGGGCCGGGCTTATGGAGTGGGCATGCTTCTGTCCACCCAGAATCCGGTCGACCTGGACTACAAAGCGATGTCCAACGCCGGGACGTGGATGATCGGCAGGCTGCAGACGGAAAGGGATAAAGCCAGAATCCTGGAGGGATTGGAGTCGGTCTCCGGCCAGACGGATATCAGGCTCTTCGACCGGCTGATCTCAAACCTGGGAAAGCGAGAGTTCATACTTCAATCGGCAAAATACAAGGAGCCGGTGGTATTCACCAGCCGCTGGTCTATCTCCTATCTGGCAGGACCTCTGGATAGAAACCAGATTGAGAGGTTGACCCGAGATCATCCTCTCCGCGGCATTTTCATTGCCGGGAACGCTTCCACAGATGCAATGCAGTTCAGGCCGCAGGCTGGAGAGAGTGAGACCTCAGGTGGGGTTTCAGCCACGTCAACTGAGGCCTTGGGGGAAATCGCCGGGGATCAGAGCCATGTGGCACCCAGGGTGAATCCATCCATTGCGGTCTATTATCTGAATCCATCCGCACCCTGGGCACCTCAGGTGAGGTCCGTGCCCGGTGGCAGGCGGCTGGAGGCAGGCCTCATCGCCCGGGTCCACCTCAGGTTTGATGACAGCAAAGCGGCAGTCGATCATACCGAGGAATGGGAGGCAGTCTTCTTCCCCCTGAGCGAACGCTTCGATCCGGGAAAGGCAATAAACGTCGATTATGACCAGCGCGATCTGTCCAGTCTGCCACCTGATAGGGCTATTTACATTCTGCCCAGGGCGGATCTGGAGAAGGGCTCCTACTTCAAGGAGATCAAGGACTCTCTGCGAGACCACCTCATCAGGAATCGCAAAATAAGCATCCTCCGCAATCCCGTCCTCGGCCTGTACTCCAGGATTGGGGAGTCCAGGGCAGATTTCCAGAGGAGATGCGCTGAGGCAGCGGAGGACAGGGCGGATGCAGAGATGGCAAAGCTCAAAGATAAGCATGAGGCTTCCCTAAACCGGATAAAGTCCCAGCTTAACAATGCCGATCGAAGGGTGCGGGAGCTTGATACTGATACTCGTCAGAGGCAGCAGGAAGAGCTGCTTGGTGGTGCAGGCGATCTGCTGACAGGACTTCTGGGTGGCCGGCGCCGTTCCATAAACCTGGGCCGGGCGGCATCCAGGCGCTCAATGACCATTCGCACTCAGGAGCGACTGCGCTCTGCAGAAGAGAAAAGAGCGGAAAAAGAGACTGAGTTGCAGGAGCTCGAGGAGAGTCTGGCTGAGGAGATCTCTGCGATCTCCGATCGGTGGAAAGGGGTGGCTGATCAGATCGAAGAGATCAGGATTCCCCTGGAGAAGGCAGATGTTGATGTGGAAGAGGTGGGCGTCCTGTGGATTCCTGTGGGATGAAGATCCAAATAATTTAATTATTTTTATCGATAGATTTAAGAATATAAGAAGTTATGGTTTTATCAAAAAGATGTGCATTCAGTGAGAGTCAACCGATCGCTCCGATTGACATTATTTTTAGGGTCATATTCTGGCTGTCTTCAAGATCAGGATTCAGGACAATGTGCCTTTGTGATGAGGCCCAAGCATCCCGATTTCACCACGGCACAAACAAAGACGGGAGAGAGATGGTGGCCAATGGTTACCCATGGAAAACAGGCGGAGAACCCATTTTTATTAATTTCATTAGCTCCTGGCAGAACTTCTCAGGGTCACTCTGACGGTAAACTTTATTTTCCATGAATAAATTCTAAGCCGCTCTGGCAGAGTGGAAAGAGAGGCCAGCTCAGATTGTCGCCGAAGTCGCCGCCCGGGGGAGCTTCTGGATCCTGAATGCTCGATACCATAAACTTTTCCATCATAGCTTTAGCCCTGGTGCTTCTCCTCATTGCATTCAGGCAGCTGGGGGAGTTCAAGCTGCAGATCTGGCAGATAATGCTCTTTGGCGCTCTGCTGGTCCTCTTATCCGGGCAGATCTCTCCAGAGGATGCCGCCAGTGCCATAAATCCGGATGTGATGATATTCCTGGGCGGCATGTTCATCATCGGCGAGGCGATGCGAGAGAGCGGCTACCTTTTTCATCTCTTCAACCGCATCTTCTGCCGGGCGAGAAATCTGGACCAGCTCCTGATCCTGATACTCTTTGCCATGGGCTTTCTCTCCGCCCTGCTGATGAACGACACCCTGGCGATAATCGGGACCCCTCTCATGCTCTATCTGGCCCAAGCTCTGAGGATCTCCCCCAAGCTCCTCCTCCTCACCCTGGCCTTTGCCGTGACCACCGGGAGCGCCATGAGCCCCATCGGCAATCCTCAGAATCTGCTCATCGCCATTAACGGCAGCCTGACAAATCCCTTCCTGGTCTTCTTCCAGTACCTCTTCCTCCCTACTGTGGCAAACCTCGTGCTGGCCTACCTCCTCCTCAGAATCTTCTATAAGAGCCAGTTCCAGCAAAAGGCCATCACAATCCCGCCGGAGAGGATCACCGACCCCGCCCTGGCAAACATCTCCAGGATCTCCATCATCCTCCTGCTCATACTCATCCTGGCCAAGGTCCTGGCAGTTTTAGTTCAGAGCAGCCAGCAGTTCCCCCTCACCTACATCGCTATCTTCTCTGCCCTCCCGGTAATCCTCTTCAGCAGCCGGAGGTGGGAGATCATGAGAAATATCGATTGGTGCACCCTGGTCTTCTTCGCCGCCATGTTCGTGCTGATGGAGAGCGTCTGGAGGTCCGGGGTCTTTCAGAGCATGATGGCTGGAAGCTCGGCCGCCTTTGAATCCATCCCGGTCATCCTGGCGCTGAGCGTCTTCTTAAGCCAGATCATCTCCAATGTGCCATTCGTCGCCCTCTTCCAGCCTTTGCTGCACAACCCTTCATCTCAGGACCTGATGGCCCTGGCTGCGGGCAGTACCATCGCTGGAAATCTCTTCATCCTGGGAGCGGCAAGCAACGTCATCATCATCCAGAACGCAGAGAAGAGCGGGGAGACGCTCACGTTCCTGGACTTCGCCAGGGTGGGGGTGCCCCTGACGGCATTGAACGTCTTCGTCTACTGGATATTCCTATGAGTATTGTAAAATTTTTCTAATTGATTAGATTCTTTGACACCCTTTGACATCCTTTGACATCCTTTGACATACTTTGATATACTTTGATATACATCTCCACCCAGAAAATTCTACAACATAACTGATATGAAGAGACCATTTAAGGGAGAAGACTGAAAATGGCGTTGGAAGGGGAGAGAAAGCGGGTCACCATAGGACTGATTCAGAGCACAGCATCCGAGGACAGAGATCTGAACCTGAAAAAAGCCATCGGGATGATAAAAGAGGCGGCAAACAAAGGAGCGAGGATCGTCTGCCTGCCTGAACTCTACCGAACCCGATATTTCCCTCAATGGGATGGAATTGATGCCTCAAAACTGGCGGAGACGATCCCAGGCGAGTCCACCGAAGCCTTCTCCATCCTCGCCCGCGAGCATGAGATAGNGATAATCGTCCCGATCTATGAAAAGACGGAAGGCGACTACTACAACTCCGCCGCGGTGATCGACGCTGACGGCAGCCTCCTGGAGACCTACAGGAAGACCCACATCCCCCATGATCCCCTATTTTATGAGCAGAGCTACTTTTCTCCTGGAGACGAGATCCGGATCTATGAGACCCGCTATGCCAGGTTTGCCGTTCTCATCTGCTACGATCAGTGGTTCCCCGAGGCAGCACGCCTGGCAGCTCTGGGCGGAGCGCAGATCATCTTCTATCCCACCGCCATCGGCAATATCATAGGCCAGAGGGAACAGGAAGAAGACGACTGGCATGATGCCTGGGAGACGGTGCAGCGGGGGCACGCCATCTCCAACAGCGTATGCGTGGCCGCTGTCAACCGGGTGGGCAGAGAAGAGGGCCTGTGCTTTTGGGGAAGCTCCTTTGTGGCTGATTCATTTGGCAATATCGTGGCAGAAGCGAGCAGTGATAGAGAAGAGGTTCTCATAGCAGATCTAGATCTGGCCAAGAACCAGGCCGTGCGGGAGGGTTGGGGCTTTTTCCGAAACCGCCGGCCTGATCTTTACTGGCCCATCATCGAGATGGTGAAGGAGACCGCGCCTGAAAAAAGAGAGGGAATTGGTGCAGAGAAAAAGGCAAAAAAGGGCGAAGAGCTCTGCCTGGTGGACACGCCTTTCCAGCATGGGTTTCATATGCCGGCAGAATGGGAGGAGCATGAAGCGATCTGGCTCTCCTGGCCCTATGATCAGGATACNTTCTTCCAGATGGAGAAGGTGGAGAATGCATATATCTCCATCATCAAAGCCATCCACCAGAGCGAGACCGTTAACCTGCTGGTCAGAGATGAGATGATGCTCAGCGCAGTGATCGAAAGGCTGAGAGAAGAGGAGGTTGACCTGCGCCGGATCAGATTCCACCAGATAGATTATGCCGACGTATGGTTCCGCGACTACGGTCCAACATTCGTGGTGGCTCGGGGGGATGGCAGGGCAAAAGATAGGATCGCCATGGTCGCCTGGACATTCAATGCCTGGGGGGAGAAGTATCCCGGATTGATGAAAGATACCAGGATCCCCTGCCTGATCAATGACGACCTCAAGATGGAATGCTTCATTCCGGGAATTGTCCTGGAGGGCGGGTCCATCGATGTAAACGGCGCGGGTACGGTGTTGACCACAGAACAGTGCCTGCTCAACCGCAACAGAAACCCAGGCCTGGGAAAAGAGGAGATAGAGAAATATCTGGAAGAGTACCTGGGAGTGAAAAAGGTCATCTGGTTGAAGGAGGGGATAGCAGGAGATGATACAGACGGGCACGTGGACGACATCGCCAGGTTCGTCGATCCGACCACAGTGCTCTGCGCCTATGAGGAGGACCCCGATGATGAGAACTATCTGCCCCTCAAAGCGAACTACGAGCAGCTCTGCCGGGAGACGGACCAAGATGGCAATCCCCTGAAGGTCATCAAGCTGCCCATGCCCCATCCGCTGGAAAATGAAGGCGGCCGGCTACCTGCCAGCTATGCCAACTTCTACATCGGAAATGATGTCGTCTTGGTTCCGGTCTTTCGGGATGAGAACGACCAAAAGGCATTGAAGATCATCCAGGAGGCCTTACCCGATCGAAGGGTGGTGGGAATCGACTGCCGTGAGGTGGTGGAGGGGTTGGGGACGATCCACTGCATCAGCCAGCAGCAGCCAAAGGTAATATGAAAAAGATGAAGTCAATAGATCGCGATTTAGCATTCACAATAGCTCGTTCTGGCCTTTAATATGGCGCCTGCGGCCCGGATCAGAGGCCACAGACAACTGGTGGGGCGATGCCTGCGGAACGGGCAGTTCGGCAAATTCGGCCGGCTGCGGATCAAAGGTTAATAATGGCATTGAGGTATCCTCGTAGAATTATATCAAATAAATTAAATAATGGTTAACACAAGTTATGGATAGCATTAAATTCGATAAGAGCTAATGGTACACTGTGAGATCTGATGATAAATGAAAAAAACTCATTATATCTAATGACCCTAGGCTTATGCTTAATTATCGGCTTATCGGCTGGACAGGACTGGCTGGTAGGAGGATATGTGAGCTCATTTGGCCCATACGATGACCTATCTCTGTTTGGATTGAAGAGGTGGCTGGACTATCCCTATCCCACCTATTCTCTTTATACCGCAGAAGGGTCAGCCTATTCCCTGCCCTATGCAATATACCCTTATTATCCCTCCACTTATTACACCAGCGCAGGCTGGACTCCCATTTATGGAGTTGGATGGCAAGTATATAATGCGAAATGGGCCAAGACCCTGGAATATGCGCAGACCAAATCCTCTATAAGGGTCTATCCAATAAGAGCGGTAACATATCCCCCCATCCAGCCGGCAGCCACCACCATATCCACAACGCCCGCTGCGGCACCGACTGCAACCACGACATACTACTCGCCTGAATATGTTGGCACTGCTCTCCTCACCACTCCTACCGCGTCACCAGTCACCGCCCCAGCATCCTCCGCTGCCATCGCTACTCCTGCGCCAACCACCGGTGATTCCACCGCGATAATAGTCTCTGAAGGAATGCGTGGCTATCAGGTATTCCTGGATGGCGTCTACATTGGAACTGAGGGAACAGGGGGAGATGTCCTGGATGGGAGGTTCAGCTTTAAGGTCGTGGGAAACCGGAACCATTCGGTGAGAGTCTATGACGGCCAGTTAAACTATCCCAAGATCATCTTCTTTGAGCCAGGAAGCACCAAGATCATTTATGTGGAGCCAGGAGCCTTGGTCTATATCTAGAAGACCATTTCCCGGTTCGTTCTCTTTTTCAAATCAATAAAAATAGATGGTTGCCTATTTGTCCGCAACCTCTATGAATCGTCTGCTTCTGCATGCTCTCAATATTTTTTCGGCCTTCAACTCATCCAGCTTGCGTTTGCGCTTCATCTTCTTGTCTCTAGCTTCGCTCATAGCCGCATCCTTCACCTCCTAGAATATCTACCTTCTCATTGGCCAGGCTTTGCATGAAAACTCGATCCTGCAAATTTAGTCTCGCGCCTGCAAAGAAAGTGACAGATGCTTACAACGTGTTGGTTATATCAAATTATAAAACCAAGGATCAAACTTCCAAAAAATAAAATTGAATAATTATTAAATTGGTTATCTATTTACTGTTATTATTTCGCTAACTGTTTGGATGGATGCGATTCCATTTTGATTTTCAACGATTTTAACAGCAGCCGTATCTGCGAGGGTTTGGATACACGCATGGTGAACACTTAATACCGCGTCCTGCAAAGCACTATCTGCTTCTAAGTATGACACATTGATTCCATGATTCTCTTTGGCTTGTTTTGCTGAAATGTGTCTAGAATGTGATAATGTCAATGCATGGTCTGCGAGATCATCGACGATCTTTTGGGCTTTTATTTCAGCGTCTTCATCGTCAAGAAACATGCCTGTCATAAGCCACTCTTTTACCATCTTCCGAGACCATGTTATCGCCTTCTCACAATCTCCTACTAGCGTTGGATGATATTTTGCAATTATTGGCTGCCATAGATGGATTTTCGCGGGTGATGCAGCAATTTCAATACCAGCGCGTGTAAATTCTTCAATTATCCCATGTGCAGGTATACCGTTAATTTGGGGGTCGATTGGGCCCAAGCTTGAATGTTTTCCCATGACGATCTCTCTGCAAGACAGGGCCGTCATTGTGCCTGCTGACATTGCAATCTGCGGAATTATCGCACGAATGTCATTTCCAAACATCGATCTCAGGTAATCAACCATGGATTCGGTTGCTGCCGCATTACCGCCTGGTGTATGAAGCAAAAGGTCTAACCCCTTGCTACGATCAAGCCCGTATATCACAGACATAAAGGCTTCTTTATCACTATCATTGATCCCGTAATCTATGCCTTTCAACGCGGGTTTCTGAAGCCACCCGGAGTAGTAAACTATTGCATTTCTACCAGTTACTTCACTCAATTTCTTGAGATATTTTCGCCTGATTGTATCATATGTGCTCCCAGCGGCTTTAACTTCTTCAAGGATTTCTTTCCAATTTGGCATTACTTCAGTCCTCCACCGACGTGATGCTCGTGCGGGTGGATAACTGCGTGAGATAATAACTTTCATCCAATGATTCTAGTGCGTCAGTACAAAATTTTTGGTTGCCGAAAAGCATCCTTAATCTGTCCTCTTCTGTCGCTAAGTCAAGTCTCTCAAAAATCCTCATTATCTCTTCTTCAGATAGCAATTTCATGTCTTTATCACTCCCGTATGTATCCTCTTCTTTATTGTTTAATAGGTCTCCGTTGATTAATAGATTTTTCGCATACCATCCACGCTTATTAATGATTCTAATGTAAAATTAGTATTTAATTTCCCTATCCTTTCTCTAAGTAGATTTTTCCATTTTCTAGATAAAAAGCAATTATATCTCCTTTACATATTTTTAAGATTTTAGCGGCATCTTTCACTATCGTCACTTTATTATCTGTGCTCACCTTCGTACTACCTAACATTTTTCGATCATTCGACATAATCCTCACAAATGTACGATAACGCATAAATAGTAAGCGGTACTATTGTACTAATTGTACGATTTGAGAGGATTGGACTATGAGCATAAATAACGATCCACGCGAACTCCGAGGCAAAGAGATAGCTGATAAGGGCAACGTCAAGAAAGTCAATGATAATTCCTTTAGGGTAAAATCCCAATCAGGAAACGGTTCCTATGAGGTCAAATCAACTAAAGATGGAATGACCTGTACCTGTCCTGATTTCGTCTATCGCGGCGGGAAGTGCAAACACATACAGGCAACGCGCTATTACTTGGAAATCGAGAAGGACACGCCTCAAGGAACCGTTACTGAGAAGGTTCACTTAACCTATAAGCAGGCATGGGAAGCCTACAATGCCGCGCAGAAAGCAGAGGTCAAGCTATTCGACGATCTGCTGAAAGACCTGGTAAAAGCCATTCCTGAACCAGAGCAGACAATGGGCAGACCTCGCCTTTCGCTTCAAGAGTCCACATTCTGCGCGATCCAAAAGGTCTATTCGCAGCTATCGAGCAGACGCGCCCATAGCCTCTTCCAGAATGCCACAGAGAAAGGGCAGATAAGCCACGCGCCCAACTTCAACCAGCCATCAATTCTCTTCAGGAATCCAGATATAACGCCCATTCTTCACGAGTTGGTTACGCTCTCTGCTCTGCCTGTTGCGGGAATAGAGGTTGATTTCGCAGTCGATTCAACTGGATTTCGCACAACTACATTCAGCGCATACAACGGTGTGAAGCATGGGCAGAAGAAAGAGCATCAATGGGTTAAGGCTCACCTTTGCGCGGGCGTAAAGACCAACGTGGTTGCTGCTGTAGCGATAACAGATAGCAATAGCAACGATTCGCCTCAATTCGGTCCTTTGATCAGAAAGACCGCCCAAGGATTCACCATCAACGAGGTTTCGGCAGATTTGGCATATTCGTCGAGGGCAAACCTTCAGACGGTAGCAAACGAAGGTGGCAAGGCTTACATCCCATTCAAGAAAAACGCTACTGGTAAAGCCAGGGGCTCGACTCTTTGGGGCAAGATGTATCATTATTTCCAGCTTAACCGCGATGAGTTCATGGACCATTACCATAAGAGGAGCAATATCGAGGCAACGAACGCCGCAATCAAGCGCAAGTTTGGCGAGACTCTGAAATCCAAGAATCCTGTCGCCCAGGTCAACGAGCTACTGGCTAAAATTATTGCGTACAATCTGACTGTGGTAATTCATGGGATGTACGAAAATGGGATACAACCTGAGTTCCTGCAAATTAAGTCTGAAACCTGCAAAGAAAGTCCCTCATTTTAGGGACTTTACATGCAAAGCC
>JGI11944J13513_1000771_pt1 | contig 28942 bp, 30 predicted proteins | sample TerdegcoTASludge_FD_13513 | JGI IMG/M metagenome (IMG submission 13513) | reverse complement strand
GGGTTTTCGGCGGGCGGCTTCCGCCTTCCCGCCGGTCCCGGAGCCCGCTTCGGGGAGGTCCTGACATGTTGCGCTTCCTGGCAAGACGGCTCCTTTTCATGGTCCCCCTGTTCTTCGGGATCACGGTGATCTGTTTCTCCGTCATGCACCTTGCGCCGGGCTCCCCGACGGATCTGCAGACGGAGATGAACCCCCGCGTGACGGCCGAGATGAAGGAGCGACTGCGGGCCATGTACGACCTCGACAAGCCCCTGCACGTGCAGTACGGCAAGTGGCTGGGCCGTCTCCTCGTGCTCGACCTCGGGGTGTCCTTTTCGCCCGACGCCAGGCCCGTGTCGGCCAAGATCCTCGAGCGGCTTCCCATCACGGTGTTCCTGAACGTTCTCTCCATGGCGCTCATATTCCTGATCGCCATCCCCATCGGGGTGCTCTCGGCGGTGAAGCAGGGCTCGGCGTTCGACCGGGTCATGAGCGTCGTCGTCTTCGTGGGGTTTGCCATCCCGACCTTCTGGCTGGCGCTTCTGCTGATGATCCTCTTCGGGCTGCATCTGGACTGGCTGCCCATCTCGGGCATCCGGTCCCTGAATTACGAGTACCTCCCGCCCGCCGCGGCCTTCTGGGACTTTCTCAAGCACCTGATCCTGCCGGTCTCGATCGCCGCCTTCGGGGGGCTTGCGGGGCTCTCCCGGTACATGCGCTCCAACATGCTGGAGGTGATCCGCCAGGACTATATCACCACGGCCCGGGCCAAGGGCCTGCCCGAGCGGACCGTCATCTACAAGCACGCCCTGCGAAACGCCATGCTCCCCGTGATCACGCTGCTGGGCCTGTCGGTCCCGGGGCTCATCGGGGGGAGCGTCATCTTTGAGACGATCTTCAGCATCCCCGGGATGGGGCAGCTGTTCTACATGGCCGTCATGGCCCGCGACTACCCCGTCGTGATGGGGATTCTCGTGATCGGGGCCGTGCTGACACTCGTCGGGAACCTGCTGGCCGACGTCTCCTACGCGCTCGCGGACCCGCGGATCCGGATCTCCTGAGGGGCAGACGAGGGATCGCACGATGAAAACCGACTTCTGGTACCGATTCTCGAAAAACCGCCTCGCCGTTGCGGGAAGCGCCCTGGTCGTGCTGCTCTTCGTCCTGTCGGTCCTCGCGCCCTGGATCGCCCCCTACGATCCCACGGCGATCGATCTCAAGAACATCCTGCAGCCCCCCTCGGCAGTGCACTGGTTCGGGACGGACCAGCTCGGGCGCGACGTGCTGTCGCGGATGATCTGGGGTGCGCAGATCTCTCTCAAGGTGGGCTTCGTCTCCACGGGCATCGCGATCCTCATCGGCACGATCCTCGGTGCGGTGGCCGGCTACTACGGCCGGTGGGTCGACGCGGTCATCATGCGCTTCGTCGACATCATGCTGTGCTTCCCCACGTTCTTCCTGATCCTGGCGGTCATCGCCTTCCTGGAGCCCTCGATCTGGAACATCATGATCATCATCGGCGCCACGGGCTGGATGGGGATCACGCGCCTGGTGCGGGCCGATTTCATCTCGCTCAAGGAGCGTGATTTCGTGCAGGCCGCCCGCGTCATCGGGGCGAGCGACGCGAGGATCATCTTCATTCACGTCCTGCCCAACTGCATGGCCTCGGTGCTCGTGGCGGCGACCCTCGGTGTGGCCGGGGCGATCCTCACGGAGTCGGCCCTGAGCTTCCTCGGGATCGGCGTGCAGCCGCCCACCCCGAGCTGGGGCAACATCCTCACGGCCGGGAAGGACAACATCGACATCGCCTGGTGGCTCTCCCTGTACCCGGGGCTGGCCATCCTGTTGACGGTGCTCGGTTACAACATGCTGGGCGAAGGAATCCGGGACTCCCTGGACCCGAGACTCCGGAGCTGAGGCGGTCAACCATACGATCAGTCCCGTCAAACCGGCGGGTTCACCACGAACTCAAGGAGGGATCGGGATGAAGAAACTGGAGGCATTCAACATGGACAGCGTCGACAAGAGAATCATCGAGCTCAAACTCAAGAAGGGCGAGATGACCGACACGTTCCTCGCCAAGTACCTCGCCACGCTTCCCGACGTGGCGAGCCTTGCCGAGGAGGTCCCGGTGGACCTGGAACAAAAGAACCCCGCGAAAGGATAAGGCGGGCGCAGATGCTCATCGACTCGCATGCCCACCTGGAGATGTCCCCTTTCGACAGGGACCGCGACCAGGTCATCCGCAGGGCGAAGGAGGCGGGCGTGGAGATCATCGTCACGGTGGGCACCACCGTGGAGGACTGCCGCAGGGCCCTCGAGATCTCCCGCCGCTACCCCGGCGTCTATGCCGTCATCGGCATCCACCCGCACGAGGTAAAGGACATCAAGGGAGCAACCTACGATTCGCTCAGGGAGATGGCGAACCAGGAGAAAGTCGTCGCCTACGGGGAGATCGGTCTGGATTTCTTCCGCAACCTCTCACCCCGTGCGATGCAGATCCGCCGCTTTGGGGAACAACTGGAGCTGGCCGCGGAGCTGAACCTGCCCGTCGTAATCCACGACCGCGACGCACACCGGGAGACGATGGATCTGCTGAAGGGATGGAACGGGGGCCGGAGGGGCGTCATCCACTGCTTCTCCGGCGACTACCCGATGGCAAAACAGTGCATCGATCTGGGTTTCTGCATCTCCATTCCCGGCACGGTGACCTTCGAAAAGAACGAGAAGCTCCGCTCCATCGTCCGCGACCTGCCCCTGGAGTCGCTTCTCGTGGAGACCGACTGTCCCTATCTCACGCCGAACCCCTTCCGGGGCAGGCGCAACGAGCCCGCCTACGTGGTCCACACGGCGCGGAGGGTGGCCGAGATCAAGGGGAGACCCTTCGTGGAAGTGGCGGCCGTGACGACGGCCAACGCAAAACGGGTATTCAACATCCCCTGAACGCGGAAGTAGCGAAGTTGGGAAGTTGTGAAGTTCGGACAACGCCGGTGCGATCGCATGGGTATCCTCTCCGAGCTTCGGAGCTTCATAACTTCCTAACTTCCTTCTTTTCCAGGTACATCCGGATCCCGCGGATGCTGTTGACGCAGAAATTGCGCTCGCGGGCCTGGATGTCATTCGGCAGCGCTGTCCAGCCCGACATGTCCGGGTCGAAGGCGATCAGATCGGCCAGGACGGCTTCCTCGAAAGGCCCGCTTCGCGCCCTGACATGCTTCGCCGCCGTTTCGACCCAGAAGTCCAGCTGCCGCCGCGCCCGACCGAAAAGGGCCGCCGTGTCCTGCCTGCAGCCGTAGTGACCGAGGCAGACGAGCTTTACGTCCAGGGCTGCAACCCTGTCGATCGAGTCCCGGAACGTCCCGTGCTGAAAGGGCGGGGGCGTGGCAGGCCGGCAGTAGAACCCCTCTTCCAGGGGGACGTACACCCCGCACACCTCTCCGGCAAAGAGGATGTCGCCCGCCCGGTAGGAGACGTGGTGCGCCGCGTGCCCCGGCGTCTCGACGGCATCGATCACGAGGCCGCCGGCAGGGATCGCCTCCTGCCAGGAGATGTCCGCCTCGGGCACGGGGGCCATCTCTCCATAAGCCTCTGCCACGTTCCCCAGGACCTTTCTCGATTCTTCCCAGAGTTTCTGCGGGGCCACCAGGTGGGGGATCCCCCTGGGGTGGCAGTTGACCTTCGCCCCGGGATAGTATTTCAGGAGATGTCCCGTGCCGCCCGCGTGGTCGAGGTGGATGTGGGTGAGCAGGATGTGGTCGATCCTGTCGACACCGGCCTGCTTCAGCCGTTCGGCAAGGTGGGGGATCGTGGAGGCCGGCCCCGGGTCGACGAGAAGCGTTGCGCCGCCGACCCTGAAGAGCCAGGCGCTGATGAATTTCCTGAACCCCTCGAGGGCCTGGTCGATGTCGATGAGGTGCAGGTTGTCGCGGATCTGCAGCATGGTCACGGGCTTCCTCCCCTGCGGGAATGGTGGACAGTATAGGCGTGCCAGCGGGGACTGTCAACGGATCGGGTTCATCGGGCCCGAAAGATCCGAAGCCACAGCGCACCGGACATGCAGACGACTCCCAGGGAGGCGAAGGCGAGGCCCCGGGCCGCAACCCCCCGGCCGGCGGCATCGAGGATGGCGCCGAAGACCAGGGGCGCCAGGAAAGCCATCCCGAAGCCCGTGAAGGAATAGACGGCCGGTGTGAGCCCCCTGTGCCGATCCGGCGATTCAGCGACGAGCGCCGCCGTGAGTGCCCCGCTGTCGAAGAGGTTTGTCATCCCGCAGAGGAAGCACGGGGCCGAAACCAGGTGGAAGATGAACCCGGCCGTAAACCCGAGGACACAGCCGAGAAGCCCCGAGCCGATCACGTGGATCGCGATCGCCCTGCGTCGCCCCCAGACCATGGTGCCCTCGTTGCCGAGGATGCTGGCGTGCATACCCGCCAGCAGGATGATCATGCCCACGTTCTGGGGGGAAAGAGGCGCTGAAAAGCCCGGCTGGAGACTGAGGCTGAAGACCAGGAAGGCGACGAGCCCCGACCGGAACCCGAAGAGTTCCCGGCAGTGCGCCCCGTAGCCCAGGATGTAGCCCACGGCGGGGCGGTTGCCCCGCACGTCCCGGAGATCAAGCGCTGAGATGTGCAGACCCGCACGGGATGCAGGCGGCTCGCGGGGCGTATTTCGAGCGCTAATTTGCGCGGGCCGGGCAAGAATTCGCTTGATTACGGCAGGCCCTTGGGGTAAGTTGAACACACAACTGAATAGCCGATCCTGGGGGTGCCGTACAGGCTGAGAGTATACCCTTCGAACCTGACCTGGGTAATGCCAGCGTAGGGAGTGGCGGAAGCGAATGTATAGGCGGAAGGCACATCCACTCGAGATGTGCCTTTTTGTTTTGGAGGAGAAGGAAATGGAAGCGAAGAGAGTATTGACGATCGCCGGGTCCGATTCCGGCGGGGGGGCCGGGATCCAGGCCGACCTGAAGACGATCACGGCCCTGGGCGGCTTCGGCATGAGCGTCGTCACGGCGCTGACGGCCCAGAATACCCTGGGCGTCCAGGGGGTCTACGACATCCCCGTCGAGTTCATCGAGGCGCAGTTCGACTCCGTGGCAGGCGACATCGGCGTCGACGCGGCGAAGACGGGCATGCTCTCCTCGACGGCAATCATCCGCTGCGTGGCAAAGAAAATCCGCCAATACAGGATCCGCAGGCTCGTCGTCGACCCCGTCATGGTGGCAAAGGGCGGCAGCCCCCTGCTGCGCGAGGAGGCGCGCGGGACCCTGATCAGGGACCTGATCCCCCTGGCCGCGGTCGTCACGCCGAACATCCCCGAGGCGGAGGTCCTCACGGGGATGCGGATCACGAAGAAGGACCATATGAAGAAGGCCGCCCTCCTGATCCGCAAGCTCGGGGCGAAGAACGTCGTCGTCAAGGGCGGGCATCTCGAGGGCGATGCCGCCGACCTGCTCTTCGACGGGAAGAGCTTCCACGAGTTCGCGGCGAAGCGCATCGACACCAAGCACACCCACGGCACGGGGTGCACCTTCGCCTCGGCCGTTGCCACGGGGCTTGCCCAGGGCTTCGGGGTGCTCGAGGCCGTGGGAAGGGCGAAGGAGTATGTCACCGAGGCCATCCGGTTCGGATTCGCGATCGGCGGGGGCCGGGGCCCGACGAACCACTTTGCCCCCGTCATCCGCGAGGCAGAGCGCTGGCGCTGCATCGAGGAGCTGAGGAAGGCCGTCGCGAGGCTCAAGGGCGGGCGGACGGGAAATATTGTCCCCGAGATCCAGTCCAACTTCGGCTATGCCCTGCCGGGGGCGTCATCCGCTGCGGAGGTGGCCGCCGTCCCGGGCCGGATCATCCGGGTCGGGGAGAACGTAGAGACCCTGCATGACCCCGCTTTCGGGGCCTCGAGCCACGTCGCCAAGGTGATCCTGGCAGTGATGCGCTTCGACGGCAGGTACCGGTCGGCCATGAACATCCGCTTCTCAGAGGAGATCGTCGAGATCCTGAAGGACCTCGGGTTCGACGTGGCGAGCTTCGACCGGGCCCACGAGCCCCGGGAGGTGAAGCTTCGCGAGGGCTCCTCCCTCGAGTGGGGGACGACGGATGCCCTCTCGCGGCACAGCGGGATCCCCGATGCCGTATTCGACCGGGGCGGCGACGGCAAGGAGCCCATCGTCCGCATCCTCGGGCGCGACCCGGCCGAGGTGGCCGGCAAGGTGCTCAAGGTGTCGAAAGCACTGCGCAGATGATGGAAGCTGGGAAGTTGGGAAATTGGGAAGCTGGGAAAAAGCGGAGGACAGGGAACCCGGTCGGCAATCCAAACTTCACAACTTCATGACTTCCCAACTTCGCATAGGAACAGCTCAGGCGGGATTATTCCGAACATCCCTTAGGGGATGGGATATGAAGGGAGGACAGTGAAGATGGCGCTCAATGAAGTCACCATCAGCCGGGCCATCGTCGAGACATACACGAAGAAGCTCCTGGCGCACCTCGACGTCGACGTGGCCGTCGTGGGCGGCGGGCCTGCGGGCCTCGTGGCGGCCTACTTTCTGGCCGGGGCCGGCAGAAAGGTCGCCCTCTACGAACGCAAGCTCAGCATCGGCGGCGGCATGTGGGGCGGCGGGATGATGTTCAACGAAATCGTCGTCCAGGCCGAGGCGAAGGGGATCCTCGATCACTTCGGGGTCCGGACGCAAGAGTACGCGCCCGGCTATTACACGGCCGACGCGATCGAGGCGGTCACCACGATCTGCTCCCGCGCCATCCAGGCCGGGGCGAAGGTCTTCAACTGCATCACCGTGGAGGACGTGGTCATCCGCGACAACCGCGTCATGGGGCTCGTCATCACCTGGTCGCCCGTGGAGATGACGGGTCTTCATGTGGATCCGCTGACCATTCACGCGAAGGCCGTCATCGACGCCACGGGGCACGACACGGAGGTGCTGCACGTCATCGAGCGCAAGGCCGATGTGACGCTCAACACGCCGACGGGAAAGCTCATGGGGGAGCGCTCCATGTGGTCCGAAAAGGCGGAACGGCTGACGATCGACAACACCCGGGAGATCTGCCCCGGCGTTTACGTGGCAGGCATGTCGGCCAACGCCGCCTTCGGGGGTCCGCGCATGGGTCCCATCTTCGGCGGGATGCTCCTGTCGGGGCGCAAGGTGGCCGAGCAGATCCTGGCCGGGGGCTGAAACGGAGAAAACTCATGGAAAGCAAACCTACACAACTGGAAGCAGCGCGGCGGGGGATCGTCTCCGAGGAGATGGCTGCCTGCGCAAAGCAGGAGAACGTCGCGCCCGAAACCATCCGAAAAGGAGTCGAGGAAGGGACGATCGTCGTCGTCCGCAACAACCGGCACGCCTCCATCGCGCCCCTGGCCATCGGGAAGGGCCTCCGGACGAAGATCAACACGAACATCGGGACCTCGAAGGACCGGGCAGACCTGGCCCTGGAGCTGGAGAAGGTCCGCATCTCCATCGCCGCGGGCACCGACACGATCATGGATCTCTCCACGGGCGGCGATCTCGGGGCCATCCGGCGCGCCGTCATCGGGGCATCCACGGTCTCCATCGGCACGGTGCCCATCTACCAGGCCGCCGTGAAGTCCGTCAACTCCGGCAAGGCCATCGTGGAGATGACGGCCGACGATCTCTTCCGGGTCATCGAGGAAAACGGGGAGGACGGCGTGGACTTCATCACGGTCCACTGCGGCGTGACGCGCCGGAGCGTGGAGTGCATCGAGAAGCAGGGCCGGCTCCTGGGCATCGTGAGCCGCGGGGGCTCGATCCTCGCGCACTGGATGGACTACAACGGCCGGGAGAACCCCCTCTACGAACAGTACGACCGGCTGCTCGAGATCGCGAAGAAGTACGACATGGTCCTTAGCCTGGGCGACGGCTTGAGGCCCGGCTGCCTGGCCGACGCCACGGACCGCGGCCAGGTGGAGGAACTCATCCTTCTGGGCGAACTGACCGGAAGGGCCCGGGAGCGGGGCGTCCAGGTCATGATCGAGGGTCCCGGTCATGTCCCGATCAAGGACATCCAGGCCAACATACAGATGGAGAAGAGCCTCTGCAACAGTGCCCCCTTCTATGTCCTCGGGCCGCTGCCCACGGACATCGCCCCCGGGTACGACCACATCACGGCCGCCATCGGCGGGGCCATCGCCGGCTGGGCCGGGGCGGATTATCTCTGCTACGTGACCCCCTCGGAGCACCTGCGGCTGCCCACCCTCGACGATGTCCGGGAGGGGGTGATCGCCTCGAAGATCGCCGCGCACATCGCCGACATCGCCAAGGGCGTGCCCGGGGCGATCGAGCGGGATCATCGCATGGCCCGGGCGCGCAAGGAATTCGATTGGGAAGGCCAGATCGAAGCCTCCCTCGATCCGGTCCGCTCGAGGGCCTGGCTCGAGAAGAGCACGAGCGCCAAAGAAGAGGGCTGCACCATGTGCGGGGACCTCTGCGCCGTGAAAATGGGACGTCGGAAAAAAACGAAAGCGGACTGACCTGCAGGGGGGTCAAAAAGGCTCGGGTGCAGGGCGCCGTGAAAAGACGGAAGTTAGGAAGTTACGAAGAGCGGAAGCTCGGCGTGGAGGAAGGATTTTTTCCCGTCCGCTCTTCCTCACTTCTGCTCTTCCTACCTTCACAAACGCCAAGCCGGTTCATGATTGCAGCGCTAGACATGGACGTGCCCCCGGTGGCCGGTCTCACAGCCGCCGGTGCCTCTCGTCGAGCAGCTCGTTGATGCTGTCCATCACCACCTTCGTCACCCCCTCGAACTGGACCCTGTACTTCTGCTGGCTTTCGCGTGAGAAGAGCTTGAAGGGCTCCGTGATGCGGAACTCTTCGAGCCTGCCGTCTACGGACAGCGGCTCGCCAATCCGGTAGGTGACGGCGCCCGATTTCGCGAAAGGCGAGTGGCCCGTGTAGAGCCGGTCGGAGTTGTTGCAGCCCACGGGCACGATCTTCTTCCCCGAGTACAGGGCGATCTGCGCAATCCCGGTCCTGCCTGTGCCGAGCCGCAGCGACCGGGTTCCCTCGGGGAAGATGATGAGGTTCAGTCCCCATTCCCTGATCGCCTTTGTGCTCAGCTCAGCCACCTTCTCCATCAGGAGCTGGTGATAGTCCTTCAGGTGCTCGATGAAACCCTTCTGGAAGAGGGTTTTCGTCTCTTTCCCGAGTCTCGCCAGAGAGGCGGCCTCGTCCGCCTTTCCGTCGATCCAGTCCTTGATGGCACGGTATTCCTCTTTTCCGATCTTCCGGCCGAATCGCCTGCGGTAGAACTCCTCCACCAGGTACCCCATCGAGGGCACGGGGATGACGTTGCTGATGTCCAGCATCTTGCCGACCAGCCGGTTCCGGTAGTACTTCCCCTTGGCCCAGACCGTCGTGTACGGGTATTGCCATTTCCAGAGCTGGTACTGGAAGGGCCAGTAATTGTAGCGGTCCGTGTGGTTCATGGCGAAGATGACCGTCTCGTCGCGGGGGATCCTCTCCCGGTTCTCGAAGCGGATGTCCACGTTCTGGAAGAGGCGATAGTTGGGTATCAGGACGAGGGTGCCGATGATCTTCTGCCCGATGGGCGTCGACGATAGGCGGATATTGTCCAGGTATTTCTCGTCGATCATGGCTTCGCTCCTGCCGTTCAGCCCCCTGCGGCGGATTGTATTACCATAAGGGCTCCATTTCGCAAGGACTTTCTGGATCCGCGGCTCACTCCCCCTTTACATCCCGTCATGGCTGTGCTTAACTGCTCCGAGCGTCGGCAAAGGCGGCCCCGGTATGACCCTCTGGAACGAAAAACGAAGGATTCTCATCACCTGCGCCCGCGGCACACCGGGGATTCTCGCGGGCGAAGCCCATGCGCTCCACTTCCCCGTTCTCTCTACGCAGGAGACGGCCCTCGAGACCGAGGGCACCCTTGCCGACACCGTCCGCCTCAATCTGACCCTGCGCACGGCCCAGCGCATCCTGTATCTGCTGGACACCTTTGCTGCCGGCCAGGCCCAGGATCTCCACCGCCGCCTCCGGGAGCTGCCATGGGAGACGATCATCGCAGCCGACGGGTACCTCTCGGTCACATCGAGCGTCAAGACAGACGCCGTCAATGACACCCGCTTCGCCAACGTGAAGACGAAGGACGCCATCGTGGACCGCATCCGCGACCGCACGGGCCGGCGCCCGGATTCCGGGCCGGGGCGCCACGGGGCCGTCGTCCACCTGCACTGGGAGGACGAGCGCTGCGAGGTCTGGCTCGACACCTCGGGGGAGCCCCTCTCGCGGCGGGGCTACAGAAAGATCCCCCTCGAGGCCCCCATGCAGGAGACGCTGGCGGCAGCCGTCATTCTCGCGACCGGTTGGGACGGCGGGACCCCCCTGGTCAACCCCATGTGCGGAAGCGGCACTCTGGCCATCGAGGGGGCGCTTGCCGCCCTGGGCCGGGCACCCGGGATCCTGCGCCAGAACTTCGGGTTCATGCACATCCTCGGGTTTGACCGCCCGGCGTTTGACAGGGAGCGGGATGCCCTCAAGAGGGCCGCCCGCCGAAAGGTCGCCGGGCGCATCGTCGCCACAGATATCCGGCCCGGGGCCGTCGAAGCGGCAAGACAGAATGCCCGCACGGCGGGGGTGGAGCACCTCATCGAATTTGCGGTCTGCGATTTCAGGGAAACCCCGGTTCCCGGGGGAGAAGGGATCGTCATCCTGAACCCCGAGTACGGCGAACGTATGGGAGACGCCGCGAAGCTCGGGGAAATCTACAGGGAAATCGGCAACTTCTTCAAGAACCGGTACCTCGGCTACCGGGGCTATATCTTCACGGGCAACCTCGAGCTCGCCAAGACGGTCGGCCTTCGGACGAAGCGCAGAATCCCCTTCTACAACGGGCCCATCGAATGCAGACTTCTCGAGTACGAGCTCTACCGGGGAAGCCGCAAGGCCGGCAGCGGGGGCTGATTCTTCTCTGGAGCGCAATTTGCAGCCCTCACGGGGAGGGTCAACGGATCCGGCCGCGGGGCGCTGTTTTGTGTCAGGAAGTGCGGAATTCGAGGAGGCAGTGATGAAAAAGATCATCGTTTTGTTTGCAGTTCTGATAGGTCTGGCGCCGGCGGCAAGCATTTCGGCCCAGAACGTGAGTACGGGAATCTCCATCGCCGACGGCGAACTGCGGAGCTTCTACTTCGCCATCGGGGACTACTATCGGGTGCCCGAGTCGCGGGTCATGTCTGTCCGGCAGCACTACCGCATTCCCGATGAGGAGGTGCCGGTGGTGTTCTTCCTCGCCTCGAGGGCCCATGTCGACCCAGCCGTGATCATCGATCTTCGCCTCCGCCAGCGGATGAGCTGGCTCCACATCACGCTCCACTACGGGCTGACCCCCGAAATCTACTATGTGCCCGTCCAGCGTGTGGGCCCTCCCTACGGCAAGGCCTACGGCTACTACAAGAAGCACGGAAAGGACTACAAGAAGGTCAGGCTTGCCGATGCCGACGTGGTCAACCTCGTGAACCTGCGCTTCATCTCCGAGTACCACGGGGTTGCCGCCGAGGTGGTGATGGACCGCCGGGGCCGGGGCGAGCGCTTCGTCGTCATGAACAATCATTATTACAAGGAAAAGGGTAAGAAGCATCACGGCGACGACGGGGGCAAGGGCAAAGACGACCGGTGGGACAAGCACGACAAGGATCACAAGGGCAAGGAGAAAGGCCACGGCAAGGGCAGGGACGATTAGCGGCCTGATGGCCGCAGGCGTCTGGCATCAGGCTTCAGGCGTCAGCATACAGGGTGAAGAAAAGCGCCGGCGGGTTGCCGGCGCTTTTCTTGGCCCTCAAGTCGCGGTCAAAATCTTTGGCCTCAACAGATCGACAGGCGTTAAGCCTATTTCCTGCGTTCGACGCTCCGCAGGGCCTCGTCCATCTTCCGAAGTTCCTCGCCGTAGGCGGCCCAGTTGCCCTGCTTCATGTACTCCTGGGCCCGCCGGTAGTGCTGCAGGGCCTCGAGGGCCATCTCACGATCCGTTCGCTGCCTTGCCTCCGCCGCCGCCGTCTCGGCCGGAGGCCTTCCGCCCCTGTCGCGGATCAGCTCGCCGCCGAAGATGCGCTGCAGCGACTGCTCGAGCGTCTCCTCCATGGCAATCATGTTTCCGAACGCCACGATCACCCGCTTCAACTCCGGCAGTTGCCCCTTCTCGGCTGAGAGGTAGAGCGGCTGGACGTAGAGGATCGACTTCTCGATGGGGATCGCCAGCAGGCTGCCCCGGATCGCCTGCGACCCCCTCTGGTTCCACAGGGAGAGCTGCTTGGAGATCTCGGCGTCCTGGTCGATGCGGGCGTCGATCTGCCGGGGGCCGTAAACGAGCTTCTGCTTCGGGAACTGGTAGGCGATGAGCTTGCCGTAGTTCGGCATGTCGCAGCGCACGGCCATCCATGCGGCCATGTTGTCCTTACGGCTCGGGGTGAAGGGGACGAGCATGATGAACTCCTCCTTCTTCTCTCCCGGCAGCTTCATGATCGTGTAGTAGGGGTCCATCTCCTGCTCGCCGCTGCGTCCCGGTCTGCCCGGGATGGCCCAGAGATCCTCCTTGTTGTAGAATACCTGGGGGTCCTGCATGTGGTAGGCACGGAACATGTGGGCCTGGATGCCCAGCATCCCGCCGGGGTAGCGGATGTGCTTCTGCAGGGGCTCGGGCATCTCCTCCAGGGGCTTGAAGACCCCGGGGAAGATCTTCGCATAGGTCTGCAGGATGGGGTCCGTCGCGTCGCTCACGTAGATCTGCACCGTGCCGTCATAGGCGTCGACGAGGGCCTTGAAGGAGTTGCGGACGTAGTTGCCCACGTTTCGCAGGGGCTCCGAGTAGGGGAAGCGGTCCGTCATCGTGTAGCCGTCGACGAACCACACGAGCCGACCCTCGGGGGTGATGACGAGGTAGGGGTCGCCCTCGAGGCGCGCAAAGGGGGCGATCTTGGCGACCCGCTCGCGTGCGGTGCGATAGTACATGATGCGGCTCTCGTCGGTGATCTCGTTGGCCAGCAGGATCGTCACGGACCCGAACCGAGCCGCAAAGAGGAGCTTGCGGAAGAAGGAGAGGGGCACGCCGCCCTTGCCATCGTAGGTCGAATACACGTTCTTGTCCCCCACGGGGTAATCGAACTCGGGCGCCTTGGTGCGCACGAAGACGTATTCGTTCGATGTCTCCCCGTAGTAGATCTCCGGCCGGGTGACCTTGAGATTTGCCGTCGAGACGGGCGGGATGTCCTTGATGAAAAACTCGGGCAGCCCCTCGGCGGTGACGCGGTTCACGGGGCCGACGACGACGCCGTAACCGTGGGTGTAGGTCAGGTGTTCATTGATCCAGGTCCTCGACGGCAGGGACGGGTAGTGCAACTCGCGCGGCGAGATCATCACCTGCCGGTATTCTCCGTTGACCGTGTAGCGGTCGTTGTCCACATCGAGAAACTTGTAGTACGTCCGGATCTCCTGGAGCTGGCTGTAGGTCTGAAGCAGCGGCGCGTCGTTCCAGAGGCGGATGTTCTTGATCGTGAGGTCGTTGCGGCGCAGGTCCTCGCGCGTCAGGTTTTCCTCGGCTGGGAAGTCCCGCTCCTCGATGTTGTCGAGCTGGTAGGCGAGGCGCGTGTACTTGATGTTCCACTCGATGTAGGGCCTCTCGAGGACGATCTCGTTGGGGACGACCTGGAACTTCTGCACGAAGCCCGGGTAAACCCCCCGGCCGAGAATGAAGAGGGCCGCGAAGGCGCCGACGGCCGCGATGGGGATCAGCGCCCTGCCGGCGAAGGCGTAGGCGACGATCGCCGCCCCGCAGAGCGCGGAGACGACCATGAGGGCCTTGAGGACCCAGAGCTGGGTCGTCACGTCGGTGTAGCCCGGGCCGAAGACGACGCCGCGCTTGGTGAAGAGGATCTCGTTGAGGGAGAGCCACGAGCCGAAGACGCCCCAGAAGAAGAAGAGAGACACGAGGATCAGGAGGTGCCGCTTCGCCGCCGGCGCGAGACGGAAGATCTGCGGCGGCCGGATGACCACGGCTTTCCGCACGACGTAAACGACAGCCGTGGCGACAAGGGTGAAGAGGTTGAGGCTCACGAACCAGCCGAAGAGGTGGCTCAGCAAGGGCAGCTGGAAGACGTAGAACCCGATGTCCTTCCCGAAGAGGGGGTCGTTCACCCCGAAGGGCGTGGCGTTGAAGTACAGCAGCAGGTTCTCCCACTGATTGGCCCCCGCCAGCGCGGCAAACAGGCTCAGCAGAAGCGAGATCGCAAGGATTACGAGCTGCAGGGGCTTCTTTGCGGGGGTCACGTCGATCGTGTCGCTTTCCTCGTGCAGCTGGAATTGCGGGGCCAGGCGGTTGGCCGCGGTGAGGTTCAGAAAGAAGAACAGGAAATAGGGGATGCCGAAGAACGCGGCCGCCTTGAGCTGCGCGACCAGGCTGACGGTGAAGACGTTCTCGTAGCCCACTTCCTGGAACCAGAACCAGTCCGTGATCAGGCCGGCGGTCCGCCAGAAGAAGAAAAACAGCACGCCCAGGCCGAGGGCCAGGAGGAAGCCGCGCGGCAACTTTGTCGGAGGCCGGATGGTTCGGATGTCGACCATGATGGGATGTCCCCTCTTATGATTGGTTTCCCGGTTTCCGGGAACCTGTGGCGCACTATAGGGGATCGCCCGGGGGCTGTCAAGGGACGCATCCCGCACGGACCTTGACGGGGGATGTATAATGAACGACAATCTTTCATCGGAGGGATGCATCGACCCGGCGATACCGCTCAACCCATATTCCTCCCTTGACGGGAGGGGGTGAAGGGAAGGGGGAGTCTCCGGGCTCCCTGACAACGAGCGCCCGCGCGTGAGGGTCTTACAGGAGGGGATGGATAGGATATGGAAGCCTACCGAATCGGCGATCATATCGTCGCCGCCGACACGGAAGAGGATGCCCGCCACTTCTACAAAGAGGAGGTCGGGAAGGAGGCGCCTGCGGAAATCGAGGAGTTGAGCGTTTCCCTCGAGGTGCCGGCCGGCGAGGGGCAGACGGCCACCATCCGGGACCTGATGAACAAGGTGATGGACGAGCGCTGTGCCTGGCTGCGGATGGGCGTGCCCTGCGAGCTGCACTGGCCCTTCATCATCGCGAAGCTGAAGTGAGGGGTGCAGGGATTTTCCCTGCAAAAACAGTTTGTCATGCCGGGTTCGACCCGGAATCCTGTCTCAACATAAATTCCCGCCTGCGCGGGAATGACACCTTGAGGTAAGCGTTGACCCTTCGCCGCCCGATCCTCGTCCTGCTCATCCTCCTGATGTTTTCCGGCTGCGCCCGCAGGGAGATGCCGCCTGAGCCGATCCGGCCCCCCGGCAAGGGGCCCATGCCGGCCCGGTTGGGCTTCACCATCCAGGCCGGGGCTTTCTCGAAGGCCGAGAACGCGGCACGGCTCACGAGCCGACTCAACCGCGAGGGGCTGTCCGCCTACTACTTCGTCTACAGAACGGGGCTCTTCAAGGTCCGCTTCGGCAACTTCAAAACAGCCGAGGCGGCCGCGGAGCGTGCCGGCCGCCTTGCGGAGAAGGGCATCATCGAGCAGTACTGGGTCGTCAACCCCCGCGAGTACGCGATCGCGCTCAGGGGCGAAAAGGGCGAGGGCTATGTCCGCGACGAGATCGTGCGGACGGCAAGGAGCTTCATCGGCGTCCCCTACCTCTGGGGCGGCGACTCGGCCGACGAGGGGTTCGACTGCAGCGGGTTCACCATGGCCGTCTACCAGTACAACGGGCTCATGCTGCCCCGCTCGTCGCGCGATCAGTCCGAGATGGGAACCCCCGTCGGCAGGAACCGTCTCGAGAGGGGGGACCTGGTTTTTTTCAGCACGAACAACACGGGCAAGGTCTCCCACGTGGGGGTCTACATCGGCGGGGGGCGCTTCATCCATGCGCCGGGCCGGGGCAAGAGGATCGGCATCGAATCGCTGGACAGCAAGTACTACAGCGCGCGCTATGCCGGCGGGCGTTCACTCCTGTGATGCGTGCATGTCGCGCTCGACGATCTTTTCCAATGCGGCCCGTGCCTCTTCCACGGTGCCCGCGTTCAGGACGTAGGCATCGGCCAGTGCGATGGGGACGGCAAGGCCGTAGTCGATCTCCCTCCTGTCCCGCCCGTCGAAGCCTGCCGCCGAATCGTCGGAGCGTCCGCGGGCAAGCACCCGCGATCTCCGGAGCGCTTTCGGGGCCAGGAAGGCGATGACCGTTGTTTCGGCTTGCGCCCCGATGAGGTCGACCTCCTGCTGCGACCGGATCCCTTCCAGGAACGCAGCGGAGGCCCCCGAATCCAGCACCGCCTTAAGGGCCAGGCGCGTCACGCCCATCCCGTCGGTGCCGCGGAGTTCCGTCGAGAGGCTCGCCATGCGTTCCGCATCGGGCACGATGCCCCGCCGGGCGGCCTCGGCCCTCACGATGTCGCCCGTTGCGAAATAGGGGATGCCCGTCGCGCGGGCGTACTGCCGGGCGATGTCCTTGCCCGCCGCCGGCATGCCGACAATGATGAAGCACTTCACGGCTGATTCCCTCCCTGTGCCGTTCCCTGGACTCGGTACCCTATACCCGATACCCTGTTTTTCACGCAAGGGTTGACCGGGGGTGCCACTTTCGTCTATATAAGACCGCCGGGTGCCGCGGCACAATCGGCGAACGAAAAGACGAGGGGATCGCCCATGGAAGGCAAACGAATCCGTGAAAGCGCCATCCTGCTGGCACAGGTCATGAACCCACAGGATGCCAACCCCGCCGGGAACGTCCACGGCGGCGTCATCATGAAACTCATCGACACGGCGGCGGGAGCGGCCGCGGTGAAACATTCGGGGTCAAACTGCGTGACGGCCTCCATCGACCGCCTCGATTTTCACAACCCCGTTTTCATCGGCGACCTGGTCACGTTCCGGGCAAGCGTCAATTACACGGGCAAGAGCTCCATGGAAGTCGGCGTGCGCGTCGAGTCGCAGAACCTCTTCACCGGCGAGACTCGCCACACCGTCTCGGCATACCTGACCTTCGTGGCCCTGGACAAGCAGGGCAGGCCGACACCCATCCCGCAGCTCATCCTGGAGACGGCCGACGAGAAGAGGCGCAACCGCGAGGCCCAGGCACGCCGGGAAGCGAGGCTCCGGGAAAAAACCAAGGAAAAGGCCTGCCAGCTCAACGGCGAGAGCTGCGATTAGGCACGTATCATCCCCCTTTGGGAAAGGGGTGTATGGACCGGGGACAAGGGGTAAAAACGTTCGGGGACAGAGGGGGATTTCCCGAGAAAGATTTTTCGTCAATTGACCATGAAGACACTCAACCCCGACTACGTGAAGACCATCACCCGCCTGGCGAACGGGAGCCCCTACTTCCGCCACCTCGGCATGGTGATTGCCGGGCTCGGCATGGGCGAGGCGGTCGTCGAGTTGCAGTCGCATGACCACCACCTGCAGGTCTATGGAAACGTTCACGGGGGCGTCATCGCGTCGCTTGCGGACACGGCCATCTTCTGGTCCTGCTTTGCCGAGTTGGATGAGACCGTCGGGATCACGACGGTGGATCTCAAGGTCAACTACCTGGCGCCCGTAGCCGATGGGAAACTGTCGGCGCGCGGCAGGCGGATCCGCCTGGGACGCACCCTGGGCCTCGGCGAGGCGGAGATCCTGAACGGCGAGGGGAAGCTCGTGGCCCACGGCACCTCATCGGTCATCGTTCTGCCGGGTTTCCACTTCCCCGGCAGCCCGAAACTCCCCCCGAAATTCCTGTAGTGTCCACCTGCTGAAACTCTCCGATCCCTCCGCCTGTGCCGTGATGGAAAGGGCATAAAATCTGCATGGTCTCTCGCGGCATCACGGTGCCACAAAGGGTGCCAAGAACCCTTGCAGACAACGGAGGATCCGAACGCATGACGCGAAAGGGTATCTGCAATCTGCTGACTGCTGTCATCCTGTTGACCTGGGGTAGTCTATGCCTGGCCGAGGCCGTTCCTGAAGAGGCCCGGCGCTACCTGATGCGCGGGATGGCCGCCGAGGAAATGGCCAGGGCTCCGGGGGACTTCGAGCGGGCCGCCCGGGAGTATGGGCAGGCGGCAAAACTGGCTCCGACCTGGCCGGAGATTTACGTCTACCTCGGGTCCGCGCAGACAAAGGCGGGCGACTACCGGGGCGCCATGGCGAGCTTCAGGCGCTTCCTGGAACTTGCCCCCGACAGCCCGGATGCGGGGAAGATCCGAGACGAGCTCTACAAGCTCGAGTACCTGGCCGAGCAGCAATCGAAGGTCGCCGAGATCGGGGGAGCCTATGAGAGTGCCAGGGGAACCTTCACCGTCACGGTGTCCGGGGCGGATTTCTCGGCCCGGTGGACAGGAAATGCCACGGGAGTGGACGTCAAGTTCGGCGGGGCCTTCGGGGCGATCGATTTTAGAGGTAAAGGTATAAGCGAGGAGGTCTTCTCGGGGACCATGGATGGCGCCGCCATCAAGGGAACCTGGAGAAGGGCTCCGTACAAAGACGAAAAATCGGATTGCACGATTCCCGGCGACCAGTCTGAATTCACCGGGACGGTGAGTGAAGACGGGGCGACGATCAGGCTCAAGTTCATCCGCTCGCGCTACAACGCCGAATACACCGGCGTTTTTTTCGGGCTGGAGACCTGCACCGGCGTGAACAAAACCGGCGAGATGCCCGAGGAGATCGTGCTCTTCAAACCCGGCAAGGTGAAAAGCACATCCGCCCCGGATTTCATGCAATTCTTCTACGGCAAGGACCTGGGCCTCGTCGGGATCAACCTGGCGGAACAGGATCCGCGACTCGTGGCCGGCGTTGTCGAGGGCATGCCCGCGGCAGCGGCGGGCATCCGGGCCGGCGACCGCCTCCTGAAGGTGAACGGCAAGGAAGTCGGCGGAATGAATGGCGCGCAGATTGCGAACCTGGTCCGTGGTAAGGCCGGCACAAAAGTGACCCTCGAGGTGGAGCGCAAGGGTGAAGCAAAGCCGTTGCGCTTCGAGCTGGTCCGCATGGCGAAACCGTAACCTGCCTCCCGGTACTTTCTTCAGGCCCCCTCTCTCTCGAACGGAGAGGACAGGAGGAGAGGGTGAGCGGGGCCGACGAAGGCTCACGCGCGAGGACAGTTCTCGCCGTCGGGAGTAGAGTCTGTCGAAGGGAAAGATTCCATGATTCGGTTATCGTCTCGAAAAGTATTATCGTCATCTGTCGTTTTCCTGGCCGTCTTTTACCTGGCCCTGTTCGGAGCGGTTTTCCCACCTCCTGCCGATGCCGCCGAGGCGCTCCGCGTTACGGCCGGCGACGGGCATTCGTTTTATTCCTACTCCACCCGCCTGAGCATCAAGCAGGCATCCTACCCGCTGAACATCAACGGAGGCACGAGGCCCTATTCGTTCAGCCTGAGCAATCCCATCGTGGTCGTTGAGCCGTCCTACCCGGGGGCGCAGGTCTCCTTCAATGTGATCCCCAGGGCGGTGGGCACGACCATCCTCACGGTCAGGGACAAGGCGGGCAACACCATGGTCCGCCAGATCGTGGTGTACGACCCCGGGGTGCAGCCGCTGGCACTCGGCGCTCTTCCGGGAGCATCGAACCCCGTGGCGGTCGGCCAGGGGCGCGGGTTCAGTGTTTCGGGCGGCAAGGCGCCCTACACGGTCGTCTCTGCCAACCCGGGCATTGCCCGCGTCGAGGCCCGGACGAACCTCTACATGATCTGGGGGGTGGCGGCCGGGTCGACGCAGATCACCGTCACGGACGCCGCGGGCGCCAGGGTGCAGGGCACGGTGTACGTCGGCACGACGCAGCCCCTGAGCGTCTCCGCCGACGCTTCGATTCTTGCGGGAGGCAAGGGCGAACTCGTCATCAGCAGCGGCAACCCGCCCTACACGGTGACGACCAGCGCGCACCTGTCGGCAACGCCCAAGGGCAATGACGCCCACGGGCGGCCCGTCTACACGCTCACGGCCAAATCGCCCGGCCAGGGGACCGTCACGATCAAGGACGGCAAGGCGCAGACGGCGACCAAGACCGTCACGATCAGGGAGTGGGTCACCCTGTCGTTTCCGCAACTGACGGCGGAGCCGAGGGCCATCGACGTGGGGCAGACGACCCCGTTGACCGTCTCGGGCGGCAAGCCCCCCTATACCGTGACCGCGAGCAATCCGAGTGCGGTGAGCATCCAGCAGCAGGCAGCGGGGCGGTATGCCGTCACCGGCCGCCAGGCCGGCGTGGTCGGCATTGTCGCCAAGGACAGTAGCGGCGCAACCCGCGAACTGTCGCTGATCGTCCGGAATCTGCCGACGCTGACGCTGGCCGCGCCGTCGTCGCTGACGGTGGGTACGACGGGCACGCTTTCGCTTATAGGCGGCGCAGGCCCCTTTGCGGTGACGGTGTCCGGCACCCATCTCACGGTGACCAAGGTCGACGAGAAGAAATACACGCTGAGCGCGAAATCGGCGGGCAGCGCAGTCATCACGGTGAAGGACGCCAAGGGCACAACCAGGCAGCACACCGTTTCCGTGACCGTCCCGGTTGCTCCGCTGAAGCTCTTCGTGTCGTCCAATATACTGCAGCTCGGCGCGACGGGCGCTGCCGCCATCCGGGTCCTGTCGGTCCAGGGCGGTGTTGCGCCCTATACGGCAACCGTTTCCGGCAACCAGCTGAGCCTCACCCAGGTCAACGCCACGCAGTTCCAGATGACCCCGAAGGTCAAGGGCACGGCGACCATCACCGTCAGGGACAGCAGGGGCGTGACGGCCACCCAGACTATGACGGTGCAGTAGCGCGGCCGAACCGGAGGTTCCGGGAAGGAACACAGACCGGAATTCATCTGAAAGAAAAGGCAGGGTCATCGTTGGCCCTGCCTTTCTTTATCTCTTTCCCCATCCTCCACTCTGCGCAGCAATTTTCCGCCAGGCGAATCATTTTGTGCTAGTCCGGTTCTGCCGGGTAAGAGACCGGTCTGGTCAATTCGCTCAGGAAGTCCTGAACAGACCCCTGCAAGCCAAAGGGGACGCAATGTTCGCGAAGGGGGATGACCATGGGTATTCTGTCCTGGATCGCGATGGGGTTGATCGTCGGATTGCTGGCAAAATCCCTCATGCCGGGCAAGGACCCGGGAGGGCTCATCGTCACGGTTTTAATCGGGGCGGCGGGCGCGTTCTTGGGCGGCTGTGTAGGGTCCTTCCTGGGTGCTCCGCCACCTTTCCAAATAACCCTTCCCACGAGCGACAGTCATGTGTATAATAAAGCCAATTCATACACACGGGAGGCAGGGTATGAGAACGAATGTGGTCATCGATGACGACCTGATGAAATCCGCCCTTAAGGCGTCCGGCGTGAAAACAAAGAAGGATGCCATCGAAGAAGGGTTGAAACTGCTCGTGCAGGTAAGGGGCAGGAAGGAGATCAGGAAGTTTCGCGGAAAGCTCAAATGGTCCGGTAGCCTGGACGAAATGAGGTCGGACAAATGATCCTCGTGGACTCGTCCGTCTGGATCGACTACTTCAACGGCAGAAAAACGCCACAGACGGACTGGCTGGATTCCGCGCTTGGCAAAGTACCTATTGTAATAGGGGATCTGATCCTGACCGAAGTCCTTCAGGGATTCCAGAGCGAAAGGGATTTCAGGATTGCCAGGGATCTTCTTCTTCGCATTCCGTTCACGCCGATGGGTGGGAAGGACTTGGCCCTGGAAAGTGCCGGGAACTATCGGCTCCTGAGGAAGAAAGGCGTAACGGTGCGCAAGACGATTGATGTCATGATCGGGACCTTCTGCATCCACCACCGGATTGCCTTGCTGCACGACGACAGGGATTTCGATCCAATGGCGAAGCACCTGGGCCTGGATGTCATAGAAGTCCAGGGTAACAGATAGGGTCGGTAACAGATAGAATAACAGATAGGGTCGCGTCTTGTATTTCAATATTTACTGATCGAATCAAGAACTTCTGCTGTATTCATAATAATACAAAACCCCGCTCTCGGTTGAGATGCGGGGTTTATTTTTTCCTGGCATTCCCCTCTGGGGGTTGGGTGGTTGGGTTGACCCGATGCCGTGATGTGTACCTGCCGTCGTGGAATCATTAACCCAATAAATTCCGTGGATGCGAGGGGGAAATCGTATTATGATACGCGCTCCGGGTGATAAAAATGTAACGTTCCGGATTGAGGGAAGGAGGATGTAGCCATGAAGAAGATCGCTGTCCTGGTCGCATGGATGATGCTGTGCGCGGCCCCCTGCGCCCTTGCGGCGCCGCAGGCAAAGGCTGCGCCGGTGTCGGCGGACAAGGCGAAGGCCGAGGGGAAGGTGGTCTTTTACGCCAACATGACCTCCGTCGAGCCCGTGATGGAGGCGTTCCAGAAAAAGTACGGCATCAGGGCCGAATACACAAGACTATCGACGAGCAAGTTCATCGCCACGATCCTGACGGAACATGCGGCGGGCAAGCTGACGGCCGACGTCCTGCAGGCGCCCGTTCCCGTGATGGAGTTGCTCAAGAGCAAGGGCATCATCGCATCCTACGTTTCCCCCGCCGCGGCGGGCTACCCGAAGTGGGCCAACAAGGACGGCATGATCCAGAGCTTCGGCATCGAGTACGTCGCCCTGATCTACAACAAGGACCTCGTCAAGGCGGCCGATGTGCCCAGGACCTACCAGGAGCTGACGGACCCGAAGTGGAAGGGCAAGATCGTCATGGCCGATCCCGCCACGCACCCGACGACCATCTCCTGGCTCGTGGGCCTCAGGGAGAACGTGATCAAGTCCGACGCCGAGTGGCGGGCCTTCCTGAAGGGCCTGGCGGCCAACAACCCGATGTTCGTGGCCTCCTTCGGCCCCACGCCCGCTCCCATCGAGACGGGCGAGAAGCTCATCGGCATCTCCATGCCCAAGTACATCGTCACCAAGGCCCCGGCGCCGCTGGACTGGGCGAGGGTCTCCCAGCCCATGATGGGCACCCCGCGCGCCATCGGCATCACCGCGAAGGCGCCCCACCCGAATGCCGCGCGACTATTCGTCGACTACTGGCTCTCCAGGGAGGCCATGAAGATCATGGCCGACCAGGTGGGAGAGTACGTGCTGGCACCGGGCGTCTATCCGCCCATTGCCGGGATCGACAAGGCCAGGGTCATCCCGATCCGGGAGCTCTCCGACGACGAGATCAAGAAGTGGGGGGCGGAGTTCAAGAAGATCTTCGCGAAGTGACAATGTCATTCTTGCGGAGGCGGGAATCCATGCGGAGACCGGATGCCCGGTCAGGCCGGGAATGACGACGGCATTTGCAAAGTTCCCCCTTTTATAAACGGGGAGGTTTGGGAAGGACCCTTTTTCGAAAGGGGGAAGCAGGAGCAATCGTCCAAGGCGTATTCATGGAAATCCGCGTAAGGAACGTCAGCAAATTCTACTACTCCGAGGGCAAGCGGATCGAGGCGCTGGTCGACGTGAACCTCGTGATCCCGTCGAACCGTATCTTCACCCTGCTGGGGCCCAGCGGCTGCGGAAAGACGACGCTGCTGCGCTGCATCGTGGGCCTCGAGTCGCCCGACTCGGGCGAGATCGCCATCGGCGACGAAGTCGTCTTCTCTGCCGAAAAGGGCATCTTCGTGCCGCCCGACCGGCGGGGGCTGGGTATGGTGTTTCAGACCTATGCCATCTGGCCCCACATGAACGTCTTTGACAACGTGGCCTACCCCCTGCAGGCCCGCAACGAGCGGCAGGAGGAGATCGCCCGCAAGGTCGCCAGGGCCCTGCACTTCGTCCAGCTCGACGGCTTCGAGAAGCGGCCGGCCACGAAGCTTTCCGGCGGCCAGCAGCAGCGAGTCGCCCTGGCGCGGGCCCTTGTCGCCGAGCCGAAGGTGATCCTCTTCGACGAGCCCCTGAGCAACCTCGACGCCAAGCTGCGCGAGGAGACGCGCAAGGAGCTGCGCCGTTTCCTCACGGAGCTGCGCATCACCGCCGTCTACGTCACCCACGACCAGATCGAGGCCCTCGCGCTCTCGGACGACATCGCGGTCATGCGAAACGGACGCATCGTGGAGACGGGTACACCGCGCGAGATCTACTTCGATTCCGACCGGCAGTTCGTGGCCGACTTCATCGGGCACGCGAACTTCATCCCCGGCACGGTCGCGGCCACGGGTGAATCCGGCACGAGGGTCGACTCCGCCATCGGCCCCATCGCCTGCGCGAAGAAGACGGGCGCGGCGCCGGGGCAGGCGGTCACCGTCTGCATCCGTCCCGAATTCATCCACGTGCACACGGATGGCCGCGGCGACGGGGAGAACGTCTTCCGCGGGAAGGTTGAATCGCTGGTCTTCGTCGGCGATGCCTGCGAGGGGGAGATCCGCATCGGCGAGACCGTGCTCCTCTTCCGGATCGACCCGACGGCGGCCGTCCGCGAGGGCGAGGAGATCGCCCTGCAGTTCGACCCGCGTCACTGTACGATCCTCATGAGCTGAACGGCGGGACTGCCATGCAGAAGACTTCAGCGGCACTGACGCCGGGTCTCATCGCAATTGTCGGGTTCCTCACGCTCTGCCCCGTCGTCATGCTCATCCTGGGGAGCTTCAGCGGCGAGCTGGGCGCCTTCGGCGCCTTCACGCTGGACAAGTACGTCGCGGCCTACACGGACCCGGCCTTCGCGGAGATCCTCGTCAGCACGGTGATCTTCACCCTGGGCTCGGCCCTCGTGGCCACGGGGCTTGCCCTCTTTCTCGCCTATCTCAACACGCGGACCAACATCCCCGGCAAGTTCATGTTCGGCGTCATCTCGCTCATCCCGATGATGGTGCCGCACATCCTGTTCGCCGTCAGCTGGGTGCTCCTGCTTAACCCCTCGAACGGGATGATCAATCTCTTCCTGCGGCAGCTGGGCCTCGAGGGGGCGGCGCTCAACATCTACTCGCTCACGGGCATGATCCTCGTCGAGGGACTGCTCGACCTGCCCATCGCCTACCTCGTCATCGCGCCGGCCATGTCGGCCTTCGACGTGGCCCTCGAGGAATCCTCGCGGGTCTGCGGGGCCTCGAACGCGCGCACGCTGTTTCGCGTGACCCTGCCCGTCCTGCGGCCGGCGATCCTCGCGGCCCTCACCCTCGTCATCGTCCGGAGCCTCGCCTCCTTCGCCGTGCCGTCGGTCATCGGCATGCCGGGGCGGATCTACGTGCTGGCCACCCACATCTACAGCATCGTCGCCACGGGCTATGCCGCCGACTACGGGATGGCGGCGGCGGTGGGCATGAGCGCCCTGGCGGCCTCGATCACGCTTATCGTGCTGTACCGGCGCCTCACCCGGGAGGGCGAGAAGTACGTGACCATCTCGAGCCGGGGCTACCGGCCCAGCGTGATCGACCTCAAGGGCGCCCGGTACCCGCTCTTCGCGGTCGTGGCCCTCATCTCATTCGTGCTCATCGTCCTGCCGATCCTCGTGCTCTTCTACACGTCGCTCGTGCCCTACGTGATGACGCCCGGCGCGAAGGCATTCGCGGCGATGAGCTGGAGGCACTGGGTCACGGTCCTCAAGGACCCCGTCTCGCTGCTCGCGCTGAAGAACAGCCTCTTCCTCGGCGTCGGCGGGGCCACGCTGGGGATCCTCCTGTCCTTCTTCGTCGCCTGTGTCATCGTCAAGGTGCGGACGAAGGCCTCGGGCCTGCTCGAGTCGCTGAGCTTCCTGTCCTTCTCCTTCCCGGGGATCGTCGTGGGCATCGGGTTCATGTGGTTCTTCGTGCAGACGCCGCTGTACTCGACGATCTGGGCCCTGCTCATCGGCTACATCGCCACGTACCTGCCGTATGGTCTCAGGCCGCTGACGAGCGCCTTCGTCCAGATTCACAGCCACCTTGAGGAGTCCTCGCGGGTCTGCGGCGGAGGCCCGCTGTACACCATGCGCCGGATCGTCCTCCCGCTGCTCGTCCCGGGGATCGCCTCGGGGTGGATCCTGATGGCCACCATGTTCGTCCGCGAGCTGAGCCTCTCCGTCGTCCTGTCCCGGCCCGGCACGGAGGTGCTGGCCGTGCAGATCCTGCGCTTTGCCGAGGACGGGCTGTGGGGGCGGCTCTCGGCCCTGGGGATCCTCATGATCTTCATCTCCACGGCCCTGGTCGTCATTGCCGACGGGATCGCGAAGAGGCTCTCGAGAAGGGGCTGAAAAAGGGGATGTCCCCTTTTCAGCCCCTCCGACCATTCCTCACTGGAAGATCTTCGGCACGCCGAGAACCTTGATGGGGTCCTCATCCGGCTTGAGGCCCATGAGCTTCACCAGTTCGGGGCGGATCTTCTCCCAATCCTGCCTGGCCAGCGCCTTTCCCTTTTCCGTCTTGGCCTCCTCGTAGAGCCGGAAGAACACGTAGTAAACGATGTGCCCCTCCTCCTTCGTGTCCTTGGCCTTCCAGCGCTTCTTGGCAAGCTCGCGCCACTTGCTCCCGTCGGGAACCACCGACCCGTAGACGAACTGGGAGATCAGGTCGGCATCGTGGGCGATCCTGGCGCTCTCGTTTTCCGGCTCGGGGAAAACGGCCTGCCAGGCGCCCTTGCGGCCCGCCGCCTGGTCCACGGAATCCCGGAAATACCAGTACCCGGTGGAGTGCTCGATGATGGTCACCTGCATCATCTCGATGTCCTTCTCGGAGAATCCACCCGCCTTGCGGGCGATCTCTCCGGCCGTGAGGGCGCCCGTGATGTGGTGGATCAGGGCGAGATTGCCGCCGACCTTCGGGCTTTTCAGCAGCGCCTCGTCGCCCCAGAAGCCGGGGGATGGCTTGAAGTACCCTGCCTTCTTGAGCTTCGCGACCATCTCCGAGCACTTGCGGAACACCTCGGGGTCGGTCAGGACGGCCCCCTTGTCCTCCTTGCTGATGTTGTGGAGGATGTCCGCCGCGATGGCCAGCTTCCGTTCCTGTTTCGCCAGCGGCCGGGCCATCTCGGAGGCCAGGGCCGAGCACACCCGGTTGTGCAGGATGTCGCCCCCGGGCTCCTTCAACTGCTGGATCGCCGTGGCGATCATCACGTCCATGAGGCCCTGCAGCTCCGGGAACTCCTTCAGGTATGCCTTCTCCCAGGCCAGGTAGGGCTCGGGCAGGGAGTACGTGTCCTGGGATGCCGCGGCCGCCATCCCCGCCGCCCCGATGATGAATGACAGCGCGATCAGAACGACGATCCTTTTCTTCCTGTTCATTTGCCTGCTCCTCCTCTCGTATTCGTTTCTCTCCGGTTCTCTGTTTCTCAATACCGTGAAATATCGGTGTTTTTCACCTGCAACCTTCTCCCGGTCAGGCCGGGGTCCGGGCTGTAAACCGAATGCCCGGCCATCCGTTTTACCAGGCAACGGAAGGATTCGATAGCGGGGTCACACAGGGACAACAGGAAAGATACCACACAAGGAAAAGGAACCGAACATGAAACGCATTCTGTCAGCCATTGCAATCACCCTCGTTGCCGCGACGGCGGCGCAAGCTGCCGACGTCGGCGTATCCGTCAGCATCGGCCAGCCGGGGTTCTACGGCCAGTTCTACGTCGGGCACTTTCCCCCACCGGTTGTCTACGCGCGGCCCGCCGTGGTTCATCCCGCACCCGTGGTCGTCTACAGGCCCGCCCCCGTTGTATACCGGCCGGTCTACGTGCACGTGCCCCCGGGCCATGTGAAGCACTGGCAGCGTCACCACCCCGGCCACCCCGTGTACTATCGGCACGACGGCCGGTCCTATCACCGGTAGGGGCGCCGCGGCGGACGCCGCCCGCCAGAAAGACATCTTGAGCGATCGAGGAGCACGAAACTTCTTCGTGCTCTGGGATAGAAGGAAAGCAGGACCCATGCAGGCCCTGCTTTTCCTTTGACGGTTTCGCCTGCCGGGCCGGTTTCATGCGCCGCCCGCGGAACGGTTCGTGAGGTAGACGCCGAAGAGGACCAGGGCCGCGCCGATGAGCAGCGAGGCGTCGATCGACTCGCCGAGCAGGAGAAAGGACAGGATGACGGCGCTGATGGGAACGAAGTTGATGAACACCCCCGCCTTCGAGGGGCCGATCTTCCGGATCCCCTCGTAGTACCAGATGAACCCGAGGCAGGTGCCGAAGAAGCCCAGGTAGACGATGGCGGACCAGGCGGAAAGAGAGTAGCCGCCGAGGTTTCCCGCCATTCCCTCGACGAGCGCCGGCGGCAGAAGCGCCGCCGACCCGACCAGGCAGGCGTAGGTAACCGCCGAGACGGGCTGCACGTCCCGCATGACGACCTTGCCGACGAGCGAGTAGGACACCCAGCTTGCGACGCAGCCGAAGATAAGCCACTCCCCCCGCCCCATGGCCCCCTCCAGGAGGGTCGAGGGGTTGCCCCGGGTGATTACGTAGACGGCGCCGGCGACGGAGAGCGCGACCCCGGTCGCCTTCAGCAGGGTCATCCGTTCGCCCCGGAACAGCAGCGCGGCGAAAAGGGAGATGAGCACCGGGTTGGAGGCCACGATGACCGACGCGCGGCCCGCCTGCACCGTCTGCATACCCGAGAGGAAGAAGACATTGTAGAGAAAGACGCCCGTCATCCCGGAGAGGAACACGAGGAGAAGCTGCCTTCCCCGCAGGGGCTGAAGTGTTCCCTCGAAGTGCCTCACCAGGGGGAACATGCACACCGAGGCGACGAGGAACCGCAGGAAAGAGCCCGAGTAGGGCTCAACCTCCTGCGCCAGGATGCGGCCCGCGATGAAGGTCCCGCCCCAGAGGACGGCCGTGAGGAAGAGCTTCAGGTAGATCATCCGAGGACCTTCCCCGCCAGCCAGTAGAGGGCCATTCCGACGATCACCGTTCCTCCCAGGGAACGGGTCCGCAGGGCGAACAGGAAGACGGGGATGGCCACGATGAGGTCGTTGTTCCAGAGAGTCAGCTGCCTCGGCTCGCCGGAGGTCAGCAGGGCCGGCAGGATCAGGGCGCTGAGGATCGCCGCCGGGATGAGGTCGAGCCACTCCT
>JGI11944J13513_1000766_pt1 | contig 29055 bp, 39 predicted proteins | sample TerdegcoTASludge_FD_13513 | JGI IMG/M metagenome (IMG submission 13513) | reverse complement strand
ACTCCCGATTGTAAATCCTTACAGCCCTCTGATATTTACTTTAATTGGAGGGGCGGCGTCATTATTTTTGATATTTCTCATAATAAAGTTAAAGGGTAGATGATTTTGAGAGTTGGAATAATCTCGAGAACAGATCGTGAAAATGCATTGGAACTAAGTAAGAAGATATTTGATATTCTGAAAGATTCGCATCAAGTTTATTTCGATGAAACATTAAAGCCTCATTTCCCTCAAAATCAATATTCCAAAAAGACCGGGGATGTGGACATTGTAATATCAGTCGGTGGTGACGGGACGATCCTAAAGTCGGTAAGGCGATACAGGGATACCCCAATCCTCGGTGTAAACATGGGAAAATTTGGATATCTGAATGAAATCTTCCCTGAAGAAATTGATTCCATTCCTCATATACTTGATAATCACAGCATCGAAGAGCGCTCCATGATCTCTTGCACTATTGGGAATAGAGTAGTAGAAGCGCTGAACGACATAGTAATTAGGACAGAAGTTGCAACAAGAGTTTCCCAGGTGAAAGTTGAAATCTCTACTAATGAATATGTTGTCTCAGGAGATGGAGTGATAATCACAACGCCCACCGGCTCAACTGCCTACTCCTTTTCTGCAGGAGGGCCAATACTAAGGACAAATTCGCAAGTTTTTGGGATAACGCCAATCTGCCCTCTTTATCGGAAATCAACACCTATTGTATACCCTGATAATGAAAAAGTCGTAGTGACGGCAATGGATAGGTCATGCACAATTGTTGCAGACGGTTTTCCTGAAGGAACGATGAAACGTGGCGATAAGATTGAAATAAAAAAGAGCCTGCTTAAAACTAAATTTGTGAAGAAGTGAGGCAATTGAAGCTTGTTCTTGATGCATCGGCATTTATCGGTGGATTTTTGCCTGGCGATGATGAATATTTAACAGTTTATGATGTGGTAAATGAGCTACAGGACGATCATTCTAAGGAGAGGTTTTCTTACTTTTTTAATTCCGGGAAGATTAAAATCATCGAACCAAAAAAAGAATTTTTAGACCAAGTAAAGATGCATTCTGAAAAAACAGGAGACAAAATTTCTACGACTGATGAGAAGTTAATTGCCCTTGCTCTAGAGACGGGTTCAGCTATCCTGTCAGAAGATTACGGGATTCAAAATATTTCCTCTTTATTAGGGCTCAAATTCATATCCATTAGGGAATCGGGTATCAAAAAAATTATACGCTGGGAATACCGTTGCATCGGTTGCAAGAAGAAATTTTCCAAAGAAACTGCAATTTGTGACAATTGTGGAAATTTAATAAAAAGACGGCCAATTAAATAAAAAATAATATAATAGCCTAAAAATAAACAAATTATTGTAAAATTATATAACCATAAACTTTATATTTAGGATTACTGAATATTGTTAGTATGGTCGACACAACAGGCACTGAAGAAGATTACTTAAAGGCAATATTGAATATTACCGACAACAAGGGATTTGCACGGACGAAAGATATTGCTAAGGCTCTAGGTGTAAGACCTGCCACAACAGTTGAAATGCTAAAAAAGCTCGAAGAAAAGGGATTGATTAAAAGAGAGCACTACGGGCCCACTGTTTTGACTGAAAAAGGATCAAAAATCGCTACAATTACTATGAAGAAGCATAAAGTTCTCCTCGACTTCTTTAAAATGATACTTGTACCTGAAGATGAGGCAGAAAGGGATGCTTGTGATATGGAGCACAACCTAAGTAAAGTAACAAATGAGCAATTGATTAAATTCATGGCGTTTTTATCCAACGAAGGATTCTTTGAAGTCTGGGCCAGGAAGTTTAAAGATTTCTCCTCCAGTGGCAAGATGAAACCTATGAAGTTCTCAGATGAAGAGTATTATGATTTAGCCTTCCAGAATATGAAGTAAAGTTAGAAATAAACTATTTAAAACAAAGAACAAATATCAAATCATGATATCTCTTGGTATAGAGGGTACAGCTCATACCCTTGGGGTAGGGATAGTTTCTGAAGAAGGTGTACTCTCCAATGTTACTGATTCTTATTGCTCAGACGGTGGGATCCATCCCCGAGAAGCAGCTGACCACCACGCTAACGTTATAGGCAGTGTGATGGAAAAATCTTTTTTGGAATCAGGCATTAAGAAAGGAGATATTGATGTAATCTCCTTTTCAATGGGGCCGGGTCTTGGCCCTTGTCTTAGGATTGTTGCAAGTGCAGCAAGGTCCCTTTCTATTAATCTAAATGTACCTGTGATCGGTGTAAATCACTGTGTGGCACATGTTGAAATTGGCAGGTTTACTACAGGAGCAAAGGATCCGGTGACCCTTTATGTTTCAGGAGGGAATACTCAAATTCTTGCGTATGCAGAGGGTAAGTATAGGGTATTTGGCGAAACACTTGACGTTGGCATAGGCAACATGCAGGATACATTTGGCAGAGAGCTTGGGATAGGATTTCCTTGCGGTAAACAGATAGATGAGCTCGCAAGCAAAGGTAAGAATTATTTGCAATTGCCATACACAATTAAGGGCATGGATTTTTCATTCTCTGGCCTATTGACAGAATCTATAAGGAAACTCAAAACAAATCCGCAGGAAGATGTTGTCTTTTCTCTTATGGAAACAGCCTACTCATTAGTTGTAGAAGCTTCTGAAAGGGCTATGTCGCACACTGAAAAAAATGAGCTCCTGCTAACAGGTGGAGTTGCATCCTCCCGGCGATTAAAAGAGATGTGCAATACCATGTGTGAGGAGAGGGGAGCCTCTCTCTTTGTTCCTCAACCTTCGCTATGCAGAGATAACGGGGCAATGATAGCTTATCAGGGACTTTTGGAGCATAAAAATGGTAAGAGGATGAATATTGAGGATACAATAGTCAAGCAGAAGTGGAGAACTGACGAGGTGGATGTCAATTGGATATAAAGATAATTGAAGAGGCTGTGGAAGCAATAAAGAAGGGCGGGGTCATCGTCTATCCAACTGACACCTGTTACGGCATAGGTTGTGATGCGACAAATCCTTTAGCGATTGAAAAAATATTCAGGATAAAGGGCAGAGAAAAGGATAAGCCGCTTCCGCTAATAGCTTCGTCTATTGAAATGATAGAAAAATATGTCATCATGGATGAGCGGGCAAAAAAACTCTATGCAAAGTTCCCAGGCATATCTGTGGCCATGAGGAAAAAAGGTCTTGAAATCCCGGACTCAGTAAACAGGGAAAAACTAGCCTTTAGGATACCTGCAAATGAGATTTCAAAAAAGCTATCTGAGATTTCAGGAAAGCCCCTAATTTCCACAAGTGCCAATAAATCCGGGGATCCATCTCCTTACTCCATCATTGAAGTTAAATCAAGCCTTAAAGATTCTTTAATTTATATAGATTATTTCATCGACTCCGGGACACTTGGCAAGAATCCTCCATCGACCATCGTTGACCTTGTTGAAGGTAAGGTTGGAAGGATAGGTGCAGTATCAGAGGAGCAGATATTAAATTTTCTAGGTGGTAGACTTTGATTCTAAAGAAGGGGGCAGAGGCCGACATTTACCTTGAGGATTTCAAGGATATTTTTGGATTTGACTTCTTCAATGAAAAGGTAATAGTAAAAAAAAGGGTAAAGAAAAGTTACCGGATACCTGAGATAGACGATAGCATTAGGGGCTTTAGGACTGTAAAAGAGGCTAAGATAATAAATAAGGCAAAAGTTTCAGGTGTGAATTCTCCTGCCCTCTATCATGTTGATTTAGGTGAAAAGAGAATTATAATGGAGTACGTCGAAGGGGTCAGGCTAAAGGAATATTTTGCATCAAAAGGACTTGATAGGGAGATAGCCTTTGAGATTGGCAGGTCAATAGGTCTTCTCCATAAGGCCGGGATAATTCATGGGGATATCACTACCTCAAACATGATTCTAAACAACGGTAAGATTTATTTCATTGATTTTGGGCTTTCTGAAGAATCAGAAGAGATTGAGAAGCAGGGTATAGATATACATCTTTTGAGGCAGGCCCTTGAAAGCACTCACTTTGACATTTCTGAAGAAGTATTCAAAATTGTGCTTGAAGGATATTCAAAAATCCTTGGGGAAGAGAAGAAGAATGAACTTCTCCAAAGGATAGAACAAATTGAAAAGAGAGGAAGATACAGAAAAAGAGATTAAATTTTCTCTAATTCGCTCAAAACTTCCCACAAAATAGTCCTAGTGTGCATTGGCATATTTGGATCATTTGATATTTCATCCAATAGCTCAACTGCAGCATGGGCCCTAGACTGTACAGGCTCAGAAGTATCTAGTAGTCTGTCAGCGGCTTCCTTGGCAGCTCTTCTTATATTTCTGGGGACACTGTTGTCTTCATTAACAAATTCGTTTAAGTAGTCGACAATACCTTTAATATTTTCTTCGGGCAATTAAATCACCTCTTCTAGTATTCAGATGAATATAAAATTGCTTTAAAACATTTATCTTTAGGAAGTTTAATTAACCATGAGGAAATAGGTTATTATTATAGCTATAATGCCAAAAATAACTCCAATTAACCAAATACGATAAACTAGGCTTTTTTCTGTCAGTTTAAACTTCGAAGTCAATAGGTTTGCAACTGAAAGATAGGCCTGCGGATGCAAAATACCCTCATCATCGATCTTTGTAGGACCGTATTTTTTGTTTCCAAATCGCCTCTTTGACTTGAATAAGAACTCTAATATTTGAGGAATTAAGAGGATGACTCCAATTATCTCTATATGCTTGATAATAGAAAACGAGGCTATAACGGCACCAACAATTAAAGTTCCTGTGTCGCCTGGGAATATTTTTGCCGGGTATTTATTATACATTAAAAATGCTAGGAAAGACAATGTGAATGCAAGAAGGTATATAGAAGTGTTAAAGTCGCCTAGGAGAGCAATGCAAATAGCGAGGGAGAGCGTAGAAATAAATCCAAGGCCAATCTCTTCACCATTAAAACCAGCAAGGAGATTTGTTAGATTTGAGGCGGCAGTAATCCCAATCGGCACCATAATATAATAGAGCAGACCAAAGTTTATTTTGAAAAAAATAAAATCAATAACTGTATTCTCGATAAAGAACAGCAAGGGTATACCACCCAAAAGGCACGCGGCCGTTTTTACCATTTGAGGAATGTTGTAAAGGTCATCTACAAGACCTATTACCCCGATAGTTGCAACAGGAAATATGAACATCAGGATTTTTTCATCCCGACTAATAAGATAATATAACATGAAAAATGGGATTGTGCCAAGGAGAAGTGCCAAACCACCCGCTTCGGGGACTTCAAATCTTTCCTTTTTGTGAAGGTCAACACCGTATATACCGCGACTTTTGTTTATCTTTCCGATGAAGGGTGTTAGAATAAACGTCGATACAAACGAGAATAACGGGAGCAATAAGCTATTCATGAACTAAATGTTATATAGGTGTTCTTAAATATTTTTATTATGGACATTTCCCTTGCCCGATATGAACTATTTCTATTTGATATGGATGGAACTCTCGTAAAGTTTAAGCTAGATTTTGATTACCTTAAACGTAGCACACGGAAAATTCTTGAGGACAATGGGATTTATCTTGAGATAAAGGGCTCCCTTATAGAAACAATAAAAGAATTAAGGCCGTTATTTGATACCGATGAAGCCTATAATAATTTTGTAGGGGGAATTGAGGATACAATCTCCCAACATGAAATTGAAACTGCTGAAAAGGCTGAAGCGTTTCCGCACTCAAAAGAGCTCCTAGATACTCTTAAGTTGAAAGGGAAGAAGATCGGGATAATAACAAGAAATTGCAAAAAGGCATCCCTTAGGACACTTGAGGTCTCTGGATTGATCGGCTATATGGATGTGATAGTTACTAGGGAGGATGTAATAAATGTTAAGCCTCATCCAGAACACGTTGAAGTAGCCATTAATCATCTTGGGAAAAAGCCGTCTGAAACAGTTGTAGTTGGTGACCACAGATATGACATAGTATCTGGAAAAAGAGCAGGATGCTTTACTATAGGAATTCTATCCGGAGTTTCCTCTGAGGAGATTCTAAAGGAAGCAGATGTCGTTGTTTCATCTTTGGACGAGATTATTTCTTATTTATAGGGAATTGACAATAAAGTTTTTAAACAGCAACTTAATCCACTCTTATATACTCAAAGAAAGGAGGGTCACGATGGAATACAAGGTTGTAATTTCTTACTCTGATGGGAAGACAATACAGAAAGAAGTAAAGGACAAACAGGCTGAAGCCCTCTTTGGTTTAAAAATTGGAGAAGAGTTTAATGGTGAGACCATAGGACTTTCTGGTCATACGTTAAAGATCACAGGTGGATCCGATAAAGACGGATTCCCAATGAGACAGGACCTTGATGGAAGCAGAAGAATAAAACTCTTACTTTCTAAAGGCGTTGGATTTAACCCAGAAGAAAGTGGCGAGAGAAGAAAAAAGAGAGTTAGAGGCAACACCATAAACGAAGATACTGTCCAAATTAACACCAAAGTAACAAAGCCTGAGAAATATCCTGAAGAAAAGAAAGCTGAAGAAGCACCAGCAGAAAAATCTGAATCTGCTTAATCATTTGAACTATAGGGGATTTATAATTGGGACAAGCTGAAGTTAATATTGGTTTAGTTGGCCATGTAGATCATGGTAAAACTACATTGACTAGAGCTCTCTCTGGCGTTTGGACTGATAAACACAGCGAGGAGCTTAGAAGAGGTATTACAATTAGACTTGGGTATGCCGATATTGAGTTTAGAAAGTGCAAGGCATGCCAGGGTGTAGAGGCCTTTACAACTGAAAAGACTTGTCCAAAATGCGGTGGGCCCACTGAAATCTTGAGAAAAGTTTCTTTCGTTGACGCACCAGGCCATGAAACTTTAATGGCGACCATGCTTTCAGGGGCTGCAATAATGGACGGTGCGATATTAGTCATTGCAGCAAATGAGAAGTGCCCCCAACCTCAGACAAGAGAGCACCTTATGGCCTTAAATATTGTTGGGATTAAAAATATTGTAATTGCCCAAAATAAAATAGAGCTTGTTTCAAAGGAAAAGGCAATTGAAAACTATAATCAGATTAAACAATTTATTAAAGGAACAGTTGCTGAAAACGCTCCTATTATTCCTATTTCTGCCCAGCATAGGGTTAATATCGATTATTTAATCAAAGCTATTGAGGAGGTAATCAAGACACCCATTAGAGACCCAAATAAGCCACCTGTAATGTACATAGCCAGATCTTTTGATACAAACAGGCCCGGAACTGCCCCTGAAGATCTTAAGGGAGGAGTCCTAGGTGGATCTTTAATCCAGGGAAAACTCAAAGTTGGCGATAAAATTGAGATTAGACCTGGATTTGAAAGGGTAGAGCAAAACAAGAAGGTCTTTAAGCCAATAGTAACTTTCATTTCAAGCTTGAATGTTAGCAACGAATCAGTTGAAGAGGCTTTGCCTGGTGGGCTTTTAGGTGTTGGAACTTTTCTAGATCCTGCAGTTACAAAATCAGACACACTTGCAGGAAGTATTTTAGGGTACTCGGACCAATTACCCAAAGTTTGGGATACTTTGTCACTTGAAGTAAATCTTTTGGATAGGGTAGTTGGGACTGAAGAGGAAACCCAAGTTGAGCCAATTCGACCAAAGGAGATGCTCCTTCTAAATGTCGGAACAGCTAAAACAATTGGTACAACAACAAAAGTAGGAAAGACTACTGAGTTAGTTTTAAAATTACCTGTATGTTCATTAGTCGGCGAAAGAGTAGCCATCAGTAGAAGGGTCGGAGCCAGATGGAGACTGATAGGATACGGAATAATAAAGTGAAGGTAATTTTAGATACAAATTTTCTCCTTCTTCCAGGCAGATTTAATCTATGGATTGAATCTATTGAGGATGTTATTGAAAAAAAATGTGAAATATTAATTCCGTCTAATGTTATTTCTGAACTTAAGCGAATTGAGTTAACTGGTTCTGACAAGATATCCAAAGAAATTGCATTAAAGCTTGCTGAAAGATACAAGACTATCGAACTTGATGGTCCAGTTGATAGGTCCATAGTTGAGTATGCAAAAAAGAATAAATGCATTGTAGCAACAAATGACATGAAGTTAAAGTCAGAGCTTAGGGATAAAATGGTCCCCGTTGTTTTTCTTAAAAAAGGGTCAAGGCTTGCTCTTGAAGGTTATATTGATTGAATTTTCTTTAGTATAACCCTCACGTTCTTATTTAAATTTTTTGATGTATCTATTGATATAACTTCCTCTTCAAAATCCTCAAAAATTTCTTTTATCTTTAGATACACACTGAAATCAGCATCACTGTACTTGTCCTTTCTTTTTGTTATCCTTTCCTTTAGAATTGATTCTGGCGTTTCACAATAGACAAAAAATATCTTTTCATTAGTTGCATTGGCTATCTCTTTTGCCCTCTCTCTCAAAGCCCGTGTGTAAAATGTTCCATCAAGAATAACACTTCTTCCGGCACTAAGTAAGTTCTTACCTTGTGAAAAAAGTTCATTATAGATTATCCTCTTATCCTCTTCATTATATATTGGATTTTTGAACATACTTTTTCTTATTTTGTCCGTCGATAAAACAACGGCATCAATTTCTTTTGAGAGGGCATCTGCAATTGTAGTTTTTCCTGAGCCCGGAAGCCCTGTGATTACAATGAGCATAATCTCAAATTATAAGGTAAGTTTTAAATATATTACCCAAAATAGAAGTTGAGGGATAATTTGCCTGATAAATTTACAAAGCCGCCGTTTAAAAAAGTAAGAATCAAAGAGATAGCCCAAGAGAAATATGTAAGCGTAGTTGGTGCTATAATAAAAAAAGATGGGAATGATATTCTTTTGGACGATGGGACAGGGCAAATTGAAGTAGTTTTTAGTGACGATATAAATTTCAAAGAAGGTGACATTGTCAGAGTGTTTGGGGTTTATATCTCAAAATCCCTTAAAGGGGAGTTAATCCAAGACATGTCGACCCTTGATATTAAGCTTTATAGGGAAAGTTTTGATAAAATAAAGAGCATTTATTACTCATAAAATTTATAAATAAAGTGATAAAATATTGCTAATAGATTGTTAGGTGAGATAATGTTTGAAGCCGTTTTGAGTGCAGAAACATGGAAAAAGTGTGTAACTGCAATTGGTAGCTTAGTAGAAGAAGTTCCCTTAAAGATTACTGCTGAAGGAATTGAACTTAGGGCTATGGACCCTTCACACGTCAGCATGATTGATTTCAAAATGAAGAAAGAAGTGTTTGCCGAGTATAAAACTGATAAAGAAGTAACAATAGGTATAGATATCGAAGAGATGTCAAAGTTCATTAATAGGAGTAGAAGTGACGATATCCTTGTTTTAAAACTCGACGAAGAGAAAAATAAAATACTGATGATTCTGAAAGGCACATCAACTAGAAGATTTGGCTGCCAGCTAATTGATGTCACAGAACAAGCTAATCTTAAGATGCCATCATTGAATACAACTTCTAAGATTAGAATGAGTTCACAGGCATTTAGGGAAGGACTAAAAGATGCTAACATTGTCTCAGACCACGTAATGCTAAGGGCAGACGACGCGTTCTATATGAATGCCGAAGGTGATACTGGGGATATTGAAGTTAAACTGGAAAAAGGAGATCCTGACCTTTACGAGATTATTGTATCCGCAGCAGCGTCTTCAACATTTAATCTTAGTTACTTATCTGATATGTCAAAGTCAGTGCCCGGAGAACTCTCAATTGAGATCGGGAACGACATGCCTGTAAAACTTGAATTTGAAATTGAAGGTGCAACAATAGTGTTCATACTTGCCCCAAGAGTTGAAAGATGAGAAAAATATGGGAAAAGATAATGAAAGCCCTATAAATATTTTTAGAAAAGAATGCATAAGAATAGGCGTTTTGGATAATAACGGGGAAGAGAACTATAAGGACGTTTTTTGCCTTTTTGAGTCTATTAATGAAGATAATTCGCTAGAAACTAAGATAAAGAAATTAAAAAGTGACCTCGCCAAAGAGCACTTTGAGCTTTTTACCAGAAAAAGATTTCTGGAGTTAATAGAGAACTCCTTTGAGGGATTTCAACCTAACAATGACTTTGAGCTTAAAATTACTAAATCAATACAGGATTTATTTTCTCAATATAAGAGCAATCTACTAAATATTGAACTAAAAACGGAAGATCAAAGGGAAAAGGTTTTTAAGGAGGTAAAGCTCTCACAAGATGTACCAGAGTTCATAGGGGAAGATATGAGGTCCTATGGACCGTATAAAAAAGGGGAGATAGTTTCAATTCCTCTGAGAAATGCTGAGATACTTATAAGAGAGAAAGTTGCTGAAAGCTAATTGAAGTGATTCTTATGAAAATGCCAAAAAAGATGAATACCTATTGCCCGACCTGTAAGAAACACACATCTCACAAGGTGGAGACTGTAAAGAAGAGAAAAAGAGGAGAACTTAGTGCAGGTCAGAGAAGGTATAGAAGAAAAATTAAAGGTTACAGGGGTTTCCCTAGATCTTCAGTTAACGGTGAGAAAACTGTAAAGAAGCTTGATTTAAGATACAGATGCGAAGTTTGCAAGAAAGCTACTACAAGAAAAGGCTTCAGGATTAAAAAATTAGAGTTTGTGGAGGCATAAAATGAAAAAACTTGTTTCTAAGTTTTTGAGAGTAAAATGCACTGACTGCTCAAGCGAGCAGATTGTATTCAATAGACCAGCAATCACCGTAAAGTGTTTAACATGTGGAAAATCCCTTGTTGAGTCCAAAGGTGGAGTAGGTAAGATCAACGCTGAAATACTAGAAGTATTGGAGTGAACATTTAATGCTTGAAAAGGATTACCCCGAAGAAGGGGACCTTGTCATGTGTTCAGTAAAGGAAGTTTTCCCATATGGGGCCTTCGTTGTTCTGGATGAATATGACAAGGAAGGTATGATTCATATTAAGGAGATATCCTCCAGCTGGGTAAAGAATATTAGGAACCACGTTAGGGAAGGTCAGAAAATAGTTTGTAAGGTACTAAAAGTCGATGAATCAAAAAATCATATAGATCTTTCCCTTAGAAGAGTAACAAGCCAGCAGAAAAAGACAAAGGTCCAGGAGTATAAGAGGGAGAAAAAGGGGGAAAAGCTCCTTGAGTTATTCGCTACAAACATTGGCGAAGACTTTAAGGAAATAATTCATACCGTTGGGGTGCCTTTAGTAAACAAATATGGAGATTTATATACCGCTTTTGAACAGGCTTCGACAAAAGGAAAGGATATTTTATCTAGCGTAATTGATGAGAAATATGTTGACGGCCTTTATGAAGTGATAACTACTAACGTTGAAAATCCTTTAGTTTCTATCACTGGTCACATAACACTTGAATGTTTTTCTGGTGATGGTGTAAATATAATAAAAGATGCTTTAATTAATGCTAGAGAAAAGTTCAAAGATAAAGTAGAGGAAATAGACATAAGGAATGAAGGTTCTCCAAAATATTCTATCCATATTATTGCGGAAGATTACAAATTAGCAGAATCTGTTTTGAGAGAGATTGCAGATATGGCAATTTCATACGTTCAAAATAATGAGGGTAAGGGTTCCTTTAAGAGATCATAAAATGAAGATGAAAATCTGTCCTCAATGTAATAATTATACTCTAAAGGATTTATGTCCAATATGTAAAGTTAATACTGTTAATCCGCATCCACCAAAGTTTTCACCGGAGGATAGGTACGGTAAATACAGGAGAATGATAAAAAAAGAAAGGGGAGAGTTACTATGAAAGAGTCTTATATTGTTGAAGAGATTAAAGATTTGAAATTAAATAATCCAATTTTTATAGAGGGGCTTCCTGGAATTGGACTTGTTGGAAAACTTGCTGCTGATCATCTTATTCAAGAGTTAAAAGCTGTTAAGTTTGCTGATTTATATTCACCAAGATTTCCTCATCAAGCGTTAGTTGAGAAGGATTCAACTATGAGGCTAATGAAAAATGAATTTTACTATTACACAGGTGGAAAGAGGGATTTATTGTTCTTAAGCGGAGATACTCAGCCGCCACCGACAGATGCCTACGGTCACTATGAAATTGCATCTTTGATTCTAGATTTCGTTCAGAAATTTGGTGTCAAAGAAATGTTTACCCTTGGAGGTTATTCAACAGGAGGATACCCGGTAAAGGAACCAAAGGTCTTGGGTGCAGCATCTGACGTAGAAACAGTAGAAAAATACAAAGACAAGAATATAGTTTTTAGGGAAGACCCAGGATCAGCAATAGTCGGAGCATCCGGACTTATAATTGCAATGGGTAAACTTAGGGATATGAGAGGGCTTTGCCTATTGGGAGAATCTCCAGGTTACATAATTGATGCAAAGGCCTCAAAGGCAGTCCTACAAGTTCTTGTGGACATATTGGAACTCGAAGTAAACATGGAAGAGCTAGACAAGAGAGCAGAAGAAACTGAAAAGGCGCTCTCAAAGATACAGGAAATGCAGAAGAACATGACGGAGTACCAGACATTATCTCCAGGAACTGAAGAAACTGGTTATATTAGATAGTATTTATCAATTTTTTTCTATTATTTAACATTTTTATCCTGCTTACTAGAGAGATAGCGCTAGCCAGAATAATAACTATACTATTTTCAAAGATATATATTTCCCTAAAGATTAAAATGGCAGTAATCATTACAAATAGAAAAATCCCATAATATTTTCCAACTGGATTATAAATAGGTCAACATAAACAATAAAAAGATATTTTTCTAGATAAATAATATGGCCATGAAAGAACGGATAAATGAAAACTTCCTTAACAAAAATAGACTTGGATCCTTAATCGACGGAGTTTTTGCAACTTGCATGACAATTCTGGTCTTAACTATAGACTTTCCCCCAGGGCTTGATATCAAAGATGATATTGTTATTGCAAATGCTGTCATGAAGATGATCCCCCAGATACTTATATACTTTACAGCATTTGGGCTCTTGAGCTTATTTTGGTATTTACATCATAGCAGATTTGAATGCATAAAGAGAATAGATAAACAGTTCATAATAATAAATGTAATATGGTTAATGTTCATTGCTTTAATCCCTTTTTCAACTTCTTTAAGTGGAGACTACCCTTATCTACACACAGCTGTTTTTGTTTTTCATATTAACTTTTTCATACTTTCTGCATTTCTGTTTCTGCTGTGGTTTTATGCAGTGAAGAATAATCTGATTGATGAAAAAATAGATAAAAAGATGATTTTAGCAAATAGAGATATAAAAATTTCAATGATTGTAGTTTGTCTATTGGCTCTAGCCTTTTCTTTTATTTCCCCGCCGCTAAGTATTCTTGTTTATTTCTTGATAATTCCGGGGACGCAAATAATAAAATTCTTCAATAAACCTTAATAAGGTCGCTGCATCAAGCGTGAAATTATCTTTTCATAAATATCTGGATAATTCTTATCTTCTCCTCCGTCTAAAGAGGGATTATCATTTACCTCAATTACGTAAAGGTTCCCGTTATTTTCTTTGATATCGATTCCGTAAAGACCGCTCCCTATGGCTTTACCGGCCTTTATACCAAGATCAATTATCTCCTTTGGCACTAATTCTTTAGGAACACTTTCAACATCACAGTAAACTAAATGACCGTTTACAGATGCCTGTATCTTAAAGGTTTCATTTGGGATTATGTATTTACAGGCATACAAAAACTCTCCATTCAAAATTCCTATTCTCCAGTCAAATCTGCTGTTGATGAATTCTTGAACAACAACCCAGTCAGAGAGTTTGATAAATCTTCTTGATACCTTTATGAATTCTTCCTTTGTATAGACCCTTTCTACCCTGGCTGAGAATGAAGTAGAGGGTTCTTTGAGAATCATTGGGGGATTAAACATTTTGAATATTTCTTCAAGATTTTCTAAAGTTACCTCTCCCTTCTTAATGAAAATTGTTTTGGGCATTGGAACATCATGTTTCATAAGATGGAGGTACATGTTTATTTTATCTGAGCAAATCCTAATTGAATCGGGATCGTCTATTACTGGTATTCCATTTAATTCAGCAATCCTTGCTGCAACATAACTAATATTCATTGAGTCAGTTCTAGATCTAATAAAAAGACCATCTAGGCCCGCTATTTTTTTAATTTCAGTGGGGAAAATAAAATAGACTTCGTGCCCTAGATTTTCTGCCTCTTCCCTAAACTTTATTAGAGATATAAGTTGCACTGAACTACTTAGAGTCTGCCTATCAACAAAAATTCCTAATTTCCCCATTTTCTATCCCAGTTTCAACCCTTGTAATAAATTCTTCCTTCTCATCGCTTGTAATCTCTGATTTCTTAATAGGTGAGATAGAAAGTAGATAATGTGTTGTTCCATCGTATAATAGAATTATTTTTGCAACAGGTATCTCAAATACCTGATAAATTTTTTCTAACAGAGCACATATTTCTGGATCTGTTGTTGTATTCTTTCCAAACAGAGTTGAAAATGTCTTTATTTCTGCATTAGGAGGTATTTTCTGGAAACAAAAAGGATATTTGCCTCCGTGGGTTAACTTCTTTATGGCCTCTTTAGCAGTGTCTAAATCGTATACAACTTCAAACCTCGACGAATCTGAATAGTAGTTTATCCCGAATATTATTGATGGCAATGGGCAGTAAGTATCTGAAATGCCCCATTCACAGACCGGAATACCTACCATTTGGGCCTTTGTAAGGCAAATTGGGACAACGTAAGCATCCAGAATTTCTCTACTGCTTGGTGTTATTTTATATCCATTCTGATTTTCCCTCAATACTATTCTATAATACGATTCAGTTTTGTAGTGGTATTCGTTGCTTAGGACGAAAAGATTATTGTCTGAATACATCTCTGTTATATCCTTTTCAAAAAGACTTGTCTTTTTGTGCAAAATATCTGTACATTTTTTATTGGTTTTAGATTTAATATCGTTATTTACCTCTAAAAAATTGACAAAAGGCATTGCAAAATTATTAATAGTCTGTACTTCAAAACTATTTGACGAATCATCATCTTCTGATTCCATAAAAACAGCCAGCTGGGATTTCTCCCTAAATCATCCCCATTTTTTCTTTATATAGCGTAGAGCTCACCTACAGCATTTCTAAGGTAGTTATTTTCATTTACAAAAAATACTGCCATAGAAGTAATGCCAAGATATGTCAAAATCAATACCGAAATGGTAAAGTCTTTTGCAATTTCAAATTCTAATAAGAGATTATTATCTGATACAGTGGTAGTACTCATAGAAATATATGCTAGTCCGCTAAGAATAACTAATGTGGCAAATGTCCAGACGAGGACTACATTCGTTTGTTCCTTGTCAAGCAATTTTATGTAGTGCAATGGCGTGTCCATTATATCTAAAGATGATTACCAACTCCTATTTTTAAACCTTTCGATTGGTCAACAAAGGAAATCAAAAAAAGTTATATAATGTCAAGACATAAGTCATTCATGGTATCTGTAAAGATTAATAAAAAAAAGAATAACGATATTATGACTCCTTTTAGAGTAATTACATTCTTTGCCGGGCTTTTGTTTCTAATACTAGGGGTGAGATTCCTAGCAGTAGGAGATGCTCCAGGAGCATTATTAAATGGGATAGCTGGGATGTTATTCTTGTTAGCTTCTTATTTCTCTTTCAGAAACAAAAAAATTAATGAAAAAAGGTGATTAAACGAACAAATTGACTATACCCTATCTAGTAGCTGGAATTTTAATTTACATAAATGGAATTAGAGTTTATTTTGAAGGGGATTTTATTGGAATGATAATTTATACTAGCATAGGATGGATCTTATTTTTGATGGCATATTACTCAATTAAGAAAAAGCCAAAAGATGCAGATAGTCTAGGGGAACCTTTTTTAAAGGGAGGAGAATTATATTAATTTTATGTGAAAACTTTATATATAAACAAATTAAGCGGGTACTGTGATATAATGAAACTCCTTTTAAATGCTGAATATCTCCTGAGCAAACCTTTAACTGAGGAGGGAGTCCAAAAAGTAAATAAATTTATTCTAGAAGAAACTAAAGACATACTACTAAAAGGACTACCTAAAGATAAAATCTCTGAAGTGCCAAAGATTTTAGAGTCAAAGGTATCAAATGACTTGATATCNGTTAAAATTGAAAGCGGTACTTATGTTAGGTCACATGCCGTTGCTATAAGATTAAAAAATTCTATTTCTGCTATTCTAGGAAAGGAGTTTAAAGTAGGTATTAAGAAAGTTACAGGTAAACATTACACTTTATCACTAGAATTAGAAAAAATTCCAAAAGATCCTATTAAAATACCTTTCGTTGATAAAATTTCTATTGAAGGTAATAACGCCATATTGACTTTAAATGATTTAGATGAAGAGTTTCTAACAAAAAATTACGTTGACCGTATCATTAATCTTTACTATGAAAAAGTTCAAGCCCAGTTTTGGGGAGGAAAAGGAGAGCACTGGGAATTACTTTCAAAAAGTAAAAACATTGAACCTCTGACAACTAAGGATCCAACTACCGAGCTTTTATCCCTCGGGTGGTTAAAGCAAGGACCAAGTCAAGGACAATGGTTTTATCATGCGCCAATTGCAGCACTTCTTAGAACAATGGAGAGAATTGCAGTGGAGGAAGTACTAAAACCGCTGGGTTTCATAGAGGTGATTGCGCCAAAACTCGTACCGTTTGAGATATGGGAAAAAACGGGACATCTAGCTGGGAGTGAGCCTGAAATTTACTACATTTCTCCACCTATATCTAGGGATGTAGCCGTATGGGAAGAGGTAATTGATCTATACAAAATAACAAAGAAAGCTTATGTTGATAAGATCCGAGAAAGGATGAGAGATCCTATAGGAGGAATGACATATGCCCAGTGCCCTCCAATGTATTGGGCATTTGATGGCAAGACAATTGATGACTCTGAATTTCCTGTTCTTATTTATGATAAAAGTGGACCTTCATACAGATGGGAAGCAGGCGGAAGACAAGGCATAGAAAGAGTAAATGAATTCTGGAGAATAGAACCAGTATTCATAGGGTACCCAGAGCAGTTGATTGAACTTAAAGAAAAGATGATGGAGAGGTATGCCTATGTATTTGACAAAATATTTGAGATTGAATGGAGAACTGCATGGGTGACACCTTTCTATATGGCACAGTCAGGGCAGACAGGCGTTGAAAAAGAAACCGAAAGAATTAAAGGAACAGTAGACTATGAAGCATGGATTCCTTCAAGAGGCTCGAGAGAGGAAAGTGAGTGGTTAGAGTTTCAAAATCTTTCTATAGTTGGGGATAAATATACAAAAGCATTTTCTATTAAATCTTCAAAAAACAAAGAGATCTGGTCTGGATGTTCAGGAATTGGTCTACAGAGATGGGCCGTATCCTTCTTGGCTCAAAAAGGTCTTGGTTCAGATAAATGGCCAAAAGGATTTAAGAAATACCTAGGGGAATTCCCAAGACAGATTAAATTTGTTTAAATTAAATTTTTTTCTCTCTTTTAATAATAATTAGAAGGACGTCTATCAGTGCAAATAAAGCTAATATATAAAATGCACTTCTCCAATCAAAAAGATCTGCAACGTAACCACTAACTGTAACTGCGAAAGACCCAAATCCAAATATACAAAGGGAACTAAAACCATATAGAAGCCCTCTTATTACAGGGCCCCCCATTGACGCTGTTAGCATGTTTTGTGCCGGCTGTGCTGCAAAATAACAAAATCCCATTATTATAGAAAATAAAACAAAAATAATTGGACTGGAAGTATTTGCAATCAATGCAATGGAAATTGAACATAATAATGTAAAAATAAGTAAAGGTTTTTTGTACCCAAGTTTATCTGATATTTTACCGCCAATGATCTGCCCTGGCATCCCAGATACAATTAATATTGTTGTCACTAATCCTCCAATTAAAACTTTTAATGAAAGGATATCTTTAGCAAAAGTAGTCAATAAAAGCACAGTTCCTGTATAAAAAAGCCCTCTAAATAGAAGAATTAGGATATAAAGAATGAACTCCTTTGAAATCAATTCCTTGGATTCCTTCTTGTAACTTAATTTATCTTTATCTGATAATTCTATATGTTTATTGACATCTGATTCTTTTAAGCTGAAGCTGAATACTAATAGGCCTAATATTAGCATACCCCAGAAAATATAGGGGTATCTCCATCCTATATAAACACCTACAGCGGCTGCTATAATCGGTGATGTTGCTTCCCCAAGATTTCCAAGAAGTCCATTAAAGCCCATTGCTTTTCCCATGTCCTTTGGATACAATCTTGATACGAGAGATAATCCAGATGGATGGTATGTTCCAGCTGCAATTCCAAGTAACATTAAAGATAGCCATAGGCCAATATTACTGTTTGATAATAATATTCCTGCTATTGCAACTAAGAATAGCATCAATCCTGACCTTATGACCTTTATAGATCCAATCCTGTCTGATATAAGTCCAGATGGGAGGGCCATTGCCCCATACATTAGAAATGAAATAAACGCAAAGGACGCAGTTTCTGTATTTGTTAGATTTAAATCTGATCTTATAAGTGGAAGAAGTGGTGCAAGAGTTAAAGTCATCGCGTGAGTAAAAGTATGGGCAAAAGAAGCAAAGTACAGAGCTCTTTCTTTAGAAACCATATTTAATTAATTAAAATAATATATTAAAAAAGTTTTCTTTAGCTTCTAATCGCTGGATAGTATTTCTCTTTTTTCCTCTTTTTGAAATTAACCTTTTGAGGGTACTTCCCACTTTTTTTTACACTTCTCAAAAGATTTTTTACCCTTCTCCTCATAAGCTCACCTTTTTCATTAAAGCATTTTCATTACTTTATAAAACTTTTTATTAATTTTTCTAAATTAATAATTAAATCTCGTTTAGAGAATTTTTTTATTTACTTAAGGTTTATAAATCTTCTTTTTATTTCCATGTCATGGATAGAGTATCCGTTATTATTCCTTCATTCAATGTTGAGAAAAGCATAAAAGAAGTTATTTCAAGGATTCCTTCAGACGTTTTTGAGATTATTGTCGTTGATGATGGAAGCAAAGACAGGACTGGTAAAATTGCAAAATCCACAGGAGTAAAAGTAATCACCCACGAAATAAACTATGGTAAAGGAAGGGCAATGAGAACTGGAATTTCTAAAGCTACAGGGGATATTATTGTTTTTCTTGACGCTGACCTTCAACACAAACCAGAGGATATACCACGACTTGTCGAACCAATACAAAATGGAAGGGCGGATATAACAGTAGGTTCTAGATTGATCGGCGATATAAGCAACATGCCAATACAGAGAAAAATAACTAATTTTAGCTCATCAGCTCTTATTAGGGCATTTTTTGGAGTAAAAATATCGGATACACAATCTGGATATAGGGCGATAAAGAAAGAATTTTTAGAAAAAATGAATCTAGAATCAAATCGTTATAATATTGAAACAGAAGTATTAGCTTATGTAGGTAAGTTTCACATGAGAGTTGAGGAGGTGCCAATTGAAACTATCTATGGTAATGAAAAATCTCATTTCAAATTGAGAGACATTCTAAAATTTATTTATCTTCTGTTCTATCTAAAATTTCATAAAATGAGAAAGAAATAAATACTAATAATATTGGTGTTTGCTATGGACGATAGATTAGACCTTATAACTAGAAACGCAGAAGAGGTAATAACTGAAGAGGAGATGCAAAGTCTACTTTCTAATAAAAATGAACCTGTTTGCTACTGTGGTTATGAAACTTCCGGCGACGTTCATCTCGGTCATCTTGTGACGATGTCAAAGTTAAAAGATATGGAGAAAGCAGGATTTAAAGTAAAGGTGTTATTTGCAGATTGGCACACTTGGCTTAACAGAAAGGGAGATTGGGATTGGATACATGAGCAGACCTCCATATGGGAGGAAACCTTTAAATCATTTGGGTTAAAAACAGCAGAGTATGTATTGGGCTCATCTTTTGAAAGATCTCTAGATTATATTGATGACGTTTTTACTTTATCACTAGATACAACTATTAATAGGGCTCTTAGAAGTATGCAGGTAATTGCAAGAGATATTGAACATGCAAGAGTATCTCAAGTTTTGTATCCTTTTTTACAAATTGTTGATATAAAATATCTTGGAGTTGATGTGGCTATTGGTGGAATCGAGCAAAGGAAAATTCACATGCTCGGAAGAGAACTTGCATATAAGATTAACTATCCGACTTTCACCTGTGTTCACACGCCTTTGATATCTTCCCTTACCGGTCCTGGGGATAAGATGAGTTCTTCNAAACCCGANAGNATGATCTCCGTTAGAGATGACGAAAATTCAATTAAGGAAAAAATTAATAAGGCATATTGTCCCGTAGGAGTAAAGGAGGAAAATCCTCTACTTCAAATTGCCCGCTTGATACTATTTCCAAAGATTACTGGTCCATTTCAAATAAAAAGACCAGAAAAATATGGTGGCAATGTAGAGTATGATTCCTATGACTCACTTGAAAGAGCTTACTTGACTAAGGAGCTCCACCCAATGGACTTAAAAAAGTCCGTTATTGATTATCTAGTTGAGATTATTACTGATATAAGGTCTTTATAGGGGGAATTATCTGAGAGAAGAAACAAGTTTCAACGAAGAGGAACAGATTCAGAGAACGAGAACTCCTCAAAAAGGGGAAGTTTTAGGAGTTGTTGATCAAATGCTTGGTGCAGGAAGAATGAAAGTTCGATGTACTGATGGAAAAGAGAGAATATGTTCTGTTCCTGGTAAATTTAAGAGAAAATTATGGATTAAAATGGGAATGGTCGTTCTGGTAGAACCTTGGGAAATTAAGGGTGACGAAAGAGGGAATATTATCTACCGGTATTCAAGGGCACAAACTAAGTGGCTAATTGATAACGGCTACATGACTCTTTAAATTATGGTCGATATTGACAATCATATACATGTTTATGAAAAAAAGAAAGATATTAAGAATCTCAAAAATGAGCGGATAGAAAGAGATTCTGATTTATTTAAAGTTAGAGATGAAGTGTTTGACCAGTCAACTCGACTTACTCTTTTTAAACTCATGAATAATGGATATATAGACTCTTTAAACGGAGAGATTGCAACAGGTAAAGAAGCTAATGTATTCTATGGAAAAGACAGCGATGGAAAAGAGATAGCTGTTAAAATCTATAGAATAGCAACATCTAACTTTAATAAGATGTACTCCTATCTAGTTGGGGATCCAAGATTTTATTATACTAAAAAAGATAAAAGAAGCACTGTTTTCGCTTGGGCAAAGCGAGAATTTAAGAATTTAAAAACAGCAAGTGAGGTAATTGATGTTCCAAAACCAATCATTGTCAGAAACAATGTTTTAATAATGGAGTTTTTGGGAAAAAACATGAAGTCTTATCCAACTCTAAAAGATAAGAAATCAAAAGACCCTGAAAAAGAATTTAATCTCATAATAGAAAATATAACTAAACTATATAAAAATGGACTAATACACGCTGATTTGAGTGAGTATAATATACTGATGGGAAAAAAAATTTATTTCATAGACTTTGCACAAGGAACTATTAAGAATAATATAATGGCTCAGGATTTTTTGAAACGAGACGTTGAAAATATCACAAGGTTTTATTCAAATTATATCAGGGTCCCAGAAGTTAGCGAAATACTAAAGGGGATATTAAATGAGTGAAGAATTTGTAAAGATACCTCAAGATAGGCTTGGTGTCCTTATTGGAAAGGATGGTGATGTCAAGCGACTTATTGAAAAGAAACTTTGCGTTAAACTTGAGATAGATAGCGAAGAGGGGCTTGTCTCAATATTCCAAAAGGAGGGGGCTGAGGATCCTCTGAATTTGTGGAAAGCAAGGGATATTGTAAGAGCAGTAGGCAGGGGATTTCCATTCGAAAAAGCTTCTAAGATTTTCAATGATTATTACATATTTGAAATGCTTTATCTTCCTGACTACTTAGGTAAATCTGCAAAAGCCTGGGAAAGACAGAGAAGTAGAATAATAGGAAAAGACGGTAGCACAAGAAAAACTATTGAAGATTTGACAAGCACTGATATCTGTGTCTATGGAAAAACTGTGTCGATAATCGGTGATTTTGATGGAGTTGCAGATGCAAGAGAAGCCGTTGAAATGATTCTTGAAGGAAAACCACATTCAATAGTCTATAGATACTTAGAAAAAAGGAAAAAAGATAAATTTAGAGATTTTGGGGATAATTCTTCCCTTTAAGTTTCAATAAGTTCATATTGTTTCTTTAGATTGTCAATTACCTCTGGCTCTGTAAGTGTTGTTGTATCCCCTAAGACTTTGCCCTCAGCGATATCCTTTAGGAGCCTTCTCATAATTTTTCCACTTCTAGTCTTAGGCAATTCGCTTGAAAAAATGACTTTTCTTGGTCGTGCAATTGGACCTATTTTTTTTGTAACATGTTCCTTTATTGCATCTTCAAGATCAAGATCCTTGTCTACGTTGTCTCGCAGAACGATAAATGCTACAATAGCCTGACCAGTAATCTCATGTGTAATACCAACAACAGCCGCTTCTGCAACTGCTGGATGAGATACCAGTGAGCTTTCAACTTCCATTGTCCCTATTCTGTGACCTGCTATTGAAAGAACATCATCGACTCTTCCAAGTAACATTAGGTAACCTTCGTTATCTCTTCTTGCGCCGTCTCCTGTGAAATAGTATTTGCCATTCCATTTGCTCCAGTATTTTTCTAGATATTTCTCTTCATCACCGTATATGCCTTTTAGCATTGAAGGCCATGGTTTCTTTATGACAAGATAGCCCCCTTCATCAGGATCAACTGGATTTCCAGCTTCATTTAGGATATCAACAGATACGCCAGGGAAAGGGAATCCAGAATGTCCCGGTTTCATTGTGTGATAACCTGGCAGAGTAGTAATCATCACCATGCCTGTTTCAGTCTGCCACCAAGTATCTACAACAGGACATCTTTTCTTTCCAATATTGGTATAATACCATATCCAAGCTTCAGGATTTATCGGTTCCCCAACACTGCCTAAAAGTCTCAAAGTTTCTAGAGAGAAAGGTGTTAGTAGTTCCGTCCCTGCTTTCATAAATGCTCTAATCGCAGTAGGTGCCGTATAAAAAATAGTAATTCCATATTTGTCTATTATTCTCCAATATCTATCCATTTCAGGCCAGTCAGGAGCACCTTCATACATAAAAATAGTCGCACCCACAGCGAGAGGTCCGTAGACAATATAACTGTGACCAGTTATCCAGCCTATATCTGCAGTACACCAAAATACATCTTGGTCTTTCATATCGAAAATTAACTTACTTGTTGTGTATACACCTGTCAAATATCCTCCTGTAGAGTGGACAACTCCTTTTGGCTTACCTGTTGTACCTGATGTATATAATATGAATAAGCTATCGTCTGAGTTCATAGGCTCAGGTTCACAGAATGCTTCAACTTCTTCCGCTAGATCATGCCACCAGAAGTCTTTTCCCTTCTTTATTCTTAGAGGAAATTCACCTCTTTTTATTATTAGAACATTTTCTATAGAAGGAGTATCCTTTATAGCATAATCCGAATCATGCTTTAATGGGATTAAGCTACCTCTTCTGTAACCCCCGTCTGCAGTTATTAATAATTTTGCTTTACAATCATTTATTCTATCTCTTAAAGCTTCAGCACTAAATCCGCCGAATACGACCATATGAATTGCGCCTATCCTAGCACAGGCCAGCATTGCTATTACTGCCTCGGGGATCATTGGCATGTAAATAGCTACTCTATCTCCCTTAGTAACTCCAAGCTTTTTTAGAACATTAGCAAATTTGTTAACTTCTCTGTAAAGGTCCCAGTAAGTCAAAGTTCTAGAATCACCTGGCTCTCCTTCCCAAATTATTGCAGCTTTGTTTCTGCCACCATTTTTAATGTGCCTATCAACACAGTTATAACAGACATTTATTTGCCCACCAACAAACCATTTAGAATGTGGTGGATTCCAATCTAATACTTTTTCCCATTTCTTGTACCAGTGTAATTCAGAAGCATAAGATGCCCAAAATGCTTCTGGATCTTCCTCTGCTTTCTTGAATATTTCCTGATTTGATATATATGCCTTATTTTTAAATTCACTAGATGGGTAAAATCTTCTAAATTCTGTTAATAATCCTTCAAGAGATTTCCCCTTTACTGATACCATATCTAGGCCCCCTTACCTTAAAATTTATCCGATATAAGTAATTTTCCAAATTAAATAAACGACTACTTACTTAATTTTTTATCCCTTTATAAGTTTTTCGAATATTTAATAAAAATTTAAAACATTATACGCTAATAATATATAATAATAGGAAATTGTTCTAAATTAAGAATATTTAATTAGCCAGAATACTTTAAAATTAATTCTGATAGGTCAAAAACGTCTATTTCAGAAACATCCTTTAGATTTCTCTTACAGAATGGACATGTCGAAACGATTGTTTGAGCTTCAACTTCTAGTGCATCCTTTACTCTTTCGTTAGCCATAGCTTTAGCTAATTCTCCAAAGAGTGATTTTACGCCGCCGCCTGCACCACAGCATCTAGAATCTTCCTTAGACCTATTCATTTCTACAAGTTCGATATTAGGTATAAAATTAATGACTTCTCTAGGTTCATCATAAATCTTTAGGTGTCTGCCCATATGGCATGGGTCATGAAAGGTCAATTTTATTTTATCCCCGCCTTTTATTTTCAATTTTCCTTCTTTTATTAACTCAAGGAAATATTGTGATGAATGAAGAAATTTTAATTCAGATTCTTCAAAATTTGGGTAATCTTTTAGGAAAGTTCTAAGGCAACCAGCGCATGAAAAGATCACTGTATTAGCACCAGTTTCCTTTATCTTGTCTAGATTCTCTTTTGCAAGCTCTCGAGCAATCTTTTTATTTCCAGTCCTTAAGGCAACGGAACCACAACAAACTTCATCAATAAGGGCATAGGATATCTCTGCCTTTTCTAGAAGTTTTATAGTTGAATCATTTATCTCCTTTTCTCGGTATAAAGCCATGCATCCTCTAAAGTAAACAACTTGGTTTCCTTTTTTCAAATCTTTCTTTGAAGTTTCTCCAAAAGGATTTTTAGTTTTTTTTATATTTTCGAGTATTTTTTTATGAGTTGGGAAATTCTTATCAACTGAAGTTACATCTTCTCTTAATCTCTCAGAATATTCAGAATTCCCAATATCCAATGGACAAGAAATCTCACAAGTATTGCATGTTGTGCAGAAATATAATCCATTTTCAAGCGAAGTGTCTTGACCCTCTAAAAAGTAAGAAGCAGAGGTTCCCCTTCCCCCTAGATAGCCTTTATATCCATATTCATTTCCAACAACATAATATACTGGACAATCTAGAAGACAATTACCGCAACCGATACAGTAAAATAGATTTTTGTAACCTTTTTCAAAGGCATCGCTCCTGCCATTATCAACTATAACAAGAATAACTTCCCCGGGTCCCTGCATACCCTTGAAAAGCATTTTTTCTATATCTGCAGTTTTTGAAATCCCCGCTATGATTTCAATATAAGAAGTGATAGATGCCCCAGTTGCATAATATGTACAGAGCTTTAACATATTGATAGCTTCTTCAATATTGGGATAAAGTTTGTCTATAGAAGTCACAATTATATGTTTCTTTTCTCGCATTTGTACAAGATTGATATTGCCTTCATTGTTTATTATTATAGCTGCACCTTCTTCAGCGCAAATAGCATTTGCACCAGTTATACCAACCTTTGCTTTTTCTATATAGTTTCTTATTTTTTCTCTTCCGAACTTTGTGAGAGTAAGTGGGTCAGGCTCTAAATTCTCATCAAAAGCTTTAGAGAATATTCTTGCAATATCATGCCTAGAAAGGTGGCATGCCGGGCCGGTCGGGTGAGCTGGTTTTTCAGTTGAAAGTTGTATTATATAGTCTCCAAGATCAGTTTCAATAACTTCTATTCCTTTTTCTTCGAGCTTTTCATGAAGGCATATCTCTTTGGTGACATTTGATTTTGATTTTACAACGAGCTGTTCTTCTCCAATCTCCTTTAATATATAATCAACTGCCTCATCTTTAGTTTTAGCATAGAAAACTTTGAAACCATTTTTTTCAAAATTCTTTATAGCTTGAGAAAGAAGTTCTTTGTTTCCAATTGAAAATTCTCTTGCTTTCTTTAATCTTTCTTTTCTTTCTTCTATGTTTGGGAACAATATTTTATTTTCATTTTGTCTATCCCTAGTTGTTTTGAAAGCCTTTCTTAGAGCGATTAGTTTTTCCTTATTTTTCAAAGGCCCATTAATTTTTTCCGTAAGATATTCTTCAGTGACCACTATAATTAAGAATAATGGCATTGTTATAAATTTTACTATAAAAATAAGAAGACAGCCACACCAAAAGTTTTAAATATATATTCATAAAAGTTCAATTAAGGTTAATTCTTCCGATATTATGTTTTTTATATATCGAAAGTTTTATAAACCGATTGGAGATACGTCAAAATCAACTATAAATATTAATACTAGTTCCAAATATCGCATTAAAAAAATGGAGGCAGTTAAATGGATGTGAAAGTTTACAAAAACTATGTAAACGGAAAGTGGGTTGAACCCGCAAACAACGGGTATGTTGATATAATAAACCCTAGTACCGGGGATATAATAGCAAAAGCTCCTCTTTCAACAAAAGCTGAAGCTGACAAGGCAATAGAAGCCGCTCACAAGGCTTTCCAGGAGTGGAGTCAGACACCAGTACCAAGGAGAGCAAAACCACTTTATAAGTTAAGAGAAATTTTCATGGACAATGAAGAAGAAATCTCAAGAATTCTTGTAGAAGAAATGGGAAAATCCCTACCTGATGCAAGAGCTGAGATGAAAAGATCTTTTGAAAACATTGAAGTTGCATGTGGAATGCCAATTCTTCAGATGGGGGATAAATTAGTAGGCAGTTCCTTTGGGATTGATGGGGAGGTTCTAAGATTGCCTATGGGTGTTTTTACTATGGTAGCACCATTCAACTTCCCGGCAATGGTTCCATTTTGGTTTATACCTTATGCAATAGCAACTGGAAATACAATTGTTGTAAAACCTTCAAAACAAGTTCCAGGAACAATGATAAAAATTACTGAATTAATTGATAAAATTGGGCTCCCACCAGGGGTATTTAATCTTGTTAACGGTGACAGAGAAGTTGCAGATGCATTTATCGAGCATCCAAAGGTAAAAGGATTCTCATTAGTAGGTTCCACCAACGTATGCAAAACTGTAGCAGAAAAATGTGCCAGAAATAACAAGAGATTCCAAGCCATGGGAAGTGCCAAAAATCATCTTGTTGCAATGCCAGATGCAAAAGTAGATGAAGTGATAAGGAATATGCTTACTTCCTGCTTTGGCTGTGCGGGTCAGAGATGTATGGCTTCTTCAGTCCTTGTTGGGGTCGGAGACGAAATGTACAAGACAATTTGTGACAAATTCGTTGAAGCATCAAAAGAGGTTATAGTAGCAAATCCACTTGATCCAAAGTATGCGGAAGAGCCATTAGTTATGGGTCCCGTAATATCCAAAAAAGCATATGATTTCATNTACAAAATGATTGATGTCGGAATAAAGGAAGGTGCAAAACTTCTTTTAGATGGCAGAGGGATTAAAGTACCAGGTCACGAAAAAGGATTTTTCATAGGGCCTACAGTCTTTGCAGATGTTAAAGAAGGAATGGAAATCCATAAGACTGAAATCTTTGGACCTGTCGTTTGTATAATGAAAGCAAAGAATCTTGACGAAGCAATTGGAATAATTAACAGACACCAGTATGGTAACGGAGCATCTATTTATACACAAAATGGTTACTGGGCAAGAGAATTCAAACTTAAGGTAGAAGCTGGCATGATTGGGGTTAACATTGGTATACCTGCACCTGTGGCATTCTTACCCTTTGGAGGTATGAAGAACTCTCAGTTTGCCGACATAAAGGCCCAAGGCAAAGCAATCATTAACTTCTACACAGAAGACAAAATAATTACAGAAAGATTCTGGCCTGAGGATTAATTTAATTTATTCTTTTTTATTACAATATTAGATATCTACTCGGATATCTTCTTTAATCTTTTTTATTATAACATGTGTATTTGAACGTTCAATTTCCTTCATAGAGATAAATGTTTCAACAATTCTATTTAGGTCTTCTTTGTCCTTTGCCCTAATTAAAACAAGAAAATCATGTTCCCCTATCAAAAAATATACTCCCCATACACCTTGAATATTTTTGAGCTTATCACCGATATACTCTACATATCCCGGATTATAATGGGCCCTAATCAAAGACACTGCCAAAATACCCATACCAACTTTTTCAGGATCAACTATAGCAGTAAATTTTTTTATAATGCCTCTTTCTTTTAAATTCATGACTCTATAATGGATAGTAGATTTAGAAACACCAAGATCTTTGCCTAAAGACTCAAAGCTTATTTCTGAGCTATCTTGCAAAGCGTTCAATATTTTAATATCTATTTCATCTAAACTAGTGTTTTCCATGATTAAATTAAATCATTGTTCATTTAAAAGATTACTTATAATAATATATATTTTAATAGAATCTTATTTTTCTTATTCTGTATTCTCCATTTACTATTTCATATGTCACTGTTATTGCAACATTATCTCTTTTTTCAAATATTCCTTTATAGTGAATTATTGCTCCATTGTCAATAGGTCTTATATCATATAGTTCTCTTGATATATATTTGCCAGGATTATTTTGGAAATTTTCAGCATATTCTAAGAAAGATTTTTCTGGAAATGATTTTTTGTACGCTTCTGTAAGATACTCTGTGTATTTTTGATAGTTTTTTTCGTTTAATCCTTCCATAGTTCTATCCATCATTGGTTCAGTTATTTTTATTACTGATTCTTTATCAAAATCTGAGTAGACAGTGCAACCTGAAAAAATCAATACAAAATAGATTAATAATATGCTGATTCGTTTATTCATATATTTTATTTGAAGCATTACTTTTAAAAGTTATTG
>JGI11944J13513_1000764_pt1 | contig 29135 bp, 39 predicted proteins | sample TerdegcoTASludge_FD_13513 | JGI IMG/M metagenome (IMG submission 13513) | reverse complement strand
AGCTTGTGTGCCCGCTTTTCAGCCTGATTTCCTGGCGGGCCTGGCCCTCTCCGAGAGGGAGAAGGAGATCTCGGAGCTGGCGGGAGAACTGCCCCGGTTCACCCCGCAGGAGTTTGCCTCTCTTCCCGGACTGGTGGCTCAAAAGAGGCTCGATCCCCAGGTGGAGCTGGCAGTGCTATGCCTGGTGAGGGACTTCACCCTCTGCGAGAGGGCACCCTCATATGACAAGACCCAGTTATCCTCCGCCCGTCCGTCGCGAGGCCTGTGCGCAGGCTGCCACTACAGCGGCAATTCGGAGGCCATCTGCTGGCAGGCGGACGAGGGTCTCTCCGATCGGGTGCGTCAGGACCTGAGGTCCTTCTCCCAAGCCCTTGCCTATCTGCTGGACCGAGAGGCCGACCTTGAGATATTGAAGGCAGTGGCCCCTTATGTGATCTGGCACCGCATAAATCCTGTCCGTTCCATAATTGAGCGGCCACCCTACTACGGAGCAGGAAAGCTGGCTCTTGTGGCAGAGATGGTGGAAAAGAGCATCAATCGTACCATGAATGAGCGAGCGGACATGAACCTGATATTCTCTCGAGCGGTGGACGGAGAGGTTCAAGTCTCAGCGGCGATAGAGGAGCTTTCGATCTTTGATGACCCCATCGCCCGGCTGGACTTCATACCCTTCCTGGAGCAGATGAGATGAAGCTGGGCAGATTCATGGATGATGCCTATCGTGGGCTGAATAAGGGACGGAGGCTCAAGAGCCTGGAAGGGGATCCCGTCTTCAGCCTGGATGACCTGGCAGATAAGGTGGGGACCAGGCCCAGCCGGATGGAGGTAGAAGAGCTACTACCCCCCGATCCAGGCACCCTGGAAAGGCTGCTTGGATCCGATCCTGGGGGGAGATATCAGATCATCTGGGGGTATCTCTCCAGCATTGCCGCAGAGAGGAGTCCTGAACCCCTGCATCTCCCGGCTGGGGATTATGCCGGTCTGGAGCTATCCCGAGGCACCATCATATTGGAGAGGGGAAGCGATCACGTGGGCGAGAGGATGAGAGGGGGGAGGATATACCTTCGCAAGGCGGCAGGCGACTATCTGGGCCAGGAGATGACCGGCGGGGGGATAGTATCAGCCGGAGCAGGGCACTACGCCTTCCGCCGTATGGCCGGGGGCTTGGGAGTGATCAAAGGAGACTGCGGCAACTTCCTGGCATTGGGCTGTTGTGGGGGGAGGGTGGTCTGTCAGGGCAGCTGCGGAGAGAGGGCGGGCTGGCTGATGAGCGCAGGAAGCCTGCGCATTCATGGCGATGCAGGCGACTATCTGGGGCTGCTATTGAAAGGGGGTCGGATCACCGTCTTCGGCCGGGCGGGAAGGAGGGCAGGATGGCGAATGAAGGGTGGCACGATCAGGGGAAAGGACTTTGGCCCCGAGGCGTCGGATGCAGTCTTTGGCCTGGATTGAGATCTGGCAGCGGTCCAGGGAGAGCTGGCACTGGCCGCTCCTTCCTCCTCCCGTTCTGGCCGATAATGGCATTGCCATCCCGAACTATCAGATCACCCTGGACCAACAGGCAATAAATCTCGGACCACTGTATCTGGAGAACCTCTTCCACCACCTCATAGTCCATTACATCTTCTGCCCTCGATCCCTTGAGACCGCGGCCCTCCTCGCCCTGGCTGCGCTCAAGGGCCTGGGCCACCCATCGCCATCCAGCTCAACATATGCTTCAAACTGCGTTTCTCAGGCCGAATGGACGGCTCATATCCAGTCCGCCCGCAGGATGGTGAACATCTTTTCGGATATTGTGGCCGACTCCTTCCGGCTGGAGAGGAGTAAGAGAGATGAAGAGCTGGTGCTGATGGGCTACAGGCGTCTCGCGGAGCGAGAGGGCGGGGCTCTTGAGCCACAAGATGGGGNGGTTCTGGGCTTCTTGAGAGAGTTCTGGGGCGCTAGCCTTCCCTATTGCACCCGTCCAGAGGTCGAGGATCTCCTGCGGATCTTCTCTCCTGGCATCAGGGACAAGAGCCTTTGGCCCAGGCAGTGCCAGGAGATGGCCCGCATCCTGGGAGCTTTCGAGCCCGGCATACTGGGAGGAGGACCGGTCAGGGCGCAGGAGATCCTGAACGGGAGGGCAGATGCCGTACCCCTGCTCTGCTCCAGGGGCCTTGATGCCCAGGAGTATGAAGAGGCTTTAGCGGTGCTGGGGCAGAGGGGAGATCTCAAGCGCTGGTATCGCGACCAGAGCTACTTCATAGAGATCAAAGATGTTCCCAGGGTCCGTTATGAGACCTGTCCCTCGGGCTTTGTCAAATGGAATTTGGCCGATCCCTGCTCTGATCTGGATGTATCCTACTCTCTGAGCCTTAGCCCCTATCTGATTCCTGGAGTCTCGACCTACAAGAGAGATCTGGAGTCCGATCCCCTGCATCCGGGAAGGGCAGGAGTGCCTGATCTGCTCATCGTCTTGGACAGCAGCCGCTCCATGGAGGGGCCGAAGAGGGGCACCAAGACCCATAAGGCTACCCTGGCCGCATTCAAAGCCTGCCAGTTCGCTCATTCCATGGGAGCAGAGTTGGCGGCGGTAAACTTCAGCGAGAATCATCATTCTATTGAATGGACGCGGGACCTGAATGCTGTGGAGGATGTCCTGGTCGAGTTCTTAGCCACCCGCACCCATATACCAGGAAAGAAGATAAGAGAGCTGGCCCAGGCCAGGCCAGGCTGCCTGATAATCTGCATCACTGACACCCATATACAAAATCTTTATCAGGATTGGGAGGAGATCAAGAGGGCCTCGGAGGTAGGAAGGTTCGTCCTCTTCTCTATCGATCCTGCTTATCGGGACAAGCATGTGGATGAGGCCCTCTCCAGCCTGGGCCAGGTCTATTACATTAGCCAGCTTGAGGATCTCATATCCCTGGTGGTGGAGGTCTCGGAGAGGGCCTATGGCGGGGAAAGTTTTATCTTCTCCTAATAGACTGGGATTCTGGCATGCCGGGATAGGGTAGTGGCTATCCTGAGGGACTGTGGATCCCTCGAGCTGGGTTCGAATCCCGGTCCCGGCCCCTTATGTTTGCAGATTTATTGCCACTTATCTGCGTGCACCGCTACTCGAGTCTGCATTAATATTTCAGGCTCCTCGCTGTTTTGTGTGGGCATTGTGACTCTAACTTAAAACCACAAAGGCACAAAGACACAAAGGATTCTATCTCTAATATGGAGATAAATCAGCTAGTTTAAGATACATATTTGTGCATTTGTGTCTTTGTGGTTCATTTTTTGTGCCATTGTTAGGAACAACCGAAGAGGCAACAGAAGGCGTAGGGTCAGGTCGGTCTGCAAAGGGCAGCCCACAGGAAAGAGCGAAGAGACATATTTCATCTTATCTTATCAGGAGAATACTGTACCTTGGGAGAGACCTTCCAGAGGTTGAAGGCGTCAAGGGAGTTGTCAACTGTGCACTGATAGACTCGGATAGAGCGCTGGGAGTATGGCCTGGCCAATTCCTCATAAAGAGCCTCATCCGAGAAGTCCACTCCCTGGGCAGCGGCATCAAAGCGGGTGGCGGCGAAGAGCAGCATGGGAATGTTGGCCCAGCAGATGGCAGCGTAGCACATGGGGCAGGGCTCAGCGCTGCTGTAGATGACGCAATGCGATACATCACCCGGCTGGGGGAGCTTTGACTCCTCTTTTCTGATGCTTCCCAGATCGAAGACCCCCAGGCTTGCGCAGGCGCTGCGAATGGCCATGATCTCGGCATGGGCAGTGGGATCCAGTGCCGATGTGACCTGGTTGTGATTCAGCCAATAGCGTAGGATCTGGTTAGTGCTATCATCGATCTGTAATATCATCGCTGCAAAAGGGCCACCCTTCTCCTCTACCGATTGCCGGGCAGCCTGGCAGGTCAGCCGCATCCATCTGTCACCCTCCACCTCGATGCCGTTGTATATGCCATTCACTTTGATATTGGCAGTCTGGACTGGATAGTACTTGCACTCATCCTGATCCTCTAGGGTGCATTTGGGAGAATATCCGCTCCAGGGCTGATGGTAATCAACCCCCCTCACGATGATTGGAACGGGCTTGAAGGCATACTTTTCTCCCTCCACCCCAATGGGTTTGGACAGATGGGCAGAAGAATTAGCTATGCTCATCGATCGTCGGTATCCATGCAGCAGCCTATGAAACCTGTCTTTTCCTTCTCTATCAGCTAGCCATTCGGACATATTCCTTCCCGCCAGTTGCAGGCTGCTGCAGCTGGATTTCTTCTCTTCATCATTGGCTTTTCGGCCTGGCGCAGTTTGACTATCTGCATACCTGCATCTCGAAGGTGATATTTTCTCCCGGTCCTGCTCTCATCCGGATATGCTTCCACTTATAGAGATAAGGCTCCAGATCATGCCAGAATGCCTCTAGCCACACCCGACGATCGTGTTCGCTCCATTCCATTGCGCTCTGGTCCAAGGATCGGATCTTCTCCAGGGCCAGATCCTCCATGCTCTTCCTGCTCTCTATAACCTGGACTGCGCATCCCACACCGTTCTCGTCCTCGACCACCATCATCTTGAACCTTCCGATCTCTATCGACGATTCAGGAGCGAGCCTGCCCGCCCGCGCCTTCAGCGCCCCTTGAGCAATCGCCTGAAAGATCTCCTCCCTGGCGGCCAGTTGCACCGCTCTCTCCATCCGCTCCAGCATATCTCTTCCCCGAATAAGTCACCCATATCGCAAAGCAGTATTATGCATGAGAACGGATATATAATTTTAGTCTATGAATGAGATGAGGAATCTATCCGGAGGATTATTATGGGCTGCTTTGAGAGCTACATGGAGTTTCGTGAGGAGGTAGAAAGGATCAAAATCGATCGGAAGCGCGGCCTTAAGCCCCTGGATAAGCAAAGAAAAGATTCATCCGGAGATCCCCCGTCCCAACAGGAGAGAAAAATCTCCTGAACGAAATTAGGCGATCTGGATAGGAATTGCAATCCCTGGCGCAAGAGAGATCCACATCCCAGGCATGTTATTGAATCTGAAAACAGTTGGTCACCAGAAAATTGCAATCCCTGGCGCAAGAGAGATCCACATCCCAGATCTCCGAGTGGCTCTCAGTCCGTCCCAGTCACATTGACCCACAGATGCAGGTCTCTATAGGGGACGGTGAAGTTGCCCTCTTTGTAGAGTAGGAACTGCAATTTCTGCCGATCCCCTGGTTCGTCCAGGATGTAGGTCACAGGCCGCTCCCAGGTCTCGTTGTGCAGCAGGCTGAGGTTCATTCTCATTATGGAAACAACCAGATCAGATCGATCCTCCTCCAGTGCGCTCAATGTAGTGGTGGCGCTCTCAAGGCTGCTGTTCTCGCTCTCATTCAGCTTAATATCGATTGGAGGGGTATTGTTGACCTGAATCTCCATGGTGTAGTTGGTCAGCCGGTACTCATGGTTGACCACTCCTACGATCACTGTGCTGTTCGCTCCTGCCTTGACCTCTGTAGGATAGGCATAGGCTTTCCCCCCTGGGCCAAGGATATAAAACTCGGTGAACTTCTCTCCCTCTTTGGGAGTGACCACCACATACACCAGGGCGGCGATGGAAGCGATTATGGACAGGATCAGGATTATGGTCAAGGCCCTGTCCACCCAACCCTTTTCTCTCTCCGCCCTGATCTCCGCTCTCAATGAGTCGCTCCATTGGCGGAGATGAAGGGAAAACCTTTCCTCTAAAGGGAGGGACATGCGCCGCCAGTAGGCTGTGGCGGCCATCAGGAGGGTGAAAGCGGAGATGGAAATGACAACCGGGACGAGCCTGATTCCCCAAGGTGTATAATTGAGTCCTAGACCGATCAAAGGAACCACGGCGATGCTCAGGCCGAAGCTCAGGGCAATCCTCTCGATCCCATCCAGGTCCCCCTTTTTGGGAAAGAGGGCAGCGATGAGCACGTAACCCGGCACAAATAGCACCATCAAGAGGCCGATGGGCACTCGCAGGAAGGGGCTGCTTAAAGGGGTGAGGGTGAAGAGCAGCACTGCCAGCGCCATTATCCCTGCCGCCAGCAGGTCCGCTGGCATCCTCTCTAGACCTCTATCCATCCTCTTTCCCCCTAAAAACGCTTCCTATAGCCCCAACCACTCTGTCAGCCTGGCAATGACCCCCTTGCTCTGGCTGGATGGGGCTGGGGGATTGACGTTCTCCTTTGCATCCACCTCTTCAGGGAGCGATCTCTCTTCCGTTTCAAATTCCCTCGCCGAGCTGGTCGCCATTCCAGGCTCGATCTCATTCTTAGCGGATTTGTCCTTGCCCAGTATCTGCACGCTCTTAGCATCGCCATCACCCTTGATCAGATACTCGCCCTGCGGTATACCAGTGGTATCGATGATCAGCTTGTACCTCCCCTTGGAGTCAGCCACAACGCTGGTCTCGGCCTCGACGGTTATGGGAACCTCGTTCTTTCCAGGGATTGCGCTGCCCGATATCTTGAGCTTATACCTTCCGGGAGGGATATCATCGCCGGAGAGATATACCGTTCCCTCATGGGCTTCAAAGCTCTTGGTTATCCAGATGCCCATTTTTACACCTGCATTGAGGTTCTGCACATTTCTCGCCGTAACTGCAAAGCGGTTTGGATTATTGGGGACCTTGACCTCGGTCTCATAGCTGTACCTCCCTGAGGTCACAGGCAGATTCATGGTGAAACTGGTGAGAAATTCTTGCTCGCTGTTAGGCTCACTGGTGCCGGTTATTATCAAATTTTTCCCCGCGGTGATGCTGTCAGCGGACAGCTCAAATGATGTGCCTGGCAATATCCATATGAAGATCAAAATTATGTTGATCGCTATGGCAAGGGGCAGGACCTGGCCCCCATTTCCTATCCATCCCGGTTCTTTTAGCATATTCTCCTTCTCCTGTTGCATCGTTCTCCAGGTCGCTCTGGAAATTCATCTCTGCACCAATGCCATCTCCAATGCTTACAGCTCTAGACAAAACCGATCTCGTCCAGTGAAAACGATCCGTTGATGGCCTTGGCGCTGACACTGTATCTGCCGGAGGGAAATCCTGTGCTGTTTATCACCAGATCAAACGGCCCATCGATGATGAACTTTTTCTCCGCAGTGAGGACGAGCTCGACCATGGTCGCATTCAAAGGAGCATCCCCGAATACCTTCAACCTGTACACTCCCTTCGGATAGATGAGGTCGGTTTCGGCTCTGGCCAGATAGGATCGGTCCCCCTGGAATTGACGGCTCGTCCAGGCGCGCTTTGCATCTGGATCCAGCCGCATCAGAGCGACATTCATGCTCTTGACCGGAGTGGCGCTCAGGGTGATGGTGTTCGGTTTGCTGGGGATGAGAATTCCCGGCAACTTCAAGTCGTATCCTGCACCGTGGCTCTTTAACTGGACCGGGGTAGAAAGAGGCGGCAGGTTGATCCCTGAGATGTCGAAGCTGTAATTGCCCGCTGCCACTGGTACTGCCGTGCGGAAGGTGAGGCTGATGAGAAGCTCTCCCTCACCCGATCCGGAGATTCTCTTCAATTTCCCATCTGAGGTCACCGCTGTAGAATCCAGCTCGCTGGCATTCATTCCCATAAAAGGTGCTATTGGATCTACAGCCTGATCCTCCGCCCAGGAAGACTGGGCCAGGATCAAGATGCTCATGCTGATTATGCAGGCTACTGCCTTCCTGGCTCTTAACATATGCTTGGTCACCTCTGGAGATACTCTATATTGCTTTTTTTTTTAAGTCATGAACTCATTTATTTTATCTCAACAATTCTCTCCAATACATTTATTATTTTTTTATGCAACTTCTTAATTCTTTACTGCGTTTGTCAGAGAGAATAGATATGGTATTAGATAAAAACCTCACGCCACAATTGATATAAATTTTTTATACGATTTTATTTGGCTAATAAACTTCTATAATTTTCTGTTTTATTCCTTCTATCCCTATGCCTGGGCTATAGACGGCGCAATTGATCACATAATCCCCCTTCTCCCAGGCCTCATCCGCTAAAAGGACGAGCTGGACCGAAGATTGAGTGGACTCTTGCATACTGATGGCGCTATTTTCCGGCATGAGGGAGATCAGGTCCATCAGCTTGCCCTGAAAGGTAGCAGGATTGGCCTCTATCTCCATGGCTCTGGAGGCTGAGGAGAGAGCGAGAACCGGCCAAGGCTTCGATTCATTCATGATCATCATTATAGTGGCATTATCATAATCTTTGCGCGACATAATCGCTGCTGCAAACAGCCTTCTCCGCCCGTCGTCCCTTATGCTGCTCAGATTGATCCGGATGGATTGGGTCTCTGAAGGATGCCGGTCTTCCGCCTGCAGGACGGCATCTCCTTCCGTCAGGAAGAAGGCCTGCGCCGGGGCTATGAGCGATCGGTTCCGGTCAAGGGCGTAGATCGCATAAAGGCCGCTTCTCTTCCCGGTCATCTCATCTTCTGGAATGCTAAAGGATAGGCCGGTTACCTTCGTGGCTTTGTCACTCCCTGTGCCCTTCCATTCCAAGACCTCACTGCAGATCCCCGGCCTGGGCAGGGGTCCGTTGCCTGAGTCCAGGGCCAGAAATGCCGAGAGGCTGAGAGGGGCTACGCATACAGTACTCCCCGATGGAGCGACCTTATGGGGAACATAGGGGATCTCTATCCTACCCTGCACAGTCATCCCCCGGGAGTAGACAGCCAGGCCTTCAGGAAAAAGCACTTCCTGGGAGATCTCGCTTTCTGAGGGGAGGCTCATTCCCGGCAATAAAATCCTCTCGCATCCCAGCAGGCTTATCCTCCCGCCGATTTCGGCATTTTCAGAGCATTCCTCTGATGAGGAATTAGTCTGGGCAAAGACGAATGCATCAACTCCCATCGTTGCATTATCCATTGATGTGCAATTCATTCCCAGGGAGATGATGAGAAGGATAAATTGTAGCAGTATGAGCGAACTCACCCTCATAGTTCCTAATAAGATTTATAAAGTATTTATGCCTTATCTTTGAATTCTCTATGAGATCTCAGTACAATCCGTTCGAAAGATATTTTAAGCAAGATTTATATATAATGATATTGCATTCACAAAACACATGTGGGGGTATTTAAATAGTGATTGCGATGACGATGATCAAGGTCCAATCCGGCCAGGAGCGATCGACCTATAATTATTTGCAAAAAAAAGCTGAAGTTGTGGATATCTACCGCCTCTTTGGAGAATACGATTTCTTCCTGGTGCTGCAGGCCGATGGTCAGAAGGGCCTGGCCCGGATGCTGCAGGAGATCAATGAGGAGCAGAAGGTCATCAAGGCCGCACCAGTCCTCTTCACCACAGATGGTGATCCGGAGAAGATGGAGGATCTGAAGCTGACAAGGTCCTGGCATAAGCAATTGATCAGTTAAGCTGATGACAAAATAATCCCCTCCGCCCGGGTAGGATATCAAGAGATCATTCTCAGGCTCAGCCGCTTCTCTTCTCCTCCTTCTCCTGGCAGCCCGGCTCGACCAACGGGGCAAACTTCGTGCCGTAATAGATTATCCCCCTGTCACCCTCTTTTCCCAGGATCCGGAAGACCGCCCGAACCCTCATCCCGATCTTCACCTCTTGCTGGCTGGATACGATCTGGCCCGTGATCTTCGGGCCTTCATCCAGCTGGATTATGGCCAGATTGTAGGGGGTTAGCCTCTCGAAGTCATCTGTGGCATTATAGATAGTGGTGTAGGTGATGATGGTACCTGTTCCCTTGAAGGCATGGCTCTCTAAATGAGATCCCCGCCGACAGTTGGGGCAGAGGTTCCGAGGAGGAAAGAAGTATTCGTTGCATCTATTGCAATGCGTTCCCAAGAGATTGTATCTCTGCGGTATGCTTCGCCAGAATCTGGGTGCCTGGGTTGTCATCTACTACCTCATGAATATATGGACCAGTGCCGTTCCCCCCGACCCACCTACATTATGGGCAAGGCCGATCTCCACCTCTTCGACCTGACGACGTCCTGCCTCACCTCGCAGCTGCAGGGCGATCTCATAGGCCTGCTTGATTCCCGTAGCTCCTACCGGATGGCCGCAGGCCTTCAGGCCCCCGGAGGTGTTAACGGCAATCTCACCATCCAATGCGGTCAGACCCTCCTCCGTTGCCCTTCCTCCTTGGCCCTTCTCCACAAATCCCAGGTCCTCAATAGCCAGGATCTCGGCGATGGTGAAGCAATCATGGACCTCAGCCACATCCACCTGTCGGGGCTCGATCCCTGCCTGGCGGAACGCTGCCCGGCCGGCATGGACGGTGGCATCCAGGGTGGTCAGGTCGCGGCGGTCGTGCAGGGCCAGGGTATCGCTGGCTTGAGCACACCCTACGATCTTGATGGGAGTATCGGAGAACTGGCGAGCGATGTCACTCGGAGCTAAAACCACCACAGCTGCCCCATCAGATATGGGAGAGCAGTCCAGCACATGGAGGGGATCGGCCACTATAGAGGACCGGTCCACGTCCTCTATATCGATCTCCATCTGATACTGAGCAATGGGATTCATGCAGGCATGATGGTGATTCTTCACTGCCACCTGCGCCATCTGTTCGTGAGTTGTGCCGTAGCGGCGCATATGCATCTTTGCCATCATGGCGTAAAGCGCAGGGAATGTGGCCCCAAAGAAGCACTCCCACTCCCGATCAGCTGCTGCGGCCAGGGCGTCTGCGGCAGTGCCTGAGGATACATCGGTCATCTTCTCGACGCCAGCGGCGATGACGATGTCGCAGTAGCCGCTGGCCACCGCTAAGACCGCCTGGCGCAGAGCCAGACCACCAGAAGCGCAGGCCGCCTCCACCCGAGTAGATGGGACATGCAGCCGGGAGAGGCCAGCGCAGTCGGCGATCAACGCTCCGATATGCTCCTGCTCTATGAACCGCCCGCCGCTCATATTGCCAACATAGAGGGCGTCTATCTGCTCCCCAGTGATCTCTGCGTCCTCAATGGCCATGACCCCTGCTTCGGCGATCATATCGCGCAGAGAGGAGTCCCATCTCTCACCGAACCTGGTACAACCTACACCAATAATTGATACAGACCTCATATTCTCAGCTTGCCCTTGTGCTTGGCGTACATGGCATAATCAAGATACTGCGCATCGCCAATATAGTCGCGAACGCTGGGAGCATTGCAGCGTATGTCCTCGATTTTGTCCAGCACCCTGATGCTGAAGGCATCGCTCCCTGCACCGGAGCCAAAGCTGGTGACGAAGATCCTATCCCCTGGCCGGGCGATGTCCAGGGTGGCAGCCAAGCCGATGAGGCAGGAGGCAGAGTAGGTGTTCCCTATCATGGGCACAATCAATCCCGGCTCGATCTGACTCTTAGAGAAGCCCAGCATCTTGGCCACCCTTACCGGGAACTTGCCATTGGGCTGATGGAAGACAGCATAGTCATAATCGTCGGCCCTGGTTCTCATACTCTCCATCAATCCTCTGGCCGCGCTTGTGACATGCTTGAAGTAGGCTGGCTCACCGGTGAACCGGCCGCTATGCTCAGGATATGGCATTCCCTCCCTCCTCCAGAAGTCAGGAGTATCAGTGGTAAAGGAGTAGAAACCCTCTATCTCCGCTGCCAGATCCTTCTTTCCGATCACATAGGCCGCCCCGCCGGCAGCAGCGGTGTATTCGAGCATATCGCCCGGAGCCCCTTGGCTTACATCTGCCCCTATGGCCAGCCCCAGATCGATCATATCAGAGGTTACCAGGCCCAGACATGCCTGGATGGCCGCGGTTCCCGCTTTGCAGGCGAATTCGAAGTCAGCAGTAGTAAAGGAAGATGAAGTACCTACCGCCTGGCCAACGATGGTTCCCGTGGGCTTGACCGCATAGGGATGGCTCTCCGAGCCAGCATAGATAGCCCCTATCCGCTTCGTATCCACATTGGCACGATCCAGAGCATTCCTCGCAGCCTCCACTGCGATGGTCACTGCATCCTCATCAAGATCAGGGACGGATTTCTCGAAGACCCGCAGGCTCTGGGAGATGTCATCGCCATCCCCCCACACCCTGGCGATCTCATCTGCCCGTATCCTGAATCGGGGAATATAGACCCCATAGCTGACAATTCCCGAGACCAATGGATTTCACCCTTTGCTCAGAGCACTGGTGATCTCATCCACGGAAAAATGTGTCGTCAAAAGAGGGATATTTTCGACCTCAGCGATCCTGACCGCGATGGGGTCCACATCAGTCGGCTCCATCCCCTGCAGGACCACTGCCCCTGGTTTCAGATTGCTTACCCGCACCGCCACCATGCTTGATCGGCCGGAGTGAACGCCGGTGAATATCAGCGCTCGAGCAGTGCTCCGCCCATAGATCTTCTGGAACTGGTCGGGAAGCATCTCCACAATGGCCTTCACGCTATCTATCAGGGTATAGCCCCAGATGGTGATATCCGTTCGGCCATAGACCACCTCCGCATCAAGCTTACGGGCAATGTCGCTCAGAGGAAGGGGTTCTTGATACTCGCAGACGCTGCAGATGGAGTCCAGTCCCAGGATATCCCCCCACATATCCTCATAGGCGCGCAGGACATTGCATCCTCTGCTCTCATCCAGCCTGAGAAGGGCATCGATTATCTTGCTGACTATCATTATCCCCGGGGACTTCCTCCTGCCGCTCTCATAGTCAGATATTACTGAAGGAGAGATGTTCAGATGATTGGAGAGGTCGGTCTGGGTTATGCCGAAATTGCGCCTCCACTTCCTTAATGTCTCGCCAGGGTTTGGGGATAGAGTGATCTCGCCTGCAATCTTCTCTGCCAGCAATCCTCGTGCGTTGGAGATCTCCCCACCGGAATTCATAAGATATTAACTGGTGAAACTAGGATATAAATGTAGCGAAAATAATTCGGCATTTAACGTATAACCAGCCAGCAGATCAATGCACGGGAAGAATGCCGGAACAAGAGGCAAGAAAGTGCGTCGACCGGGATTCGAACCCGGGTTGTAGGCTTGCTTCGCAGATTTGCTGATCTGCCTGGAAGGCCCAAGTCATAACCACTAGACCATCGACGCCCGCCCATCAAGTCTCACAGCTTGAACTTAACTGTTTCGATCCAAATCCAATCCATCCGGGGCAAAACTAGGGAACCGGGCTCCTTCTCCCAGGGAGAAGATCGTCAGAGTCGCGAATGCCGCTTGGCTGAGGGGCACTTACATCCCCTTCCAATGGATCATCTATACCGATGAGCCCCTTCGAACGGCAGCGATTCATAGGCAAAGGGGGAGGGAAACTGGGCGATCAGGTGAGATCGGGCTGAAGTATCATCAACCTGATGTACTCCACCAGGATGGGTATCTCTCGAGCTGGTACTGGCTTCCAATCCTCATCCACCATCGGAGTCCATCGTCCCCCCTTTTTATCATAGAAGAGAATCTCGTCCAAGCTGCAGAATCCCGAAGCTATTCCGTCTGCCTTATTCAGATAAAATCCAAAGAACCTCTTGTTTATCGGCCCGTACTCCGCCAGATACCAGTGCATCTTCTCATCATTGAAAAGGTGCAGATAGATGATCTCCTCTCCAATCCGACTGTGATCAAAACACAGGCTGGGAAGCCTGGCCAGATCCTTCCCCGTCAAGTCGCTGAATCTCCTGCTCACTGATTGCCTCCCGGGCAATTGGATATGCAATCCGCTCGCTTCATTCATGCCAATCACAGATCATATCAAATAAAGGATGTGCTCCGTATCACCCAAGCCCTTAAACATAAGTGCAGCAATACCCTTTGATCTTGGAACTGAGCCCATCAGATAATTTGATATATGGGGCTGACTGCGAAGGGAAAAAATCAAAGGAAGAATAGAAAAGAAGAATAAAAATGAAGAAAAGGATCGAGAAATGATTGCCTTCGTCGTCGCCTTCTGGCTGATGCTGCCAGCCTATGTGCCGAACAACTTTGCTGCCATCTTCGGGGGCGGAACCCCCTTGGACATGGGTCGGGTCTTCCAGGATGGAGAGAGGACCTTGGGCGACGGCAAAACCTTTAGAGGAACGATCGCCGGGACCATCTGCGGCATCCTGATGGGCCTCGTGCAAAACCAGATCGCGCCGTTCTTCGGCCTGCCGACCTTCGGCACGGGCTTCGAGCAGCTCCCCATTCTCCTCGGCCTCTCCCTGGGTGCAATGCTGGGGGATATTGTGGCCGCTTTCTTTAAGCGCCGGATGAGAATGAAACGCGGCGCCCCTCTCTTTCTAATAGATCAGATCGATTTTGTGATAGGAGCATGGCTTCTCACTATGTTAATTTCGCCGCTCTGGTTTTGGCACAACTTCACACCTTTGATAATGATAATTGTGTTGATTTTCACCCCCGTCCTCCACCGCATAACCAATATCATTGGCTACAAGATCGGCGCAAAAAAGGAGCCCTGGTAGAGGTTCTTTGAAAATTGCCAGCGGAGAAAATTTGGCCGGCCAGAGATCGCGAAAGGTTTATAAGTTTGGGTAATTGATACCAAGAGCGTCATAGCCAATTTTATAGTGGAAAACTATGAAATTGGTAAAATGAAAAGGAGGAGGAATAAATGGACGCATTTAGCATGGGGCTTATAGCCGCAATGGGAGCCCTTGCGACGGTTGCTGGTGCCTCTGAAGATATAGAATCTGATGTAGGATCTCAGAGCAATCCCAACTCGCAAGTACAGCTGGCTGCCCAGGTCGGCAACCCCCACAGGATTTATAATAAGGCCATCTCTGGTGAACCCCCGGCCAATGCCCTGTGGTGTGCCACTGCAGCTATTGTAGCCTATACGCTTATTACCGCCTTCCAGATGCCCGCACTTATGGCCCTGGTAGCAGGCGCTTCAGTTGCCGCTCTATTCAACGGCGTTTTTTCAATGAGCGCTTATTTTGGCAGGAACTCCAGCCAGGCCAGGTTCAACCAGTGGGTCTATCTGGATATCGTCAGGTACACCACGCCATCGATTATGGCGCATGCCTGGATAACATCATTCTGTATTGCAACTATATCGTATATCATGGTATATATGCTGCCAACTCCGCATCCCTTCCCGATGCCCATCATCGCATTGATCTGGGGACTGGCCGTGGGTGCCATCGGCTCCTCGGTGGGAGATATCCACTATGGTGGCGAGAGAGAGTTCCAGAACCGGCAGTTCGGCTGCGGTCTGAACACCATGCTCTCCGGCCAGATCGTGAGGAAGGCAGAGGCAGGCCTGCGAAACTCCATCGATAACGCCTGGTTCTGCACCAAGTTCGGTGGACCGGCCACTGGAATGGGCTTCGGATTGACGGTCTTTCTGGACAACTGGCGGACCACAGTGTTCGATCCTGTAACCCAGGCTACCTATGCCATTCTCATGGGTGTCTTCTTCATTCTTGTTGAAGTTGCTTATAACCACTATATTGAGAGATCTGTCAGGAGAAAGTATGGACCATATCCAGAATATAAGGGGGATGTAGCAGCATGATGTTTGATGAGACTACCATCATATACATCCTGGAGATCATCGTAGGAGGGCTTCTGGTAGGAGTCGGTGTTCACTTCGTCCCTGTGGGAGGCGCACCAGCGGCCATGGCCCAGGCCACAGGTATCGGCACGGGAACGGTGCAGCTCGCCGCTGGATCGGGCCTCACTGGCCTATTGGCCGCCGGCCTGATGATGTCTGTCACAGATAACATCTGGCTCGTCCTGGCCTCAGGAGCTGTCGGCGCAGGAATTATGGTGGGCTCCACCATGCTAACTGGCTCCTGGATCTACGCTTATGCCGTAGGAGTGCCATTTGCCTCGGCCAAGGTCACATACGATCCCATAACCGGATTCTCTCAGCCACCTTATATCGCTCCGGGAACCGTCGGCCATGGCATACCCACGGTCTGCTACGTCAGCGGCCTGATCGGCGGCATGATGGGCGGCCTGGGTGGTGCCATGATCTACTATGCACTCTATCTGATCAACGGCAATGCCGCTTTGAGCGCCATGTTCGCCATCGGCATATTCCTGGTGAACGCAGTCATTGCCTCCTGGAACATCCAGGGTACTATCGAGGGCTTCCACGATCCCAAGTTCAAGAAGTGGCCCTTCGCCTTCAGAGCCTGTCTCATCGCCAGCGCACTGCTCGCATTAGCATCCGTATTCATCACTGGAGGTGCCTGAAATGTCTGTAGGAGGAGCAGCAGGCGGAGCGCCGTCTGCATATGAGCCCCAGAAGATAAGAATATACGGTCTGGCGGGCTCCATTGTGGGACTGTATCTGGGAGCAATACTCAATTCCGCCCTAAACACTGAGGTGTTCTCCTTTATCGGGGCGGTGGCTGCCATATTCGCCGTGGTCATGGGAGCCAATTCCGTGAGAAGGATCTGTGCTTATGGTATTGGTACCGGAGTTCCGTCCATCGGCATGCTCGCTTTGGGCATGGGCATCATTGCCGTCATGTTCGGCCTCTCTCTGGCCGAGACTGTGGGATTCGGACTTGCTGGACCGATCATCACTCTGATCTATGCCGGCATCTTCGGTTACATCATCGGCGTCATCGCCAATAAGGTCATCAAGTTCAACATTCCAGTCATGGAAGAGGGCAATGCTGATCTGTCCATGGCGGGCGCACTGGCCATTCTCGGCTGGAGCTTTGCCGTATCCGGCACCCTGGGATATGACAGTATTGTAAATGATGTTCTAATGACCGGCTATATTGCCATCATCTTCATCGCTGGCGGCCTGGCCATCCTGCATCCATTCAATGCCAACCTCGGCCCGGATGAGAAGCAGGACAGGACTTTGGTCAATGCGATAATGGTGGGTGGACTGGCCATGATCGCCACGGGAATTGGTGCCTTGCTGACCCAGGGCCTGGCTATAGGACTTCTGCAGATAGTCATCGGCTTTGCCATATGGTACTACTTCTTCAAGATGTACTATAAGCTGGTCAAGAGGGACGCATCCGCAGTGGTCGGAACAGGATTATTGCCGCCAACGGTGCAGTGAGGTGTTCAGGAATGGGATTTGTTAGAGTTTCACCAGAACTGGGCCTGATCTTCGACCCCATGAAAGGAGTGGTCTCGGAGCAGAGGGCGGACGTGGTCTTGTTCACCTTCGACCCAGTCTATGAGAGAATAGAAAAGATGGACAAAGTGGCTGACGACCTTGTAAACCAGCTTGTGCCGGACAATGAGCTCATGTCTTCATATGCCCGAAGGGGCAAGGCCGCATACATCGCAGGCCTGTACACCAACATCTGGGCAGGATTCATCATCGGCCTGGTGTTATCCTTCGTGCTACTGCTGACTATGTCGTTTACCAATCCGGCGACATTTGAGATCGTCAAGAAGGCTCTTGGAGGTGCATAGAGATGGTGCTTAAAAAGAAGCCTTCCGATCCTTGGCCAACGATCACTGGCGAGTATGAGGTAGGCAATCCGGAGAGCCCGGTCGCTGTCTGCACCTGTGGATCGCATCTTCATAATGCCGATCTGATCAAGGCAGGAGCAGCCCTGGCCGGGCCCTGCAAGACCGAGAACATCGGCATAGAGAAGATGGTCGCCAATGTCATCTCCAACCCCAATATCAGATACGTCTTGATCACAGGTATGGAGGTCAAGGGGCATATCACCGGACAGGCAGTCGAGGCCTTCACCCAGAACGGAATCGACAAGGAAGGACGGATCATCGGAGCCAAGGGAGCAATCCCCTTCATCCAGAACCTGACCCCGGAAGCCATTGAACGCTGGAGAAGCCAGGTAGAAGCGGTCATGATGCTCAATACCGAGGACATCGGAGCCATCTCCAACAAGGTCAAGGAGCTGGTATCCAAGGATCCAGGTGCTCTTGATGTCGAGCCCATGACCATTGAGATCAAAGAGGGCGGAGGAGAAGAAGAGGCAGGCGGCCTCAAGCCCATGGCAGCGGAGATGGTGGAGGTCAGAGGGAGGATGCGGGGCATAGACGCCACCGTGACCAATGTCGGCCTCCTTAACAAGCTGCAAGCGGGAATCTATGTCGGCAAGATCGAGGGCATAGCCTTGGGAATGACCCTGACCCTTGTCATCTTCGGACTGATTCTCAGAGTGGCAGGAGGGATGTAAAATGGCAGAAGAGATTGAATATGGCCAGGGAATACCTACTGTGTTAGAGCCAAACATGCCCATGGTAGATGCAATAGTAGAAGATATGCGGTATAAAGGCCAACTTCTAGCCAGGGAGACCAAGCTCAGCTCAGGAGTCCTATCCACAGTCTCCGTGGGATTTGCCATCGGCTTTGTTCTCGCCATACTGATGATGCTCGGGCCTTTTGCTTTCATGGGAGGGATTTAAACCATGCCAGAAGATACCAAGCCGGTAGTACCCGTTGCCGTGGTAGATCCTGATCAGCTGCGAGATGTGATGGCAAGGCTGGAGAAGATAGAGGAGAAGGTGGAATTCTACTCCTCTGAGAAGTATATGAGAGCTGGCAAGTCCATTGGCAGAGATCTAGGGATGGCCTATGGCATTTGCGCAGGATTGATCTTGATCTTAGCTTACATACTGTTCGTATATGCAGGCAATTGGAGAGCGGTGATTTGAATGTTCAGATTTGATAGGAAGCAGGAAGTCTTCGATTTCGGAAAATTCAAGATAGGGGGCCAGCCGGGCGAGTACCCCACATGCTGCATTGGCACCATGTTCTATGCCAGGCACAAGATAGTCTCAGACCCCGAGCACGGTGTCTTTGACGCAGCAGCTGCAGAGCGGCTCTGGAATACTCAGGTAGAGATGAGCGATATAACTGGAAACAGCTGCATGAACCAGATCGTGGCCGAGAGCAACGAGGCCATGGCCAAGGAGATAGATTGGTTCGTGGGGATATCCGATTATCCCTTCCTCATCGACTCCTCTGCGCCTGAGGTGCGGGCTTTCGGTGTCAAGCATGCCACTGAGATCGGAGTGGCTGACAGGGCCATACACAATTCCATCAATGCATCCATCACCGATGAGGAGTTGAAGGCGGTCAAAGAGAGCGATCTGGACTCGGCCATCATCCTCATCTTCAATGCCATTGAGAAGGGGACCAAGGGCAAGATGGACATGTTGAATAAGGCCGCAGGCGGTGCTCAAAAGCCTCTGATGGAGTATGCCAGGGAGTGCGGCATCACCAGACCTCTCATCGATACTGCTGCCATGCCCCTGGGAGCGGGATCCGGTGCGACCTACCGCGCTTGCATCGCTGTCAAGGCCCAGTACGGCCTGCCAGTGGGCGGAGGGTTCCATAATGGCGCTTCCGCTTGGGACTGGATGAAGAAGTGGAAGAAGCAGCATAAGGAGGCTTTTGCCCCCGTCGATATCGGCTCAAATCTTGTGGCCGGAATCGTCGGTGCTGACTATTATCTCTACGGGCCCATTGAGAATGCTCCCATGATCTTTCCTGCCGCGGCAATGGTGGATATCATGAAGGCGGAGTCCGCTCAGGAGCTGGGTCTGGAGGTTTTAGCAGAGAAGCATCCCCTGAAGACGACCCTCTAGGTCGCTTCTCCTTTTCTCTCTTTTTTGAGGGGATTTTGTGCCCCGAGTTTTTGTAAAAGCCTTCTTTGATAATATCCGATTCCAGTGCCAGAGGTGCGGCTTATGCTGCCACCATAAGAGGCCTGTGGAGTACGATGATCTCATTCCCAGCGAGCTGATTGAGGATTTTTGGAGAAGCTCAAACCTGATCTATCTCACGGAGAAGGATGTCCATACCATCAGCAAGAGGACGGGCAAAAGACCAGCGGAATTCGTGGATACGCTTTACGATTACGATGGATGCTATGTGAAGATCGAGGATGAGGGAAGGGCAGTGATCCTCGATCTGCCGGTAATGAAAAGCAAAGAGGATACCACATGCGTCTTCTACCAGGAGGGGTGTAGCATCTATTCTGTCCGTCCAGTCGCCTGCCGACTCTTTCCCTTTCGGGTGGAGGAGGAGACGCTACCCAATGGAGATATACTTCTCAACATCCGCTACAATCCCACCTGTCCCGGAATTGGAAAGGGGAAGAGAGTGGATAAAAAGAAGCTGGAGGGACTGGTGGCGGAGCAGTTCCTTCTGAGGAGCGGGGATGTCACACCCCATATCCAGAGGCTTAATGCCTCCGGCGCAATCGCCTCTGGAGCACGAATATATAGGACCCTGCCTGGCAGAGGAAAAAAGAGATCGCCTTTGATATGAGAAGAGGGTAGGCACTCTGGGATGATTGGAATCTGATCAGGATGTCCTGATCAGATCCCCGGCCATGAGGCAAGATCCAGATGGACTCGTCTATGCCAGATGACCGGATAGCACGGCGATCAAGAAAATGAGTGCGGATATAATGATAACGTAAAAGCCGCCATCTTCTGAGGAAAGTGACCCCTTAACCTGTACATCCCTGCCCACATTGGGTGGTTCGTTCTGCGTAAAGTTCGTCATATTCATCTCCTGTGCGCTGGACCGATCGTCTCCCATGGCCAGTTCACAATTGCAGGGCATGTATTACGATTATTTAAAGCTTTTCCGACAAGAGCTAATTTTTCTATACCTCAATTGCATAAATAGTTACAATTTCTCGATATATTACCATAAAGCTTAAATATACTTTTACCAAAAAGGTTAAATTGCTTTTTACCATTTTACCTTTTTTACCATCTTCACCTTTCACTAAATGGTTTACGAATCGCATTCTCCTGGGCATTCCCTTGCTGTCTCCTCTTCTATACCGAGCAAAATCCACAAGGCTTTGATATGGCTATCTCCAATCTGCCTGTTATCTGGCAGCAAAAGGTTTATCATGCTCTGCACGTAAACCAGACCAAGCTGCACTGCAATTCAGGGAGGTGAGAAAAATGGATATTATGTCTCAGATAATCGCTATTGTTGTGTTTGGCATACTTGTCTTCGCCCTGCCTACGATCTTGAATAAGTGGTCTGATAGCAGGTCAGGAGTTAGGTAAAAATAAAGTTGATTTTATTATATAGTCCTGGCATCCGTCAGGACTATACAATTCCTAATCGGAGATTCACCTCATCTTACACTTCTTGCCGTAATGTGGGCATCTGGTATTGGTGCAGACATCACGCGATGCCTCGGTGAGATTGAGCAGGAGAAGATCTAGGCGGTCGATCAGGTCGGCCCCCACTCCAGCCACCTCTGCCCTGGTCAGGGCAACCTCAGCCTCCTCTTTTAGGATCCTGGCCTTCTCCCCCTTGATGTAAGATGCCCTGTTTTCCAAATCCCTTATCTCTCTCTCGGTTATTGTCTCCATAAATCAGTCCTCTCTCTAGGGAGTGGATTAAACCTTCTTCCCGCTATGGACCTTATCGTCGACGGCAATTCCCAGGATGCTTTGCTTTCCAGAGAATACATCTTCTGCTATCCAGGCGCAGCCCTGAGCGGCTTCCGATCTCTCCAGGGGCAGGACCCCTCTTCCCAGAAGGACAGAAACCCTGGGCTCAATCTCCCTCGCCGGGCTTCCCGCCAGAAACAGAGCGGGTTGATCATGGCCCAGATCACGACAGAGGACCTGAAGGGCACTGACCTCCATGGCGGCGAAAAGGGCGAGGCTCTCCATGGCCAGATGGCGCTCTTTTGCAGAGCACTGATCCAGCCCTTTCCTTCCCATCTTGGAGAGGATGCCCCCCCAGTTGAAGGCCTGGTTTGCGGTCAGCTTTCCCCTATCCACATCTCTTATCGCTTGCACGTCCAGGGGACCCTGCAGGAGTCCGGGGGCGAATATTGGTGCGTCTATGGCTGCGACTATCTCGCCATCCAGCACAGCAAAGCTGACGGTATTGGAGCTGGCATCGCATACTATGAAGCTGGAGCTTCCTCGCCGGAATACCCTATAGGCTAGACCCACCTTCTCCGGGCTCATGCCGTGACTGAATACCCGAAACCTGGGATCTATCCTGCTTGCGCGATGAATTCCGGGCAGAAGTATGGCCGGCCAGCTCGAGGCCCTTATGGCCTCGAACACCCTGGTCCCTCCACCTTGGTGCAGGCCCGCTCCATCCTGACTTATCAATCCCCGGTTTGGAGCGTCCTCCAGTCTGACTATGCTGGTCAGGCCGTCGCCCATGGAGTAAGAGAGGGCAACCAGATCCACCCTTTCCGGGCCCAGATTCTCCTCTATCCGGGATAGTATCTGCTCATAAGAGAGCCTAGCCGCCATGCTGCGCGATATCTCATAAGAAGAGCCCACTTCAGTGGCAAACCTGATAGCAGTGGTCCCGTGGTCTATGCCTAAGAACATCCTATCAAATCCAGCAAGCCTTTCGCCACTGCCAGACTCTCATTTTTTGTCCTCATAAGGGTTTTCATGCGCACGCAATCACCAGAGTAGTTGCTCTTCCTATCGACCACGAAGAGGTCAATCTTGCCCAGAAGTGCTGCCACCCCTTCATCGCTGGCAGGAACTCCGCAGGCAGCCATGAGCTTCGCCGCCGGACCGCTGACCGGCTTATTACCCACAAACGGGCTGATCGCCACCACCTTCTTCCTCTTCAGGCGATCTCGCACCCCGGTGAGGGCGAGGATTGGACCGATACTGGTGACAGGATTGCTGGGGCCGATGATAACGATATCCTCCCGATCCAAAAGATCGAGAAATCCCTGGCAGGGCAAGGCCTCCTCCAGTCCGGTGAAGATCACCGATTTGACCTCTGGCACACCCCTCAGGCTCACCCAGAAGTCCTGAAAGTGCATCATACCCTCTCCAGTGCTGATGACTGTGGAGACGATATCATCGGTCATGGGGACCACCCTCTGCATGACCCCCAGCGCCTCTGCTATCGCTTCTGTGGTCAGGCTGAGCTTGACTCCCCGGCGGAGGAGATTAGTGCGAAATATATGCACCGCCCGGTCCTTGTCCCCTATGGTCAGCTTCTCGTCTATGCCCATCATGAGGAGGAAGTCATGGGTTAGGGTCTTGTCCCCCTTTATGCCCCACCATCTCTTCTCATCGATCATATCTGCCAGGGTATAAAGGACGGAATCGATATCTGGTGATATGTAGTTCCCAGAGATCCACAGATCCTCGGCGGTGTTAACCACAACAGAAAGCTCTTCAGGTATGATGTACTCCTTTAAGCCTCTCAGGAGCTTGGGAGTACCCGTCCCACCGCTTAAGACCAGCATATCAGACTTCCAAGAGCACGATGCCGGTATTGAGGCGGGCTATCTCCTCGTCCGTAAGGGTTGAGACGACCACTTTCTCCGAGGCTATGGCGCTGTTGCCCAGGGGGTCCTCGAGGATGAAGGTGATGGGAAATTCACCATTCCTGGCCAGGGCGATGTTCTTCAGGATCTCTTCTCCTCTCATGGCGCTCTCCTGATTACCTGCAGCCCGAGCCTGAGTGGTGGCAAAACAGACTATCTCCTCGATCCTTTCCAGCACTCCCTCCACATTGGAGACATATGAGTCTGAAGCATACCCTGGCTCTATGTCTACTCCGAGCTCTGGAATCCGAATTGTTCCGCTGGAGGAGCGGATCACCCTGGCATTCAGATCCTCTAGAGTTTCCACTGCCAGGATATTTCTTACCGGCTCTTTCTGGGTCAGCAGAATGGTATCGCTATGCCGGAAGCCGCACTCACAGACTCCGGAGATCAACATGGCTTCGCCGAAATACGGTATATCCTGCGTCTCCCAGGAAAACTGCATCTGGGCAGAGCAAACAGGGCAGTTTGCATTGGTTGTAAGGTTCAATCTTTTCCTCCGACTACTTTTTCACGGTCTATCTTTATGCCATTTGGAACCATAACTATTAGGTCGTCGCCTATGCCAGCAATATCTCCGGATACATCCTCGATCGCTTTTTTCAGCTCGCCGATCGCCCTGTCCAGGGAGGCTTTATCCCTCTTCAAGCCGGCAATATCCGCCAGGATTATATTGCCGTTGTAGATCTCCTGCTTGACCTCAGGCAGAACCTCAATCCGTCCCATCTCCGCCACCCGCAGGATGATCTCATTCGAGCCTCTGGGCTCTTCGAACTGGCTTAAATCCACCTCGGCATAATCCTGCTCGCTGGATTTTCCAATGAGCTTGAGCTTTTCCAGAAATCCTGCCATCTGAGAATCCCTCAAGGGGAAATGTGTATTATTATATTTATATTTAACGCAGCTACATATCATCCAGCTTCAATCCCGCAATCCCCATGGCTACCATGAAGAGCAGTATTATAATGGCAATGCTCGATCCTCTCTCCTCTGCAGGAAGGATCAATTGCGCCCCTAAAATGAGGATGATCATTATCAGCACTAGCCCGGTGCTCAGCCCTATCTCAAGATATTTCTTCTTCACAAAACTCACCACCATTCTATGGAAGATATACTTTTTCGCCGCAGGCCGTCCTCGCCGGCCAGAAGAGAGGTCAGTTTCCAAGTCTTATGCCCATGCCAGCCCTTTTTAATGAACCGGGGATATACAGGCAGCCTTTCTTTAAGCTCATAGGGGAAAAGGCTCCTTTTCAGCTCAACCTCTCTGGGCCAGGAGCTATTTGGATTTATCTCATCCCGGGTTATCGGGCTGATGCCACCCAGATCGTTCGCTCCCGCTTTTACCAAGGGCAGAGGGTCAGTTAGATTTGGCGGGACCTGGATCGCCACCTCTCCAGGGAGAATCTCCCGGGCCAGCTTCACCGTTCGGATCAGCTCCTCCCGACCAGGGGAGGAGAAGGATGCCATGGGCGTTCCCGGTTTGGGGTCGAAGGGCTGAACAATGACCTCCTGAATATGGCCAAAGCAATTATGCAAGCGGGCTATGGCTTGAAGTGATCTGATCCTATCCTCCCAGCTCTCCCCAATGCCCACCAGAATTCCGGTGGTGAATGGGATATGCATCCTCCCCGCCCGAGCGATATGCTCAAGGCGCAAATGCGGGTTTTTTCCGGGAGAATTCAGGTGTGCGTTCAGCCAGGCGCTGCTCTCCAGCATCAGTCCCATGGAGGCATTATAAGGCTGCAGACAGGCCAGCTCCTCCTGGGAGAGCAGTCCGGCATTGGTATGAGGGAGAAGATCATGCTCTATTGCCAGCTCGGATAACTCCAAGAGGTAACTCGTGAGATCCTCCTTTCCCTCTCCTGCCAGCAACGTCCGGAAGCCTTCCACCTCCTCCGGCCTCTCTCCCAAGGTGAACAGGGCCTCCGTGCACCCCTGTTTCCTACCCTCTTCCATAAGGTGCAAAGCCTGAGACCTTTTTATTAGCCGGGCTTTATCCAGATCCTTTCGAAAAGAGCAGTATTGGCAGTGGTTGCGACAGAGGTTGGTTACAGGTAGAAAAATATTTTTGCTGTAAGTTATGGTCTTCATCTAGCGGCGAAACTCCACTAGCTTCAGGATATTACCCCGAGGACATTCCTCTGGTGCTTCCCCCGCCACCTCAACAATGGTGCACCTCTCACCATCCTTCAGACCGCTGGGATGACACATATCGTACATGCTGCAATCCTGATCATCGCATTTCATTGCCTCAAAGACGATCTTTGAACCTGGGAATGCCTTTCTGGCATCGAAGGCCGCGATTATGGGGCTTTCCGCCACTTCCACCGCTCTGACTCCTGCCTCATGAATGGGGCATTCATGCACCAGCTCGCCGCGAGTCCCCAACACCCGGTAGCGCCTCCGCGGTTCCAGATTGATGCAGGTATTTCTCAGTTTGCAGGATTCGCATTCCGGAGTTGGGCCCATGAAAGTGAACTCCATGCCAATGGTGGCGAGCTTTGTTCCAATCAATGTGATTTGGGTAGATGCCTCGGACATTATCTCAATCTCCTTCATTAATTATTATTAACTAATTATTATATAATCTTGTTCGATATCATTATTATTTTTATAATACTCAAACTATTGGTAATCGTTTAGAGCAAGATGCTTCCTTTGATTTTCTTCCTATTCATCATCTCCTGCTAAATAACTCCTGTGACCTCGGCCGCCCTGGTGGCTGCCATCCGGTTGAGCCCTGAGTCGAGGATGGTATAGCGCTCGGGACGGATCTTATGGGCATTGATCAAGGCCTTTACCACCGTTTCCCCATCCAGACCGATCTGGTCAGCGGAGGTGGGCGCACCCACCTGGGAAAGGGCCTGCTTTATCATCATCCAGTCTTTGCCATGCAAATACATCATCATTATGGTTCCCAGACCGCATAGCTCCCCATGCAAGGCTCTTCCCGGTGCTATGCGATTGACTGAATGGGCGAACTTGTGCTCTGAGCCACTGGCAGGCCGTGATGATCCGGCGATGCTCATAGCCACCCCGCTGGAAATAAGGGCTTTGAGCACTATTTTAGCCGATTCCTCCAGCCCCGGTCGGATATCAGAGGCCCGCTCGACGATCATCTTGGCGGTCATGGCGGAGAGCGCAGAGGCATACTCGCTGAACTCCTCATCTCTAAGCCTGTGGGCGAGTTCCCAATCCAGGATGGCGGTGTAATTGGAGATGATATCCCCACAGCCAGCGGCGAGAAGCCTGGCGGGGGCCCGAGCTATAATCCGGGTATCGGCGATTATGGCGAGAGGAGACTGGGCGGGAAGGGAGACAGTCTCTCCATTTACCGTCAGGGAGGCCTGAGAGGAGCAGATGCCATCATGCGAAGCGGCCGTGGGCAGAGAGAGGAAGGGGATATTCATCCTCATAGAGGCAATCTTGGCGATATCGATCGACCGGCCACCGCCAGCGCCGATCAGAAAGCCAGCCTCGATCTCCCTGGCCATGGTCTCTGCGCGATCTACCTCTTCCAGCTTTGAGGCGGTGCTGATGAGTGTCTGAGGCTGATAACCACCCTCTTCCAGCAGCTCGAATACGGTCTTTCCCACCACCTCCTCGGTATGAGGGCCTGTGACTATGAGCCCTCTGCCTAAAAGGTGCAGATAAGAGCAGATCTGGGGAAGATCCGATATCACCCCACTTCCCACAGCAACTATGCGCGGAAGCTCCATCCATCTTGGTCCCGTCAACTGCCTCACCTGCGGAAAAATGAACTGAGAATTAGTGCTCTTCGGCGATATAAAACCATATCCTCAGCGGCATGCAATCTCTGAGCGGAGATCGCAGAGGATGCGATCCCTTATCTGATTGACCTCGGTGCTGGTCCTGGTCCTGGGCCTAGGCAGAGGAATATCAATTATATCCTTTATCCTTCCCGGACGGGCTGACATGATAACTATGGAGTCCGCCAGGTAGATGGCCTCATCAACGCTATGGGTGACGAATAATACCGTCTTCTTCTCCTCCTCCCAGATTCTGAGAAGCTCGGATTGCATGGTATTGCGGGTCTGAGCATCCAGGGCTCCGAAGGGCTCATCCATCAAGATGGCCTTGGGGTCATTCACCAGGGCTCTGGCTATGGCCACCCTCTGCTTCATTCCTCCGGATAGCTCATGAGGATAGCGATTCTCGAAGCCTTCCAGTCCGACCATCTTCAGATACTGTCTTCCCTTCTCCTCTCTCTTGGCCTTATCAATGCCCTTGAGCTCCAGGCCGAATACGGTGTTATCAAGGATGGTTCGCCAGGGGAAGAGAGAGTACTCCTGGAATACCATGCCCCTCTCCGGGGAAGGGCCAGCTATGGGCTCGCCATCTATTGTGACTGTGCCGGCGGTGGGCAACTCCAGCCCAGCCACTATACGAAGCAATGTAGTCTTTCCGCACCCAGAGGGCCCTATGAAGCAGACGAATTGATTATCTTTGATAGTGAGGTTGATGTCACGCAGGGCCTCCATCTCCTTGCCATCTGCGAAGAATTGCTTGTGCACCCCTTTGATCTCTAGCAAAGCCATTATCTAAGGACAGGCGATAGGGTGCTTTATCTTTTTCCATTGAGTGGGAACTCCGCCCGGCTCTAAGCCCCTCTGGGGCTCATCCGGAGGATTTATCTTATTAGCTTTTTTCATATAAGAAGAATTTCGGGGGAAGGCAGCCCTTCTTCTCCCAGAAGCAAAGTAGGGACCGGGCTGCAGTTCTTCCTTTATCGGGATTGAGATACACTGGCTGCTATTTAACCGGAATCCGCGCGGGGTGAAAGTACTCTCCGGTCGCTATCTTCAGACCTTCTCAGGCTTGTCCAGAAGGCCAGTCTTCAACATAAGCTCTCCCGTGCGGGCATGTGGATGGCGGGATACGGTATCATTCGCCTTCTCCAGCTCTCTGGCCTCATCAGCCAGACGGGCAGCAGCCCGCATGACCTCGTGTCCTGCGGCAGCGGTCAGGGCAATGGCCTCCAGCTCCTTCAAGCGGAAGCAGGCAGCAGCATCTATGCTGGCCACCGTCTGGGCCATATAAAGAGCGCCCATTGCTTTGGCCCGAGCATAGGGATTGGAAAAGTGCATCCTTTCGACGCACTTTTCCGGAGTGGCCAGAATCGTGGGCAGCTTCACCTGGCGGGCGATGATGCTGGCCATAGCCAGGTCAAGCTCCTCCTGCACCAGGCGGATGGCTCCGCAGGCAGCCAGGACGCGCAGGGCATCGGAGTTGAAGAGAGCCATCTCCGCCGGATCGAGAAACTCCCTCTTCGCTCCGATGAGGGGGTCCATAGGCAGGATGATGTAACCGAAGCCTTCGGCTGCTAGGCCCTCACGAGCCTCCTTCTTGCTTGGGCCGTCGGAGATGATTATGGTGGGAGTCCCTTTGAAAATCCCCCGAGCGGCGGTGGGACCTGCGGTGGCGGCATTGGGGCTGCTGATGACCACCAGCTGAGGCTGCCAGGACTTCAGCTCCTCTGCTGCCTTGCCCTCCTTCTCAGTCATCTTGGGGCCGAAGCTGATGATCTTGAACTCTATATCCGTTCTCTCTGCGATCTCATCCAGGGATAAATCAATAGCCGTCGAGGTGGCTATGTTTCCGAGTTTCACAAAGCCGATCTTGAACATGCCGACTCGGAAGGCATGGGAAAGATAAAAGGATTTTGTCTTCCGATGCAGACAACATGGGGATCGCGGCAGGCTCAATCAGATCCGGATCAACCTGCTTGATAATGCAGATGATTTCGGCGATGAGGGAAAATAAAATTGCCATTATTTTAACCTTTTTCTCAAGTCTAATTTAGGCCCTTCGCTAAATTGTGTGGGTATTGTCCTCCCGAGAAATTTTCTTTGTGCCTTGCTATGAAAAACATCCAATAAAGGATAACAGGGGATTCATTTCACCCCCCTTGAGAATCTTTTTTAACAAAGTAGCCTGCACCAACTAACACC
>JGI11944J13513_1000757_pt1 | contig 29235 bp, 25 predicted proteins | sample TerdegcoTASludge_FD_13513 | JGI IMG/M metagenome (IMG submission 13513) | reverse complement strand
ATTCTCAGTTACTGATTCGCAAGTGATGATTCACTGTGAATCATCACTATTGAGACACTCTTTATGCAGCACTTTCTCTTTATACTTGTCTCACTTTTGGGGGCATATCAAATACTCTTCCCTTCGACAGAAGGTAGGAGTCTTTTATCAGAATCAAATATTAGAGTCAATCAAGCTATGATTCATAGCATTTCCCCATGAAGAGTTGCACAATAAAGTCGAAGCGAACCAAGAATATCCTGATTTTACCACTTGATTAATTGATATCAAAACTGGAGACCCATTAACAAAGTAAATTTAAATTAGTTCACATTTATCTGGGTATTAGTGATCTTCTTCTGCAGTTATTTCAAGGAAGAAAGGATAAGATCGCACATCTTCCTTTGCTGGCTGGCACTTCTTCTGGTAAGGATAGCAGAGAGGAGAACCGGGATGACCTGGAGCAAGATAAGAAGTGAACTGGAGAGAATACAGCCCGGTCATTTTTCTGTCAATAAAAACGAAGTACACAAGAGCACAGAACATTCTCCTTTTAATTTCCAACAAAGCTAACACGAATCAAGTCAGCTTCTTAACACTTGCACATATCCGGCGATGTATCATTTACTGTATTGAATCATGTGTTGGGCTTAAACAAAGTTTCAAGTGGATCGAAGCATACGATATTCCATAGATTTCACTGGAGAAAGTTGAATGAGCGAATCATCAAATCTAAGGCAAAAGACGGCATCAGGGCTCTTCTGGAGCTTCTCTGATCTGATAGCCAACCAGGGGATTCAGTTCCTGATCCAAGTAGTTCTGGCGAGGCTGTTGCTTGTAGAAGACTTCGGGCTTATAGGGATGATAACGATATTCATAGCGATATCTACATCCTTTATAGATAGCGGCTTCAGCCAGGCTTTGATTCGTGAACAGGAAGCAAAGCAAGAGGATTTCTCAACGGTCTTCTACTTCAATCTGGCTATGGCCTGCGGCCTCTATGTCATTCTCTTCTTCTCGGCGCCTTTTATAAGCGGTTTCTTCAAAGAACCAAGACTGATAGCCATCCTCAGGGTCTTATCTCTTGTGCTAATTATCAACTCCTTTGGCATAATTCAGCGAGTAATGCTTGTCAGAAGGATAGACTTCAAGACTCAGACGAAGATCAGCATCATAGCCTCTATTTCATCGGGAGCTGTTGCGATCGTTCTTGCCTACTTTGGATTTGGCGTCTGGAGCCTTGTTATAAGAACGCTGACTATGCAGTTTCTCGTAGCCTTTCTACTGTCAATCTCGAATAAATGGAAGCCCTCTCCTGTTTTCAGCTTACACTCGTTTAAGAGGCTCTTCAGATTTGGCTCGCGTTTGCTGGCCTCAGGGCTTTTGAATACGATTTATATGAACCTCTATTATGTAATAATCGGAAAATTCTTCTCTGCAACGGATCTTGGATATTTTTCTAATGGGAAGAAACTTGAAGAAGTAGCTTCTCACGCAGTGAGCACTTCTCTGCAACGTGTTAGTTACCCTGTTCTTAGCAGTATGCAAAATGAAGAATCTCGCCTCAGGGCAGGATTTGCAAAAATCATCAGAACATCCACATACCTGAACTTTCCTGTAATGGTTTTCCTAGCTGCGATAGCCGGTCCTCTGATAGATCTCTTGTTCGGTGCTAAGTGGCTCCCTTCAATACCTTATTTTCAAATCCTTTGCTTTGCAGGAATGCTTTTCCCGCTCCATGCAATAAACCTGAACATACTCCAGGTAAAAGGCAGATCCGATCTTTTTCTTAAACTCGAGATAATCAAGAAAGCCAGCTTCACAGCCATAATTGTTATCGTTTTACTCTTAAAACTTGGAATCATAGGCTTGTTATGGGGGTCAGTGCTGAGTTCCTATATTTCTTATTTCATAAACACAATATATTCTAAGAAGCTTATCTCTTACTCAATCAAAGACCAGATCAAAGACATCCTCCCCTCATTCCTGCTTTCATTTACCATGGGAGCGATTGTATATATCACGGGAATACTCATGCCTGGTGGAGACTTGATCAAATTGCTTGTTCAGACACTTGTTGGTTTCACTACATACATCGGATTAAGCAAGCTTTTCAAGATCAAAGAGCTCGACGTAGTAAAAGATCTGGCACTTTCATTCGCAAAAAAGGCAAAAAGATAGCTGATACAAGAAACTCAGAACGGCTTTTATCGACACAATCAATTGATAGGACCCTTGACAATCAACGAAATCGAATCGTCTTTGCTATATAATATCTGTTAAAATAGTAACTGAACTTACAGAAACGATGATTGGGGGGTATAAATGACAATTCTGGTTACAGGTGTGGCGGGCTTCATAGGAAGCAATTTCGTTTATTACTATCTTCGCAGTCATCCGGAGAGAAAGATCATCGGTCTGGATAATCTCACTTATGCGGGAAACCTGGACAATCTTTCTAAACTTACAGACAAAGAGAAGAAGAGATTCGCCTTCATCAAAGGCGATATCTGCGATACCGAACTCGTAGATCGAATCTTCAGCGAAAATGAAATAGACGGAGTAATAAACTTCGCTGCAGAATCACACGTGGATAGATCTATCCACGATCCCCAGATATTCTTGAAGACCAACATACTCGGTACACAGATTCTTCTGGACGCCGCGAAGAAACGCTGGAAAAGAAATGGCGAATGGAAAGAAGATTGTAAATTCCTTCAGATCTCAACCGACGAAGTCTATGGAGCCCTCGGGCCAACAGGATACTTCACGGAGAAGACACCACTGGACCCGCACAGTCCATATTCTGCGTCGAAAACGTCAGCCGATCTCATAGTCAAGGCCTACCACGATACTTACGGACTGCCTGTCAACATAACACGATGCTCAAACAACTACGGGCCTTACCAGTTTCCAGAGAAGCTGATACCGCTTATGATAAACAACGCACTCAACCACAAACCTCTCCCGGTCTATGGAGACGGCAGGCAGATAAGGGACTGGCTGTATGTCGAAGACCACTGCAGAGCGATCGATATGGTTTTCGATAATGGTGAGTCTGGAGAAGTCTATAACATAGGCGGCCATAACGAGAGGGAGAACATCTACATAGTCAAGAGAATAATCGGGATACTCAGAGAAAAGACGGGAGACGGGGAGATAAACGAAAAGCTCATAAAGCATGTGACCGATAGATTAGGGCACGACAGAAGATATGGAATCGACCCGACGAAGATAACTCAGGAATTGGGATGGAAACCTTCGATCATGTTCGACGAAGGAATAGAGATGACCATAGACTGGTATTTGAACAACAGAGAATGGGTTGAAAGCGTTATCTCGGGAGAGTATCTGGAGTTCTATAACAAGAACTATAAAATCTGATATAAAAGGACTGGAGGGGATAACTTGAAGGGAATAATACTGGCCGGTGGAGCAGGAACAAGACTTCACCCGATAACTAAAGTAGTATCCAAGCAGTTGTTGCCCATATACGATAAACCTATGATCTACTATCCCCTGTCCGTTCTGATGCTTGCGGGGATAAGAGATATACTTATTATCTCGACACCGACCGATCTGCCTCTTTACGAAAAACTCCTCGGCAGCGGCGAGCAGATAGGCTTGAGCTTCTCATATGCAGTTCAAGAACAGCCCAGGGGGCTCTCGGAAGCCTTCATCATTGGGGAGAAGTTCATAAACAAAGACAAATGCTGCCTTATTCTGGGAGACAATGTCTTTTTCGGGCAGGGGCTATCTGGAATTCTCAAGAAAGCCATAGACTTCGATGAAGGAGCAACTATCTTCGGCTACTTTGTCAAGAATCCCCGTTCCTTTGGCGTAGTCGAGGTTGATAGCGAAGGCAAGGCAATCAGCCTTGAAGAGAAACCGGAAAAACCGAAATCAAACCTTGCAGTCCCTGGTCTTTATTTCTACGATAGCAAAGTCTGCGAGCTTACGAAGAATCTAAAACCTTCAGCACGGGGAGAGTTAGAAATAACCGACCTGAACAAAGAATACATGAAGCTGTGCCAGCTTAGAGTTCAATTCATGGGAAGAGGCATGGCCTGGCTCGATACAGGAACTCAAGACGGTCTCCTCGAAGCCAGTAACTTCGTAGCTGCAATCCAGAAGCGACAGGGATTCTATATATCTTGTATTGAAGAGATAGCGTACAGAAAAGGTTACATCACAGCGGAGCAACTCGAAGAACTGGCGAACAAACTCGGAAATAACGAGTATGCAAAATATTTGAGGGATTTTGTATAGCATTTTTTTGAAGTGATGTGTATTCGGCATGGACATATACTATGTGGGCTGAGCATGATTATTTGTCTCGATGGAAACAGAACAATTATAAGCACCAGGATTATCAAAATTATCAGCCGTTTATTTCAAGCAATTAGTAAATACTGCATATGATTCGGAGGAAAAAACCTTGGTCAAGAAAAAGGCAATTGTCCTGGGAGGCACAGCTGCTCATATACCTCTTATAAATAACCTAAAGTCAAGAGGATATTTCACAATACTTATCGACTACTACGAAAATCCAATAGCGAAAGAAGTAGCTGATAAGCATATTCAAGAAAGTACTCTTGACAAGGAAAAAGTATTGGAGATTGCAAAGCAAGAAAAGGCTAATTTGGTCATTGCTACTTCAGTAGATCAGGCGAATTCTACTGCGTGTTTTGTCTCAGAAAAGCTTGGCCTTCATGTTCCCTACTCTTACGAAACCTCCTTAAAAGTAACCGATAAACTCCTGATGAAGAGAATTATGATTGAAAATGGTATTCCGACCTCAAAATACTGTCAAATAGAAGCTGTAAAAGACTGCTTAATTCATGATTTAAGTTATCCTGTTATTGTCAAACCCTCTGATAGTAATGGCTCCAAAGGAGTTCGAAAGGCAAATACACTCGAAGAACTAGCAAGCTATGCAAAACAAGCATTAATCATTAGCCGAAACGGGAAAGCAATTATTGAAGAATTCAAAGAAGGTAAAGAAATCGGGGTTGATTGTTTCATCACTGACAGCGAAGCTAAAATTCTTACCACAAGGTCTAGACAGAAGATCAAGACTAGCGAAAATACAATACAACAAATTTGGGGTACTATACACCCAGCAATGATTTCAGAGGATACGAACAAACTTCTAAAGCAAATAACGAATCAAATAGCAAGAGTGTTTAATCTAAATAACACCCCTTTGATTGTTCAAGCAATTGTTAATAATAGTGAAATTAATGTACTTGAGTTAGCTCCAAGAATCGGTGGAGGTGAGAGCACCAGATTTATTAGGCTAATTACAGGATGTGATATACTTAACGCTTCAATTGATTCTTTCTTAGGTTTTAAGGTAGATGTAAATCATAAAGTGACTAATGGATATTTTTCGGATGTTTTGATATATGCAAAACCTTCAGTGTTCGGCTTCATTAGCATTAAAGAACAACTTCTTGATGAGAAAATACTAGAATATTCTATTTGCTATAAAACAAAAGGTATGAAAATAGGGGAAGACCTGTCTAGTGTGAACAGAGTTGGAGCTTTTGTAGTTAAGTCGAGTAGTTTGTCGGATCTAAAGGACAAAATAAAATACATAATAGAGAGAATTGAAGTTTATGATATCTATGGTAATCCTACTATGAGAAAAGATGTATATTTTTGATTGCCCAAGCTATTTTGTTGTTATTTATCGTAATTGTTTTTTCTAGATTTAAGGTACTGCTATTAGTATAAATATATAGTAGGTGACAAATGAAGGAGAAGAATGCTTAATAATCTTTCTGAAGCATTTATTGAAGATATTCACATCTTGGATCAAAAAAGTGTTCCACAATCAGTCTTTTTTCAGGCTAAGAAGTGTTTACTCGATTATCTCGGAGCCACGATAGCAGGTTCAAGATTCATGCATGAAAAAGGAAACATATTAATAGAGTTACTAGGGGAATGCAAACACGGCGTCTCTGTGATAGGTTTTAATAAGAAAGCAAATATACAAACTGCCTCTTTCATAAATGGACTTAGCTCACATATTTTAGAACTTGATGATGGAATTCGTTTCGGAGCGTTACACCCTGGGGCACCAATTATCTCAGCTCTTTTAGCTGTTGCAGAAAAAGAGAGAATTGATGGCAAGAGTTTTTTAAGAGGCATGATAATCGGTTATGAGAGCGCTATTAGAGTTGCTTATTCAGTTCAGCCATCTCATTATAGCAAAGGATATCATCCTACCGGAACATGTGGTACTATTGGTGCTGCGATGGCGATTAGTACAGCTTTAGGGTTTACCAAAATACAAATGAAGAACTCTTTTTCTGCTTCAGTTACATCTGCTTTTGGCTCACTTAAGGTTTTGGAAGACATATCAGAGTTGAAGCCCTATAATGTTGCTCGAGCTTCAAATGTCGGGCTTCTTTCTTCCTATTTAGCTAGAGCAGGTTTTTCAAGCCCAGATGATTCACTTTCAGGAAAAACAGGTTTCTTTGAAATGATGTCTGATAGATATGATCAGTCATGTTTAAAGATTAGAGGAGACAACTCATACTGGATAGAACACGTATATTTCAAGCCTTACGCCGCTTGCAGGCATTGTCATGCGGCAATAGATGCCACATTAGCTCTTCGAAGAAAGAACAACATCGATTTTAATGAAATAAAGGAAATTAGAGTATCTACTTACAATAGCATAATCGGAAGGCATGATCATAAAATAATAGAAGGTGTTTCTTCTGCTAAAATGAGTATTCCTTATAGCGTTGCAGTTGCTTTGGTTTTTGGTAGGGCTAGTATTGATGAGTTCTCTCCTGAATATGTAAGTGATACCAGGGTGCTTTCGCTTGCAAGAGAAGTGTCAGTACATGGAGATGAAGAGCTTACTTCCCTTGTTCCACAAATGAGACCCACAATTGTAGAAGTTATAAAGCACAATGGAGCTATTTGTGAAGAAAGAGTTGATTACCCAAAAGGCGAGCCTGAAAACCCTCTTTCAGAAGAAGAGATTAAAGATAAATTCATGACTCTAGCAATGTATGGCAACAAGACAAAAGAAGAGGCAGAGAAAATAATTGAATGTGTCTGGGATTTGGAGAATAGACTAGGAGATTTGTTTGATCTTCTGTGAAAAAGCATGAGTTCAGGTTCTCTTGTCAAGTTTATCTCAGATTCTTGGAGGAATACTATGAATGACACCATTAAACTAGTCTTAGGTACAATGACTTTTGGACCACAAGTATCTGAGGAAGATTCTAGAACAATAATTAGCCATTTCCTTGATGGCGGCTACGATGAATTGGATACGGCTTATGTTTATAACGAGGGAGTAACTGAGAAGATTCTTGGAAATATTTTATCGCAAGGAATCAATCGCCCTTTTAAGTTAGCTACGAAGATCCACCCTAGAATTACAGGGAGACTTGATGCACAGGCTGTCAATATGCAGTTATCGGAATCAATTAATCGTCTAGGTGTTGATAAGGTCGATATACTTTACTTTCATTTTCCTGATCGACTTACCTCAATTATTGACGCCCTTGAAGAAGTTGCGAGACTATATGAGCAAGGCAAATTTATTGAATTCGGCCTGAGCAATTTCCCTTCGTGGATGGTTGTAGATATATGGCACACCTGTAAAGCAAATGGCTGGCCAAAACCAACCGTTTATCAAGGTATGTACAACGCTTTAAGCAGAAAGGTTGAAGCCGAGCTATTTCCTGCTTTGAGAAATCTTGGATTGCGATTCTATGCTTTCAACCCTTTGGCTGGTGGCCTTTTGACTGGAAAGTATAAAAATTATGAAGTAGATCCTTCTTCTGGAAGATTCTCGTTGAGGCCCAACTATCGCAACAGGTATTGGAAAAAAACTTTCTTTGAAGCGATCAATAGGTTATCCTTGATGTGTGAAGAAGAAGGGTTAGAATTGGCAGAAGCAGCCATCAGGTGGCTTGCTTTCCACTCTTCTCTTGAGACCAAGAAAGGGGATGCGATAATTCTAGGAGTTTCTAGAATAAGTCATCTTGATCAGAACCTTCTTGCAGTGAAGAAAGGTCAGCTATCCGAAAGGATTGCAAATGCTTTTGGTGATGCTTGGCTAGAAGTAAAAGCTGACAGCCCTGAGTACTTCAGTTTCTATAATAATTGAAAAGACAGTTTCCAAGGGAAATAATAGAACACATGAAAAATCAAATTACTGGAGGATGAATCATGATAGATCAAGCAGAATTCTATAAGCTTATGAAAGACGGAGGAATTGAATTCATTACTGGTGTACCGGATTCTCTTCTTAATGATTTCTGCATCTATGTACAGATGAATCTCTCTTCGAAAAACCATGTAATAGCTGCAAACGAGGGAAATGCAATTGGATTGGCTGTCGGTTATCATTTATCGACAGGAACTGTTCCGCTTGTGTATATGCAGAACTCGGGACTGGGTAATGCTATCAACCCGTTAACCTCTCTTGCGAACTGCGAAGTATATTCCATACCTATGATATTACTTATAGGGTGGCGGGGGGCGCCGGATGTAAATGACTGGGCTCAACACAAATTACCTGGTCATCTGACTCCCAAATTTCTGGAATGTATGAACATACCTTTTCGAATACTCGAGGACAATATCGGCTCTTTTGAATCTCTAAAATGGGCTATTGAAACTGCGAGAGAAAAAAAGAGCCCTGTTGCATTGCTTGCAAAAAAAGGCGTGCTGGCCAAAGAAAAAAAAGAGCAGTCTTCATTTGAAGAAAGTAAGTATACAATGAATCGAGAAGAAGCTATTAAATGTGTAATCGATAACACTCCAGAAGATACTGTCTTTGTCGCCACTACTGGTAGGGCAACACGAGAACTTCATGAATTGAGAAAAGCATCGGGCGAATCCCACAGATTTGATTTCCTGAATGTGGGAGCTATGGGACATACTTCTTCAATAGCTACTGGTTTGGCTTTAGGTTCAAAGAATAGATTAGTAGTCTGTCTGGATGGCGATGCTTCGACTATTATGCACTTAGGAGCTCTAGTAACTGCTGGAACAATAGAGCAACTGAAATTACTGCATATAGTTCTGAACAACGGAGCTCATGAATCTGTTGGCGGTCAACCTTCTGCCGGGCAGAAGATTGACCTAACTTCTATTGCAGGAAGCGTTGGATACAAGACTATCGGTAAGTCTGCAAATAGCAAAGAAGAGCTGGCAGTTGCGATTAAGGAGCTTCTTAAAAATGGTGGCGCAGGATTTATTGATGTCAGAATTCGTAAAGGTGCAAGAAGTGATTTGCCATCTTTGAAGGTTAACCTTATAGAATTGAAAGATGAATTCATGAGTGCTCTCAAAGGATAGCGAAAAAGGGTTTAATCAATAATATGGAGGGTTGAAAAGTGATGAGAGATACCAAATTGTTTTTGCAGAAAATTGGTTTGCCTCAAGGTGATGCTTATGACCTCCCCAGTTCAGAAAAGAGATTCTCTGATGGTGCTCAGTATAGGTTTGAAGTTCCTGGTATTCAGGGACCTGGTGCAATGAAAGCTTTGCTAGAATCACTGGATGGATATGGAATAAGCATTCATCGTGTAACGCAAACAAAAGGTATAATGCTTCTCAGCGATGACGAAATAGAAGAAATGGTCACTTTAGCGAAAAAATGGCAGGTCCAACTTGTCCTGGCAATTGGACCGCGCGCAACATATGACACCAGCGCTTCAGTTAATACCGAGGAAGGACAAAGAATGGGCTATAGACTTCGTGGACAAGATCAAATAGTCCGCGCTGTCGAAGATGTTAAGAGGGCTATATCCTTCGGTTGTCATTCGTTTTTAGTCTATGATGAAGGTTGCCTCTGGTTACTAAACGAAATGCGAAAACAGGGAGAAATCCCTTCAGCATGCAGGTTCAAAGTATCGGCTCATTGTGGCCATGGAAATCCATGTTCGGCAAAGCTTTTAGAAAGCATTGGCGCAAACTCGATCAATCCAATCAGAGATATTCAGCTTCAAATGCTTGCTTCGATGAGACAGGCTATAGAGATTCCAATTGATGTCCATACTGAAAACCCGGCTTCTTCCGGAGGTTTTATACGTCATTATGAAGTTCCGGAAATGATTAGAGTCAGCGCTCCAATATACCTGAAGACTGGAGGTTCGGTTGCTAAAACACATAGCTGGGAAACTACGGCTGATGATGCAAAAAAGAGAGCAAAGCAAATTATGCTAGTGAAGAGAGTTATCGATGCATACTATCCTGATGCTATCTGTTCATCTAAAGGGTCGATAAACTAGATAGTAGTATTGAATATTGGCTGATTCTTGAGAAAAGATGGCCAAAAACAATTTTATAATGGGAAAAAGTTTGTCTGCAAGTAGAATAGTCTCTAATGTGAAGGAGGTAGAGTAATGCGACACCATCAATACAAACCAGGCTTTAGCTTCGTTTCAGAACCAGTTGAATTTGATAAATATACTGAGAGAGAGCTCCTGCAGTATTGTCTTGGTGCAACCCTCTACATGCCTGGAACAAAAGATATAACCCCGTCGATTCTGAACAAACGGCTACTCGGTCTGACATCAATGGTAATGTGCTTTGAAGATTCTATTCGTGAGGACCAGTTGTCACTGGCTGAAGATAATGTAATAAATGTTCTAAACTCTTTATCTGAGGCATTGTCTTCAAATGGGATCGACAGAAAAGATATTCCTCTTATCTTTCTTAGGGTGAGGAACAACGAGCAGTTCATCAGGTTTACCGGAAGACTTACCGAGAAACATACTCAGATATTAACTGGTTTTGTGTTTCCAAAGTTCAACACTTTAAATGGATATCCCTATTTGAACCATTTGAGATCGTTGAATGAAACTTCACCGAGTATTCTCTACGGTATGCCAATTCTTGAGAGCAGCCAGATAGCTTTTAAAGAATCTAGACAATATGAACTAGCAGGAATCAAGAGTTTGCTAAAACCCTATAGAGAGTTAATCTTGAATATTAGAGTTGGTGCAACAGATTTTTCTTCTAACTTTGGAGTGCGAAGAGGAATCAATTACTCTATCTATGATATTTTGACTGTAAAAGACATTCTGTCTGACATTCTCAATTACCTTGGTAGAGAAGATGATGATTATGTAATCTCTGCACCTGTATGGGAGTATTTTCTTGCAGACAAAGACACGGAATTTGTAGAGACACTAGAGGGGGGTATTCATAGCTCTCTTCTAAAGCGCAATTTGATAGTAAATGCAGCTATTGATGGACTGTTGAGAGAAGTGATCCTCGATAAAGCGAATGGCTTTGTCGGAAAGACAATCATACATCCTTCTCACCTTAAATATGTGAATGCAATGCAGGCGGTTACTCGTGAAGAATACGAAGATGCAATTCAGATTCTTGAAACGGTGGGTGGTGTTGTCAAAAGTGCGAGTAGTAACAAAATGAATGAAATCAATCCTCATAGGAGCTGGGCTAAGCGCGTACGAAACAGAGCAAAAGCTTATGGAGTAATAGAAAGCGAAGAAGATTACGCAAAACTCTTTTCGTGATAGATCTAATAGGCGAACATGAGCAAACCGAGAAGGTGGTCTGATTGGTGAAAGTTACTACCCCGATAACTGAAGAAGTGATTAAAGATCTTGTATTGGGTGACTTCATCACTATCTCTGGATACATTTATGCAGGGCGTGATGCCGTACTTCCAAAAATAGTCTCTCTCATTAAAGAAGGCAGACTTGAAGATTTCAACATCGATCTAAAGGGAGCTGTGATTTTCCATACAGCAGTAAGCCAGGCAGGAATAGGACCTACTTCGAGCAACAAACTAGATATTGAAAGTAGTATTCCAGAACTGGCAAAGGCCGGAGTAAAGATCCATATTGGAAAAGGGATTCTTAGCAAGGCGACTATAGAAGCGCTACAAAGATTCAATTCGGTTTACGCTGTTGTTCCACCCGTAACTGCTCTTCTTTCAAGTAAGGTAACGAAGAAATATGTAGCAGCCTTTCCCGAAGAAGGAATGGAAGCGTTTCACATCCTGGAAGTGGAGGAGTTCCCTGCGGTAGTGGCTGCAATCCATGGAAGAACGCTACATGATACTGATGAAGTGCGAAAAGTACAGGGAGAAGCACTATGATGCAAAGCGACCAAATTTGCATGAAGGTTAAGGAAGCTCTTATCAAGGCTTCTACTACTTATAAGGAGAATCAGAAGGCAGCTTACTACAAAGCAGTTTGCTCAGAAACTATTCCAAGAGCTAAATGGGCCCTAGAAAAAATATTGGAAAACTCTACCGTGGCAGAGCAAAATGCTTGTCCCTTGTGTGATGATACGGGGATTCCTCATCTCTTACTTGAGGTAGGAAGGAAAAGGCAAGTGAGTGGAGAAATGATTGAATCGATAAATAAGGGCGTTGCTTTAGGATTGAGAGAATTACCGGGCAGACCGATGGCTATAAAGGGAAATGAGGTGCAGAGACTGGATCAATCTGGTGGCTTGGATGAAGATTCGGGTGGTATGGTTGGAGCACCAATGATAATCAAACTTGTTGATGAAGACATAATTAGGCTACATATTCTCATGCAAGGTGGAGGGCCAGAGATTAGAGCAAAGACACATCGAGTCTTTCACCAGCACAAACTCTCAGTCATTATTGACGAAATTGTAAAATGGGCGATTGAAGGGGCTTCTCAGCTAGGATGCACTCCTTGTTCACCCGCTATTGGAATCGGTAGATCTCACTTTGAAGCCACATCTTTAATGCTAGAGGCAATGGTATATGGCGACTTTGCTGTCCAGAGCCCTATAGAGCGAGAAATAACTGAGAGAATCAACGAAAGTAATATCGGTCCAGTCGGTCTTTCAGGTAAAACCACTGCTCTTGCCACTTTTCTACGTGTTGGACCACAAAGGGCAAGCGGTGTGAGGATAGTAAGCTTACGCCTTTGTTGCATTGTAGAACCCAGGGTAGCAAGCGTCCTGTTATAGAAGCTAGATAGAATCATAGTATTATTTGTAATTGCAGTTAGCAAAAGCAAGGGAGGTCCATTATAGTGTCGAAGATAGAACCATTCGATAAACCAATCTACGTAACTCGTCCGCTTCTTCCGCCATTGGAAAAGCTCAGTAGATCTTTGCAAGATATTTGGGATGCTCAATGGCTAACAAACAATGGAGCTAAGCACAAAGAGCTTGAGAATAAGTTGAGAGACTATCTGACAGTTCCTCAGCTTTCTCTCTTCAATAACGGCACAATAGCTCTTCTGGTAGCCATAAAAGCTCTCGAATTGACAGGAGAGATTATTACAACTCCTTTCACATTTGCGGCTACTGCTCATTCGATATCATGGATTGGTCTGGAGCCTGTGTTTGTGGATATAGACCCAGTAACCATGTGTATCGATCCAAAAAGGATTGAAGAAGCGATTTCCCCAAGAACAAGTGCAATCATGCCGGTCCATGTCTTCGGTACTCCCTGTGATGTTAAAGCGATTCAAGAAATTGCGGATAGGCATAACCTGAAGATCATATACGATGCGGCCCATGCCTTCGGTACAGAGATATATGGAACAGGTATAGGAAACTTTGGCGATATAACGATGTACAGCTTCCATGCCACTAAACTCTTTAACTCGGCTGAGGGGGGGGCCCTGGCTTGCAAGAGCGAAGAATTGAAGAAAAAGATTGATCTCCTCAAGAACTTCGGAATCAAGAACGAAGAAGAAGTGATAGAAGTCGGAATAAATGGAAAGATGAACGAACTTCAGGCAGCTATGGGATTAGCCGTTCTAGAACATATAGAAGAAGAGAGACAGAAGAGAGCCATTATAAAGCAGACTTATATCGAGAATCTTAAAGATATCCCCGGCATCAAACTCATGCCCGATCTACCAGATGTAAGGAGCAGTTACCAGTATTTTGCCATCAGGATCGATGAAGAAGAATTCGGTAGATCAAGAGACTATGTTTACGAAGAACTCAAGAAATACAATGTCTTCACCAGAAAATACTTTCATCCCCTGTGCAGCAATTTCGAATGCTACAAGCACCTTCCTTCGGCAGACTCAAAAAACCTGCCCGTGGCAAACAAAATTGGCAATGGAGTACTGTCTATGCCGTTTTATGGGGGGCTGGGTGAAGAAGATGCTGTAAAATTATGTGAGATCATCTCGGCCATCCAGCGAAACTTCGAAGGCTCTAATAGTTAGGCAGGTATGGTCATTGCTTACCTTTTATAGCCACATCAAGAATTCGCTGAGCGAGAATGAACTTCAACAACTCGACAAAGCTAAAAGCAACTGTTAGCAGCGTAATTGCCATAAAAGAATTGAGTGAGAGCACGACAGTCAAACCAAGAATGGCAAAAGCAAGAATAAGCTTGATCACGTTAAGAATTAGAAAAGTGCTTTGCCGCTCGAAAATATTGAATACAGTACTGATTGGGTGGAATATTAGATGCGTGAAAGCCTGAATCGAGAGTATCCTTGCATATTCACCCGCCTGGAGCCAGTTAGAGCCAAACACAAATGAGAACATCACCGGACCGAACAGCACAAAAGCAGCCAGTGGAATCGATCCAATCAAGATCAACCTCTTCAATAGCTTATTAGACAATTCTTTTACTCTTCCGGGATTACTACTGCCTATACTGGCAGCTTCGCTATAGAAGACGTCCTGAATTGCCTTTCCTATAAGACCCATCGGAAGGTAAACTATGGAAAACGCAAAACCGTAGAGGCCAATTACCTGTGCTCCGTAGATGCTATTGATAAAGATGCTGGGCAATTGTGAGCTGACTGAAACTAACAACAACCCGGGAGCAGAGAATAGAGGAAACTTGACATATCTCTTTGCTGCCCATCTTATTCCATCTTTCGATATACTTTGCAGCAAATACCTTTCTCTTTTTATTAAAGGAGCAGCTAGAGTCGTAATCCCTGCACTTTCGCTGAAGATTCTACCAAGAATGAGTCCAATTGCTCCAGAATTCAGGAAGCCCAACCCGAGCTTGACACTGTTGCCAGTAATGCTCTGACTGAACTTGGTCTTTGTAATTGCTTTGAAATTTCGTTTCCTGAAGGTCCATGACATCAGAACATTGTACAGACCCGTCAGGAAGAAACCAATGACCAGCAAGAACCTGTAATTAAGTAATTGCTCTGCGTTGAGCATACTTAGTAGCGGTTTGCCTATTAGATATGAAACTAATGCCAGGCCAATCGTGGAGGCGCAAAGAATTAGAAGACACAGACCAAGAACGTTTGCCGCCTTTTCATCGTTTTCAGCAATTGGTATTGCTGAATTATAGCTCAATGCCCCCAGAAGACTTATCATACCTAAAATAGCAGAATACACCGTCAATACCCCGAAATCCTCTGGAGTGTAAATTCTAGAGATAATCGGCGAAAGCAAAGAACTCAGCACCTGCGCGAAAGCTGTGCCCCCTGCGATCATTATCACGTTTTTGCCAAAAGTACTCTTGAACAGATCCCTAATTCTTTTCAAAGTTCAACCTTCACTATTCAAAGACATGATGTCCAACACGCACAATCATATGATATACAGTGGCCTGCAGTTATTCTACAAAACCATGGTTCTTGAATACTTCATAATACATTTCTGCCGTATATTTATTTCTTCTGCCTTCTACTTTCTCTCTGCTTAACAAGCCGTGTGGAATAAGGATTTCTGGATTTCTTATATAAGTCAGAACAGCGTTAGTGAAATCTTCTACGCTCAACTCACATATGAAGCAATTCTTGCCATTGACAGAGTGCCTTTCCAGGTGATTTATCTTGTTGCTTACAACAATCCCCATACCAGAAGCTCTCGCTTCAGCAACAGAGCCATTGCCATTCGAATACGTCGCTGGAAGGATCAATATATCAGAATCTTTGTAGATCAAATGCATGCTATTCCATGAATCAATGTTATCGAGAAATCTGACATTCTTCAGTTCCTTATCTCTTATATATTCGACACACTTTTCTTTTAATGGACCATCGCTGTTCATAACCATTTCCACATTCGGATACTCTGATTGAACACTTTCGAATACTTCGAGTGCAAATATCGGTTGATACCTATCTATTAGTCTGTTTGCGAAGAGAATTCGGAATCTATCACCTTTCTTCTTCTCTCTGAGGTGATGATTGAAGTACTCATCAATATCCTGGGGGTAAATAAGCGTGTCAACCTTGTTTTCTGGGAATCCTATCTCTTCAATGAACTGTTTGGCAGCTATTGAACCCATCCCACAATAAAGATCAGCGCTTCTGAAAATTCTTCTCATAATCTTCAATTTCTTTTCTGAATTCTCCTTGGTAAGAAGAGACGATGAAGTATCCCTATCACTTTTGACAAATCTAAGAGGTTCACTCATAATCACTACTTTGGTGTCCTTCTTAAAGAGCTTGGCTAGTTTCAGTACGAGCCAATGCCATTTCATGAATCCGCCGAGTAGAATGATATCTGGTTTGAATCTGATTAGTTCTGCAAATAGTCCAAAAGAGAAGTATCCGATCTTTGGAATTCTACCCGAAAGCTTCATTATCTTGCACTTATCGCCAAGTGGTATTTCCCACCACTTCGGTCTGTTTTTCTCTCTCCTAACATAGAACCAGAACTCCGCTTCAAAATACTCCTGAAGGGCATAACAAAACTTCACCTGATACGGCGATGCCATATTGCTTATGAAAACTAGTCTTTTCTTCATTTCATCCTCTTTTCCTGTCAATTACTGCGGGCTTTATAGACTAACTTTTACACGTGTAGATCTCGGAATATATTTCAAGTAGTCTTGAAAGGTTTCTGTTTCTATCATGAATTTCCAAGGCATGTTTTCTAGCGTTTTCCGAGAATTCGATAGCTAACCTATCATTGCTGAAAATCTCGCAAATATAATGTGCTAGCATGTATGGAGCATCGAACTGATAAAGATAGCCTTCCTGATTATGCACAAGAAGATCTGGAATTCCACCAACATAAGAAGCTATACTCGGAACGCCTAATATCATTGCCTCTCCCAGTGAGTTAGGACTGTTTTCTATTGAAGAAGGACAGACAAATATGTGGGATTGCAAATACCTCTGACACATTTTCTTCTCGTCGAGAATTCCTGTAAATTGTACATTATTCTCTAGTCCATACTTCAGAATGACTTTCCGCAAATACTTTCCATAATAAGGCATTTCCAACCTTTCTCTGAACGAAGTAGCCTTTGTTTTGTCTTTTCCCGCTACATAGAGTTTCGTATCAGGAAATTTCTTTAGAACAATTGGCATTGCTTCCAGCACTTGATGAAGTCCTTTTACAGGATATGATGCCTGGCTAACAAATATCGAATGTCGCTCACAGTTATCTATACTCCATTGATGATTATAGAACTCTGCTCTTAGTGTTTCGTTGCAATGATAATAGGTAGCCTCCGGGTTTATCTGTTTACTACAAGCCTTATCCCACGTCGTGCGACCGATTATGTGCTTAACCGATCCAATAGCTTCTATCTCCAGTTCGCCGCGAGAAGCAAACAGCTTCTGTTGCCGCTTAATATTATCTCTCAGAATGATATTCCTGAACGTTGATCTTCTTTGCACTCTTTCTGAAAGGCCTGAGGAATAGTGTTTGGCAATAACAGAAACCAGACCTTGAATTTGAATTACGCACCTAACACGTTTTTCTTTACACAGTCTGGCCATTGCATTAGAGTGGGGAAGCTCAGTACCGAATATATGAACTATATCTGGGTTGGCTTCTTCAAGAATCCGTGCAAGACTGCCAATGTCCTTTCTCTCTTTTCCTGACGGTCTTCTGGGTGCAGGAAATGCGAAGTACTTTATTCGCTGACCATTCAAGGTCAGAACACCGTTTATTTTCGGTTTTGGGAAAGCGATAGACAGTTCTATATCACTGCTTTCTGCAACCAATTTCGAAGTACTGTTGAACCATCCACCAAACGGTGATGGAGTATCGTTCATAAGCTTACTCGCTTCTTCAGTAGGAATATTAACAAGCCAGAGAATTTTCATTCTTTGCTCCTTTATACAGATTATCTAGTTAGTCTACTCGCTTAAGGGAATTTAGAAGCCTTAAGGAGTACATAAAATATGTTTAACTACGATATCGTCGCATGTTAGTCATAATCCCCAAGACTGCCAAATGAAGTAATAGTTCATATAGCCAGTACCATTCAGAGAAACATAGTTGTAGGAGGTAAGCAACAGAATGGCAGCCATAAAGAATAGTACTCTTTCATATGGGTTCTTGTATAAGCCAACGATCTTAGGAACTAGTAAGAACGAATAGGGAACGAAGAACTCGGAGAACCTCTGAAACATCATTACCCTTGTTCCTAAGAGCGAAAAAAACGCGTAAAATAAGACAGCATTGAACATCACTCTTTCTCTCGTATTGTTCATATCAAGAGAGCTTGAGTGCAGAAGAGTAAAACAAAAAAACGCTACAGGTATAACTGCATTAGTATACCGAAACCCAAAAATACCGTAAGCTCCCGGTGTGTAGTATGAATACGTAAACGTTCTCACAAAATCAAAAACAAGGTCCGCATAGGAGAAAAAGAAAATTAAAGAAAGACATAGCAAAAAGGCGTTTCTGAAGTTAAACTTGAGATTTAGAATGAAGTAGAATATTAGCATTACCAAAGCAGTTTTATGAAAGAGCGCCGCTATAAGGATACAGAAGAAGTATTTTACGAAATTTCTCTGATAAAGATATCTAGAAGACGCAAAAACAATGGCTGCTGCGATTATTTGCCTAGTAATATTGAACGAAGTATAGTAAGAACCCATAGTCACAAACATTAGTATAGTAAACCATAAATTCACTGATTCTCGGACAAACTCAGTAAAGAATAAAATTAGTATTAGAAATGAAGTCACAATCATAAGATAGAGTCCATCAGTAGTGAATAGACCTATGATACGATTAAGAACAACATAGCCGATTTCTTGTTGGAAGCTAAACCGAAATATTTCATCAAAAGAAAAACTGTTTATAAAGTTAAACAACCAAATATAGTTTTTGTAATCTGAAGTAAAGGACCCCCTAAATGCTGAAACCACAAACAGAATCACGAAACTGGCGAATATCGCTATCCTTTCAGAAGAACTTTTTTTAATTGCGTTTATGCCTTGTTTAGGCTCAATGTAGAGTATACCCATTAGAACCAGAACGATACTTACGAAAAGATATACATGCATCCTAAGTACTTCACCCGCTTTCGCGATTTGCGATTGCTCTGTCAGCTAAGAATCTAAGTCTTTCAACCATCAGTGGTTTTAGAGTATTTTTGCTAGAGAGCTAAGGTATGCTATGATCCAAAGGAAAACCACTAACAAACCTACACTTGCTCCCGTATTTGCTTTGAAATATGGCCAACTCATCCAAATTACTAAAACAACTATTGAAAACTGATTCAGTTTTCCAAGTAGTTTTCTAGTGTTATTTATGAATCTTCCTCCTCTTTCACTCTAAGTCTTCCTATATTTTCGACTTTGCATAATCCATTTGATTTATTACTCGTGATAAGATTCAGTATTCTTTCCGCTTGCCAGTCATTTGTTTTATTCAATAGGACAAAATCTCTTGCCTTGTCTCCAATCAAAGAATCTCCTTTGCTTATTACAAAAATCGCCTCTTTTATGCTTTTGGAAAGCCCTTCAGGAGTATTCTCATTTATCTCAAAAACATATTCAAAATACTCATCAGGAATGCCAGGTAACCTGTGTATCAACGCTGGTGTTCCAGACAACATGTATTCCATAAGTTTAGAAGGGAAAGAGTACTTCGTAAATTCTCCATTGTCATTACGAGGATTCACCAAGAGATCAGCTTCTCTTTGAAGCCTCAGTACTTCATTTCTTGGGACTTGCCCAAAATACTTTATTCTCTTGTCTTTCAATGCTGCTATTCTTACCTTTTTCTCAGCCTCGCCAGCACCACATATCCACAGATGGATATCATCATCTTCGATCATTTCAAATGCTTTCAAAAGATCGCCTATTCCATAAGCAAAATCTAAAGTCCCAGTATAGAGAACAACTTTCTCTAGATGTTCCTTCTTTTTCTGATTGGTCCAATCTGATTCCTCTAATTCTTCTGCATCAACAATCCCTTCCATAACAATCCAAGGCCTTCCTTTTAGATTAACCTGTTCAGCCATATATTTAGTCAGGAATACGAAAGAATCAACCGAATCTAAGAGCCTGTTGATAATAGCAATATCAATTGGTTTAAGTATCCTATATGCGAGGCTTCTTCTTGCTTTCAGGTTCATATACTGCGGCAAGTCTGGGCAAATCAAGCAAACATGGATATTTGGATCCAGTTTTTTGGCTTTTGCCGCAGCATACAGAAAAGGTGTGTGCATAGAGTATACGATTAATACCTTTTTCTTGCCTGATTTTCGTCTTGCCCATTTCTTTGATTCTCTTGCCAAAGAAATCCCTCTTGATAGCTGTCTAACTCCAAAGAGATTACAGAATCCAACCGCTTTGTTATCAGCTCCCTGTACGTGACGCCATTTTACAGACTTGACAAAGAGATCCTTGTAATCAGTTGGAAAAACCCCAACAAATGGAGCAGTAAGTACTTTGATTGATCCAGCAACTTTGTCAAAACCCTTGACTAGACTCCACTGAACCGCATTTGCTGCATATTGAATGGTAACTTTACTTTTAGTAACTATTTCATTTTCTAATTCTTTGGGAAACAATCCACCCAAAAACATAATATCCAAAGTATCACTATTCCTCATAATGAAAAATACTCCAATGATCTATGATTATTCTGTACCCCAAATTACTCTGTTTATTATCTTCACATAACTCTCAATAACCTTCACGACTTTGAGCGATACATTCCTATCCAGATAATCCGGCGACAAAGGAGCTCTTTCTTCACTTTCGAAGCTTTCTCTTGCAATCATTATCGCGTTGACGACTCCTCTGGCTTTTATCCCGCCGATAACTATCGAACCTTTGTCGAGAACTTCCGGTCTTTCGGTACTTGTTCTGACTCAGTAATACAATGCCTACAATAGTCTATTACTGACTTTTATCTATTGCCATCTTACTTGGTATCCCTGGATAGAATTTTCTGAGATGCACATGCCACTGTCATATTATCCTTCATAAACGCCTTTGACCTCTCACGGATTCTTTCTCTCAACGCAGTATCGGTCACAAGTTTCTCAAGATTCTCCTTGTACTTCTGAATATCCCCCGTCTCACACCATAAACCGGCACCGATTTCCTCTATCATTTTACCGAAGTCTGTGTTTTTGTCCGTAGCTGCCAGTATTGGAATACCGGCTTCCATATAACTTACCGCTTTTGATGGTATATTCGGTATCGTGAACTTCCTGCTCAAGTTTATCAGACCAACATCTGCCGCTCGAAGGAGCTTTTCATATTCGTCTCTTGGTAGATAGTCTATAAACCTGACGTTCTGCAACTGCTTTTCTTTCGCAAGGTTTTCTATCTTCGGTTTCATGACCCCTTTTCCCACTATCAAAAAGACTATGTCATCTCTTGTTTTGTAGCACTCTGCAAGTTCTATCAGGAATTCTAGCTCCTGGGCATAACCGATATTACCTCCAAAGAAAGCAACGAATTTTCCTTCCAGCCCATAACTCTTCTTGACTTCTTCTTTGTCTATCGAAGGCAGATTAGACGGCTTCTTCCAGTTATAGAGTATCTCCAGCTTTTCCTTTGGAACATTGTTGTGCTTCAAAACATAATCTATGTTTCCCTGAGACATGCAGCCGATCCTATCGGAAATATCGTAGAGCTGTTGCTCCTTCTTTCTGAAATACTTGAATACGAGCTCACTTTTTATCATACCAAGGTCTTTCGCGTTTTGAGGAAAGATATCTCTCAGTATCAGATAAGTCCGTGCTCTGTCCCTCTTTTTTATGTATTTCACAACCGGAGCAAGAGTTATTGGAGGAGTCGGATAGACAACGAGATCGAACTTCTTGTCTCCAAAGTGCTTTTTAATAGCAGAGATATACTTTTTTGGAATGCTCATCATCGTCAAAGCCTTTCGGACATAGTTGACATTGAACATCTTTCCACAGCCAACACGAAGAACCGGAAAACCTCTTTCCTCACTGATTGATGATTTAGAGAGATCTCCTGATTCCTCAAGTGTTACGACGAATACCTCATGTCCCTTGTTATGGAACTCCTCAACAAGATCGGCATACATATTGTTGCCAAAAGACAGCTTGGGAAATGAGATTAACAGGAAAAGAACTCTCAAATTCTATCAACCTCTTCGCTGTAGCTGTCTTTGAACCACGTCACTTTGTTTATTATCTTCACATAGCTCTCAATAACCTTCACAACCTTCATTGACACATTCCTATCAAGATAATCCGGCGACAATGGAGCTCTTTCTTCGTTCTCGAAGCTTTCTCTTGCGATTCTTATTGCGTTGACTACTCCTCTTGCTTTTATCCCGCCAATGACTATAGAACCTTTGTCGAGTACTTCAGGCCTTTCGGTGCTTGTTCTGAAGAGGACTGCAGGGAAGCCCAGAATAGCGGATTCTTCGCTGAGAGTTCCGCTATCTGAGAGAACACAATATGCTTTTCTCTGGAGCTTGTTGTAGTCAAAGAATCCGAAGGGTCTAAGATTGGTTATGAGAGGGTTGAACTTGGCTCCCTTCTCTTCTATCTTCTTCAAGCTTCTGGGATGGGTCGAATAGATCACAGGTAGTTTGAACTCTTCGGCTACTGTGTTGAGTGTGTTCACTACTTCGTTGAAGTTCTTCTCTATATCCAGATTCTCTTCTCTATGGGCGCTTACAAGTATATACTTTTCCTCTTCAAGGTTCAGTCTTTCAAGAGCATCGCTGTTGTCTATCTTATCCATGTAGTGATACAAAACTTCAGGCATTGGAGAGCCAGTGACGAAGATATGCTCCTTTCTGAAGCCTTCAGAAAGGAGATATCTTCTACTGTGCTCTGTGTATGGAAGGTTTATATCGCTTATATGATCGACTATCTTTCTATTTATCTCTTCCGGTACGTTCTGATCGAAACATCTATTGCCCGCTTCCATATGGAATATGGGGATCTTCAATCTCTTGGCGGGTATAGCGCTCAGAGCACTGTTGGTATCTCCAAGTATCAGGAGTGCTTCCGGCTTCTCTTTCAGGAGAACTTCATATGCAGCACTGATTATATTACCCATAGTCTCGCCCAGATGCTTTCCCGGTACGTTTAGAAAGTAATCCGGCTTTCTTATCTCGAGCTCCTGGAAGAAGATCTCGTTCAACGTATAGTCCCAGTTTTGACCTGTATGAACGAGAATGTGATCGAAATACTTATCACAGGCCTTTATCGTTGCCGAAAGGCGGATGATCTCTGGGCGGGTACCGATGATAGTCATGAGTTTGGTGCGTTTCATATAAGGTCCTCCTGGTGAATGCGTAATGGCATAAAAGCGTAATGGCGTAAATGGACAAAAGAGCGAAAAAACTAACTGCTTAAAAGCGTAAACGCAAAACAGCGTAAAAAGTGCAATTCTTACATGGATTTTTGTAATCGGACTATTAGGTTGTTGAGCATTGCTCCTAGTCGTTCTGTTTTCTCTTCTAGTCCTATTATATCTGATTCATCTATGTAGCCAAGTCCTTTTGCCAGCAGTAAATGGCTCTTGCTTTCTTCCAGTGAGCCACGAGCAATGTACAGAAACCTGCAAAACTCCTTGTTTCCTCCCCTGCCTCTTCCCTCAGCTATATTTGCCGGTACAGATGAGGCGGCTCTTTTTAATTGACTTGTCAAAGCGTATTTCTCTTCTTTTGGAAACTTTCCCGTGATTCTATAAACCTCAATCGTGAATTCAAAAGCTTCTTTCCAAACTTCCAGACCGCTAAAACTGGTTTTCATGTGGGACCTCGGTAAAAAAGATATGCGTAAAGGTGTAAAGGCATAAAAGCGTAAAAGTGCAAAGAGCGTAATAGCTTAAGGGCATAATAGCGTAAAGGCTTAAAGGCGTAATGGCTTAATTACGCTTTTCTGCTGTTAAGCTGTTATGCTTCATTCCACCTTCTCAAAATATGTGTCAGGCTTGCTAGCATCAAACATTTCATTCGCCCAGAAGAGGGTGATCATTTCGCTATCCCCTATGTTTTCTATCGAGTGTGTGTATCCCGGGGGGATGTCTATTATTTCAATCTTTTCTCCCGAGACTTTGTAAGAGATCACTTGGTTGTTCAATATGTGTCTGAATTTGATATCTGCCTTGCCGGATATAACGCAGAATTTTTCAACTTTTGTGTCGTGATAGTGGTTCCCCCTGGTTATTCCCGGTTTGGTTGTGGACACAAAGATCTGGCCGAAATGGGGGGATTTCAGGAGCTCGAATAGCATTCCTCTGTTGTCGGTCTTCATCTCGACTTCGTATGAGAAGTTGTCTTTTTCGAGATAAGAGAGATATGTAGAATACAGATTTCTCGTGAATTCATCCGAGAGATCGGGTAATATAGATGTCTCTCTCATCTCTTTGAAGCTATAGATCTTCTTCGCAAGTTCGCCAAGCGTTATCTTGAAAGATTTCACCACCGGGTAGATGAACTTTTGTGGATCTAGTTCGATGCCGAGTAGTTTATTGAAAGCATCTACTACATCGTCTATGTATGTCAGCTCAAGCTCTCTCTTTTCATCCGAGATAGTTATTTCAAGATCATGCGAGATGTTATAACAAAATGTAGAGACTACGGAGTTGTAATTAGGTCTCGACCATTTTCCGAATAGGTTCGGGAATCTGAAGATACAGACAGGCGAGCCGGTTGACTCGCTGTATTCAATCAGCGCATCTTCTGCTGCCTTCTTGCTATTTCCGTATTCGTTGTCGAGTTCTGCCTGGATCGAAGAAGTGTATGCTATCGGGATCTTTCTTCCTGTTTTGGCTGCGAGCTCTGTAAGTGTTTTCGTAAGGCCTTTGTTGACTTTCATGAAGTCACCAGGGTCTTTCGGGCGGTTTTCACCGGCAAGATGGAAGATGAAATCGGCCATATCTAATGACTCTTTCAGGTAATCGAGAGTGTGTTCTTTATCGAAGGGGATGATTTCGATATCTCCCCTTCTCCTCAGCTGTACCTGTAGGTTCTTTCCTACAAAGCCTTCACTGCCGGTGATTAATATCTTTCTCATCTCTTTACCGCCTGCCAGGATTTCAGTTCTTCCTGTACATAATCCAGCTTTAAAAGGAGATCTTTCATTCCTTCTTTATCCAGTCTCTCGGTGTTGTGAGACGTATAAGGTTCTGTGTTGTTTGAAAGTAGCTCTCCCTTTTCGAAGAACTTCGAGTAGTTTAGATCTCTCGTATCTGCCGGGACTCTGTAATAGCCTCCAAGATCTTCTGCTATGACTTTCTCTTCCGAAGTCAGGAGACTCTCGTATAGCTTCTCTCCGTGACGTGTGCCGATTATCTGGATCTTGTTGTCTGCTTCGAAGATATCTATAAGGGCTTCGGCTAAGATATTTATCGTTGTCGCAGGGGCTTTCTGGACAAAGATATCCCCCTGGTTGCCGTGCTTGAAGGCATAGAGGACTAGATCGACGGCATCGTCCAGGCTCATCATGAATCTAGTCATGTTTGGGTTGGTAATTGTTAAAGGTTTTCCCGCTTTGATCTGTTCGATGAATAGCGGGATAACAGAGCCCCTAGAGGCCATGACGTTGCCGTATCTCGTGCCGCAGAGAACTGTCTTGTTCTCAGAGATCGTTCTAGACTTGGCGACCATGACTTTTTCCATGAGGGCTTTAGTCATACCCATAGCGTTTATTGGATAGACAGCCTTGTCTGTACTGAGAACGATGACTTTCTTCACGCCGTTGGCTATCGCGGCATTCAGCGTGTTTTCGGTTCCCAGTATATTTGTTTTAACAGCCTCGAGTGGAAAGAACTCACAGGAGGGCACCTGTTTCAGCGCCGCGGCGCTGAAAACGAAATCGACTCCCCTGAGAGCAGATTCTATGCTGTCGTAATCACGTACATCTCCTATGTAGAACTTGAGCTTGTCGTTATTGTAGAGTTTCCGCATATCGTCCTGTTTCTTTTCGTCGCGACTGAATATGCGAATCTCGCTTATCTCTGTTTGAAGGAAACGCTTAACCACAGCATCTCCAAAAGAACCTGTTCCACCGGTGACTAAAAGAGTTCTATTTTTGAACATAATCATTATTCCTCTCTTTCAGAAAGTTCTTCAATGGTTCTGGCTGCAGTCTCAACTGAGAAGAACCTTTCCACATAATCAAGAGCATTGCGCTTGTGTTCAAGAAGCATTTCGGAACTGCTCAGCAACTCTTCAATTTTCTTTGCAAACATTTGTGAATCTCCATCTATTACGTATTTTCCACATTGACTTTCATCGATGATTCTCATCAGATCTGTGCTTTCCTTGTTTATCATCGCTACTATCGGTAGCCCACCAGCCATGTAACCGACAAGTTTTCCAGGCACAATCGGAGTATGATTTTCTTTTGATAAGCTAATTATTCCTAAATCAGCCGACTTCACTAGACTCGGGTATATTTCAGAAGGATAGTAGTCTCTGAAAAAAACATTGTCCAGTTGTTTCCTTCTGGCTAGATACTCAAGATCTTTTCTACTTCTTCCGTTCCCTGCAAACAAGAATACTACATTCTGGCTCTTCAAATGCTCTGCAGATTCAATTATCTTCTCAAGCCCTTGAGCGGGTCCCATAGTTCCGGCGTACAAGCATATCTTCTGACCATTCAGCCCAAATTCCTTGTGAATATCAGTGTGACTATTCTCTGATCTATACGTTTGTGTATTCACCCAATTGTAAAGAACTTCGATCTTTGATCTCGGAACTTCCCTGTTGGCTATTAAGTAATCCTTATTTGTATCAGTCTGAGGTAAGATGATATCTGAGAGTCTATAGCATCTTTTTTCAATTCGTTGGAAGATCTTTATTGCCGCTCTATTCTTTAGAATCCCTAGATCAATTGCATTTTGCGGAAAGAGGTCTCTTAAAACCATTAGCAACTTTGCACGATGACTTTTGGCAATTCTAGCAGCTGTATCAATAAGAGTAATTGGAGGTGAATAGAAAAGAACTGAATCAAACCTTTTCCTCTGCTTGAGCAGACTTCTAGACTTAAGAGATAAAAGTCTTGAGCCCAGAAGAGTGTTAATCCCTCTCAAAATGAGGCTCTTCGGATGCATCGTAGGGACGGAGACTCTGATCACTTCAACCCCTTCGATAATTTCTGATTCACTGAAGACTTTCTTTCTATCATCTGAAGACATCCTTCCATCAGGTTGGATGGTAAGAACCGTAACGGAATTCCCTCTCTGTACGAGACATTCAGCTAATTCGCTCATCAATGAAGAAACTGAACATATTTGAGGTTTATACGAATCTGATATTATAAGAAAGTTGCGTCTCTCACTTCTATTCAACCTTACTTACTTCCCCTCATTCCGAGCATAGTCTCAATCGTTTTTAAGGTGATCTCAAGATCAAGTCTGAAGCTCTGGTTTTTTATGTAGTATAGATCGTATTCGGTCTTTCTCTTGTAATCCTCCATAGTCGATGTGTGCGGATAGTTTATCTGTGCCCAGCCAGTGATTCCGGGCCTAAACCTATACCTATATGAATAATAAGGTATGCTTTTCAGCGCCTTGTTATGATAGTTTTCCATTTCGGGTCTAGGACCGATGATTGACATATTGCCTTGAAAGACGTTAAAAAACTGGGGAATTTCATCTAAGCGGGTCTTTCTTATGAACTTCCCGATCTTTGTCACTCTACCGCCTATAGTTTCATTTGGATCTTCAAGTTTGCTCAGATCTTCTTCGGAAACGTTTGTAAGGCTTCTGAACTTCTTGAATGTAAAGGGTTTCATATGAAGCCCAATCCTCTTCTGCTTAAATACAAGGGGCCATCCAGACTCTATAGGAATAGCTATAGAAAGGAATAGCAATAACGGAGAAGTAATAATCAAACCAATTGCAGAAAGTATCAAATCAAAGACTCTCTTTCTCTGCGAAATGTGAATGTCAGTGAATGCTACGTCATAGTAGTCTCTGAAGATGTCTATTAGTTCAAGCGGAATTCGTTTTAATGAGCCTTCAACTACAATCGGCAAATACTCTATTGCGAAACCGTTTGCTTCGCCTTGACCCAAAGAATCTTCGACACTTCTGGCCAACTTTGGATCGCCTATTAGAATCGCATCGAACGGCTTTAAATCCTCGAAAGATATTGCCTCAGTCAGAGTCGCTGCCGATGGGTTCATGTAGGAGTAGATTTCTATCTTTCCCATGGAAGCTTTCTTGACTTCTTCGAGTATTGGGCCAAGCTCTTCTTCCCTTCCTATCACGAGGTATCTTCTCGGGGGCATATGTTTTATGGTGTATCTCATGAGTATGCAACCAATAAACGGGAATATGAAGATAGAGAGAGCGGCCGTGATCGCTATGGAGAATCTGGGGAGTCTGGCGTGAAAGAAGAGTATCGGGATCATGGCGAAGACGACGCCCAGTATCGTGCCGGAAAGATAAGAGACGAAACACGAGTTCATGGAGGAGGTCGTCGAGTTGTCGAAGCCCCTGAAGGCGTATATGCCGAGCATTATGGCCGTGTTAAGTATGAGAGCTTGAACGATGTAGGCGACCGTCCAGATCAGGGTAAGCGACTGAGTGAAAAACAGGGAGGCATAAAGGAGAGTTGCTATCATGTACTTGTAGCCGGCAAGTTTTCTGAGCATACTGCCCCGCCTCACTTTCATAATTTAATCGAGTGTATAAAAATAAAGAGAACATCAATTTCACCTAACAGGCTTTACGAGCGATAAAGATAACATTTGCTTAATTCTACGTTCGCTATTCGGGTCGATTTGATTCATCACGTTAACACTAACAAACTTACCTTCAAATATATCCTGCGTTCGTTTATGACTATCCAGGCCGTTTTATAGGCTTATGTTTCTAATTATATTAAGTTTTCGTATGCCAGTCAAGGTAAGGAGAGTGGGGGAAATGTAAAATTTTAAGAGAGCAGGAAGAGCCGTCCTTCGTACTTCGTCCAAGAGCCTGGACCCGTCCTTGGAGAACAGAAAAGCGGTTCCGGCGCGTTGCGCCCAGGTTCCTCGTTCCGGAGCAAGGAACTTTGTTCTTGGCAGAGAGCGATGTTCGGAAGAGCGAGAAGAGCCGGAACGAGAAGAGGAGAGAGGGCGAGACACGAGCAGCGGGTCTCGGGTTTCGGGTCTAGGGTCTAGAA
>JGI11944J13513_1000755_pt1 | contig 29291 bp, 28 predicted proteins | sample TerdegcoTASludge_FD_13513 | JGI IMG/M metagenome (IMG submission 13513) | reverse complement strand
CAGACTTCAGGATAGATGGACGATTTATATGCAATATACCTCCCGTCAGGAGACGGATGATATGCGTAGATAATATCAGTATTGGATGTCAGCTCTGTTACTGCTCCGCTCCTGATATCATAGGACTTCAAAATCACCGGGTCAGGAATCTCATCCATGATGATAACATCACCAGGCCGGGTATCCTCCGGAGTATCAGGAGAAACTCCTGTATATACCAGAGAATGATCTCCAAGCCATGCAAAACCGGAGAGGAGCTCATCAGATACCTCTTGTTTCTTCTCCCGCTGCATCGTGGAGAGATCAAGGAGAGTCAATGTCTCTTTCCCGCCATTCCGGGGCATTGATACATAGGCAAGAATTGGCTGTACCGGAGATAATGCCCATACCGTAACCGATTCATCAGGACCGGTAAGGGTGACCTCTTTTCCGGTTGATGTATTCACCATCATCAGGGTCCCATTATCAGCCGGGGGTGTAAGATCATCTCCGGTTATGAGCATGTACACAATATTTTCTTCATCAGATGTGAGTGCAAAATGACGAAGAGAATCCATCTTCAGGATGTCATCATATTCCAGATTTCCAAAAGGCTCAGCTGAAACAACCGGGAATACCACCGTCCCACAACCAATTATTACCATCAGGATAAAAATTACGTTCAGTCTTGACATGCCATAACCTCAGTTTCACGATAATACGACACCTCACCCTACCCTCTTGTTGAGTGATAAATTACTACTCCATCAGGGTATCATTTATAAGTATCGGGGGGAGAGGTATCTCATATTTGAAGACCTCATCACCATATAAGGTTCAATCGTCAGATGTCCTGCCTGAAAAAGAAGACTTTCAGTCCGAATCCGCTCGGGTTAAAAGGATCGGATGAGGTCATCCCCTGCAACCAGGCCATCGTATTCAGACGGAAGGCGTAAAATTTTATGCCAAGGTGTCTAGAAAAAGACTTTCCCAAACCGGCGGGGGCGTGATAAAAAGTAATATTTTCCTGAAGAAACGAGATCTGCCAGAAATGGAGTTTTATCAACATATACATAGCCACCAGTACGTATTTCGGAGTAAGACTGGATACCGATCGGAAGTTTATGGAGTACCATGCACGTTTTGGATGATATAGAAAGTATGAGAATATATCAGCTTGCAATGAAGAACCAAAGCAAACTCCACCATGGATGCACATACACCATTCACAGAACCATGGCATTACCCATCAGGAGCCAGAATTAGTACTCACAAGAAAAAGGGTACTGGTCAGTATCCTGATACCAAAGTCCCTATCCGGTCAACAAACCGCTGATATTCTCCTAGACTTCCTGAACTCAATGCCTGCTGTGCCTGCTTGTACAGTCCGGATATCTGCCCGAGGATCGAGGATGACTGATCATCACCCGGTTGTTCCACTCGTTTGGGGATATCCTGCCTGGCTTGTCTTCCCCCAAATATCACTTGCAGGGCTTCATTCAATGTTGGCTGCATCGTCAGCTTATCCCCGTATGATACAATAACCCGCTGAAGCTGGGGAAGAGTTCCCTTCTGAGTCGCTTCAAGATAGAGGGGTTCAACATAGAGGAGGGACTGCTCAACCGGAATGATCAGGGTATTCCCCCTGACGACGGATGACCCTGCCTGTGACCAGAGCGTAATACTCTGTGAAATATCGGTATCCTGGTCGATTCTCGCCTCTATCTGCATCGGCCCATAGGTCAGCTCCTGCTTGGAGAACTGGTATACAATCATCTCCCCATAACGCTCTGGATCGCACCGTACTGCCATCCAACCGATGAGATTCTGTTTATTTCGGGGGGTGAAGGGGAGCATCAGGATGAATTCCTCTCTCTCTTCACCCGGCAGTTTCATGATCACATAATAAGGCTCAAACCGCTGCTGCGTTTTCCGATAGATCTCATCAGGAATAACCCAGGCATCTTCCCGGTTGTAAAAGACACGGGGGTCAGTCATATGATATATTCCATAAATTTCTGCCTGAATGTTAAATAATCCATGTGGATACCGTAAATGGCTCCGGAGATCATCAGGTATATCATCAACCGGACGGAACAGACTAGGGAACATCTTTTCATAGGTCTGAATGACCGGGTCATCAGGATCAACGATATAATACCTGATATCTCCAGTATATGCATCAACAATTACCTTTACACTGTTCCGTACATAATTCATGGATTTGGCAGATAATTCCCCCGTTCTGACCGGTTCTGAATAGGGGTACCGATCAGATGTGGTATAGGCATCGATGATCCAGGATAATTTTCCATCGCTCATGACGACATACGGATCAGAGTCATAGGTAAGGAAGGGAGCTATTTTAGAAGTCCGTTCCAGAATATTCCGATACAGGTGAAGTTTACTATCCGGCGTCAAAGAACCGGAAACAAGGAGCTCTACTGATCCCAACTGAATGGCATACACGAGCCGGGGAAGGAGCGAGAGCTCGACTCCTGCATTTCCACCATACGAACTATAGATGTTTTCATCGCCGGATGGGTAATCAAACTCTTCAGTACGGGTATTGGTAATGCAATAGGGGATGTCTCCTTCCCCATAGTAGATCTGTGGATGATCAAGGGAAAGGGACGGGAACGGAGATGATGGAGGGATATCTTTCACAAAAAATTCAGGAAGACCATTGGCCGTTATCCGGTCAACCGGGCTCATAACCGCTCCATACCCATGAGTATAGACAAGATAACGATTCACCCAGGTCTGTGCCTGCTGTGGAAGATTGTATGAATTCATCTCACGGGCAGAGATATGGACCTGTTTATAATTACCATCCAGCCAGTACCGGTCCACATCCACGTCATTGAACGTATAATAGGTCCTGAAGAGCTGGAGTTGCTCAAGGGTTGTTTTCATCGGTCTCCAGTCCCAAAGACGGATATTCGATATTGTGGCATTATTATTCCGGATATCTGTCTCGGATAAATTGTAAAGAACGGGAAAATCCTGTGCATTGACATTTGCAAGATTGTATCCGTCAAGCGTGCTGTTGATATTGTATCCAAGATAGGTTCGTTCAAGATTGAATTCATTCGGTTCAACGATGAGGCTCTGAACCAGAAATCCTGCCCCGGCTGAAAGAATGGCGATTAGGAAAAATCCTCCTATTCCATAGGCTATCATCTCCGGGCGGCGGATCTTCTCATTCAAAAGGAAGAGAAGCCCGATAAGGAAGGCTATGACGGTCAGGATAGTAAGTGCTGGGATGGTTATGGTAACATCGGTATATCCTGCACCCATTACAGTCCCTTTCGAAGTATACAGGGTTGAATATCTGGAAAGCCAGAGAAATGCTGCAAGGGTGGTGAAGATGAGAAATAACAGGCAGTTCACCAGGGGAAGGAATCTCCCGACCGTATCTTTCCATGATAATCCGAACGGAAAAGGTCCGGGGATATACTGGAAAACACCGTACTCATCAATTCTGACACCTGCACGATGAGCAGCATACATGACAGAAGAGATGATGAGAGTAAAGACAAAAAGAGCCAGGAGATACTGGATTAAAATGGTATAGAATGGAAGTGAGAAGATGTAGAAACTGATATCCAGGCCAAACACCGGGTCTGATATCTGGAAAGGGGTCTGATCCAGATATGCCAGAATAATCTCCCATGAAGATGAGAGGGAGAGACCGGTAATACCGGCTGCAACAGCACAAGCAATTCCTCCAAGATACTGGATCTCTTTTTCCACTCCGAATGCCCCTGCTCCGGTGCGGGCGGCCAGGATGACATTTCCATAACTGAACGCGAAAAAGAGCAATGTTCCGATCACAAAGAGGGCTGCCGATGTGATCAGGATGGTCAGGAAGACAGGGGTGTATCCAACCGATGCATACCAGAAGAGATCAGAGAGCAGATCGGTGAGCAGGAAAAAGAGCAGGATGATTGCTGCCGGGATGAATATCAGAAGTTTTCGAAGTCGCATAATGACGTATGCATCTTCCCTTTGAGATGAAATAAGGTTTTTGGAAAAAGCCTTACCCCATTACCCGGTAAGGTTACCCTGACCCGGCCTTCCAAAAAAGGATTATGCGATTTTTACCGGAATCAGCGTTGTTATCTGTCCTCCATTACACAGGACAATCATTCACCATCTCTATGCCTATCTGGAAAGGTTCATGACATCGTGTACCTTTTTATTTTGATAATTTTAGCTCAACACATAGTGTACCTCAAATGCCATTTTTTGGCTCAGGACATCGTGAACTTTTTTTAAGCATTCATCGTCACAATGGTCTCATCGGTGAATCATTTTGGATGATACTGAAGAGGATATGAGAAAAGAAGCCATAAAACGCTTCATTGAAGGAGAAAAGCAAGTAATTATCTGCAGAAACCTTGGAAAGTCAAAATCATGGTTGAATAAATGGGTTAAAAGATATTCATTTGGATCAAATGATTGGTATAAAGACCTCTCGAAAAGACCTAAAACAATCCCTAACAAGTTAGATGATCAGTTAGTAAATGTTGTCATCAGAATCAGAGAATCTCTCATGGAAGGAGATAGTGAATACGCTCAATATGGTTTTGTGGGGGCAGAAGCTATTCAATTTCATATGGAAGAACTCAATTATGATCCAGAATCAATTCCCAGTCTCTCTACTATTAAACGAATAATTAAGCGGCATAACTTACGTGTAAATAAGAAAGAACGCTACAAACGAGTGAAATCTAAGAGGAGATATTCTCTCATTAAACCAGAATATATCGATGAAATGCACCAGATTGATTTCGTCGGTCCTAGATATATCAGAGGCTACGGGCCTGTGAATTCTCTCCACCTAAAAGATGTCATTGGTCGTCAGGTCGCAGGAAAACAATACTCTGGTAAAAGCATGGATAATGTGATGGAATTTTTATTAGGGTATTGGAAATCAGATCAAATACCCAAATACATCCAGGTAGACAATGGAATGTCTTTTACAGGTGATTTTATCCATCCAAGATCTATCAGTCGGTTCGTTAAATTGTGCTTATATGTGGGGATTGAAGTGATATTCATTGCTCCAGCGAAACCATGGATGAATGGCACAATAGAAGAGTTCAATAAGAATTTTGATCGGCTGTTTTGGAGAAGAGAAATATTTTCTAGTCTAACAGACATTCGGAAAAAGTTTAAAGTGTTTTGTGAAAGTCAGAACAGATTTAATGCCTGGAAATTAGAGAAAAAAGATCTTCAATGCTTACCCCAAAAACGAATTTTGAAACGTGGATTTAAGTTGGATTTGAATAATATTCCCCTCCTTCCAGGTAAGATTCATTTCATAAGAATGGTTGACGGTAATGGAAATGTAAGTATATTAAATGAATCATTCCACGTTGGTGTAGAATATATCGGTGAATACACATGGGTAACTATTGATATTGGGTTACAATTACTTACTATCCTTTACAATGACGAAGAAATGATAGTTCACGAGATAATAAGATATAATTATAAAATCGATTAACTAGTCCACGATGTCCTGAGCCGGAATTGACCATTTGAGGTACACTATGTGTTGAGCTTTCCGCAGTTCACTATGTGCTGAGCCTTTCCACCTATCAAAAAGATAGGTACGTCATAGGATAGTTCCAGATCCTTTCATCAGGATCCAGTACCCCTGATAGGGGACTAATGACCGGTTATCACTGGTATTGCCATAGTGTTCACGCAGAATGGGCTCATCATACCATTGAACAGATGCATTATACCCGGTTACCATTGTCCAGTTATTGCCAAGACAGGAGAGTGCATCTATTACCGGAACAGGAGTTCTTGACTTTAATCCGATAAGGTTCCAGCCATCTTCAAGATCCTTGCTGATGGATGGATCTGATTGAAACCTGACAGGAACATCCATCAAAGAAAGACTGTAGATCCAATACCCGTTCAGAGGTCGTATTCTGTCAGTTTCGTTCACTCTCACATATCCGGCTTTCGGATGATATGAATAGAGGGCATGCCCTCCGCTTGGAACATGTAAAAATATGCCGGCGGTATCAAAGCCCGGTTCGAGGACATCAGGAACTGATATCTGGTTCCATCCGGGCTTAAGCGATAATACCCCGGTATCAGGCTCCGGAGTATACTGTATTGCTGCAGAAGCGTTGATCCTCCCCCCCGACAGCGTTTTTCCTTTCAGTTCATCTTTCAGATCAACGGTCTTCATGAGAGTCTCCCTCAGTTCTGCAGGAGTCAGATTCTGATGTTCTGACTTGACAAGACCAGCAACACCTGCAACAAGAGGAGCAGCCATCGATGTTCCATTCACATGCCGGTATGACGGGGTATATGCTTCGGTTTTATTTGAAAACCGTACATCATCTATCCATAACTGGAGGGTTTTATTCACACCTTCTGGGGGGTACTGTTCCTGAACGATGAATCGCACCAAAATATCAGAATCCCTCATTTCATCAGGGATATCACAATGGATGTCATCAAAATCTAAAAATGCCCCGGCCCATTCTCCAATCCGTTTCCACTCAAATTTTTTATCCACACAGGCATCAACGGATAGTTTTGAGGATAAAGGCCAGAGAATTGCTCCTCCTAAGCTGAATACCAGTTCCGGCCTTGAATACCCGGAGATATTCACTGGTGTATGGAGCACCAGATAATGTTGAAGGGAAGGGTTCTGAAATGTAATATTTACGCACACACTGGAGGGAGAGGTGTTATATTCCTGGTGATCCAGGTGCCAGTCCCCGATGTATGACCAGTTTGTGAGAGATTCAAAAGAGTCATACCAGAAGACATCAGATCCGGACTGACCTTTCCAGGTGCTGTATATGTCTACTCCGGGAGCACCTACATCAACGGTTTCAGCCCCATAATTTGAGAAATCTGCAAGGGTATCGGAGGGGCTTGTTGCAGCTACAGAGATGACATTGGGCAGATCATACGAGGCAGGATAGTATGGTTTTTGATCAATGTCAGTCTCTGCATTCCCCGCAGCACACACAAACAGTGCATCTGTGTTAGCAATAACCTCCTCAAGTGCCCGGCTGGGTTTTGATTCCCCCCAGGAACAACTCATGATATCAGCACCATGCTGAGCTGCCCAGAGAATTCCGTAGATAGAACCACTAATCGTTCCTTCCCAGCTCTCCCCGACTTTCACCCCCATAATACTCACATTCCAGCATGCACCAGTTCCCCCAATGGAATTATTGCCAGCAGCTCCGATAATACCGGCACAATGAGTCCCATGACCCCAGAGATCCAGAGGATCATAACTCCCGTCAAGAACATTATATCCATGTGCTCCGGTCACCGGGTCGGTCCACAGGTTTACAGATAGGTCAGGGTGATAATAATCAATGCCGGTATCCAGAACTGCAATCACCACATCTTTTGTTCCCGTGGAGACATCCCAGGCATCAGGAGCCTTCACATCAGCACCAGGGATCCCAGGGGTACCATTTGGTTTGTACACCTGGCCAGTATTGTATAATCCCCATTGATGCATGAACTCTGGATCATTTGGGATCCGATCAAACCAGATTGGGTAATCTGGTTCTGCATACGAAACACCGGGCTGACTCTCAAAAAAACTCACCGAATCCAGAACATCTCTTTCACCAGGCACACGGACGAGGTACAAACCAGGATAATTCAGATCAGCATAGTCAGTTATTACTTCTGCTTGAATTTCTGTTGCCAAGGAATGAATGTCGGGAACGGTATTTGTATGCGAAGTATCATATTTTACGAGAATTTGAGAGTATTCCGGTACATTATCTGCCTGCCGATAAAGATGGTCAGGTGATCCTTCATCTGCAACAAGGCCAGGAATGAAGCACGAAAAAAGCAAAAAAAGTATGATGAACCGTTTCATATTTTTCTTTTCGTGATTAAGATCTTAATTCTTTCGGTTTCTTTCAATCAGGAGATGCATGACAATCTCGTCGTGAACACTCCATCGGATAGGGAAGGCAATGAGGGCTTTATGGTTTTCATTCTCCCTCATCATGTAAAAATTAAGAACTCATGAGCCGATGTATAATGATGAATATATACACCACATCATTTCATCCGGAAAGCCCTGATGAACCGGTTCCGTGGTATGAAATTGTAGAGAACGAGATTTATACAACCCTGTACCATCCGACTCATCCCCAGGAACCAGTCTCCTGGTATGTGATCCGTGACCAGGAAATTTTTACAACGCCTGATCACCCGACACATCCGGATGAACCTGTTCCATGGTTTGAAATTAAAAAGAATCTTATTTACCCTTCAGAAAACCATCCGACCCATGCAGATAATGATCTGCCCTGGTTTGAGATGAGAGAGATCTAAAACCCCCTTTCCTTTTGTTTTCGCTCTATTAGTTACTCACAGCAAGAAATGGGATCCATCGACGATATGAATCGATGAAATTTATTGCATGGTCATTGGACCATCCAGGATCTGACGTTCCCTGGAAAAAAGAAGAGAATTAATATCCACGGAGTTCTGCCCTGACTTTTTCAAGGTTTTCAATCCGCTTTTCAAGAGCCGGGTGAGTTGAGAAGAGCCCTGCAAGAGTTTTTCCAGACAGAGCGGGGATGATATAAAATGCATTTGCTCCTTCTGCCTGAACTTTTGCCTGTGTTGGCAGACGTTCCATCTTACCGCTGATCTTCTGAAGAGCTGAGATCAGGGCATCGGGATTATTGGTGATATATGCTGATCCCCGGTCGGCTGCGAATTCCCGGTACCTGGAGAGTGCCATCATCAGCATTGTTGCAATAACCCATACCATTGCGGCAACAATACCTGCAATGATCCATGCTCCTCCCTGTTCCCGGTTACTGAATATTGATGCGAACAGGAAATTGTTCATGATCATGGATGCGATCATGGCAACAAAACTTGCAACCGTCATGGTAAGGATATCACGGTTTTTTACATGGGAGAGTTCATGTGCCAGGACCGCCTCAAGTTCATCGCGGTTTAATGTCTGCATGATGGAATCCGTTACTGCCACAACTGCATGATTCGGGCTTCTGCCGGTTGCAAATGCATTTGGCATCGGGGAGTGCATGACCGCAATCCGTGGCTTTGGAAGATCTGCTTCAGTGCATAACTTCTCGATCATGCGGTGGAGATCCGGAGCTTCATCATATTCAACAATCTTCGAACCGGTGGTCATGAGCACCAGTCTGTCAGAGAAGAAGTACTGGACAAGCCCCATGACTACTGCTATCAGAATAATAAATCCGGATGGTAGGCCAAGGGCAAAAAGAATACCCATGAACACCAGATACACGAGTAAGAGCAGTGCCCATGTCAGGAAAATTCGTCCTGTCAGGCCTGCATCACGTTTCCACTTCATATCGGTCTAAGGTACTTTTATCTTTGAGGATAAAGAGTTATACCATCCAAAAGGGGATTCCTGCCGGAACAAAAGAAGAAAGGATTTATTCAGGGATCAGAAGTCGCCCGATGCACTGCTTCATCAGGGTTTTCGCAGGGTATCACTCCGGGAATATCCCAGGTTGATATTCCGTATACCGGGATCCCGGATTTGAGAGCAAAAGCAATCTCCGACAGTGTCCCGTATTCTCCGCCGATGGCAATAACCGCATCTGCTGATCCAACAAGGATGACATTGCGAGCATGATCCATCCGGGTTTTTACTATTGCTGAAAGATAGGAATTGCCTTCTGAACCGGGAACAATCCCGACCACCATGCCTCCTGCATTGTAAGCACCACGACATGAGGCTTCCATAACCCCTCCCCTTCCTCCGGAAAGAAGAACAATTCCTTTTTGTGCAAGAAGCAAACCGACCCGTTCTGCATGGTTCAGCTCCTGCTCTCCCGCCAGGGATCCTCCGATTACGGCAACCTGTTTTCCAGGAATTCCTGTCCCGTCACCCATATACAACCATTACTCCTCCAGATGGTAGAGGATATGACCTCTATCCGGTTTACAAACGTAAAATATCGCCGATGCACTACCAGAAACTGTACCCACAAACCATCTTTCTCTGGATATCAGAAAACTATACCATAACCGGTGATGCAATCGCATCTGCATAGACACCGTTTGGAATACTGATATCAAACCTGGCACCTTTCCCTTCTGTTCCCGTTTCAGTAATCGATATCCCGGTCAAAGCAAGGATCTCCCTGACTAGAAAGAGTCCAAGACCTGTGTGTTTCCCATGTCCACGTTCAAAAATTGCCTCTTTCTCATCATCTCTGACACCGGTCCCGTTATCCTCCCACGAAATGGTGTACCCATCAGGATGTCTGATTCCGGAAATCAGGATATGAGATACCGTTCCCCCATGACGAAGGGAATTGTCTAGGAGGTTGAAAAAGACTTTTTCCAGCATCGGATCAGCAAAAACAGAAATATCTTCCAGAGTGACATCCAATGTCAGCCCCTCGGGGATCTGCAGCCCCTTAATGATCATGGCCGGGGATTGCCAGGCAGGTTCATGGATTCCCAGATCCTGGTAGAGCCGGGTAAATTCAATCTGCTTTTGAATTGCTGTGGTGGCTGCTTCAAGGATTTTGAAATAGTGGGAAATTGTGGGATCACTACATTCCATCTCTGCTATCTCGATTGCACCCAGTATGATGGTAACCTTGTTCAGAATATCATGCCGGGTGATGCTATTCATGAGATTAATCTGCCGTGAAGCCTTCCGGAGAGATTTTTCTATCTGTTTCCGGTCAGTAATATCACGAAGTGAGAGAAGGATTGCAGGTTTATCCTCATATTGAATCAGTTTTCCAATACTCTCTACCGTGACAGACCGGCCATGAGACGTAACCGCTTCATATTCGGCAATATAGGAATCATGCCCCTGTGCAACTTCAGAAAAATCACGAATGACCGCTTCATGTGATTCAGGCGAGATGAATTCCATGACATTCCTGCCTAGATTGCCGGGGATATCTGCCACTTCAATCATCTTTGCAGCGGCATTATTCGCAAAAAGAAGCCTTCCGTGCATATTAACAATAAGAATGGGCTCTAAGGCATGGGTTACCAGGAACCGGTATTTTTCCTCACTCTCAAATAGGTCTTTTTTTGTTTTGTATCGTTCTACGACCTTATCAATGGTATATGCAAGGTCAGAAAAAACCGTTATTGGGTCATTGCCTTTCCTGACGTAATAATCCGCTTTCTGCTCAATGGCACGGATTACAATCTCCTCATCCCCTTTTCCGGTGAAGAGAATAAAAGGGATATCTCCATGGTTCTTTCTGACTTCGGTAAGAAGAGAGATTCCGTCCATTCCCGGCATCATGTAGTCGGAAACGATGACATCATAAGTGGTCTGTGAAAGAGAATCCAATGCTTCTTTTGCTGAAGAACAAGTCGTTACAGAAAACCCCTTCCGGGTCAGAAAAAGAGATGAGGCAATGCAGAGATCCTCTTCGTCATCTACATATAATACCGAAACCAAAAGACTCCCCCCACCGTATTCTCATTTATCCGGCCTGGTGATCCCTTCATCCCCCTGTATTGTGTTCACAAGCCCGGATTTTATAATGAATTATCCATCTTTTTCCTTCATAATATATATGCATATGCCTACCAAACAAGGGAGAGGAGATTCGGATAAATAATATTGGATAAGGGTTTTTTCGAATTCATCATGATTCTGATCTCACACATCCCTTATGCAGGGCAAATACTTATTGCTCTCGTATTCCTCTTAATGCAGGAAGATATCATGATCAAGAAGATCTTATCAACCGATAAGGAATCATTTGAATGTACAATTCTTAATCCGATTGAGTACTGGCTCTGGAAATTCAGGTATGTATCATTCCTCGCAGTCATTTTTTGTGCCATTGCGTCAGTGGCCCTGTTTATCATGGGCACTCTGGAGATCATCCACCCGGTGAAGGAAATATTACTGAGTATTGCGGGTGTTGCAACAGAACAAGCAAGTCTGGAAAATGAAGAGATACTCAAAGGTTTTATCGGTGCACTTGATCTGTACCTGATAGCAGTATTCTTCCTGATCTTCAGTTTCGGATTATACGAATTGATTATTTCAAAGATAGATGTTGCACGTGATGCATGTGATGACGTCGAGCACCCGCTTCTTCAGATTACGTCACTGGATGAACTGAAAAGTAAAATCATCAAAGTTATCATCATCATCCTCATGGTTGCATTCTTCAAGAATGTCATCTCAATGAAGATGATTGCAGTCAGTGATGCCCTGCTTCTTGCACTTGCGATACTTGCCCTCTGTATCGGGTCATACTTCCTGACAAAAGAGCATTAAAAGGGGGTGAATACCCTCCATTTTCAGACTCTCACGACTTATCAGGGCATTTCACCTGCCCGGGTGGAGATATATCTATGTTTTGAAAGCTTCTGATTCAAAAAACAGAGTTATTTAAAGGGATAAAAAAGAAATTTAATAGTTATCGCACCAGAGTTCAAAGTGTGCCTGTGCATGTGCACAAACCGGGCAGGGATTTGGTGCTTCTGATCCCTCGTGGACATACCCACAGTTTCTGCATTTCCATCTGGTGGGAGTGTTCCGCTTAAACACGGTTCCCTGCTCAACCGCTGCCAGGAGTTTGCGGAACCGTTGCTCATGAGATACTTCCACTTTCGCAATGTGACGGAACGTCTCTGCAATTTCTTTAAAGCCTTCCTTCTCTGCGGTTTCTGCAAAACCAGGATAGAGGGCCCCCCACTCATGACTCTCACCATCTGCTGCAGCCTTGAGATTCTCCGGGGTTGTTTTTATCATTCCTGACGGATAGGATGCAGTTATTTCCGCGTCTCCACCGGGCAGAAGTTTAAAAAAGAGTTTTGCATGTTCCTTCTCGTTATCCGCAGTCTCGGTGAATATTGCAGATATCTGTTCATATCCTTCTTTCTTTGCAACACTTGCAAAGTAGTTGTATCGCATCCGGGCCTGAGATTCCCCTGCAAATGCTGCAAGGAGATTCTTTTCGGTCTGGCTTCCTTTTAACTCCATATTGATCTGCCTCTGCCATAACGTGATCTGTTATGTCGTACAGATAATACTCTGCTCTGGGTCAATAAATAGATGACAGATAAAGATAAACAATAGAGGTTATATGACAGCCGATCCATTCTTCTATATAATCGCCCCTTTTTTTATTGTCCTTTCCATACTGGTGATCGTCCTCTTTCTCGTTGTTTTCTATATGTTAAAAACCCTTGATAAATCGGGTGGATATGGAATGTTGGTTGAGCAATGGCCAGCAAATCAGGAACCTACGGGCACGGTGTTTTCTCATCAGAACCTTGGGTTTGGGAAGATCTGGTATAAGAACTGTGTGAAGATAGTGATCTCCCGGGAAGGACTCTTCATCTCGTTAGGGTTTCCTTTCAGACTTTTCTCCCTCATTCATTCAGAGAGTGGAAAGAGTGTCCTCATCCCTTGGGGATCTTTACAGTACCGCCAAAGAATTAGTGCATTCTGGACACATGTGTATGAATATGAGGTTCAAAGTGAAAAGCCAGTCATACTTACCGTTTCAAAACAGATCGCTCACTCATTCCCTGAATATTTAAAACCACCAACATGAGTGGTGATGAACGTTCAGTCTTTTTTCAGGACTATTTTTTCAAAACGTTTTTTCAGGGCAGGATCTGTACAACATTCCTCAATAAATTCGACTACTCCCAGGAGCTTAGTATAAGATTCCGGTGATAATCCATGTTCCATGATACAGGCATCATGGTCTGCAACGGTTCCATCTACCCCGATGAGCTCAAGAAGAGTACGAAGTATGGTGTGAGACTGTCTGGTTCTCTCTGCAATACGCCGCCCTTCATCAGTCAGGGTCACTCCCCCGTATGGTTCATAATTTACAAGACCTGCATCCTGTAACCGCTTGAATCCGTCGGTAACGGTGGCAGGGGTGATATGTAATGCCTGGGCGATATCCCGTGATTTTGCATATCCTTTCTCTTCGGAGATTTCAAAGATCACTTCCAGGAGATCCTCGTTCCGTCTCGTAACTTTTTCTTCAGCCATGTCATATACTATATGTGAAAATGCTCTGATACTACTCAGTCACGTTTGACTTGGTAAACTATGTGTTCTAATCTACCATATAATAATAAGAATCAGAGCACAATCGCATTTAAGTTTAATGGAGAAAGCAACACAATTATGAGAAGAGGTATGCGATAAGAAAGAGCAATAAGACCGGTTACAATGGTACGGTATGAAAGCATGGTATTACCGGTCAGGCTGATGCTCATATGCAAAGGCGATTTTTTCGAGGAATCTTATCATGTTGGACCTTGTTATTCTGTAACCTCCAGACAGATCCGGACATACCGGTTGTCTGATCAATACTTCCTTTTTTGGTTGATATGAGAGGTTCCCAAACCTTTTTTAAAAAAAAGCATGCCGGGTAAAAATATCACGTTCGAGGAGAAAGGATCTCAGAAATTCGCAGAAGAATCACATAATATGAAAAGTGTACCACTATCGGCTACCAAATCTTTCATAAAAATCCCCCTTTTTTGGGCAACCAAGTATCTTCACAAGTTCCCCCCATAAAACCTGCAATTTGACCCCTATTAACAAAAATACGGCCATTTGATCTATCAGACTACCTGCACCTTAAGGAGGCACCAGATACGCGAATAAAATCGGTTATATTGATGAATAAAGGCTGAATCATAGAGATATAGAAGCACGCTATCATACATGAAATCTACCCATGAGTTAGTATACCTGAAGGTGAGATCCTGCAATAGAGAGTAGATATACGAATGATAAATTTGAATAAATAAATATATATAATTTAATGTGAATGCGATAATAATGATTGCCCGGGCTTTTGCACAGGAAAGTAAAGTCCTCCTCTTTGATGAACCGACATCTCAACTTGATATCAAACATCAGCTTGAGATCATGGATCTGGTGAAAGAAACGGTCCGGATGAAAAAAATCCTTGCTATTCTTGTGGTCCATGATCTTAACCTTGCATCCAGATATGCTGATCGAATAATCATGCTAAAAGACGGGAGGATCCATGCAGTCGGCGATCCAAAGAACGTGCTTACCGAGGATAATATCAGGGCAGTCTATGATGTTGAAAGTCTGATCATGCATGACGGGGAAGTGCCGTGTGTTGTGGCGAAAAAGAGGTTACATGCCGAATAAATCTTTTCACCCGGATATTTTTCTTTTTTTATGCAGATCATGCGCATCCAGCCAGATTAGGTCAGAGTAAATTAAAGGCTCATGAAAATTATCTCATGAACATTAAAAGGATAATATTTGAGATCCAATGATACGAGAGAAATAAGGAAGCCGGAGATGACCATCAGACCAGACATATATTCAGAGATTCAGCAATATATCGATATCCTCCATATCGAACCGGTTCGGAAGGGGTACTCTGAAGATATGAAATATCTTCTCACGGCAAAAACCGGTGAAAGATTCCTGCTTCGGATAACAGAATCTGACAATACCCAAATCCTCTCCGGAAGGAAGGAGATGTATTCCCTGATGAACATCCTCGCCAGATATTCATCATTGGTTCCCCGGTCTCGGGCATGTTGGATATCAGAGGACGCTCATTCCTGCATTATGATCCATAAGTACATGGAAGGTGATGATGGAGAAGCGTCATTGCATCGGTATAGTAAGGAAACCCAGTATGAAATCGGATATCATGCAGGAATAGAACTAAAAAAACTCCACCTGTTAGCAGCTCCGGCCACTCTTTCTTCATGGTATGACAGAAAAAAGCAGAAACATGAACGGTACTGTGATGCATGTAACCGGGAGCATCTGACACCGGAAGAACTGGATTTGGAACCGGTTCATAGATATATCGCTGATAACATCCACCTGATGAAAGATGTCAGCCAGACATTTCAGCATGATGATTACCATCCTGCAAACCTGATCATCAATAATGGACAATTAACCGGTATTATCGATTTTAACCGGTATGACTGGGGAGATCCCATTCACGATTTTTATAAACTGGCATTTTTCTCCCGTGAAATTAGTATTCCTTTCTCACGGGGCCAGATAGATGGTTATTTTATGGGAAATGTCCCTTCTGATTTCTGGAAGAGATATGCCCTGTATAATGCAATGAGCATTGTCCCTTCAATTGTCTGGTTCTCGCGAATGGCATCCCGGAAAGAATTCAGGGATGAACTAAAAAGAGCAATTACTCTTATACGAACCCTGATAGATGACCATAAAGGGTTTACTTCAGCAATTCCGCAGTGGTACCAGTAGGATACCACTCCTGAAAAATGATGGAAAAGTGATACTCTCCTTTATTGGTGAGGTGATCCCGGACTGGAAAATGCCAGGAGTCTGACTCCGGTAACCTGCTGAAATGTCGCACCCTGTCCGATGGCATTGAGCACAGCATTCTCGTCAATAATTTTGGATCCGGCAATGATGTTTGCTCCATGATCAAAGAGAACCGGAGATATGGGCGTACTTGGACCAAGAATGACAACAAGCGCTTCCGGTTTACATAGCCCAAGCAGATCATCAAGGGTGTGATTAATCAGAGAACTACCAGTAATTGCTACCACATCAGCCTGGGGGATTAAATCAGAAGCTGCATGAGCCGGATGATCTCCTTCTAACGGGTTTTGTTCTATCACCCAGAGATTCTTTACGGCCTTTTTTACCTTCGGAATGAATGGGAAATGACCAACGATTGCCACATTCTTTCCTGCACCCCGCTCGATCAGAACTTCAGACGCATTTATCTCGACAGCATCATTTTCATTATACTCCATCAATGAATTAATCGCAGCTATTCCAATTCCTGCCTCTATGGTATTTTCAGATAGGGCATACTGTGCCAGTTCCTGAGCACTCTTCTGGTGAAGAGTTCCTACATTCCGGACATGAGTGGTTTGATCATGGGGTTTATCCGGAGCAAAGGTTGTCGCGAGACCGCAATGACTGCTGCATACAGCGGTCCAATGAACACCAACCATCACTGATCGGACAGGAACATCTTTCTTTGGCAGATTAGACAATAATTCTTCAATAATGTGAGTACTCATAATAACCTCAATACGAATAATAAGAAACCCGAAATATCGAACATTGAAAGTTGAAGCCCGAATTTTTCTGATTTCAGGAATAATAAGATCTGATGTGCAGACATAAAGCAATTACTCAAAACCAGGTGATAATTAATATATATTACACCGCGTTGAAATTTCTCACTCCCCTTTAGTACAATTATTTTAGTCATTTTGGGTTTTTTAGGTATGTCAAAACTGTTTTGGAAAAATTTATTATGACCGAATAGAGATACATAGTATTAGTTAGAATTAAACCGTTAAATTATAACTATACGAATTTGTGGATTCAAGGAATCCGAAACGAAAACTTCTGTATTTCATGGTTTTCAGACTTATGACTGGCCGATAAAACAAAAAGGATTGAACATATGATGGAAAAGAGAACATCACCAAGAAATGAAGATCTGCTGGAAGAAATTTATAGGATCTCACTAGAGAAGGGATATGCCAAATCCCGCGACATTGCAGGTGCACTCATTATCTCCCCGGCAACCGTGACTGAACGGTTTAAAAAATTAGAGGAAGCAGGCTATGTAAATTATGAAAGGTACGGCGGAGTGACCCTGACACCCGAAGGAATACGTATTGCCGAACGGACGATTCAGTCCCACTATGCAATCCGAAGACTTCTTGAACTGGCCGGAGTTGAAACAACAATCGCCAACCGGGATGCATGCATCATGGAGCATGGCCTTTCACCTGATTCGTATAAAAAACTGGTCCCATTTATTAAATTCATTGAGGAAAGATGCAAAGGTATGGAGATGAAAAAGCAATTATCCTGATCTTTTTCTTAGTACAATAATCCCCACCCTTCAGTATCTGCTCGCTGTCTGGTATTCTAACATTCTGACAGAACTCAAAAACACTTTGATTCAGATTTCGGGAAACTCCGGTTTTTCGAAAAAAGTTGGGCCATCATCTAAATATGCCATCGTTGCGTAATTGTAATAGTTTAAAATAAACCGTTGAGAAGTAAGTATGAACACATTAACATCCCAAATGAAATCAGATCCGGACCATTCGGATCTCGCTGATGAAAAGATAAACCCAGAAACATACAGTATCGGTATTGATATCGGATACTCATCGATCAAAATCGGCCTGGTGAACAGTTCTTTGCAACCAGTATATGCAGATTACATCCTTCATAAAGGAAAAATCAAAGAAACCCTGCAGAAAATACTTGCAACGCTTGCAGGGCAGTATGATCCAACATCAATAACACATGGGGCGGTAACCGGAAGTGAATCAAAATGGATATCCAAAGATCAGACCATTCATCACGTCAATGATGTATCGGCACTCCTTGAAGGGAGCCTGTGCCTGGATGATTCGGTTCATTCAATCATTGATATCGGGGGACAGACCGCCAGGTATATTACCGGATTTACGAGCAGGGAAAAATCATGCATCGAAATTTCTATGAACTCCAATTGTGCTGCAGGGACGGGTTCATTTCTTGAAGAACAGGTGTCACGGCTGAATCTGTCTATTGAGGATTATGCAGCCTATGCGGCTAAAAGTTCAAGCATTCCACGAATTGCCGGGAGATGCAGTGTATTTGCCAAAACCGACATCATCCATCATCAGCAGGAAGGTGTTCCAGTTGAGGATATTCTCCAGGGTCTTGCATATGCTCTTATCAGGAATTACCGGGGAGCAGTAATCAAAAAACTGCCCATTACAAGACCAGTATTCTTCGCTGGCGGAGTAGCACACAATGACGCTATTGTCAATGCCATATCAGACATCCTAGATCTCTCTGATGGAAAACTCATCGTTTCAGATTTGAGTGGAAATGCTGCAGCAATAGGAACGGCAATTATTGCTAAGCAGAATAATCTGACAATCTCACCTGATGAATTATCCTCGATTCTCACCCGCAACGAATGCAATTCAAACAATTCGGAACTCAGCCTGCCAGCTCTTGCCCGGTTCGGAAAGGAAGACTGCACAAACAAACATATCTGTGCTCCAATCTCTTCAGGAGATGAGATAACCGATTGTTTTCTAGGCATTGATATCGGTTCAACCAGTACAAACCTGGTTCTCATGAATGAAAACAAGGAGATTGTTGCATTCAGGTATCTAAGAACTCTGGGAGACCCATTCCATGCAGTCAGTACCGGGCTTGCTGACCTTGGAAGAGAATTCAAAGACAAGGTACGGGTTATCGGAGTTGGAACAACCGGTTCAGGACGGTACATGATTGCAAGGCTGTTCGGAGCTGATGTTGTGAAAGATGAGATCACCGCCCAGGCAAGAGCTGCAATCACGCTTGATCCCCTGGTAGATACCGTGTTTGAAATCGGCGGTCAGGACTCCAAGTTTATCAGCCTGAGAAATGGTGTCGTCACTGACTTTCAGATGAATAAGATATGTGCTGCAGGTACCGGATCATTTATCGAAGAGCAGTCCAAAAAATTCGATATTCCCATTGATGATTTTGGAGATAAGGCACTTGCCAGTACAAAACCGGAGTATCTTGGTGAACGGTGCACCGTATTCATCGAAACCAGTATTGCCGCCTGCCTTGCCAATGGAACTAGTACTGAAGATATCGTATCAGGCCTGTGCTATTCCATTGTGAAAAATTATCTGAACCGGGTGGTCGGACAGAAGAAGATCGGAGATCGGATATTCCTGCAGGGAGGTATCGCCTATAACCAGGGAGTGATCAACGCATTCCGTTCACTGACCGGGAAAGAGATCATTGTTCCTCCATTCTTTAGTGTGACCGGAGCCTATGGAGCGGCAATCCTGACCTGCGAAGAGATGGGATCACGGAAGACCTCATTCAAAGGATTTGACCATATCGCCTCATCCGGTGAGGGAGAGATAGAAAAAGTAGCGAATTCCGATTCAGGATCTGATTTTGAAGAGATGGTCACGGACCTTATCTTTGAAGGGTATGATGGAACACTGGATCCCAGTAAAAAGACCATCGGAATCCCACGGGCTCTCTTCACCTATGGCATGTATCCAATGTTTGACGCCTTTTTCCGAGAGCTGGGGTATAATGTCCTCCTGTCAGATCCGACAAGTGAAAAGACCATCTGGCTCGGACAGGATTATTCACTTGACGAGACCTGTTACCCGGTCAAACTGATCAATGGTCATGTGGCAGAGCTGGTGGAGAAAAAGGTGGACTACATCTTTTTCCCAGACCTGTACACGGTTGTTCACCCAAACTCCCATACCCGCCAGGATTTTGGCTGCCCGTACATGCAACTTGCATTCAAACTGGTAAACCGGGCAATGGAACTTGATACGAAAGGCATCAAACTGCTTGCTCCTACCATCGGTTTTAGTCTTGGTGAACAATTCATGAAAAACAGTTTTATGAATCTTGGAACGATGCTTGACCGGACAACGGAGGAAACAGGGAAAGCCCTTCAGAAAGGGATGCAGGCATTCCATGATTTTGAAACCCGGATTATGGAAAAGGGGAAACAAATCGTGCAGGGCCTTCAGGCTGATGAAAAGGCATTTGTCCTGATTTCAAAAACCTACGGGGTAGCAGATCCTGTCTTAAACCTTGGTATCCCCGGAAAACTGAAAGAGATGGGATATAAAACCCTTGCATTCTATAACCTCCCGGAATGTGATGTTTCGAGCGAACACCCAAACATGTTCTGGCCATTTGGTCAGCATATCCTCGAAGCGGCGCAGGTTGTCAGGCAACATCCAAACCTGTATGCAATCTTCCTGACCCATCATGGATGTGGTCCGGATACCGTATTCACCCACTATTTCAAGGAGATTATGGGAGATAAACCATATCTGAACATAGAAGTTGATGAACATTCTTCAGGAGTCGGTGTGATAACCAGACTTGAAGCATTCGTAAACAGTCTGAACCATATACCCTCACAGCCTGCAGAGGATATGAATTGTTACCCGGAACGTGTTCCTCACCCGAAAGCCGGGATAACAACCAACGGTCTTGCATTTTCCAGTTCCTGTGAGTATTACCTGCCTGATCTCTATCCATATTCCGGACTTTTTTGCGAACATTTCAGTAAAAAAGGAATCCGTGCTCACCCGTTTCCACCTACGAGTGAAAAGTCCATTGATGAAGGGAGAAAACACACCATAACAAATGAATACTTCTCAATGGCTGCACTTGTCGGTGATGTACTGAATATTCCGGACATTCGAAACAAAGGAGATATCCCAAAAGTTCTCTTCATTCCACAGAACGAGGGAGCAGAAGTTGACGGGCAGTATAACAGGTTTATACGCACGATTCTTGATGAAGAAGGGCTATCTCACGTCTGGGTTGAATCTCCGTTCATTGAAGATATCATATACGAGGATGAGAGTTTTCTCACATCACTCTTCTGTCTCCTCATTGCAGGAGACTTAATTCTGGTGACCCCCGTGTCTGACCGGGCCAGGTACCTGAACCAGATGAAAGGTATGATACAGAGAAATGAACTTGATATCCGTTCTCTGAAAAGAGTCGCCTGGGAGATTTCAATGATCCTGCAGTCAGCACCTCCGGAAAAAACCATCCTTGCCATAGGTGAGCCACTCATTCTCTACAATGATATGCTGAATAACCAGATCCTGAATGGATTAGAAGAGAACAACGTCCGGGTTATGTTTGCACCTTTGAGCGAATGCTTCTGGCAGACCTGGAAGGATTACATTCTCCAGTACGGGAACGACAGGACTGATGTCCTCTTAAAGAAACTTGCCATACTCGAAGATTATATGAATCAAATCCATCAGGTACTTGGTGTATTCAGCCCATATGAAGAGAAAACAGAAGACCTTATCAGACTCGCAGATGCCACCACCGGGTACTATGCCGGTGGATTTGGAAGATACAGGGAGGCAAAAGTTCTTGGGTTACCGTCATCGGTCAAAGGCGTGATAACCGTTTCATCAATGTATGAAAACACCGGAATCCTGCTTAATACTCTTCATAAAGGATTTGAATCAGACCACCAGAAGCCGGTGCTAAACCTGACATTTGACGGAACACACAATGACCATGACAAAAGCAAGGTTGAATCATTTCTCTACTATCTGTAAATTCCTAGAAAAGAGGTAAACCATGAACACATCTACCAGTGATACGAAAAATAATGAATCGCACGGACATCCATCAAACGAACCGGGTTCAAAAACCGGTTCTGATCATATTATCATCCCCTGTTGTGGTCAGGCAAACACCGGACAGATATCCAATGAGGTTGCAATGGTCCTGTCAGATGAAGGATTCGGGATGTATTACTGTACTGCTCTTCTTGCAACGAAACCAGAGGTTATTATAAGCCGAATGCAGGGAACGGAGAAGATCATCGCCATCGATGGATGCACTATAGCCTGTGCAAAGAAAATTGCATTGCAGGCAGGATTTAAGGTGAACCACCATGTTCTGGTTACTGACCTTGGGATTGAAAAGAAAAAAGGGCGTAACTTTACTTCTGAACAGGTTGCATGCGTCATTGATGTTATCCGGAAGGGATGCTGACCTTCAGGACATGACAATTCCCTCCTCTTGCAATCCAGATATTATATGATTTCACCTGCAGCATTCAGTTATTCTTTCGTTGGAATGCATATACTCCGAGAGTTACAATTATTGACACATGTACAACAGACAGGATCTATAGTTAAATATTAACCGTAATAAAAACAACCGTTAGACATAATGAAAGGAAAACCCAACATGTGTTTATCATGAAAAATATCTGGAAATTTGCTCCTGAGGATGGAAAAGAGAGAGGGCTACTCACCCTTCTCGTCCTTCATTTCCTGGAGAAAAAACCACAATCTGGATATGAACTGCTAAAGGAGATCGATGAGACAACCGATAGTACCTGGGTGCCAAATAAAGGGACTTTGTATCCTCTTCTGAAATCATTGGAGCAGGAGGGCTTGATACAAGTGAAAGAGGTAGGCAAACGATCAAAGATTACGTTTGAACTAACAGAAGATGGAAGACAGATGCTCTCCACTCTGAAAGGGAAAAAAGAAGAAGCAGAGACGAGGGTTACTTTCTTCAAAAAATTGCACCGGGAAGTATTTGGCGAAGAAAATTTCTCTTTCATCAATTTTATGATGGATGTCAGGTTTTACGTCGAAGATCTTCCTGAAGAGAAAAAACCGGCAGCAATTAAAATTTTACAGACAGCCTTTGACGAGATAAAAAATTTATAACAAGGCACCACAGACCCATTTCTCATATTTCACAAAACACATAGGATACCATGACAAAAAGCACCATTCAGGATACTACTATTTGTATTACACCCGTCGGAATCGTGAAAAATAATCTTCTTGCTCCACCTCTCATAGCCGGAAAAGACGGCCTTGAGCATAACCAGGCATGTACTTCTGCCATGAAAGACATGACCGATACCAATACCCGTGTTTCAGAGATTATTCTCTCCGAAGAATTCTCAGAGCTTCTCGAGGGTATTGAAGAATATTCACATGTAATAATCCTGTACTGGGGACATGAGGTCCCAGTCTCCGGGAGGACAATGAAGAAAACCCACCCGGCTGGTATGACCAATTATCCAAAACAGGGAATTTATGCAACATACAGCCCTGCACGGCCTAACCCGGTATTGATGACAGTCGTTCAACTGGTGAAAAAAGAAAAAAACCGGCTCTATGTATCCGGCCTTGATGCCATCAATAACAGCCCGGTGCTTGATATCAAACCATATGTTCCCCTCTTATTTCCTCAGGAAGGAGTAATCATCCCTGAGTGGATGACAAAGATCATGACAGAATTTCATTCGTAAAGGAGATCATACCATGGAAAAATCTCAGGATGCAAAGAAAAAAACTGATAGTACTTCAGGTGTGCTGAGCAGAGAGATGATTGATGAACTCAAAAAAGATCCGAGAGCTCTCTTTAAAGAAGCGATTCGAAAGAATGATGCAGCCTCCTGCCTGGTAAAGACCGCTGAGATTCATGGGCATTATTGTCCGGGTAGTACTCTCGGTGTTATGGCAACGCTATATGGACTTAGTCTTCTGAAGAAAGAAACGGCCGATTCGGATGGAATCATGGAGAACCTTCTCGCCATCATTGAGGTGAATGCCTGTTTTGCAGATGGTGTGCAGGCGGTCTCCGGGTGTACACTTGGAAACAACTCACTCATTTATCGCGATCTTGGAAAACATGCCGTAACTTTTGTATCCAGAAATGAAAAAGAAGGAGTCAGAATCCGTCTGCTTCCTGATTTCAAGACCTATATTCATAAAGAGGTGCCGGAATTTTACCCTCTCATGGACAAGGTGATCATGAAAAGGAAGGGAACACAGGAAGAAGAGAAATTATTCAGGGAAAAAGCAACCGAAGCAGCATTTGCAATAATTACGTATCCATTTGAAAAACTCTTTGCTTTCGAGCGGGTTATACCAGTTATCCCTGAACGTGCACCGATAACCGGCACGATGGTATGCCCGGAATGTGGTGAAGAGGTCATGGAAACAAAAACGGGGAAACGTGGCCTGCTCCGGAATATGTGTTTCGCATGTGGAGGAAAATTCCAGGAAGTGAATGGGCAGGGAATCATTGAAAGAAACTTCCGGGACCATGGCCATCATACGGAGCCGGAATAAGAGGAGAGTGATCCCATGAATGAATCACATATTTGTAAAGGAGCTCTGCATATGACACAGCCCGGCCCAGGACACCGGAGAGGAAAAGGTCCAAGTAGTTTTTGGATGCAGGATCCGGATATCGTCTTCAGGGAATTAAACCTGAATGAAGGCGATACATTTCTTGATATCGGGTGTGGGACCGGAGATTATACAATCCGGGCAGCAACTGAAGTTGGCAGGAATGGAACCGTTTTTGCTACCGATATACAGGAAGGACTTGTTCATGAACTCATGAAAAAAGCGGAGGATTCAGGACTGGAAAATATCCAGGCATTTGTAAATGATATTCAAAACCCATTGCCATTTGAGAATAATAGTATCGACATATGCTTCATCTCAACAGTTCTGCATAGTCTTGATCTGAATCAGACTGGACCATTGCTACTTCGGGAGATAAAGCGTGTTTTAAAAAAAGACGGAATTCTAGTGATAATTGAATGCAATAAAGAAAACCTGACCTTTGGCCCGCCTGTCCACATGCGGATATCTGCAGATGAAATAGAAAAAATCGTGTCGCCCTATGGGTTTGTCCAGATCTCCCATGCTGACCTTGGTTTTAATTATTTAGTTACGTTCATCATCCAAACCTGAAATTCTTAAATTTTTTGGGGGTTCAGATATACCAATTATTCAGATTATCCCTTTTGGCTCTTCGACGCAATAAATGAGTTCGTCAAATTTTTTTTATCCGTAACTTAAGTTGAAACTGGTATCAAATAATCATCCAGTCATTTCAAAAAATATATTGGTTAAAATTTAAAAAACATGAACTGCTGAAGCTTTAAATGTAAGATATACTTCTTCATCTTCGGTCAAATGCATTTCATCCCATCCTCTTCTGGTCATGACTGATACTATTGGTATCCCAACATCAATAGTTACTTTGATTACCATCCCGTTATTTTTAATATCAGTGATCCTGCCTTTGAAAGAATTTCTTGCACTGGAAACTATAGGATCCCGGGATAGAAGAATATCCTCGGGACGTACTGTTGCATACACCTCTCTTTCTCCGATGCAGGTTGCTGAATAGATAGTATACCCATCAATCTTGATAGCGGAGATACCCTCCTGATGAGAACATTCCCCTTTAAAAATATTTTCCATACCGGTGAATGCAGCAATGAACTCTGATTCCGGTTTTCTGAACACTTCATCAGGATCTCCAATCTGAGATATCTCTCCCTTATTCATAATAGCAACCCGATCTGCCAGAGAAAAAACCTCCTCAAAATTATGAGTAATATGAATTACTGTAACATTGGTGATATCATGAATTCTGCGAAGTTCAGTCCGGAGTTTGTCTCTGGTCTGACCATCAAGAGCACTCAGTGGTTCATCCAGCAGCAGAAGGTTCGGTTCCATAACCAGGGACCGAGAAATTGCGGCTCTCTGTTGTTCTCCTCCACTCAGGGTTTCGGGTTTTCGATGAAGGAGATGATCAATGCTCAGCAGTCTGGCCATCTCAAGCGTCTTCTTTTTGATGAATTCAGGATTTTTTTTCCGGGTCTTTAAACCAAACCCGATGTTTTCCTCTACCGTCAGATGGGGAAAAAGCATGTAATCCTGGTATACCATGCAGATATTTCGGTCCTTGGGTGCTAAATTGGTAATATCCTTCCCATCCATGATAATTCGTCCTGAATCGGGAGGGTAAAATCCTGCAATTGTTTCAAGAAGAATGGTCTTTCCAGCCCCTGTCGGACCAATAATTACCAGGTATTCTCCGGGAGAAACATCAAGAGTCACGTTCCGGAGAACAAATTCACCCATGTCTTTAGATAAATTCTCGGTATGTAACATAGGAACCCCCTATAATCTTGATGCCCCACCATACCGCTCGAAAAGGTAAAGTGATATCACACAGATAATGATGAGAATCGTAGCTGCTGAAATTGCCATATTCAGTTTCCCACAGGACATATTCAGGAATAATGCAATCGGAAGGGTTTCAGTCTTCCATTGGATTGCTCCGGCTATTAAAAGAGCAGCCCCAAACTCTCCAATTCCTTTTGCCCAGGTTATTACAGATGCAGCAAAAAAGCCGGAACCAGCCATAGGAAGGGTCACCCGCCAAACTGCCTGGGCATCAGTACACCCAAGGGTTTTTGCGACAAATTCGTACCTGGTGCTGATGGATTCAAACGTTGAACGCATAATCCTCAGCATATAGGGAAAATTCACAAAAAACTGGGCTGCAATAATCCCGAGCGGAGTAAATACAAAAACCAGGCCCATATCTGCAAGTGCATTTCCAAAACCCGTCGTCCCAAAGAATAAGAGCAGACCAAGACCTGCGACCAGAGGGGGAAGAGCAAGGGGCATGTCAAGAATTGCATTGACCGCATCTTTTCCAAAAAAATTGTACCGGGCAAGAGCATATGCAGCGGGTACCGCAATAAGAATACAGAGAAATGTTGAGATTATTGAGGTTCCAAGACTCATGACTATGGCAAACTGAATCTCAGGACTTGTTATAGAAGCATACAGAGCATCAGGAGAAGGTTTTGTCACAATGAGGAGCAGTAGAATAATTATAAACAGAGTAAGCAGGATACTGGTTCCAATCGTTGCAGATCTCAGCCAGGAATTTCTCATGTCACTCATTTTTTAACCCTTTCCCGATTCCTCAGTTCCTTTGGAGTACTGTTCCATTCGGCAATATCATCCATATGCTGGTTATCCACCCAGCCACACTTTACCTCATCGCGATGGTCAAACTGCCTTACATATGGCTTGATATCAAGAAGTGGTGTTCCATCCAGTACATCAACTCCGGAAACTTTCAAAATATTATCTTGTACTTCAAGGAGCTCCATAATCGACATACCCATCGGATTTGGCCGATTGAAATGACGTATGGCAAAAATTCCCCTTTCTTTTTCACCATCAAGGAAGGGTTTCTGTACCAGATTTTTTCCTGTGGCCCGGTGGAAATAATAGAATGCGTAAATATGAGAAAATGATTCGACATCTGCCAGTCCTGCCTTAAATTCATCAAATACTTCTATGTATCCAACTGATGGATTAAAAATCCCCTGAATAGGAGTATTTTCATGCTCAGTGTGGTCAGAATGAATAATTCCGATGGGATGAAATATGATGTCAGTATCTTTCCATTTGACTCCGTATTCCTTCGATAAACTCATAATATGCCTCCAAAAAAAATAGGGAAAATAAGAGAGAAATTACGGAGTTAAGCATCCCCGTACTTGGCTAACGGATAGATCTCAAATTTATGTTTTGTGTAAATTTCTTTCCCTTCATCAGAGGCAACAAAATTCATAAATTTCTCAGCCTCTTCCTTGTTTTCTGAGAATGTCAGAGTTCCGATTGGAACAACATCTACTTTACCAATCTCTTTTGGTATCTCAACAAGTTCCATACTTTCCGGGTTGAAAAGTTCGGTCCAGATAAGTGCAGCGTCTGCCTGATTCATGGAGACATATACCAGCAGTTCATTGACTGTACCTGATTTTACGACAATATTCTTCTCTGTTTCATTCCAGAGTTTATTCTTCTCAAGCATCTTCTTTGTTGCTGCTCCAACCGCCGGACCGGATGGTTCACCAATTGCTACCCTGACACCTGGCCGTACGAGATCCTGAACACCAGTAATATTGCCAGGGTTTCCTTTCGGGACTGCAATCGCTAACACATGATATACAATATCCTGAGATTTATCCACATATCCCTTATCCATGGCAGACTGAATGTACGAGCGTGCACCAGGCATGTACACATCTCCTTTTTGATATAATTCAATCTGGCTGAGCAACTGGGCAGATCCTCCATAGGTATATTCAATTTTTGTTCCTTCTTTCTCTTCATATACCTTGGCAATCTCTTCCATTGGTTCTTTCATTCCAGCCCCGCAATAGACAAGAAGTGTCTTGGCAGATGAGGAATTCTGTTCAACAGCCTGCTCCTTTACCGGTTCCTGTGCCAGGTTATCCGACTGATTGCTAGAAGTACATCCACACACAAGTAATGTCGCCATTAAGACGAATAAAATACAAAAAATCGAAGGTATCGCCTTCATAAAAGAATGATAAATTAAGCAATGATAAAGATTACGAAATAACTCCTAAAAAACCAGTGAGAATCAATAATCCTCATTTGTGAATCTATTTTTTATCATTGTGGATTAAGTAGCTTTACAACGATGAATTAGGTATAAACATTTGGCATAACAGATGATATATCAAAGAAGAGAGAAAGCGTGAGGAAAAAATAGCGCTCGTGAATGAACCTTATCATAATATTTTACATAAATAAATTTAATCGGATTATCTAGAATTTAAAAGCACATTTATTTTACCAATTCTTATACTCCCCACCATCATTCGTCAAATTCATCACCCCCATTCTGTTATTTCAAAATATATAATTTAATTATCGGGGCCCCATCTAAATTAAAAAAAATGATTAGTCGAATAGGGGAATTGGATTACTCCTCTCCCCCCTTCCAAGAACGCATTGTGCGATTTTCACCGCAATACGCTCAGGTTCTTCACTACCCGCTTTTATGGGCGCAATAGAGAAACATACGAATCGACTTTTGTGTTGAAAGGAATATTCCCGGT